>Ga0210377_10003071_pt1 | contig 14392 bp, 14 predicted proteins | sample PLM4_65_b1redo_FD_155480 | JGI IMG/M metagenome (GOLD analysis project Ga0210377, IMG submission 155480) | Groundwater sediment microbial communities from an aquifer in East River, Colorado, USA - PLM4_65_b1 redo | ecosystem: Environmental > Terrestrial > Soil > Riparian zone | place: USA: East...
GGACTGCGGTGACGCGCGCGTTCGGCGCGGATTTCCTCCGGCGTCAGCCACAGTGCGCGGGCAATGCCATGATCCAGCGAACGCCCGGGTTCGTGACGCGAGACACGGCCGATGAAGGTAAAACGCAGGTAGGTCATCGCTTTGGTCGGGTGCGGCCAGCGGTAGACGCCGAGCAACGCCTCCGGCAGAAAGTGCCAGGCAGTTTCCTCGAGGGTTTCGCGCACCACGGCGTCCATCAGGCTTTCGCCTTCGTCGAGATGGCCGGCGGGCTGGTTGGGCACGAGCCGGCCTTCGGCCTTTTCCTCGACCAGCAGGAATTTCCCGTCGCGCTCGACGATGGCGGCGACCACGACATTCGGCTTCCAGATCATGCTGAAATCATAACACCAACTCGTAATTTTCCCATTCAGCGACCGTCGGCATGCTGTCTTGCCGCATGTCACGTCATGTTTGACAGCTTATCGAGGGCTTTCCCGAGTGGCTGGTATTGTGTACAGTGATGATCAAACAACTGCTCAACTGACAAAAAATAACAAATAACAAAACAAGGAAAAAAATAAAGTAAGAGCCACTCATAATGTAATGAGGGCGGGTGGAGATGGGGGAGTACGGAGTAAACCGGGCGCGCGACGTCAAAGAACGGAGGGTGCAATTTGCCCCGCTGCTGCATCGGCGTTTTCCGTGCCACAGCTCACGTTCATCCGAATACCAGGCCAACCGCAGGCTGCGCAGGGTTCTCGGACGGAAGGAAAATAGATTTCTGTCTGTATGCGGGCGACGTATCTGCCAGCGCGCGAGAATTTTTCTCTTAAAGAAAATTCACATTATCGTGGCGCCCGGACTACTCCTGGCGTGCAGTAGCGTCATAGGTGCGGAGTCCGAGCAGGGGTTCCCCTCCGAGGAAATGTTTTTATCGGAGGTCCCCGTTGTCTTGACCGTCACGCGCCTGGCCCAGCCGAAGACCGAAACTCCCGCCGCGGTCACCGTGATCGATCGCGACATGATCAGCGCCTCGGGGGTGCGCAAGATCGCCGACCTCTTCCGGCTGGTGCCGGGGTTTCAGGTCGGCTACAACCATGGGTTCCGGCCGGTCGTGACCTATCATGGCCTGGCTGATGAATATGCCCGGCGCATGCAGGTGCTGGTGGACGGGCGTTCGGTGTATGACGTGCTCGTCGGTGGCGTTTTCTGGGCCGATCTGCCGCTCGCCATCGAGGACATCGACCGCATCGAGGTCATCCGTGGCCCCAATGCCGCGGCCTATGGGAGCAATTCCTTTTTGGCAGTCATCAATATTATTACACTCCATGCCTCGCAGGAGCAGGGAACCTCGCTGAAACTGGCAGCCGGCGAGCACCACATACGCGACGGCTTCGTGCGCCACGGTTGGGAGACCGCCGGCGGCAATGCACGTCTGTCTCTGGCCTATAGCCAGGACGACAATCTAGATAACCTGCCTGACTCCGAGTATGTCCCCCTCGCTACTTTTCGTGGCGACTTCCGTACAAGCCCCGTGGACACGTTCGAACTGCAACTGGGTATCAATGGTGACTCCCATACCGTGGGTCACGATGGTTCCCAAACTGGGCCGCCGCGCGACGCCAATATCACAAGTTATTTTCAGCAATTGCGTTGGCGACGCGCGCTGGATGAGAATGAGGAAATCAGCATCCAGTTTTACCATAACTACTGGAAGAAAAATGAGGATTACCTGACGGCGCCGCTGGATCTCAGTGCGCTGGGCCTTGGAGTTGTGCCAGTGCCGATTAGCTCAGATGGGGCCGCGGATCGCTATGATCTGGAGTTCCAGCACATATTAAACCCGTTTAACGACTGGCGTTTTGTATGGGGGGCCGGTGCCCGGCTCGACCAAGCGCGGGCGCGCGCCTATTTCGGCACGGACGATACTGTCGAGAACCGAATCTACCGTCTCTTCGGTAACGCCGAGTGGCGCGCGCGTCCGGATACGGTCGTGAATGCCGGCGCCATGCTGGAGAAAGACGACCTCGGTGGTACCAATCTATCGCCGCGGCTCGCTCTCAACCATCATCTTTCTCCCCACGACACAGTGCGGTTTTCCGCCTCGACGGCAACGCACACACCGGTGTTTATAGAAGAAAAAGGCAATGCCCGGTTTTTCTACAACGGCGTCCTCCTGGAGTCAGACATCGAGTCCCGGGGCGGGCTGAAGGCCGAGACCATGAGGTCATACGAGATCGGATATCTGGGTCAAATACCTGATCCGAATCTCTCGATTGACCTCCGCATTTATCAGGATCGGATCCACAACCAGATTTCGGAGCTGAATGTCCCATCGGCCGACCCGATGAATGGCAGAACATTGGATTATAGAAATGAAGGGCAAGTGGAGGTTCGCGGAACAGATATTCAGTTGGACTACCGGCCCACGCGCGACACGCGGTTTATTCTCAGCTATGCGAACATGAAGGCATTCGCCGACGGGCTGAGCGCCGATGCCAACTTCACCGCCGAGGAACATCAGCGAAGCGTGCCCGCTTTCAGCGGGAGTCTCCTTGTCATGCATCGTTTTTCCAGCCTGTGGCAGGGTAGTTTGGCTTACTACCGTACGGACGACATCGATTGGCTGGGCAGCGGCGATTACAACAAAGGCCACGGCCGGCTGGACGTGCGGATCGCTCGCAACTTTCGTCTCGACGGCGCCCGCGGGGAAGCTGCGTTTGTTATACAGAACGCCGGCCCGAAGTACATGGAGTTCGATGACGAGGGTCGCTTCGACCGGCGCGCTTTTGTGACGCTGAGCCTGAAACCGTAAGCGCCGTGGGATGCGGGCGATACGGACCATATATAGTCTTCTTTTTTCAGCCACGCCTTATGAGGAATATAACTACCGGCAGACGCCGATGGTCGTAGTACCTTGGTATGATTGCCCCGAGGAGTCCGGGTTATCAATATCTGGAGCAGGCACCAGCGAATGGAATATCTTTCCCTTCCCATCCGTCCCCTTTAACCCGTGGCGGAGCAGCTGTGGTGCGGTTACCCCATACACCAACTTCATATTTGCGCAACGTGCACATGCCGCGGATGAACAATCGTGGACAACAATCGTCTGATTCCCGCGCCAGCCCGTCATGCCTTTCGCGCGTATTCCACGCTTGCTTGTTCCGGATTTGCCTGCTGCTCTGGACGCTCGGTTCTTTCCCGGCGTTTTCCGCACCGCTTAACGTAACCGTCGTCGTCAGCGACGATTCCGCGCCCTACGCGGAAATAGCGGACTACATCGCCTCCGATCTCAAGCAGAACGGCGCCGGCCGGTCGCGCACCATCGGCGCCGAGGCGCTCGCGCGCATGGATCGTTCCGGAACGGACGTCGTGGTGGCGGTCGGATTAAAGGCTACACAGGCCGTGGCGGCGATGGATTTGCGCGCACCCGTCATCAGCACGCTGATTCCCAAGGCATCCTTCGAGAAGATCGCGCGACAACTCAAGAATAAACCGAACCAGCAATACTTCTCCGCGGTGTATCTCGATCAGCCGGTGGCCAGGCAATTGGAACTGATGTGTCTGGTCTTGCCGGACAAAAAGCGCGTGGGCGTCATTTTGGGGCCCACGTCCGAAGGGCTGCTCGAATCCCTGCAAACGGAAACCCGGGCGCGGGGCATGCAACTTCACGCGGTTCACATCGGTAGCGAGGCGGAACTGTTCCCGGCGCTCCAGAACCTATTTAACGAGGCCGATGTGCTGCTCTCACTGCCGGACCCGCTGGTATTCAGCGCACAAACCATCCAGAGTGTGTTGTTCACCTCCTACCGCTTCCAGATTCCAGTCATCGGCTTCTCGCCTGCCTACGTTCGCGCCGGGGCGCTTATCGCGGTTCACAGCACGCCCGTGCAACTTGCCCGGCAGGTGATGGAAATGTTGCATCGCTTTGCCAGCGGAACCTCGTCACTGCCTCCGCCACAGTATCCGGAGTACTTCAGCGTTACCGTGAACCGCCAAGTGGCCCGTTCCCTCGGATTCACGATCGGGGAAGAAGAGAAGCTGGCGACACAGCTTGAAGCAAGGAGGCTTGGGCCATGACACGACTGGGAATCAAGACACGGGTGTTGCTCGTGGCGTTGATACCCGCGCTCGCCATCACGCTGCTGCTCGGGTTTTATTTTGCGCAGATTCGTTTTGCGGATCTCGAAAGATCGCTAAACGAGAGAGGGCTCGCCATTGTACGGCAACTCGCTCCGGCGGCCGAATACGGAGTCTTCTCGGGCAACCGGGAAGTATTGGACAGGCTGGTTACCTCGGTGTCCCGGGAAGCCGACGTCACGGCCGTCGCGATTCGTGACTCGCAAGGGAACATTCGGGCGCAACATGGCCCGGCGACGATACCGCCGGTTCATGAATTTACAAAAGGTATCCCGATGCAAAGCGAGGAGGACGCCGGCAGAACCCTGATATCGAGCGCGCCCATCATCCAGAGTCAGGTCGTCTTGGAAGAATTCTTCGATACGGCCCAAGACGAAAACCGCCAGACCCGGGAACAGCCGAAAGCCAAAGTGCTGGGCCGGGTATATGTCGCGATCTCCAGAGAAACATTGCTCTCACAGCGCAACCGTCTGCTCCTCGACGCCCTGGCAATTTCCCTTCTGATTCTCGCGGGCGGCGCCTTTCTGGCGCTGCGCATGAGCCGGGGGGTCACGCGCCCTGTTGTCAGGCTGACCGAGGCCGTGCAAAAAATTGCGGGTGGCGATCTCGATGTGCGCATCGCGCCCGATTCCGAAGGTGTCATACGGGCGCTGGAAGACGGCGTCAACACCATGGCCGTGGCGCTCAAGTCGGCGCACGCGGACCTCGAACGGCGTATCACCGAGGCGACCGCGGAACTCGCAAAAAAGCAAGAGGAAGCCGAGCGCGCGAACGAGGCCAAATCGCGTTTCCTGGCGGCGGCGAGCCATGACCTGCGCCAGCCGATGCATGCCTTGGGTCTGTATATCGCGGCATTGCGTGACCGACCGCTGTCCGAGGAGGCGCGCCCGGTTGTCGGTCAAATCGCGAAATCCGTGTCTGCGTTGCAGGATCTGTTGGAGGCGCTGCTTGATATTTCAGGGCTGAATGCCGGCGCGATCGCTCCCACCATTGCCCAATTTTCGGTAAGCAAACTGCTCGCCACGCTGGAAACCAACTACGCCCCCGCGGCGCGCCTCAAGGGTCTGGCGTTCCGTGTCGTCCCGTGCCGCGCGCTGCTGCGTAGCGACCCCGTTCTGCTGAAACGCATCTTGTTTAATCTGGTTTCAAACGCCGTGCGCTATACCCTGAAAGGCAAAATCCTTGTCGGTTGCCGGCGTCGCGGGAGCCATCTGCGCATCGAAGTATGGGACACGGGGGTCGGTATTTCCGAAGACCAGCAACGTCCCATTTTCGAGGAGTTTCATCGAGTCGCCGGCCATGAACAGGAAGCGGAAAGGGGACATGGGCTGGGGCTCGCCATCGTGGACCGCCTCGCTCGACTCCTGGGCCATGCGATCAAGCTGCGGTCAACTCCGGGTAAGGGATCCATGTTCGCCGTTGCCGTGCCGCTCGCCACTGAGGAAACGGTGAAAAAAGACGAAGTCGCGAAGACGGCGCGCGCCGGCGTCTCGATGGCAAACGCCCGGGTGATGGTGCTCGATGACGACCCCGCTGCATTGAAGGCCACGCAAACGCTTCTGCAAAGCTGGGGCTGCCGTGTGCTGACGGCGGCTTCCGGGGACGAGGCCGTCTCGTGCTGTTCGGTGGCGCCCCGGCAACTTCCCGACATCGTCATCTGCGATTATCGTTTGGCTGGAGGAGAAACGGGGGTGCAAGTCATCAAGCGTTTGCAAACCGCGTTCCCGGGCAGCATGCAGTTTATTCTCGTCAGCGGCGATACATCCGCCGAGGTGGCGCGTTGCGCACAGGAATGGGGACTTCCGTTACTGCAGAAACCGGTGCGCCCGGCAAAACTGCGCGCCCTGCTGGATCACTGTCTCAGGGCGCGCCCTCGCTAAAGGGGCCACGCTATTTGATCAGGAGGCCGAGACGGCCCGCGGCGATCACCGCTTGTGTGCGGTTGGCCACGTTCAGCGCCCGCAAAACAGCCGTGACGTGAATCTTAACGGTGCTCTCGGCCAGACCGAGTTCACGGCAGATGAGCTTGTTGGGTTTGCCTTGGATCATGAGCGCCAGCACCTGTGCCTGCCTTTCCGTCAGACCCAAATCGGCGGGCGTCCTGACTGACCCGGCGTCTTGCTGGTCGGGTGTTATTTCCTTGGACGAACCGGTATCGGAAAGGTGTTGAGACAGCACCTCCGCGGGCAGATAAACGCCCCCTGAAAGCACAAGCCGCAGGGCACACAGCATCACTCGACTGGTCGCCGTCTTCGGAATGAAGCCCATGGCGCCTCGGTCCAGCGCCTCGATCACGGTATCGCGGTCTTGGGATGCCGACAGCACGACGACCGGAATCGCCGGATGACGTTCGCGGAACTCGGTCAGGACGGAAAAACCGTGCGCGTCCGGAAGACCCAAATCGAGCAAGGCGAGATCGAGGTCCGGACACCGATCGGCGTGGCTGAAGGCCTCGGCGCCGCTAGCGGCATCGAGAACCTCCGTGTCCGCCTCCAGTTGCCGAAGGTGTTCGCGCAGCGCATCCCGAACGAGCGGGTGATCGTCGACCACCAGGATCTTCATCTAGTGCTCTGCCCCTTCTGTAAGGACTGTTACCGGTATGCCCGTGCCTTGGCGTGCCGAAGGACATTTCTGTGTTTTTCTTCCGGACAGAATTTTCGGCAGTTCGCTAATGCTTAAGTCTAGTACCAAAGTTTAGCGAAACCGGACCGGCACACACAACACGCATGAATGCAAACCCCTCTATTAGCGGTTATTAACGGTGTGGAGAGGGTCCTAAGTGCCGCTTTATCAGCGCGGTATTAGTCCATCAGCCGTATTCATTCTTGAGATACCACGGCAGACAATCCGCGCGTGCCAGTCCGCCTGCGCCTTGGCAGCACCAAGGGAATGAAAAACGGCTTTAACAAAAATTCGCGGCGCACCCTTAAACATTTTTCGGAGGAGCAAGCATGAAATCCCTGATCACGACATTAACCTTGAGTCTCGGTCTGGTGATCGCCACCACGGCCCAGGCATCCCTAGTTGATCGCGGCGGCGGGCTGATCTACGACACTGACCTTAACATCACCTGGCTGGCGGATGCCAACGTCAATGGTTTGATCACCTGGGATGACGCCATGACTTGGGCTTCCGACCTCAGCTACTACGACAGCGTGCGCGATGTCACCTACACCGACTGGCGCTTGCCCACCACCTTGCAGCCCGATCCCACCTGCAACTATCAATCTAATGGCGTTTCCGGTGGCTTCAACTGCACCGGCAGCGAGATGGGGCACCTGTTCTACACCGAACTGGGCGGCACGGCCAATTCTTCAATCCTGAGCAGCATCGACCCTGATGTGGCCCTCTTTATGAACATTCAGTCCGACAGCTTCTACTGGTCCGGCACGGCGCTTGCGTCGAATTCCCTCTATGCGTGGGTCTTCTTCTTCAACGGCGGCGCCCAGGACGCGCTCGATAAGGGCAACGCCTACGGCGGCTACGCGTGGGCCGTTCACTCGGGCGATGTCGCCGCCGTGCCGGTGCCGGGTGCGCTATGGCTGTTCGGCTCGGGCTTGATTGGGCTTGCGGCGATCGTGCGGCGCAAAAAGGAACAAGCGTAGCGATGACGCTTTCGTTTAAGGGCACCCCGGGTTCCTGTCAGTACTAACCAGAAAAACATTTCATCTAAGGAGACGCAATATGAACACCCATCAAAAGAAATTCCGGTCATCATCGGGAAACACGGTCATGAGGACACTAAGGAGAACCGCGCTGTTCATATCAATAACGGCATTCGTTTCCGCTTTCGTATCTACGGCCGCAGCAGCAACCATCCCGGGCTTGTTTAATACCGGGACGCTGAACGACGGCAGCCTGGCAGGCGGCGGGAGCGTGGATTTGCACTATGCGTTGACGGCAAGTGCCGATCCCAGCTCCACCGCCTTTGTCACCAGCACGATCCCTTCGGGGTTCTGGATAGCGAATGGCCCGAACTCCCAATGGATCGCCCCCGATCCGAACCAGAATTTTTCCGGACTGGGCGATTCCCCGGGTAGTTATGTATATCGACTGACCTTCAATCTCGCTGGCTTTGATTCCACCACGGCCAGCATTGCCGGGCAGTGGGCGGTGGATGACATTGGTCAGGACATCAAGGTAAACGGAGTGAGTACGGGTCAAATAACAGGTAGCGGTATCAGTCAGTCCAATTTCAACACGTTTCATTCCTTTACCATCAACTCAGGATTCGCTGCAGGCATCAACACCTTGGATTTTCTGGTACTTAACGACCCGAATAATTTCGGCCTTAATCCCACGGGCCTGCGCGTGGAATTTCTAAGCGCCACAGCTTCGCCAGTGCCGGTTCCCGTAGCGGCTTGGCTTTTCGGTTCCGGACTGATGGGTCTCGCAGCTGTGGCCAGGCGCAAGAGGGTCAGTGTTGTAAGGAAATCAAACATGAATCGGGTACAGTGAATTATAGGTGCCTTAACTTAAAAAGAGACAACTATGAACAGCGTGTAAAAAAGAGTGATGTCGCGTCGCGACGAATGCAATATCGACACGACTTCAACAACCCCGCATTAGGAGAAAAGCCATGAAACACTCTTTGATCACAACATTAATCTTGAGCCTCGGCCTGGTGGCCGCCACCACAGCCAATGCGGCCCTGGTCTCGCGCCTTGGTGGCCAAGCGGTCTACGACACCGACCTCAACATCACTTGGCTTGCCGATGCCAACTACGCCATGACCTCGGGCGACGATGCCGACGGTCTCATGACCTGGTCAGAGGCCATGACCTGGGCCGGTAATCTGTCCTACGGCGGTTATAGCGATTGGCGCCTGCCGACCACGTTGCAGCCCGATGTTACTTGTGAACTTAACACTGTTGCGGGTTCCTCTGGCGCCAACTGCACCGGCAGCGAAATGGGTCATCTGTTCTACACCGAACTAGGCGGTGTCGCGAACGCTTCGATTCTGACCAGCAGCGATCCGGATCTGACGCTGTACCAGAACGTCCAGTCCAATTTCTACTGGTCCGGTACAGAGTTCGCGTTTGATACCAGCAGCGCGTGGGGCTTCTACTTCAATTCCGGCGGCCAGGAATCGCACAATAAAAACAACATCCACTACGCGTGGGCCGTGCGCGGCGGCGATGTCGCTGCCGTGCCGGTGCCGGCGGCAGCGTGGTTGTTCGGATCGGGCTTGATAGGGCTTGCAGCAATCGTGCGGCGCAAGAAAGCGTAAAGCAGTTTTCGTAGGGCGGGTTAGCCGCGAAGCGGCGTAACCTGCCGCTCGGAAATTAAGTTAAACCTTAACTGTGAGGAGAGCAACATGAAATCCCTGATCACAGCATTAATCTTGAGCCTCGGCCTGGTGGCCGCCACCACAGCCAATGCGGCCCTGGTCTCGCGCCTCGGCGGCCTGGCCTACTACGACACCGTGCTCGACATCACCTGGCTCCAGGATGCGAACTATGCCCAGACCTCGGGCTATAACGCCGACGGCGCGATGACCTGGGCCGCTGCCAACGCCTGGGCGGCGAGCCTGACCGTCGCCGGGATCGGCGGCTGGCGCCTGCCGGACACCAACCCGGTCGACGGGGCGGCCTTTGATTACAACCTTTCGTTCGACGGCTCGACAGACTATGGCTACAACATCAGCGCCCCCGGTACGATCTATGCGGGCAGCACCGGCAGCGAGATGGCCTACATGTCCTACAACAATCTCGGCAACCTGGGGTACTGCGACACGGCAGGAGCCTGCCCGCAGATCGGCTGGGGTCTCGGCAACACCGGCCCGTTCAGCAACGTTCAGTTCTCCTATTGGTCGGCCACGGGGTACACGCCCGATACCGACGACGCGTGGTTCTTCGCCTTCAACGGCGGCTACCAGTCCAACATCCCTAAGACCACCGGCACCACCTATGCGTGGGCCGTTCACTCGGGCGATGTCGGCGCGTCAACGGTGCCGGTGCCCGCCGCTGCGTGGCTGTTTGGTTCGGGCTTGATGGGGCTTGCGGCGGTCGTCCGGCGCAAGAGTAAAGAACAAGCGTAGCAATGACGCTTTCGTTTACAGGCATCTTTTCAAAACCAAGCAGCAACAGGAGGAAGTGCCATGAAATTTCATCATCGTTGGGTTGTCACCGCCTTTTTCGCCATCGTGCTGAGTGTGTCGTCGGTGGCTAATGCCGCACTCGTGTCGCGTCTGGGCGGCCAGGCCGTCTACGACCCCGACCTCGACATCACTTGGCTTGCCGATGCCAATTACGCCCAGACCTCGGGCTACGATGCCGACGGTCTCATGACCTGGTCAGAGGCCATGACCTGGGCCGGTAATCTGTCCTACGGCGGTTATAGCGATTGGCGCTTGCCCAACACCTTGGTACCCGATTCCAACTGCGTATTCCCAAGCGGTGCTGTTTCCACTGGCTACAACTGCACCGGCAGCGAGATGGGTCATCTGTTCTACAACGAACTAGGGGGCGTGGCGTTTTCTGATATTGCGACTACGCACAATGCCAACTACAGCCTGTTCAATAACGTCAAGTCCAATTTCTACTGGTCCGGTACGGAGTACGCGCCGAATACCAGCTTGGTGTATGGCTTCTTCTTCGCGCAGGGGTTCCAAGAGATCGACTCTAAGACCAACCCGGCAGATGTCTACGCGTGGGCTGTGCGCGACGGCAATGTCGCGGCCGTGCCGGTGCCGGGTGCGCTGTGGCTGTTCGGTTCGGGTCTGATGGGGCTTGCGGCAATCGCGCGGCGCGGGAAAACGTAAATTTCCTAAAACTTTATGGAGGAAACAGCTATGAACGGCATGCAAAGCAAGGCGTTATGCGTCGCGACTGTTTTAACCCTGGGTAGTGCAGGCGTACCTGGTGTCGTGCAGGCTGCCACCCTGAGCATCGGCAGCATGACCGTGACAGGCGGCTCGTGGCATGACAGTAATGCAGGAGTACCGCCCGCCTCTTTCGATTACATCGGCCCCAACACGAATCTTGTGGGTGGCTATATCGGCAGCGGTGGAACGGCATTGGACAACATTGGTGCTGCACACCAGGTTGGTGGCTACGACCTTGACTTTTATTTCTATACCGCGGCGACCAACCTGGGAGACCCTTATGACAACTACCCCGCAGCGGGGAGCCTTGCTGGCGGGCCGATCCCCTCGGGTACCGTGGATGATGTTGCCGGCACCATCAGCGTAGATATGAGCAGCTTCTTTCTGTACCTCACCACTTCTCCTGGTCCAACCCAATTTTATACAACGGACGCCGATCAGGGGGGCATCGCCACAGGTAGCTGGAATCCGGCCACGTATGCCTATTCCATGAGCTGGACAGCCACGGCTGCGGGGACGCTCCTGGATAGCACGCTGGCGCCTCTCACCGGCTATCAGGCCACCTACGTGTTGGCCGGTGTTGCCAATCCGGTGCCGGTGCCGGCCACCGTGTGGCTGTTCGGTTCGGGTCTGATGGGGCTTGCAGCAATCGTACGGCGCAAGAAGGAACAAGCGTAGTGATAACGCTTGTATTTACGGGAATCCCCAGCTCTGCCGGTACTAACCAGTAAAACGTTTTATTTCATCTAAGGAGACGTAATGAACACAATGAACACCTATCCCAAGAAAAGGGGTCAGGTCTTGGTCGCGGCATCGCCAAGCCGCGACCAAGACCTGGCTCTATTCGTTTGCTTGAAATTAAACCAGTCCCGGCTGGCTTCATTGATTAATTATTGAGGCGATATCCCCATGAAAAGAACCACAGCGAAGGAGACGAACTTAATACGCCTCAAGAACAGAGATAGAAATCGCCGGCGTGCCTCTTTTCTGATGACGCTGATATTGGTGCTGGGGTTATCGGTGTCCGCCCATGCCGCGCTCGTGGACATGGGGGATGGGACGATCTATGACACGGATCGTCAGTTGTCGTGGCTGCAGGATGCCAACTATGCACTAACCTCGGGTTATCCTTCAGTAAATGGTTTGATGACCTGGTCTGAAGCCATGACTTGGGCAGATAACCTGTTCTTTGCGGGATTTAATAACTGGCGGCTGCCCTTCACACCCCAAACTGATTTGAGTTGTACGGATGGTGTCGCAACTGGCGGCAACTGCACCGGGGGTGAGATGGGGCATTTGTACTATACGGAGCTGGGAAATCCAGGAGGTGGCCCGTTAACGAATACGGGTAACTTTACGAACCTGCCGCCTAGGGGCTACTGGTCGCAGACGGGGTATTTTCTCTTTGACGTCTTTATGGGGTACTTCGCCTTCGACTTCCGCATTGGTAGCCAGGAGCTGTTCGACGGGGGCGGCTACTTCTACGCCTTGGCGGTGCGTTCCGGCGCGCGATCTGTTGCAACGGCAACGTTGTCGGTGGCCATGCAGGGTACCGGCAGTGGCACCCTCACATCCAGTCCTTATTCGGGGATCAACTGTGGGTCGAACTGCACGGGACTTTATAAAATTGGCACCGCCGTGACGCTGACGGCGACCCCTGCTTTGGGGTCTGTCTTTACCGGGTGGAGCGGGGATGCAGACTGCTCGGACGGTGTGGTGACCATGGATGCCGATAAGACTTGCTCGGCTACCTTCCGCCAAGCTATTTCGGGTACGGTCGGCGGCCTCACCCCGGCCAAAGTGATCTGCCGCAATCTCTCTACAAGACAGAGCATCACCATTCAGGATGGTCAGAAGTCCTGGAATTGTGAGGCGGCAGGGCTCGCGGTCCATCCGGGAGAGAGCCTCGAGATAATCATAAAAGGAACGGCTGACTGAGGAGGTGCATGTTCATGGTTAACCTAAAGCGAACGATGATGACTGCGGTCTTGTCATTGCTATTTTTGCTTCCCCAACCGCTTCTCGCTGCTGTAATCAATGGCGGGTTTGCGGGTGATTTTACAGGATGGTCAGGCACTGGCGACGTATTGTTGGATGATGGCACTCTCGGCGGCAGCGGTCCTACCGAGGGAACATATCAGGCTCTTCTGACAACCGCCGGCACCTTGACGGATGGTTTCAACCTGAATTTCGATGATCCTTTGAAGGATGCGGTTGTCGTAGGCAATATGGAGACGTTCCTGGGGTTGTCGGGAGCGCTGAGCGGTTTCGGAGCTGTCGAGGGCTCCGCCATCCGGCAGTCATTTACTGCCAATGCGGGAGAGGTTCTGTCCTTTAACTGGAACTTCCTCACCGACGACGCCGGTTTGTCAGATGACTTTGCCTTTGTCCTCATTGACGGGTCCCTCACGACACTTTCCGATGCGAATTCTTTGCTATTGGGACCCAGCGGGGGTTTTTTTCTCGATGAGACCGGATACTACACGTCTTCTCACACGTTCGGGACCTCAGGGGCGCATACGCTTGCTTTCGGCGTAGTGGATGCCCCAGACAATATTGGCGCATCCGGCCTGCTGGTGGACAATATTTCGCTTACGGCAGTCCCGATTCCTGGCACGTTGCTTTTGATGGGTTCCGGGCTTGCGGGGCTGATTGGCTTCCTAAGAAAGAAGGGGCGGATACATCGGTAATAGGAAGAAAAGGAGTCAGGTCTTGCCGGCGTGTTGCCCAAATGGTTGTTTGCGCGCGATGTCAACAAATCGAATCGGATACGAGAAAGGGATGAGGCAACAAGTTGCTGATCATGCGCCCCATCGTTTTCATCGCGGCCGCTGGTTGTCTGACCTCCCGCATCAGCGCCCCGGGGCGTCTTCGTGGATCGCCGCCATGCTTTTCGGTTTCGAGGCGAAGCCGATCCTCAAAGTTGAGGACGAGCAGACGCCCGCCAAACTGCTCGCGGCGAACTTCGGCGCACCAGTCCGTAGGGTAGGTGAATGAAATGAACCCCAACGATGTGTGCGTATAAATGTTCGGTCTCTAAAAATAACACAGTGTTTCTTTTCTCCTCCTGCCCCCGCTCTCGGGGGCTTTTTTTGAGGGCGTTACTGGCACGAATAATTCGGCGCAGGAAAGATAAGCCAGATTTGTTTTCTGATCTCGGGGGGGGGCGACGATGAGCCGCGGAGGCGGACGCCGAGGCGAAGACACATATTTAAAGTTCGGCGTCCGCCTCACGCCATTCACCGGGCGCGAGACCCTCCACGCTATGGCGGCCGACCGCGTGGCGCACGAGACGCAGCGTGGGAAAGCCCACGGCCGCGGTCATGCGCCGCACCTGACGGTTGCGGCCTTCCGTGATCACGATTTCAAGCCACGATGTCGGGATCGACAGGCGCAACCGGATCGGCGGATTACGCGGCCAGAGTGCAGGCTCGGGGATGCGCCGCG
>Ga0210377_10003072_pt1 | contig 14385 bp, 13 predicted proteins | sample PLM4_65_b1redo_FD_155480 | JGI IMG/M metagenome (GOLD analysis project Ga0210377, IMG submission 155480) | Groundwater sediment microbial communities from an aquifer in East River, Colorado, USA - PLM4_65_b1 redo | ecosystem: Environmental > Terrestrial > Soil > Riparian zone | place: USA: East...
CGGCCACGGCATCCAGGGGGCAGAAGGGATTCGGTGTCATCAAGGTGCCGGCCGGCTCCGATGCTGGATATGACATCCCGGTTGCACTCGTGCACGGCGCGAAGCCCGGCCCCGTGCTGGCCGTGGTGTCTGGCGCGCACGGCACGGAATACGCCTCGATCATCGCGGTCGAGCGGCTGATTGGAAAGATCGACCCGGCCAAGGTCTCGGGCACTCTCATCCTTGTGCCGATGGTCAACGTGCCCTCGTTCGAGCGCATTGTTCCGCACGTCAATCCGACCGACAACAAGAGCATGAACAGCCGGTATCCGGGCGATGCCACTGGCACCCAGACCGACCGGGCGTCGTTGGTTCTGACCAGGGAAGTGGTGGACCAGTGCGATCACTTGATCGACCTGCACGGCGGCGACCTGGATGAGAACCTTCGTCCTTACAGCTACTGGACGGTGACGGGCAACGACAAGCAGGATCAGTTCTCGCGCGCGATGGTCCTCGCGTTTGGGCTCGACCACATCATCATCTCGGCGGATCGCCCGAAGGATCCGAAGGCGTCACGCTATCTGGAGAACACCGCGTCCACGCGCGGCAAGCCGTCGTTCACGGCGGAAGCGGGCCGATCGGGACCGGTCAATTCCACCGATGTCAATGTCCTGGTGGCAGGGGTCGAGCGCACCATGATGCACCTTGCGATGCTGGCGGGAGGAGCGGCGCCGGTCAATAACCCGACTTGGATCGAAAAAGTGATCACGATCCCGGCCGAGCAGGCCGGCATCTTCTATCCCAGCGTCGAGCGCGATGCTCACGTCGTCAAGGGGTCCCGGATCGGCATCGTTACCGATTATTTGAACAACCAATTGCAGGAAGTGATCGCCCCGGAGACGGGCACCATCCTCTTCGTACGAGCCCTGCCGTCGCTGAAAAGAGGCGACACGATCGCCAACATCGGCGTGGTCAAAAGATAGGTCCTGCGGACGCTTCGCGCGGGCGGTCAAGGGAGTGTTAGAGTGAGCGCGTGCGGACCATCGCGCTCGTCTCTGGCATCTACGACCTTGTAGTGGGGCTGACGCTGTTTCTCTTCCGTGATCTGCTTCAGACATGGTTCGGCGTGCCGGCAGCGGCGCCGCCAATCCACGTCGACCTGAACGCGATCTTCGTCACGGCAATCGGCATCGGCTACTGGTTGCCGTATCGGGATCCCGATCGCTATCGCGGTTACATGTGGGTGATGGGACCGCTCCTCAAGGGCGCGGGGGCGGCGGCCTTCCTGCTCGACTATGCTCTTCGCGGCTCGCCCGGTTCGTTCCTGCTTTTCGCCGCCAGCGACGGCACCCTTGCGCTGGTGACGCTCGTCGGCCTTGTCAGGACGGGCGGCAAGCCCTGAAATGCGTGGGCTCAAAACCCTGGCGGTGCAGGCCGTCATCGCGGGCCTGCACGACCGAGTGCTTTCTGCTTTCGGATGGGAAGACGTGGGCCCCACCGGGCGCGCTGACGCAGGGCAATCGCCGTGAATCGCCACGGCGATTCCGGGCGCTGAGAGGATCGACTGGGCGATGAGGAGCGCGTGGCCGCGTTGCGGTGATCGCCCCGCGGCGGCCTGGCACATGGCCGGGCCGCAACGCGAGGGTCAGAAGATAGTGCCTTGCGACATGTCGGTGGGGGCGTAGAACAGTTCGGGTGAGCTGGTCACGTTGATCGCCACCGTATTCAGGCGGTAGTAGAGCGTCTGGATGAACGACCCGGATTCGACGCGGGGCATGAGGGACTCGGACGATGTGCACACGACGCGGACCCGGCCTACGGCGTTTTCCATCCAGGACATCAGCCGCAGTTGATCCTCGCGCGGCAGCGAGCCCACCTCGTGGAGAATCAGCGTTCCCGTTTCGGCGATCGGCAGCACGAGGCGCTCGCCCGGATTCCAGGTGCTGAGGGGCTGTTCGAGGTGCAACAGGTTGTTGTCGATCAGGTTGCGGGTTCCACGATCCGAGCCGATCATCAGCAGGTTGGCGCCGAAGCTTTCAGAAAACATCAGCTCATCGCGCGCCACTCCGCCGAGGACTGGCGACAGGTCATCCACGGATGCCTCCTCGCGCCGAGTAAAGACTGTCAAGCTCACGCCGCGACTCTATGCCGAGCGCAGGTGCGGAAGCTATCAGGAGAAACGCGGGTGGAATAGGGGAAACCCCTAGTTGGGCGGCCGAAAGCTCAGGCGTTGTGCAACCAGCCCTGCAGTATCGCGTATTTGACGATGTCGATCCGGCCAGTCAGCCCCAGTTTTCGCATCGCGTTGGCCTTGTGGGCCTCGACGGTCTTGACGCTCAGCGAGAGCCGGGCGGCGATTTCCTTGTTGCTGTAGCCAGAGGCGATCCGTCTCAGGACTTCGGCCTCGCGGTCGCTAAGGGAAGCACCCGCGTTCTTCATGCGGCCCTCCCTGGCGAGGAACCCGCTCGTCACTCGTTTCGCCAGTGTCGAATCCAGGTAGGGCTCCCCGGCCGCCGCGGCACGGATGGCCTGCAACAGTTCCACCGGCGCGCTCTGCTTCAATACGTAGCCGAGCACACCGGCGCGCAGCAGTTCCTGCAGGTAGGCATCGTCGCTATGCCGCGTCAGCGTGATGATGGCGGCCTGAGGGTGCTGTTGCTTGAGTTTTTTCGTCGCGTCGAGCCCGTTCATGCCGGGCATCGAAATGTCCATGACGATGACGTCGGGTTTCAGCTCCAGCGCGTTCCGCACCGCGGCTTCTCCGTCGCTCGCCTCCGACACCACTTTCATGTCCGCCTGGCTGTCGATCAGCAGCTTCAGCCCGTGCCGGACGGTCACGTGATCGTCCGCGAGCAGCACACGAAGGGGCGCGCCTTGCTTACTCATGTGCCTCCTGGGCGGCCACGCCGCTGCCCTGCGCGGTCGAAGCCATTCGCACGAGGATGGTCGTGCCCTTTCCTGCCGACGATTCGATCTCGAGCGAGGCGCCGCCCAGCGCGGCGCGCTCCTCCATCCCCTGCAGTCCGAATCCCCGGCCGGCGGCACTCGCCTCTCCCAGATCGAAACCCACGCCATCATCTTCGACGATTAGCAGCACGTGATCCGGGCGGCGTTCGAGGATAACCTCGACGCTCGTGGCGCGCGAGTGCTTGGCGGCGTTCGTGAGCGCTTCTTGCGCGATCCGGTAGAGGGTCGTTTCGGCCTCGGAAGACAGGCGGTCGTCGAGCAGTCCCGAGGTGTGCAGTTCGGCGGCGATACCAACGCGTTTCGACCAGTTCTGGACGTAGTTGGTAAGGGCCGCGCGCAAGCCGAGATCGTCAAGGGCCGTGGGCCTGAGTTCCCACACCAGGTGTTCGATGTCGCGGTCGAGCTGTTGCGCCACCATCTCCAGGTTCTCGACTTGCGCGCGCAGGTCGGGCCGATCGCTGCACTGGGTCTTGAGCAGCGAGATGCCGAGCTCCAGCGCGGTGAGTTGCTCGCCAAACTGGTCGTGCATCTCGCGCGCGATCCGCCGCCGCTCGTCCTCCTGCGCGAACGCAAGGCGGGCGTGCAGCTCCGTGCGCGCCCGTTCCGCGTGTTCGCGCTGCCCGATTTCGTCGCGGAGCGCGTGGTTGGCGAGCGCCAATTCCGCCGTCCGCTCACGAACGCGGACTTCCAGATCTTCATGCGCGCGCCGCAACAGTTCTTCGGCGCGCTTCCTCTCGGTAAGGTCGAAGTGGGTGCCGACGATGCGGACGACGGGTCCGCCAGGTTGACGGCGAACCGGCAGGCCGCGCGACAGGACATGAACATAGTGGCCGTCCTTGTGCCGGAGGCGGAACTCCCCTTCGTAGGTCCGGACCCGTTCGTGGTCCGATACTCTGGCGCGCTCCCGGTCGTCCGGATGCAGGAGCCGCTCCCAGGCACTCACGTTGGGCTCGATCTCATCGTCGGCGTAGCCAAGCATCTCCTTCCAGCGGGCCGAATAGACGACCGCGCCGGTCTCGAGGTTCCAGTCAAATACCCCCTCTTGGGCTCCGGCGAAGGCCAGCGTGAGCCGCTCTTCGCTTTCTCGCAGCGCGGCCTCGGTGCCCTTGCGCCTGGTGATGTCGCGCACCACGATCTGCGCGGCGCGACCCCGGCTACTCTCCACTGCCGAAGCGGCCACCTCCACGTCCGTCACGGCTCCGTCGGCGCGAAGAATCTTGGCTTCGATGAGCGGCATCGCCTGACCGGCCTGCGCCTGCGCCAGCCGTTCCAGGAGGGCCACGTGACTGTCGGGATGAAACAGATCGACGAGCACCCGGCCTGACAACTGATCCGGTGAATCGGCGCCGCACAAGTGGGCCGCCGCCGGATTCGCGAACGCAATGCGGTCGCCCCGGACGAGCAGGATCCCGTCGGGCGACCGTTCCACCAATTCCCGGTGCAGTCCTTCTGGTTCGAGCAAAGACTTCTCCACGCGGCGCGTGGCGCCGCCGCTCCTTGCAGGTTAGCAGAGCGGGGGCTCGTTTACGCCGGCCGTGACCGAGAGAACCACCAATACAGCGGCAGCCCCAATCCAATCACCAGGAAGCCCAGGCCGACGGGCCGACCGATGTGCCGGCGATCACCGGCTTCACCAGGTCGGTGTAGAGGGCGTTGGCGAGAATCACGAAGCTGGCCACGACGAAGATGCCCGGGGCGATCGGATAGCCGAGGGCCTTGAACGGGCGCGGCGCGTTCGGCTCGCGCCTGCGTAGCACGAACAACGCCGCCACCGCGACGCCGGCGAACAGCGTGATCGAGAAGCCGGTGTAGGTAGTCAGGGCGCCGGCGCTGCCAGTGAGAATCAGCAGGCTCGTCCACGTTGTTTGCGCCACAATCGAAACCGCCGGTGTCCTGTAGGCGGGATGCACCCTGGCGGCCGTCGGGAAGAACGCATTGTCGCGGGCCATCGCGTAATAGACACGCGGTCCGGCAAACGTCATGGCACTGTTGCTCCCCATCAGGCCGATGATCGACACCACGCCCATGATGTTGCCCGCCGCCGAACCGAGCAGCCGCTCGGCGACCACGTCGAGCACATTGCCCTTGAGCGCCGCCAGCTCGCCCACCGAGAACACGTAGAGATACAGCACGTTCAACCCGAAGTAGACGGCAATCACAGCGACCGTGCCAATCGCGAGCGCCTTCGGCACGTTACGGCCGGGGTCGCGGATTTCCTCGGCGACATACGACGCCGCGTTCCAACCCGAGTAAGCCAGCATGATCGGAATGAAGGCGAAGAGCCAGTTGCCGGCCGACACGGATCCGGCCTCGCGCCCGATGTTGCCAAACGAGCCGGTGCCGAGTGCGAAGCCGAGCGCGATGAAGATCAGGAGCGCTGATACTTTGAGCACGGCGAGGACGTTCATCAGCATGCGGCCCGGGCCGACGCCGCGGATGTGCACGGCGGCCAACAGCCAGATCGACGCGATCGCCACCAGCGTCTGCGTTGAGATCGTCAGCGGCACGAAGGGGAGCGGCACGACGAAGAACGGCGCCGCGTTGGCGGCGCCGGGTACGAACCGATCGATGTAGAACGTCACCACGACGGCGTTGGTCGCGATCGCGCCGCTGAACCCGGCCACAAATGACGTCCACCCGGTAAGAAAGGCCGCGACCCGCCCGTAGGCCGCGTCGAGATAGACGTACTCGCCTCCGGCGCGGGGCCGCAGCGCCGCCAGTTCGGCGTAAGCCATCGCGCCGAAGAACGCCATCGCGCCCCCCGCGACCCAGATACCGAGAAACAACCATGGGTTGGGGATCAGTCCCGCGATAATTGGCGGCGCAAACAGGATGGTGCCGCCGATGACATTGGAGACAATGATTGCCGCGGCGTCGAGCGGACCGAGCCGGCGTTCGAGTGTAGAGGTTGAGGAACTCGCCATCGCCGGGGATTATAGTGCCTCGGGCGTACTGTGTCGGGTGCCTAAGGGTTCGTGCGCAGGTGCTCAAGTGTCGGATCGCACTCGAGCTATCAACCTCCAGGCACCAGTAGGCACCGTCGCACTTCAGGAACTTGGGCGTTAGCGCGTAATCAGCTGGCGCTGAATCGGATACTCGGCGAGCTTGGCCCAGACCTTTGAGCCCTGTTTCAGAAAGATCTCCACCTTCGCGTCCACGAATTCCTTGTTCTGGAGCATCTGCATGCGCGGCTGCACGCCGGTGTAGCCGAGGCCCGAGCGCATCACCATGACGTTGGTTTCGGCGCCAGGCGCCAGCCCCTGCTTGGGAACCGCCCAGCCAAAGTACTCGCCCCACATCTCCTTTTCGCCGACCCGCTTGAAGATCGCATTGATCTGGATGGAAGCAACCGGTGTAGCGGCCTTGTTGCGGAACTTCATCGACACGCTGGGGACCAGCTTGTTCTTGCCCCCTTCCACGATGCCATCGTCGAACCAGCCGGTGACGACGTCCACGGGCTCGAGCGCGGCGACCGCCTCAACCGACGTCCCACTACAACCCGTGGAAGAAAGCACGATGGCGGCGACTAGGACCAGGCCGGCAGAACGCGGTGAAGGAAAGGTCATGGCGTCGGTATTGTAAGACACCCGTGGCACTGAAAGGTTCCGCGCGCGGCGCACGGCAGCCGTGCGTGGGCGGTCTAGAACTCGCCGATCTTGACGCGACGCCTCGCCTCGTCCTGGTCGATCTTGCCCGACCGGTAGGCGGCAAGGTCGCTGCCCTTGATCCGGTAGACCATCGTCACCACCTCCTCGAAGGGATCCTGCGGCGCCAGCGAGTCGCGGCGCTCGTTGTCGCGGGCGGCCACGGTGAGCCACTGATCGGGCCCGATCTGCAGGGGTCCGCCGAAATCGAGCATCGCATCGACGAGCGCGCGTTGCACCGCGTCGGTGTAGGCACGATTGGGATCGGTCATCCATGCCTTGTCGGTCGGTGCCGGAACAGGCACGCGGGGCGCGGTGACGTTTTCCATCGCACTATTCGCCGCGACCGTGCCCGGTGAGACCACCGGGCCGGACCCGCCGGCATTGCGCGGGCTGGCACCGTTCGGCGCCGCCTGTCGTTCCAGCAGCCTCAGGGACGCTTCCAGCGGTGCGCGCGTGGCAGGGTCGGTAATCCCCTGCAGGTGCTTGCGGATGGTGGTGATCGCCGCCTGGGTTTGCGAATCGTCCTGGTCGAGCATCATGCGGAGACTCCACATCATGCTCTGCCGCAACATCGGCACTTCAACATCGAAGAACACGCCGTAGCCCTCGAGGTAGACGCCGCGCGCCTGGGCTTCGCCCGCCAGCATGAAGAGATCCGGCATCACCGTCCGGATTTGCTGATTGAGGGTCTTGGCGCCGTAGTCCACGGCCCGCGCCAGCGCACCTTCCATTACGTAGATGTGATGGCGCTGCGCGGCAGGGTCGATCGGCTTGGGCGCGGCGTCCTGTGCCCAAGCCGGGGCCGCAACGGCCATCACGGTCACTGCGATGAAGGTCCGAGTCTGCTTCTTCATAGTCGTGTTCTTAACTCTCAACTCTTAACTCTTAACTCTTCAGTGCCTACTCCTGCGGGTTATTGACCCGTCTCAGGAGGTTGAGTTGCTGCCGCTGCCGCGCCATCTCGGCTCCGGACGTGGCGGCGTATTGCCCGATGACCTGGTCGATCTTCACCAGGTCGGCCTGGCGCTGCACGTTGACATCACGATTGAACTGCGTGAGGCGCAGCGCCATCTCGCGTTGTTGGCGGACCTCGCTCGCCTGGATCATCAACTCGATGCTCTTGAGCGTGCTGGCATCGAGCGTCGTTCGCGTGCTGGCACGCACGGCGTTCGATGCGGCGTCTCGGCTCGACTTGATCTCGTTGCGGAGTTGGCTTTCAAGCGCGGCCAGGGCCGGCTTCCAAGTTTCGTCAACCGCACGCGTGGCCACCGTCGTCGGGCCGGCGGCCGACGGAACCACGGTGGCGGGTGACATCCAGCCCGTTGACACCACGATGCCGTCGGGACCGGAGCGCACCTGCACGTTGGCAACGGCGGCGCTGACGGCGAGCAGGAAGATCGCGGCGGCGGCCTGGGCCCACACGGGAACACCCGACCACCACGCGGCGGGTGGCACGACCTCCGCAGGCTTTCGGACGAACTGGAAGTCCAGTTCGGTTTCGGGCGCCGACCACGACGCCAGTTCGACACGCACGCTCGATAGCGCCGTCACTTCCGCGGTGCAGGCCGCGCAAACACGCAAATGCTCCTCCACCCGACGGCGGACGATCGGATCGATCTCGTCGTAGAGATAGGCAATCAGCGTGTCCTTGTCGTCACACACAAACGTGTCGCTCATGATGCTCTTCCGTTATGCAGGCTGGTCATGCCCCGGCTCTCCAAATGCCGCCTGAGCACGCTCAGCCCCTGATACAAACGCGTCTTCACCGTGCTGAGGGGGCACCCCTGCAACTCGGCGATCTCCTGGAACGTCAACCCGTGGTACTCCTTGAGGACGATGGCGGTCCGCTGCTCGTCGGGGAGCAGCCGCATGCCGTCGGCCACGATACCGCTCATTTCCCGCCGCGCCACGAGGTCTTCGATGGATTCGACCGGGCCCTGCTCGGCGGCCAATTCGACCACATCGACGCCTTCGGGCATGTCCACGACCGGGGTGCGTTTCTTGCGGCGGATCCAGTCGCGGCACAAGTTCAGCGCGATTCTGTAAAGCCACGACGAGAATTTTGCCTGGCCCTTGAACCCGGGCAGGGCGCGAAAGGCCCTGAGGAAGGTCTCCTGGCAAACGTCCCGCGCGTCCTCGTCCCGGCCGATTACGCGGTATGCCAAGGCATAGATCGGCCGTTCCCAGCGTAAAACCAGCTGGTTGAAGCTCTCTGCGTCCCCGGCCATGGACCGGGCGACCAGCTCTTCGTCGGTGGCCACCATCAAGGTAGTGTCAATAATCCACTGCTTCTATCGCTATTGTCTAAGACGGCCGGCACCCGCCGAAAGTCGGAAATCGTGTCGGAATCACCTTTGGGCAATTGCACCGGGGGTATATCCGGGTAAAATACCGACTTCAGAGATACTTAGTGGGCGTTAACTTTCCAACCGACGAAATCTTCCTCACGACCGAAGAAGTCCTGGAGTACCTCCAGGTCAACCTCCGCACGGTTTATCGGCTCATCAAAGCCGGCAAAATCCCGGCGGTCCGCGTGGGCCGCCAGTGGCGGTTCCGCAAACGTGACATCGATGCCTGGCTCGACAGCCAACGTCCGCGGGGCGATCGTCCAACCTCGACGGCCGTAGCCGACAAGCCACAAACCCGTGAGGGCCGGTCGCGAGTACTGGTCGCTGACGACGAGTCGAGCATCCGGGAGTTGCTGGCCAAGACGCTGGCGCTGGCCGAATACGATGTGGACACCGCGCCCGATGGGCGCGCGGCCCTCGAACGCCTGCGCCTCGGACACTACGACCTGCTGATCGCCGACCTGAAGATGCCCGGAATGGACGGGCTCACGTTGATCCGAGAAGCCAAGCGCCTCAAGGCAGACCTGCCGGTGATCATCATCACGGGCTTTTCCACCGAGTCGAGCGCCATCGAGGCCGTCAATCTCGGCGTCGCGGGCTACCTAACTAAACCGTTCCGCGTGCCGCAAGTGCTCGCGGCCGCCGCACGAGCGCTAGGGGAATAGGAAGGCCTAGGACTTAGGTCCTAGGTCCTAAGCCCCTACATGATCCAGCTGCAAGACGTCACCAAAGCGTTTGGCGAAAAGACGCTGCTCGAGCACGTCACCTGGCAGGTCGGCGATCGCGACCGCGTCGGCCTGTGCGGCCCGAACGGCGCCGGCAAGACCACCCTGCTCAAGATGCTCGCCGACCTCGACGAGCCCGATAGCGGCCAGATCCAAAAGCCAAACGCGCTGACCCTCGGCTACCTGCCGCAAGACGGATTGACCCACACCGGACGGCGCGTCGTCGACGAAGCGAGCCTCGCCTTCAAGCCGCTCCTCGACCTCAAGGCCGAGATGCACAGCATCGAAGAGCGGCTGGGCGATCCGGCGATGGACGCCGGTGAACACGACGCGTTGTTACATCGCTACAGTGAAGTGCAGGATCGATTCCGGTTGGGAGACGGCTACCAGATCGAGTTGAAAGTGGCCACGGTCTTGCGCGGCCTGGGCTTTGAGGGCGAGGCCACCGAGCAGCTGACCGATCACCTGTCAGGTGGCTGGCAGATGCGGTTGGCGCTGGCAAAACTCCTGCTCAGCCAGCCCGACCTCCTCCTCCTGGACGAACCCACCAACCACCTCGACCTCGAGGCCCGGAACTGGCTCGAGGAATACCTCGTGGAGTATCCGCACGCCGTTATCCTCGTGTCGCACGATCGCTATTTCCTCGACGCCGTGGTGACCCACATCGCAGACCTGTCGTTGCGGACGATTACCGATTACCACTGCAATTACACCAAGTACCTGGAGCAACGCGACGCGAGGCTCGAGCGGCTTCGCGAAGCAAAGCGCCGCCAGGACGAAGAAGTGGGACGCGTCGAGGAATTCATCAATCGCTTCCGCTACCAGGCGACCAAGGCGGCGCAGGTGCAGAGCCGGATCAAGATGCTCGAAAAGGTCGAGCGCATCGAGGTGCCGCCCGAGCGCAAGCGGATTCACTTCCAGTTCCCGGCTTCGGCCCGCAGCGGCCGCATGGTGCAGGAACTGAAGAACGTCCGCAAGGCGTACGGCGCCAAGGTGGTGCTCGACCAGGTGAACCTCCACATCGACCGCGGCGATCGCATCGCGCTCGTCGGCCACAACGGCGCCGGCAAGTCCACGTTAATGCGGATGCTCTCGGGCGAGGAGGCGCCCGACTCGGGTGAGCGGGTCGAAGGACACCAGGTCGTGATGCAGTATTTCGCGCAGGACGAGGCGACGCGCCTCGATCCCGCGCTCACGGTCTACGAGACGCTCGAGGCCGGGTCGCCGCACACGATGGTGCCCGCCATCCGCAACATCCTCGGCGGGTTCCTGTTCTCAGGCGACGATGTCTACAAGAAGGCCGGCGTGTTGTCGGGCGGGGAACGGACGCGGCTGGCCGTCGCGCGAATGCTCCTGCGGCCTTCCAACACGCTGCTGCTCGACGAACCCACCAATCACCTCGACATCGATTCGAAGGAAGTGTTGCTCGACGCGCTCGCCGACTATGGCGGCACGATGATCTTCGTGTCGCACGATCGATATTTCGTCGAACGCCTCGCCACGAAAATCGTCGAAGTGGCCAACGGCCACGCGATTCTGTATCCGGGCACGTATTCAGAATTCCTGTGGAGCAAAGAACGGGGTGCGGCAGGTGCGAAAGTTGCGCCCGTCCCCAAGCCCTCAGGACCTCAAGCCCTCAAGCCCCCAGGCCCTCAAGCCCTCAAGCCCTCGAGCTTCGACGATCGCAAACGCGAAGGCGCCGAGAAGCGGAAACGCGAGCGTGCGTTCAAGGCCCTCAAAGATCGGCTCGCCGAGCTCGAAGCCCGGATCGCCGACCGCGAGCGGGCCATCAAGGAAGTTGAGGCACACATGGCGGCCCCGGATTTCTACGCCAATCACGAAGCGTCCAAGCCGGTCCTGGCCCAGCACCAGGCCCTCATGTGGGAAGTCGGTGAGCTCCTGGGCCAATGGGAAATGCTTCAAAACGAAGCTGAAGCGTTCTCGGATGTGCGAAATTCGTAATTCTGTTACGGTTTTGTGATCGGCATCGGACCTAGGGCATAATCCAAATTCTGTAATCCCAACGACTTAGAGCGTCGTCGCCTCCGATTCAAACGGGGCACGGCCTTTGCTCCGTGTTACCCCGGCAATATGCTCAAGGCCCAGCGCGCGCCCAAACCCACGCGGCATACTGACGTGTTCTTCCGCCACATGGTCGGGAACATGCGGAACGGCGTGCTGGCCATCGAACGAACCGGCGAGCTGGTCCTCATCAATGGCGAAGCGTGCAGGCTGTTCGGCCTCCCGCCTGGGGCCTCCCTCGTCGGTCACCCATATGCCGACGTCCTGTCGGAGCATCCGGACATCGTTCGCATCCTCAGCGGCGCGTTCGAGATGGCGTCGCTGCCCAACCGCGCGGAGATGCGGCTCACCTCCACGGACACCGTGATCGGTTACACGCTGTCGCTCGTGCGCGATGGATCGGAGCAGGCGGTGGGCGCCGCGCTCTTCTTCAAGGACCTCACGCACGTCGAACAAATGGAAGAGCGTGAGCGCCTGCGCGATCGGCTCGCGGCGGTGGGCGAGATGGCCGCCGTGATGGCCCACGAGATCAAGAATCCGCTCGCCGGCATCGAAGTGCTGGCAGGGTTGCTGCGACGCAAGGTCCCACAGAGCCCCGACGTCCAGGCCCTCGTCATCGACATCATCGGCGAAGCGAAGATGGCCAACGCGATCGTGCAGGAGGTGCTCGAATTCGTGCGGCCGGTCCGGCTGCAGGTCGATCACACCTCGGTGGCGAAGGCGCTCTCCAGCGCGGAAGCCATGGCCGATGGCAAGGCCAAGCGTGGCGACATCGCGGTGCACAAGAGCGTGCCCGCCGAACTTCCGCTCGTCGCCGCCGATCAGTATCAGCTCACGCAGGTGTTCGCCAACCTGTTGATCAACGCTTACGAGGCCCTGGGCGGCAACGGCCGGGTCGACATTTCGGCGCGGCTCGTCACGACTACCGCCGACGGCGCCCTCGCACCCGACGGCCAGAATCCGGTCGCGACGGTGGTGATCGAGTTTGCCGACAATGGGCCGGGCCTGCCGCCGGAAATCTCGGACAAGATTTTCAACCCGTTCTTCACGACCAAGCCACAGGGATCCGGCCTGGGCCTCGCCATCGTCCGCAAGATCGTGGACGCACACGAGGGCCGGATCGACGTGGCTACGGGCCAGGGCCTTGGCACGCGGTTTCGTGTCACCCTGCCGGTCGAGCCGCGCAAGCACGGCGGCGCCCCTCAACCCGCGCCCAAGGAGTAATGGACCATGGCTCGTATTCTGGTAGCCGACGATCACGATGCGCTCAGGCGGGGGCTGGCCCTCGCCCTGACGACGGCCGGCCACGAGGTGGAGGAAGCCGGCAACGGCAATGCCGCCATCGAGAAACTTCATGAAGGCTACTTCGACGTCGTCGTCAGCGACCTCAAGATGGGCGGGTCCGACGGTCTCGACGTGCTCCGCACGACCAAGACGATGCATCCGACGGCAGCGGTGATCCTGATGACCGCCTTTGGCTCGGTCAACACCGCGGTCGAGGCGATGAAACACGGCGCGTTCGACTACGTACAGAAGCCGTTCGAGATCGAGGAAATGGAAGTGAAGGTCGAGAAGGCGCTCGAGCTCAAGCGCCTGCGCAACGAACTCGACTACCTGCGCAACGAGCGCAACGAACACTACGACTTCGAGCGCATTGTCGGCGGCAGCGAGGCGCTGCAGCGCGTGCTGGGAGTGGTCAAGAAGGTCGCCAAGAGCAACTCGACGGTGCTGATTCGCGGCGAGACCGGCACCGGCAAGGAATTGATTGCGGGCGCCATTCACCACAACTCGCTGCGCGCGGCGCGGAACTTCGTGAAGGTAAACTGCGCGGCGCTGCAGGAGAACCTGCTCGAGTCGGAACTCTTCGGCCACGAGAAAGGCGCGTTTACGGGGGCGGACCGTCAGCGCATCGGCCGTTTCGAGCAGGCCGACGGCGGCACGCTGTTCCTCGACGAGATCGGCGACATGAGCCAGAGCACGCAGGCGAAGATCCTGCGCGTGCTGCAGGAGCACGAGTTCGAGCGGCTGGGCGGCACGCGCACCATTCGCGTCGACGTGCGGTTGATCGCCGCGACCAACCGCGACCTGTCCGGCATGGTGGCGTCCGGACACTTCCGCGAGGACCTGTACTACCGGTTGAACGTCGTCTCGGTCGAGACGCCGCCGCTCAGGGAACGCAAGGACGACATCCTGCCGTTGGCCGGACACTTCATTCGCCGTTTCGCCGCCGAACTGAAGAAACGCCTCGACGGCCTCGATAACGACGCGCAGAAGCTGCTGATTCGCTACAACTGGCCGGGGAACATCCGCGAGCTCGAGAACGCCATCGAGCGGGCGGCGCTGCTGGCGGAGAAGGCGGTGATCACGTCGGCGGACTTGCGGCTGGGAGATTTCGCACCGGCCGGGGCGCCAAGGGACTCGCAGTCGGTGGTGAAGATCCCGCCGACCGGCATCTCGCTGGAAGACGTCGAGCGCCAGGCGATTACCGAGGCGCTCAAGATGGCGAACTGGATCCAAAAGGACGCCGCCGAGTTGCTGCAGATCAGCCCGCGGGTCATGAACTATAAGATCAAGACCCTGGCGATCGAAATGCCCAGGCGCCGCGTCTCGGCGGCTGTTACCGCGTAAGAGCGAGCGTTTCGAACGCGGCATACCGGCGAGTCAACTCGCGGTAGGCCGCGTGGGCCAGCGGTCGCG
>Ga0210377_10003073_pt1 | contig 14384 bp, 12 predicted proteins | sample PLM4_65_b1redo_FD_155480 | JGI IMG/M metagenome (GOLD analysis project Ga0210377, IMG submission 155480) | Groundwater sediment microbial communities from an aquifer in East River, Colorado, USA - PLM4_65_b1 redo | ecosystem: Environmental > Terrestrial > Soil > Riparian zone | place: USA: East...
GTCCTCCTTCACTGGTTCGCGATGGCCGGGCAGGAGCATCCTCGCCGGCCGGGGTCGAACCGGGAGCCCTTCGACGACGTCGGTGCGGGCCGTGTCACCCGCCGCGCCCGACCGATGAGCCCCGCGGCGCCGTGACCGGCGTTGCGTCATGACGATCCCGGCCGGGTCCGGGACGACCGGATCGAGCAGCTCGATCTCGAGGCCGACCACCGGGTGGAGTCCCATCGCCTCCGCGGCGGTGACGAAGCGGACGGCCCCGTAGAGGCCGGCATGGTCGGTGACGGCGAGACCCGTCAGCCCGAGCTCGATCGCTCGTTCGACGAGGTCGTCGGCCGGCGATGCCCCGTCGAGGAAGGAGAAATTGGAGTGGCAGTGAAGTTCGGCGTAGGGCGTCTGGACCACGGGTCACTCCGCTCCGGGCGGCTGACTGGGGGCTGGTCAGTATAGAACGGATGTTCTAGGATTGGGAAACGAAACAAGAACCGTCGGGATGACGTCTCACCGGTATGCGCGCACCGTTCCGCCAGGTCTTCGTTCCCGTCCTCCGGACCGGAGCGCTGATCGGGCTGGCGATGCTCCTGATCCTGGGACTCTTCCCGGCGATCCTGGCGGCGCAGGCAAGCCGAACCTAGCGAACACACAACGTCTCGGCGCCTGGGGGCTCCGGACGATCCGGCCGGATGAGCTGGTGAGCGGCTCATCTGAGCTGCAGGACCCCGTCGCATTGGGGGCGACGGGGTCCTGCCATATCCAGGTTGGTCTCGCCCCGGCTGGGCAGCGGTCAGTTCGGCCGGAGGACGACGATCGTCGTTCCGTCGCTATCCCCCTCCAGGTCGTGATTGGCGGCCGGCGTGTAGGTCCAGCCGCTGCGGCTGGCGCCGTTCACCGTGAATGTGACGGCGGCGACGGTCGCACGGCTCAACTTGCCGACCTGGACGGTGCAGGTCCCGTTGCTGCCGGTCCGGCACGAGGTCGTACCACTCGCCCCGTTGCTCCAGGAGCCGCTCACCGTTACCCCGCCCACCGGCGCGTGGGCGGCGGTGTCGATCCGGATCGTGACCTTTGCCGTCCACGTCTTGCCCGAAGCCGCCGTCGAGCGGTCCAGGTCGCCGACATGGGACGGGTTTGGCGGCGACGGCGGCGACACCGTGATCGATACGGTCGCCAGGTTGCTCGTCGCCAGGCCGTCGCTGGCCGCGTAGCCGAACGCATCGGCGCCGCTGTAGCCCGGATCCGGCGTGTAGGTGATCGTGCCATTCGCGTTTGTCGTGACCACGCCGTGCGGCGGGTCGCTGGCGCTCGCGACCGACAGGCCAGAGCCCTCGACGTCCGTGTCATTGACCAGGACGTTGACGGTGACCGGCGCGCCGGCCGCCGTCGATGCGCTGTCGTTCACCGCTACGGGCGGGTCATTGACCGGCGTGAGGCTGACGAACACGCGGGCCGAATCGGCACCGCCCTGGCCGTCCGACACCGCGTATTCGAAGTACGCGTCGCCGGCGACGTTCGGGACCGGGACGAAATGGACTGTCCCGTCGAGGTTGATCGTCGGCGTGCCGTTCACCGCGGCGCCGACGCCGGAGATGGACAGAGCGTCGCCATCCGGATCGCTGTCGTTGGCGAGGACCGCGATGTCGGTCGCTGTGTCCTCGCTCGTCGTCGCCGTGTCGTCGACCGCGATCGGCGGATCCGGCGCGGCCTGGACGCGGACCTTGACCGGGGCCGTGTCCGACCCGCCCCGCCCGTCGGAGATCGTGTAACCGAACGAGTCGTCCCCGGAGAAATTCGCGTCCGGGGCGTAGTGGACGGTACCGTCCGGGTTGACGAGCGTCGTGCCGTGCGGCGCGTCCGAGGCCGAGGTGACGGTCAGGCCGTCGCCATCGGGGTCGGTGTCGTTGGCGAGAACGGCCAGGTCGGCCGGCGCGTCCTCACCGACGGGGAGATCGTCCGCCCGCGCTACGGGCGGCATGTTGATCGGTGGCGGAGCGATTGTGAGGACAGCTTCGGCGGCATCGACGATCCCGCAGCCGAAGTACTGCGCGTAGCGCGGGTCGGATGGTGGGATCGGCGTTCCCCCGCCGAATCCGGTCTGGACACCCCATCCGAGGTTGGCCGTCGCGCAGAGCCGGCCCCGGACGTCGTCGAACAGGCCCGCGGAACCGCCGTCGGTCAGACCGGCGCTCAGCAACAACGCGACGGCTCCGGCGAGATGCGGCGAGGCCATCGACGTCCCGCTCTCGGCGGCGTAACCGTATGGCGAACAGAACATGCAGCTCCCGATCGGAACCGGCGAGAAGATGCCGTCACCAGGCGAGCCGAAGTCGACCTCGGGACCGGTGCACGAGTACCCGGTCAGAGCGTCGTTCGGGTTGGTGAATGTGGTCGACAGAACCTCCGGGTAGGCGCCCGGGTAGGCCACCGGACAGCCGTACAGCAGTTCCTCGAAGGTGACGGTGTTTCCGGACGCCGCCACCATGAGCAGTCCGGCTGCCGCAGCATTCTGGACGGCCAGCTCGAGGGCCGGCGACACCTCGTGGGTGCCGAGGCTCATGTTGGCGACGTCGATGCTGTTGTCGACCGCCCACTGGAGCGCGAGGATGAGGTCCGAGACGTCACCTTCGCCGGAAGCACCGAGGATCTTCAGGGCGTAGAGGTCGACCTGGGGTGCGACCCCGACGACGAGATAGCCGTTCTTCTCGGCGGCCAGGATCCCGGCGACGTGGGTGCCGTGCCCGTTATCGTCCAAGGGATCTGCGTCGTCGTTGAAGAAGTCGTAGCCGCCTCGATAGTTGCTGTTGAACTCAGGATCGACGACGTAGGGGGTGTCGTCCGGGTCGTCGTGGATGTAGTCGATCCCGGTGTCGATGACGGCGACGCTGACGCCCTGACCCCAGATGCCGGCGTCGTGGACCGCCTTGGACCCAACGTGGGTCACTCCCCAGGCATTGTCGTACTCGAGATCGCCCGTGCTCGCGGCCTGGGACGTCGGCTCGCTTGCCCTGACCGTCGCATCCCGCTCGACGGACCGGACCAGCGGGTTTCGGGAGAGCGCGGCGATCGCCGGCTCGGGCAGGTCGAGGACCAGGCCGTCGATCAGCCAGATGCTCCGCCTGACCGTGCCACCGAGCGCCTCGACCGCCCGACGGGCGGCCGGACCCGGGGGCGCGTCGAACGTGACAATGACCTTGACTCGTGCTCCGCCAGGACCGACGGCGCCGGCACCGGCCGGCGCGACCGCCCCGACGACCAACGCGGCGACGACCGCCACGAGCGACAACCCCAACCGAGACCCGGACCATCCCGACGCCACGCGCCGGCGACCCCACCCTGCCATCAGCCATCCCTCCGTTCGCGGTCGGGCCACGGTAGGCCGAGGTCCGGCCGGATACAAGTGGCAATCGGGCCGTCGCCGGGCGATGGGCATCGCGTGGTCCAGACGTACGATGGGAGGCGTGTCACCGCGTCTCTTGTCGCGCCATCGGTTGCTCGCGGCGGTCGTGTCGATCCTCCTGGTCGGTGCGTGCAACCAGACCGCCACTGCCCCGGAGGTCAGCGGCACTACACCCAACGTGTCGCCGGGAGTCTCCGAGTCGCCGGCCCCCGCCGCCTCGACGGCCGGCGCGGGGTTGCCGGCCGGCCAGACCGACAGCAAGTGGGGACGGATCTGGGACGACATCCCCGCCATGTTCCCGATCTATCCGGGCGCCGTGCCGGCCGGGGAAGCGCAGACCGGCCCCATCTCCGCGACATTCGCGCTCGATGGCGGCGACGCCAGGACGATCGCAGCCTGGATACAGACCGAGCTCGAACGGGCCGCCTATCGCACGGAGGCGCTGAACGGGCCCTTCGAGGACGGCAGCTTCGTGCTCGAGTCAACCGGCGCGGCCGATTGCCGGATCGAGGTGACTGTGGCGCCGCTCGGCAGCCTGACCACGATGACCGTCCGCTACGGAGCGGCCTGTCCGAGCCCCTAGCGACGCGATCCGCGGGCGTCCGGAAAACGCAAGATCGCGGTGCATCCACGCAACGCAACCTGACGGCGAGCGGACTATGCTGACCCGGAACCGGCGGGGGTCCCGGTTCCGTCCGGACCAGGGGGTGACGCACCGTGCAGACGGCCCAACCGCGGGACATCGCGGCGCTCGCGCTCGTCGTGGGCGTGTTCATGGTCCTCTTCATCCTGAGCGTGCTGCTGGGAAACCCAACTCGCTGACCGCGAGCGCCTCAGTCATAGAGGCGTTCCAGGTGCCAGGACCCGTCCACCCGGTCGAGGTAGACGAGTGCCAGCCAGCGATCGCCGGCGACCTTGAAGTAGTCGCGCGCGATCGGTTCGCGCCACCAGGCCTCCTCGACGCGCCAGCGATTGCAGACCTCGACCGCCTCGCGCCGGCCGTTCCAGCGGATCGCCACGAGCGCCCCGTCCTCGCCCAGCTCCGCGTCGATGGCCGGGTGCTCGCGCAGCAACCGGGTCATCGCGCCACGCCCCCGTCGACCGAGACGACCGGTCGCCACCGCCAGCGAGCCTCGGCCAGCGGCGCCTCGGGATCGACGATGACGACGCGGCGCACCCGATCCTCGCCGAAGGTGAGGGCGAGGCGGGCGAGCTGCCATTCGAGCCGTGCCCCGCGAGCTGCCTGCGGTGTGAACAGCAAGAGCTGCTGACCGGCCGCCGGAGCCGTCCCGTCGAGCTCCATGGCCAGGCGGGCGACAGCCGCGGGTGGTGGGGTGCGCTCGAGCCGGGCGAACAGGAGGCGCTCGATGGCCTCGGCGTCGGCGGTCGGCTCGGGGAACCGTTGCTCGACGTCCAGCCCCGATGGCGTCCCCGCCCGGGCAAAGGCCAGGTCCAGGTCGAGGTGGAGCCGCGCGTTCGATGCCGCCAGCCCGCGAGCGACCAGCTGCCCGGTCAGGGCCGACGCGAGCCGGTGGAGGACGAAGCGGAGGGGCTCCAGATCCTCGGCGGCCGGGTCGATCGGGAGCGCCAGCGCCAGCCGCTCGGGGCTCCGATGAGGCCGGAACGGCTCCAGCTCCTCTCCCCTGGCCCGGGCATGGATTCGGGCGCCCTCCTCGCCAAAGCGGGCGATCAGCGCCGACCGGGCGAGCTCGGCGATCGCCCCGATCTGGCGCAGCCCGAACCGGACGAGCCTGGCCCGTACGTCCGGGTCCGAGGTGAGCAGCGTCGATGGGTGCGGGGCGAGGAAGGCGGCCTCGCCGCCGGGCGCTACGACGACGGGTGTGCGGGGCCGGGCATGGATCGCGGCGATCGTGGTCGCGAACCGGGTCCCGGCGATCCCGGCCCGGGTGCCACCGGAGTCACCGGGGTCGCCGGCACCCGTCCCGAGGTCGCCCTTGCCGCCGCCCGCGCCGCGGCCCAGCGATCCGTCGAGCGCGGCGACCAGCCGGTCGACGAGGACCGGCTCGGGACCCCACAGCGGCTCGAGGCCGTCCACCTGCACCTCGAACAGGCCGAAGGCCGGGTTGGCCGGGTCCGTGCTGCCGGCGATCCCCGGGCTGAACGCGCCGAGCGCCTCGAACGCGGCCTCCACGCTGAGCCGATCCGCGTCGGGATCCGGATCGACGAACGTGGCTTCAGGAGCGAGCCGATGGGCGCTCCCGAGCGACATCCCCCGGCGAACGCCCAGCGCTCGGGCCCCCGGGTCCGCGTCGATGACCGGGCCCGGATCCCACGGCCGGCCGCCCAGGACGAGCGGACCGGGCGGGAAGGGCTCGGAGGCTCGCAACCGGGCGAGCTGAAGGGGAAGGTGTGGCCGGTAGAGATGAAGCAGTCGCATCGCGAGGTGTCCGTTCGGTCTGGATCGCGGGGGCTGGATCGGGGAGCTGGTCGACGAGGAGGTCGTCCCGGCGGAGGCAGGCGTCGCGCTCGCCGCCGTCCGCGTACAGGATCCGGAGCGTCACCCGGCGCCCCGGCGGGCCATGACGGTTCCGGGCGACCAGTGCTTCGGTTCGCTGGCCCACGATGTCGCGTCCGAGCCGGATCCACGACCGGCGGGCCAGCTCCAGCCGGATGCCGGTCGATTCGGCAACGGCTCCGGCCAGGCTGCCGGCGAGACCGGGCGGCTCGAGCACGACGAACAGCGTCTCCGCCCTCCTGGCCAGCGCGGCGAGACGGCCGAGCCGGTCGGCGATGACCGCCGGCCGGTCCGTGGCGGCCAGGCGCCCACCCGGCAGGTCCAGGACGAGCAGGTCCACCGAGCGCCCGGCGAGCAGGGCGCCGCCGATGGCCAGTCCCTCGTCCAGCGTTTCAGGGGTGATGACCACCAACCACTCGAGGCGGACGCCACGGGCGACGGCCTCGACCGGGTCGAAAGTCCGGGCGAGATCGAGCCAGGCCACGATGGCGCCGGTGGCCTGGGCCTCGGCCGTGAGCCGCAGGACGAGGGTGGTCCGGCCGCTCGAGCCGTCGCCGCGGATCGTGACGGCCGCCGAACGAGGCAACCCACCGGGTCCCAGGATTGCGTCGAGCGCCACGAACCCGGTCCGGACGATCCGCTCGTTCGTGTTGCCCGCCGGTTCTGGCCGCGGCGCGGGCTCGGTTGCCGGGGTCGGTACGGGCGCCAGGGCCAGCGCCCCCTCCGTGATCCGCGGAGCTGCCGCTCCCCAGCGAGCCTGGAGGCTCGCCACGGCTGCCGTCACGTCCGCGGGGAGTGCCGTCATCCATTCAAGATAGAACATCCGTTCTACTGAATCAAGGGCCCCGAGCCACCCCGGGTGAACAGCCCCGGGCCGCATCGGGCTCGAAGCCAGGCCGAACACAGCGGTCCTATTCCCGACAGTCGTATATCCAGCCTTCCGCCATTCTGAGCGTGGCCAGGCCGAACAGGCGGATTCTGAGCGTGGCCAGGCCGTGAACAGGCCAACGCCGCCTGGGTTCCGGCCTCCGAGCGGCCCTCCATACGCCTGTCAGTAATCCGGACCTGCAGAAGGCCGCAGGCCGAGCGAGCGGCGGGCGGCTGGGCGCCGGGCTGAGCGAGCGACCGTCGTCAGCGGACCGAGCGGAAATACCCCATCGCGAGATAGACGAGCCGGCCGACGAACACCAGGCCGAAGGCGCCCGCAACCACGAAGAACAGGGCGTCCGGCGCCGCCGCGCAGGTGATCCCGGCCTGCGCCGCGGCGACACACGCTTCGGCCGCGGCGCGTGCCTCGAACAGGCGCTGCAACTCCGAGCCCACGAACGCCAGCCCCACGATCGGGAGGAGCCAGCTGACCGTCCGCCGTTGGTTCATGCCGTGAGTCTCGGGACCGGCAGGGTATCGGTCAAGCAAGGCCGGTCGGCCGCCCGCTTGACAGCGGGCAACGCACGCCGACACTGGTCACACGGCCCACCAGGCGGACTCGCCAGGGTGCGCCGACCGACGAGGGGGGCCGCTTGCCGAGTCAGCGGCCGGGGGCACCGGATCCTGTAACACCAGCCGACGACGGGCGTCCCGACCCCGTGCCCGAACCTGCCATCGCCGCCGAATCCGTGTACCGCCAGGTGCGGGCCCGCCCAGCCGACCGGGAACACGTCGTCGACGTGGTGTCCGCGGCGTATGACGCGCACGAGCGAGCCCTGTACGCCTTCGCGCTCGGGATCACGCGGAGCGGGACGACGGCCGAGGACCTCGTCCAGGAGAGCTTCCTGCGACTCGTTCGCGAGGTCCAGGCGGGTCGTGCGCCGGACAATGTCCGAGCCTGGCTCTACCGCGTCTGCATGAACCTGGCGACCAGCCGGGGCCGGCGCGCCTCGGTTGCCACGCGGTACCTGCCGTTCCTGGTCTCGCGCGAGGTCGGCGAGACCCCCGAGGCTCGACACCTCCGGCTCGAGCTCGGGTCGGAGCTCTCGGCCGCCCTGGAGGCCCTGAGCCAGGACGAGCGCACCGGCCTGCTCCTCTCGGCCGGCGGCTTCCACGGCCCGGAGATCGCCCAGATCATCGGCCGCACCCATGGCGCGACGCGAACGATGCTGACGCGGGCCCGGACGAAGGTCCAGGCGCGCCTGGCCGAGGGGACCGACCGCCGTGCATGACCATCGCGAGATTCTCGAGCTCGCGGCGGCGGAGCTCGACTTCGACCTCGACGGCGACGAGCGCGACCGGCTCGCCGGAGCCCTCGAGACCTGCACCCTCTGTCGCCGCCAGGTGGCCGCCATGCGGGCGACCGCGACCGTCCTGCGTCGCCCGCTGGACATCGGCACCCCGGGTCGCGTTCGCGACATGGTGATCGGGGCGGCGCTCGGGCGGAGGGACCGTCAGGTGCCGGGGCTGCGAACCCTGCTGGCGGCGAGCCTGTCGATCCTGGTCGTTCTTGGAGGAACGGTCGCGTTCATCGGGATGCGCGGCCTCGGCATCATGCCAGCCGCTTCGCCATCGGCATCGGTCCCGAACCAGACGGCCGTGGCCGAGCCGAGCCCGGCCGCGTCGGGGCCTGACGCCACCTCGGTCGTTCCGCCATCTCCGACGACCAACCCGGCACCAGGCCCGGCCGCTGCCCTCCAGCCCGGCGACGTGGCGGCCATGGTCACCGACGGCCGACTGGTCATCCGAACCCTGCCCGCGACCGGGGCCAGTTCGGCGATCTTCAAGAGCCGGCTCTACCCGGGCCAGCGCGTCGTGGTGCTCGAGGGCCCCGTCGACGAGGACGGCTACCACTGGTATCGGGTTCGGCTCGGCGATATCGAAGGATGGGCGTCCGCAGCCGACCGTGACGGAACGCCCTGGCTGGCCGGGGTGCGAAACGGCGTGGTCGCGTTCGTCGTCGACGAGGACGACGGGACCGCCGATTCGATCCACACGATCGATGCCGATGGCGCGACCGGCGAGTCCGTCCTGTTCGCCGATCCAACCCTGTGGCAGTACGAACAACTGACCTGGGCACCGGACGGGCGCCGACTCGCGTTCGTCGCCACGCCGGCAGATTCTCCGAGCGCCACCACCGAGATCTTCACGATCGACGCGGACGGGTCGAACCTCACCCAGGTCACCCACAACGATGTCGACGACGACAGCCCTGCCTGGTCTCCGGACGGCATTCGGTTGGCCTTGCGAATGGCCGAGATAGACCCGGCGACGCCGGAGGACTCCAGCGTCGTCGTAACGCCGGTCATCGGTCCGGCGGCCACGGTGCTCGGTCCGGGTGCGAACCCGGTCTGGTCGCCCGATGGCCAGCAGATCGCCATGACCGTCACCGACGGCCGGTCGAGTTATGTATGGGTGCAATCGCCCGATGGGAGCGGACGCCGCCGGGTTTCGGACGAGCCCGCCAACCCCGCGCCGCCGTCCTGGTCGCCCGACGGACTGCAGCTGGTCGTCTCGTACGGCGGGGCGTCCCTCTCCCCGGCCGGGTTGTCCAGGATCGATGTCGAGTCCGGATCGATCACCCCGCTGATGGGCGAACCAACGTCGTCGCCGACCTGGTCGATCCGCGGGACGATCGCGTTCTCGGCGACCGGGACACGGGCACCCGGCCTGTTCACGATCGCGCCGGACGGCACGGACCTCCGACAGATCCTGGCAGACCGAGGCTTCGAGGCCGTCGCAGCGTGGTCGCCAGACGGCCGCTCGTTGATCCTCGACGACGAGCACACCGGCTCCCCGGTCACCCTGCTCGAGGCCGACAGCGGCAGCTTCGTCGAACTCGAGTCGCCCGATGGCTCTGCCACGTCGGCCGCCTGGCAACCACTTCTGCGGTAGGCGACTCCCGAGTCGGCCCCTCGCCGCTGTCATGTCCTCGTCATGGCGCCTGGATAGCCTCGATCCCTACCATGCACGCCATGACGTCACCGCCATCCCGTTCGCCCGATCGACCGATCCTCGTGGTCGACGACGATGCCAAGATCGTCCGGCTGGTCCGGACCTACCTGGAACGCGATGGCTTCTCGGTCGTGACCGCCGCCGACGGACCGGCCGCGCTCCAGGCGATCGAGACGCACCGGCCGGCCCTGGTCGTCCTCGACCTGATGCTGCCGGAACTCGACGGCCGGGCGGTCATCCGGGCGGTCCGCCGGGACGAGGAAGCCGGGGCCACGCCGATCCTGATGCTCTCGGCCAGGGGCTCCACGGTCGATCGCATCGCCGGGCTCGAGGACGGCGCCGACGACTACCTGCCCAAGCCGTTCTCGCCGGCCGAGCTCGTCCTCCGCGTTCGGTCCATCCTCCGTCGCAGCGCCGGCGCGACCCGTGGTGAGGTCGAGGGCGGGGCGCCCGCGACGTCCCGCCGGGCACCGCTCGCCCGCGCCGACCTGGTCGTCGACCCCGACCGCCACGAGGTCATGCGGGCGGGACGGGCGATCCCGCTCACGCGCGTCGAGTTCCGCCTGCTGCTGGCCATCCTCGAGGCCGACGGCCGGGTCCTCAGTCGAGACCAGCTTCTCGACTCGGTCTACGGCCACGATGGCGCCGGGGTCCTGGATCGCACGGTCGACGTCCACGTCGGGCGGCTGCGCGACAAGCTCGGCGACGACGCGGAGGAACCCCGCTACGTGGCAACGGTGCGCGGCGTCGGGTACCGCGCCGCCCCGGGGGCAACCTCGGCGGCCGGGGCGACGACCGGATCGACCCCGAGTGCTCCATCCCTCGACCCGGATCCCGATCGGTGATCGGACGCGGCATCGCCCTGCGGATCGGGCTGGCCGCGCTGGCGTCGGCCGGGGTGGGCCTGGTCATCCTCGCGGCCGGCGTGACGATCGTGGGTGCCGCGGTCTTCACCGAGCTGATGGTCGAGGCGGGCGACTCGGCCGAGCATGCCCGCGCCATGTACGACGCATCGGTCAGCACGGTCGTCCTGACCGCGGTCATCGTCGCCGCGCTCGCCAGCGCCGTCCTGGCGATTGTCTTGGCCCGGATGCTGGCGCGGCCGCTGGCCGAGATCGGTCGTGCCGCGCGACGGATCGCGACCGGCGAGTACGGGGCGCGAGTGCCGCGCGACGGACCCGAGGAGCTCGTGTCCCTGGCCGATTCGTTCAACCAGATGGCGGCGAGCCTCGAACGCCAGGAGCAGATGCGCCGCGACTTCATCGCCAATGCAGCGCACGAGCTGCGAACGCCGTTGACCAACCTGCAGGGCTATCTCGAGGCGCTCCGCGACGGGGTCATCCAGGCCGACCGGCAGACCTACGACTCGTTGCTGGACGAGGCCGAGCGCCTGGTCCGCCTGTCGCAGTCGCTCGATTCGCTGGCCGAGGGCGACGCGTCCAGCGCACCACCCGCGCTCCGCGAGCTCGACCTCGTGGTCGCGATCCGCACCGCGCTGGACCTGGCCCAGCCGGGCGTCGACCGGGCCGGGCTGGCGGTCGTCGTCGACCTTCCGGATGCACTGCCGGCGCGGGCGAACCCGGACCATCTCGCCCAGGTCCTGGCCAACCTCCTGTCGAACGCGACCCGCTACACGCCGAGCGGCGGCACGATCACGATCCGGGCGGAACGTCGTCCGGCGGCCCTGCTGGTGTCCATTGTCAACACGGGCGATGCGATCCCCGCCGCCGATCTCGATCGCGTCTTCGAGCGCTTCTACCGGGTCGAGAAGTCGCGCGACCGGGCTCGCGGTGGGGCGGGGATCGGCCTGTCGATCGTCAAGCAGCTGGTCGAGGCCGGCGGGGGACACGTGGGGGCCGAGTCACGCGACGGCCAGACCCGTTTCTGGTTCAGCCTGCCGGCCTGAGACGAGCCAGCCCGGTCAGGGCAGCCCGATCGCGACCATCCCGACCGCCACCCCGACCAACCCGAGCCACTGGATCGGCTTGAGGCGCTCGCCGAGAACGGCGACCGCGACCAGGATGGTGACCGCGGGACCGAAGGACGAAGCCAGCCCGACCAGCCAGGTCGGCGCGCTCGAGAGGCCGATCGCGAACGAGATGAGTCCGGTCGCATCGAGGGCGCCGGCCAGCACGAGCATGAACGCCACGCGACGGCGCGGGATCGGTGCCGCGGGCCGCCCGGGGTCCGGCGGTCCGGTTCGCGCGCCGCGGACCGCCAGGCCGACGATCGCCAGGATCGACACGAACGCGATCACCAGTCGCGACACGAGCAGGACCTGGATCCAGTCGGCGGACTCGAGCGCGATGTCCATCGTGATCGCCATCAGGGCGAACAGGACGAGGGCCACCACGGCGAAGATGACCCCAGGTCCGGCGAACCGGGTCGCCCGCAGGCTGCCCCCGAAGGCGACGCCGGTCAGGATCACCCCGATCGTCGCGATCGTCGCACCGAGCGCCTGGAGCCCGGTCAGCGACTCACCGCGGAGGACCACCGACAGCACGACGGTCAGCCCGCCGTAGGCCGCGACCATCCCGCTCACGACCGAGATCGGACCGATCCGAAGCCCGGTGAAATAGGCGAAATAGGCGCCGGCGCCGATCAGGCCGAGCAGGGTGGCCATACCCAGGGTCGTCGGGTCGGACGGGATGGTCGTACCCGCCACGATCCCGGCCAGCACCAGGAAGCCCGTGCACACGAGCTGGACACCGGCGGTCACCCGGAGGCTGCCGATCAGCCGGCTCGACAGGGCGGTGGCGATGTCCATGGTGCCCCACGACAGGGCGGCACCGAGGCCGGTGAGGAGTCCGAAGGGCATCCGCGCAGCCTACCGAGCGGGTCCGGCCAGCGGCACGCCGTCGCGGCCGGCGCGCCGGTCGCCGTCCGTATACTCCGCCGGATGGACGAGCAGGCGGAGGCACCTCCGAGCGACGGCGACAGCGAGGCCATCCGGCTCCAGGCGGAGGAGCACCCGCTCATCGAGGACGCCCCACCGGCCACCGCGGCCGAGCATTGCCTGCGGCTGATGCACCTGCGCGCCTATGACGAGGCGGTCGGCCACGCTGCCGGCCGGGACGTCCTCGACGTCGGCTGCAACACCGGCTACGGGACGATGCGCTTCGTCCCGGTCGCCCGCCGCGTCGTCGGCGTCGACGTCTCGGCTCGGGCGATCGAGGCGGCGCGGGAGCGCGCGATCGATGGCGTTCCGGAATTCGTGCTCAGCGGCGGGTTCGCGCTGCCGTTCCCCGACACCTCGTTCGACCTGGTGACCAGCTTCCAGGTGCTCGAGCACGTCCCCGACCCGGTCGCCTTCCTGCGGGAGCTGGCGCGGGTCGCGCGTCCGGGCGGCCAGGTGATCCTGGCGACACCGAACGCCGCGACCCGGCTCGACCCGGGGATGACGCCGTGGAACCGGTTCCACGTCCACGAGTACGTCGCCGCGGAGCTCGGGGACCTTCTCCGGGAGGTCTACGCGTCCGTCTCGGTGTTCGGGATGTTCGGGGCAACCGAGCTCTACGAGACAGAGATCCGTCGGGTCGATGCCGCCCGCCAGCGCATCCGGCGGATCGAAGCGGCGGCGGCGCGTCTGGCCGCACGAGATGCACATGCCGCTTCGACGGCAACGGCGCGGCGGCCGGTCCGGGGCCGCCGACCGTGGTCGATCCGGCTGGCCCGGGCCGCCGTTCCGGCGCCGGTCCGGGCGTGGCTGCGTTCCCGCCTTCGATCCGGGGAAGCCGTAGCGCCTGCATCCGGTCCTGTCGCGCCGGCCGCTTCGATCGCCTCCGTGGATCCGGGCGAGCCCGTCGAGACCAACGGGGTCACGGCGCCGGCGGCGGCGCCATCGAGCGATCTCGACGCATTCCTCCGCTTCACGATCGACGACCTGTGGTACGCGCCGTCCGAGCCCGACCGAGCGATGGACCTGCTGGCGATCTGCGAGGTGGAGCGGCGTCCGGCAGTCGACGCATAGCCGCCCGCCCGAGGGCGGGGCGACGGAGGTCCCGTGCTACACTCTGCCACCGGTCCGGAGGACCGCTCGGTCCGGTGCACGCAGCGGCACCGTCCGACCCGATGGGGATGTAGCTCAGCTGGAAGAGCACCGCGTTCGCATCGCGGGGGTCAGGGGTTCGAGTCCCCTCATCTCCACCACCGATCCGTGGCGGGATCAGCGCTGTGCCGCGCGACTCCAACCCGCTGTGTGTCCGCGTCAGAGACCTGCCTGCCTCTTGACGTCTATGGCCTCGGGCTGGTAGCGTGGCCAAACTTCCTTCGTTCGCCTTATTTAGTCCGCACGGACCCACATGATCGAGGCGCCGGACCCATGACCCGACTCCGACGCGGCTCGCCTGCCCTGATCCGCGACCTCAATCGGGCGGCGGTCCTGGCGCTGATCGGCTCACAGGGACCCGTCGCTCGCGTGGAGATCGCCCGGCGCCTCTCCTTGAGCGCGGCTACCGTGACCGAGGTCACGCGCGAACTCGTCGCGGATGGCCTGATCCGTGTGGTCGACCAGGCGGCCTCGAGCGGCGGTCGTCCCCCGCTCCTGCTCGGCCTCGTCGCCGAGGCGGCGCACGCCCTCGGCGTGAAGATCTCGCCCGATCGCGTCTCGATCGTCGAGGTCAATCTCGATGGCGA
>Ga0210377_10003074_pt1 | contig 14381 bp, 10 predicted proteins | sample PLM4_65_b1redo_FD_155480 | JGI IMG/M metagenome (GOLD analysis project Ga0210377, IMG submission 155480) | Groundwater sediment microbial communities from an aquifer in East River, Colorado, USA - PLM4_65_b1 redo | ecosystem: Environmental > Terrestrial > Soil > Riparian zone | place: USA: East...
ACCAACGCGGAGGAGGCGTGAGTCAAACGATCATCAGTCTTTCGTGAGACTTGCGTGATGTGCGGACAAAAAAAAGGCCGCGCTTAAAGCGCGGCCTTCGCCTGTCGGTTAGACGGAGGTTTATCCTTTGGGCTTGACCGCGCGGCGGATCGACGTGGCGTTCTTGCACGTTGCGGCAGCCGGATTGAAGATGCAGGCGATCTGCAGCGTGTTCAACTGGCCGGTGAACTGCGGCTCGAGCGTCGTAGGATCGCTGCTCTGGTTGTCGAGGACCGATCCGTAAGCGAGGAACGCCGGGCAGCCCTTCGGGAGGCAGCCGGTCGGCGCATCACCCGTTGCAACGGTGTTCGTCTGCTCGACCGTCACGTAAAGGTTGGTGGCCGTCGGGCCGACAGGAACTGTCGGGAACATCTGCGCGAGGCTCTGCTGCTTGAACGCGAGCGGTCCGTAAGTCTCCTGATACGTTGCCAGCGGAGCGCCACCCGGCGCGGTGTTGCCGGCGTAGAGCTTCACGACGAGCGACGTGGTGGAGAACTGCGACGCGTTGGTCAGGCCGATGTTCGTGCGGAACGTCCCTCCGCCGGAAGTGCCGGTGTTGCGGATGCCGGTGATGAAAATCTTGTTATAGCCGCTCGGAGCGTCTTCGGAGGCGAAGTTGTACCAGGGAATGCCGGCGAAGAGCTGGCCGACCGTGCCCACCGACGTGCCGACGTAGATGCGCGTCTCCACGCTGATCGGCCGGAAGTCCGGGCTCTCGCCGGTGATCGGATCCTGCGAGGTAACGCAGTTCGCGCCGGTCTTGCACGCGTTGAAGACGAGCTGACCGAACGCGCTGTTCAGGCTGAGAACGCTCACGAAGAAGTCGACGAACTCCTTGCGCTCGTTCGGAGCGAGCGTGAACCTGTCGTTGAAGTTCTGCTGCCCCGGCGCGCCGGCGATCGAACCGGAGAAGATGAGCGAGACCGTCACGCTATCCGAGCTCAGGTTCGACACGAAGACGTCCGAAACGAAGGTGCCGCTGCCACCCTGAACGTGACCGGCGTTTGGAACGTAGATCTGATCCGCAGCGCGGAAATTACTCGCCATCGCCGAAACGGCAAACAACGTGACAGCGGCGGCGACCACGAGCCTTTGCAACTTGAGCATAATCTCCCCTTTATCTCCGGAATGAGTTGATATGAATGACGCCCGACATGCACCGATGACGCATTCTAAACGAACTGCATTGGCCTTCGCGAAACTTTCACCAACCTTCAGACGGCCGGCTCCCCTTCAGGTCACGCCCGCCTTCGGATCCTTCCGAGCGTGAGCAGCCGCCGGACAGCGACGCTGCGGCCCGAGCACCACGGCCTGCGACTCGACCGCGCACTCGCCGACGTGTTTCCCGAACACAGCCGCAGCTTTCTCGCTGCACTCATCGAGGACGGTCACGTCCGTGTTGATACGGAGCCGGCGCGAAAAGCGTCGCATCGCGTCGCTGCCGGACAAGTCGTCGACGTCGAGATTCCCGATCCCGCCCCTTCGTCGGCTGAACCGCAGCCTCTTCCACTGGCGATCGTGTATGAAGACGACCACATCGCAATCGTCGAAAAACCCGCCGGACTGGTGGTGCATCCCGCCGCCGGCAATCCCGACGGCACACTCGTCAACGCGCTGCTCTTCCACGTGCGCGACCTGAGCGGCATCGGCGGCGAGATCCGCCCCGGCATCATCCATCGTCTCGACAAAGACACCTCGGGGCTGTTGCTCGTGGCGAAGAACGATGCCGCGCATCGCGCGCTCGCCGCGCAGTGGAACACCGACGCGGTGAGGAAGGAGTACGTCGCGGTCGTGTACGGCACGCCCGACCCGCCGCGGGGCACCGTCGACGCGCCGATCGGCCGCGATCCGCGCAACCGCAAACGCATGGCTGTGGTGCGCGACGGCCGCCGCGCCGTCACCGAGTATGCCGTCGTCGATCGCCTCCGCCACGCGTCCGTCGTGAGGCTGCGCCTCCGCACCGGCCGCACCCATCAGATCCGCGTGCACATGAAGCACATCGGCCACCCGATCATCGGCGACCCGGTCTACTCCGGCCCGCAGTGGCGCGGGATTCCCGACAAGAAGATTCAGAAGGCGATCTCGGGGTTCTCGCGGCAGGCACTGCATGCCGCTTCGCTCACGTTCACGCATCCTGTCACGGGCGCGGTGATGACGTACACGTCGCCCGTGCCGACAGACATGCAGGCCCTGATCACGGCGTTGACGGTGGACGGTTGACAGTGGACGAGGCCCCGCGTCGTGACTTGTCCTTCATCGCCTGTTGTTTCGCTTCTTTGATCACTTCGTTGACCGTTGACCGTTGACCGTTGTCGAGGCGGCGTATCGCGTACGCGCTAGCTTAGCCTGAAGTTCCTTCTCCCTCCTTCTCGCATGTCGAATCAACCCGGCAATGAGTTGCGCAACACGCGCCGTCCTGCGGCGCAGATCCACGTACGCCTCCCGTTCGACGAAGCGGAGCTCGATCGCGAGGATCAGGTTCGCATCGACTTCGTACAGCGATCCGCGCGCCTGACCGAGAAAGTGACGCCATTCGCCTTGCGAGAGCCGTCCTTGTCCCTCCGCCAGGTGACGGACAACGGAGGTTGCGGCTCGACGGACCTGCGATGTGATTCCGTATCGCTCCTCTCGGGGAAATGATTCGGTCGTCCGATAGACGTGCACCGATAGAGCAACCGCCTGTTTGAAGGCATCGAGGTCTTCGAATGAATTGGGCATAGGTCGCGAAGAGACGGAGAGCGACCCAATGAGTGTGGCTCCAACATTCTAGCCCAACACCGCCTCGACAACGGTCAACGGCCAACGGTCAACGACCTACAACAACATCCCCGCAATCGTCGCCGTCAGAAAATTCGCCAGCGTGCCGGCGATCATCGCGCGCATGCCCAGTCGCGCGAGGTCGCCGCGGCGCGATGGGGCGAGCGAGCCGATGCCGCCGATCTGGATGGCGATCGACGAGAAGTTCGCGAAGCCGCAGAGCGCGTACGTCGTGATCACGAAGCTGCGCGGATCGAGCGCATGCGGATTGGCGGTGATCATCTCGCCGAGCCTCGCGAACGCGACGAACTCGTTGAGCACCATGCGCGTCCCGAGGAGATTGCCGACCGTGATGCTGTCCTTCCACGTCACGCCCATCGCCCAGGCGATCGGCCGGAAGATGTAGCCGAGGACGAGGTCGAGGCTCGCGGGGAACCAGAGCCAGTGGCTGTGCACCGCACCGAACATCCCGTTCACGAGCGCGACGAGCGCGATGAACGCGATCAGCATGGCGGCCACGTTGAGCGACAGATGCAGACCCTCGATGGCGCCGCGGCCGGCGGCGTCGATGATGTTCACATCCTGCTTCGGCACGACCACTTCCACGTCGCCGCCGGTCTTCGGCTTATCGACTTCCGGCACGATGATCTTCGCCATCATGATCGCGCCCGGCGCGGTCATGATCACCGCCGTCAGCAGATGAATGACGTCGACTTTGGCGACGAGCACGTACGCCGCCATGATGCCGCCGGAGATGTGCGCCATGCCCGCGGTCATGATCGTCATCAGCTCCGACATCGTCATCTCGGGCAGGAACGGACGGATCGTCAGCGGCGCTTCGGTCTGACCCATGAAGATCGACGCGGCGACCGAAGTCGACTCCGCGCCTGAAGCGCCCATGAAGCGCGACATCATCTTCGCGAAGAACTTCACCACCAGTTGCATGACGCCGAGGTAGTAGAGGATGGCGAAGATCGAGGCGATGAAGATGATGGTCGGCAGAACCTGCGTCGCGAAGACGAAGCCGACGGTCTTGTTCGCAGGATCGCCGATGGAGCCGAACACGAACGCCGAGCCCACCTGCGTGTACGCGATGAGCTTGTTCACGGCCTCCTTCATGTTCTCGAAGAGGTACTTCAGGAGGTTGTAAGCGAGGAAGATGACCGCGGCGAACGCGCCATACGCGTACCAGAGAAAGCGCCGCGTCCCTTCAGGCATCCGCTTGGCCACGAAGACCGCGATGAACGTGACGATGACGAACGCGAGCGCCGCCATCGGCTGACTCCCCGAAAACCCGAACATGCGGGAGATCACGTCGCCCTTCAACACGGCGATAGCGGTGAGGATCTGCAGGATCAGGCCCCACATCACGGTCTTCCACCGGATCGCGCGCTTGTTGTTCGACAGCGCGAACGCGATGGCGAGAATCAGAACGAACCCTATGAGGGCCGAGTAGCGCTCCATGTCACACCCCTGCTCGTCATTTGAACCGGCGCATTATGAGGGATGAGGGCTGAGGGATGAGGGATGATTTTCCGGAGTCACCGTGCGATTGACATCCCTTCAGAGCGGACATAAGTTCGAGCCGCAATCGGAACCCAATTCAAGAGTGGCGAAGCGCTCGGCCCGCGCGCCTTGCTCGAATGACGGCTGATGCCGTTTTCCGCATCCAGGCGAAAGGAGAAGTGTCTTCTATGGACCACATTCGCAAGTCAGGGATGTTGACGAGTAGTCGCGCGGGAACGGAAGTCTCGACATCCCGCCTTGCATTCACGGTCGCGGTAGTCCTGATGATCGGCGGTTTTGCCGCGGCGTTCGGCGAGACGAACCAGAGCGTCATGAGCAAGGTCAGCAATCAGGTGCTCGTCGAGACCGCTGAAGGACGCCAGGCGTCATTCATCGTCTTCCTGGGCGACCAGGCGGATCTGAGTGTCGCCCACACCATTAAGGATCCGGACACGCGCGGATGGTACGTCTACCTGAAGCTGAAGGAGCACGCGGACGCGTCGCAGGCGCCGATCAAGGCGGCGCTCGCCGAAGCGGGCGTGCCGTACACGTCGTTCTGGGCCGCCAATATGATCGTCGTCGAGGGAGACCGCGGCGTCGTCGAGGCAATGGCCGCCCGGCAGGACGTCGCGGCGATCGAACCGAACTCCGTCATCGACGGAATCAAGGGCGAAGAGGCTCCTGAAACGACCGACGAGGGGAACGAGGTCGCGGCGCCCGAGGCCGGCGTCACCAATGTCCAGGCCCCTCTGCTGTGGGGGCAGGGCTTCAAAGGGCAGGGAATCGTCGTCGCGAACCAGGACACCGGCATGCGCTGGACGCACGCGGCGCTCCGGACACATTACCGCGGCTGGCTCGGCGGCACCGACGCCGACCACAACTACAACTGGTGGGACTCGATTCACGCCCGCATTACGAACGCCGACGGTGGCACTGCATCAGGCCCGAACAACTCGTGCGGATACAACCTTCAGGCTCCATGCGACGATCAGGGCCACGGGACGCACACAACCGGTACAACCGTCGGCGATGACGCCGGAGCCGGGATTGGCACCGGCACCAACCAGATCGGCGTCGCTCCCAGCGCGAAGTGGATCGGCTGCCGCAACATGGATGCCGGCAACGGCCGCGCGGCGACCTACACCGAGTGCTTCCAGTTCTTCCTCGCGCCGACGAGACTCGACGGCCAGGATGTCGACCCGACAAAACGGCCGCATGTGATGAACAATAGTTGGACTTGCCCGCAGGTGGGCGAGCTCTGCGCCCCCAACGTCATGAAGACGATCGTGGAGAACTCCGAGGCGGCCGGCATCTTCATCGAGGTGTCCGCCGGCAACGACGGCTCGGCCTGCAACACCGTCAAGGATCCGCCCGCGATCTACGCGGCCGCGTTCTCCACCGGCGCGATCAGCGGCATCACGAACGCGCTCCAGAGCTTCAGCAGCCGTGGCGTGGTCACGGTCGATGGGTCCAACCGCATGAAGCCCGACCTCTCCGCGCCCGGCGCGAGCGTTCGCTCGTCGCTGAGGAGCGCAACCAACACGTCCTACGGAAACATGAGCGGCACCTCGATGGCAGGACCGCACGTCGTCGGTACGGTCGCTCTGCTCTGGTCGGCGCGTCCCGGGCTGATGCGGGACGTTCCGCGGACGAAGTGGATCTTGACGCGCAGCGCGAACCCGAACGTGACAGTGGGAAGCAACGCCGCAGGGTGTGGCGGCATCGGCACCATCCCCAACAACCACTTCGGCTGGGGCAGGGTCGACGTCATGACCGCGTACAACCTCGAGCCGGCGCTCAACCAGGCCATTACCTTTCTCTCGATTCCTGACAAGCTGGTAGACGATCCCGACTTCTCTCCGGGCGCGGTTGCCACCTCGGACCTGCCGGTGCGCTACGCCGCGACCGGTGCCTGCACCGTCTCGGCGAACACCATCCACATCACCGGCGTCGGCAACTGCACAGTCATCGCCTCGCAGGAAGGGCTCGACGAGTACGGGATCCAGGCGAGCGCTCCGAAGCCGTGGTATCCAGCCGACGACGTGTCACACATCTTCCGCATTCTGTATCCGTATAGCGGCTTCTTCGCACCGATCGACAACAGCAACGTCAACGGTGTGCAGGCTGGTAGCGGAGTCCCCATCAAGTTCAGCCTCGGCGGCAACCGCGGTTTCGATGTCTTCGCAGGTGGGTATCCCACGTCGACGCCAGTCTCCTGCGCGACCGGCGCCGTGACGGGTCCGGCCGAGGCGACATCCCCCGCTGGGAACAGCGGCCTGAACTACGACTCGACGACGAGTCAATACATCTATGCCTGGAAGACCGACAAGGCCTGGGCGGGAACGTGCCGCATGCTGGAACTGATGCTGATCGACAACACGATCCACTCTGCTCTGTTCCAATTCAAGAAGTAGCGCGCAAGAATAGGCAGAAGGCAGAAGGCAGAAGGCAGAAAGCAGAAAGCAAAAGGCAAAAGGCAGGGGATGATCCACGTCATCCTGAGCGCAGCGAAGGATCTCAAAATGCAGAGCCGTCGCCGCCGAGATCCTTCGCTGCGCTCAGGGTGACGGGGTGCGACCCGGCGGTTCATTAGCAGCACGGGAACGGGCAGCTTTCTGCTTTCTGCTTTCTGCTTTCTGCCTTCTGCTTTCTGCTTTCTGCTTTCTGCTTTATCCTCCGGCCGCCATGCTCGAATCGATCGACAGAGCCGTCGCGCACGTGCGCAAACGCTCGAAGCTTCAGCCCCAGGTCGGCGTCGTCCTCGGGTCCGGCCTCGGAAACGTGACGCAGGGAATCACGGTCGAAAAGGAGATTCCGTACGCCGAGATCCCCGGCGCCAAAGCCTCCACGGTCGTCGGCCATCAGGGCAAGATGATTTTCGGCCACGCGGGCAGGCTGCCGGTGGTCGTGCTCAGCGGGCGCATGCACTACTACGAAGGCCACGAAATGGCCGATGTGATGTTGCTTTCGCGCGTGATCGGGCGCCTGGGGATCAAGAAGCTCATCGTGACCAATGCCGCGGGCGGCGTGAACACATCATTCAAGCCGGGCGATCTGATGGTGATCTCCGATCACATCAACTTCATGGGAGTGAACCCGCTGCGCGGCGCGAACGTCGACGAGCTCGGGCCGCGATTCCCCGACATGAGCGAGGCCTACCCCGAGTCGCTGCGCAAGATCGCGAAGGACGTGGCGCGCGATCTCGGCATCAAACTGCAGGAAGGGGTGTATCTCGCGCTCTCCGGTCCGACGTTCGAGACGCCCGCGGAGATCCGCGCCTTCCGCACGCTCGGCGCGGATGCCGTCGGCATGTCGACGGTCCCCGAAGCCATCGCCATGTCCCACATGAACATCCCCGTCCTCGGCTTCTCGTGCATCACGAACATGGCCGCGGGCATCCTGAAGCAGAAGCTGGGGCACGAGGAAGTGATGGAGACGACCGCGCGCGTGGAGAAGGACTTCACGAAGCTGATTCTGGGAGTGCTGAGTCGCTTATCCTGAGCGAAGCGAGGGATCTCCGGTTACACCGCGACGGCCGAAGCCCACGAGCAACGTCGGTGCACTGGAGATCCTTCGCTTCGCTCAGGATGAACTGCCAGGATGAGCTCACGGTACGAACCGATACCCCACCCGATGCACCGTCAGCAGATGCCTCGGCTCGGCGGGAATCGCCTCGATCTTCTGCCGCAGGCGCGCCATGTGCGTATCGACCGTGCGCGTGAATGCGGATGAATCGTAGCCCCAGACGTGATGCAGCAGGGCCTCGCGGCTGACGACTTCGTTCGCGTGATCGAGGAAGTAGCGCAGGATGCGGAACTCGCGCTGCGTGAGATCGACCGGGAGATCGCTCTTCGTGGCCTGGTACTTGCGGAAGTCGAGCTTGACGTCGCCGAACTCGACCTCGTCTCCGGGAGCGGCGCGCTTCGTCCGGCGCATCACGGCCTCGAGCCGCGCCAGCAGCTCCATGAAGCTGAACGGCTTCGTCACGTAGTCGTCGGCTCCGAGCTTCAGGCCGACGATCTTGTCGACCTCCTGGCCGCGGGCGGTGAGCATGATGATCGGCGTGTTGTTGCCGCTCCTGCGGAGCTCGCGGCAGACGTCGAGGCCGCTCTTCTTCGGCAACATCACGTCGAGAATGATGACGTCGTGATCGCTGCGCGTGGCAGCGCGAAACCCCTCTTCGCCGTCGGTGGCCATCTCCACGACATGTTTCTCGAACTCGAAGCCGTCGCGGAGAGCGACCGACATCGCGGCATCGTCTTCCACTACGAGGATTCTGCTCATGCGGCCTCCGTGTCCTTTCCCTGATTGGATTCCGCCGCCGAGGCCGGCGGCGCCACGCTGGGCGGCGCCACACCTTTCGGCAGGAGGATCGTGAACGTGCTCCCCTGGCCGGGGGCGCTGACCACTTCCACGCGGCCGCCGTGCGCCTTCACGACGTGATTCACGATCGCCAGTCCGAGGCCGCTGCCTTTGACGTCGTGAACGAGGCCGCTCCCGACGCGGTAGAACTTGTCGAAGATTTTCTTCTGCTCGCTGTCGGGAATGCCGATGCCGTGGTCGCGAACCGCGATGCGTACGTGCTCCGTGTCGTCGCTGACGATCACGTCGATCGACTTCTCACCGTTCGAGTACTTCACGGCGTTGTCGAGCAGATTCATGATCACCTGCCCGATGGCGTCCGGATCGAGAACGACCGGCGGGAGCATCGCCGCGGGCGCGGTGAACGAGACCTCGTAGCCGTGATCGCGCAGCGGCATCGCGAACGCGCACACCGTCTCGTGCACGAGCGCCACGACATCGGTCTCGTGGTACTTGTACTTCTTCTCCGCCGATTCGATCTTCGAGAAATCGAGGATGTTGTTGATGAGCTGCGTGAGGCGACGGCTCTCCGCCTCGATGTATTCCCCGTACTCGCGCACTTTCTCCTCGGTCGTCACGCGGCCGAGGCGCATGTACTCGCCGAAGACACGGATGGAGGCGAGCGGCGTGCGCAGCTCGTGCGACACATTCGAGACGAAGTCGCTCTTCATCTGCGACAGCTTCATCTGACGCGAGGCGGCCTGGATGGCGAGCCCGATCGCTCCGAACAGCACGATCATCACGCCGCCGCTGAGCATCATGTTGTTCTTGAAGCCGAGAGCCGCCAGCTCCTCGGGCGTCGCGCAGATGTCGCGGATGCCCAGGCGCCAGTTGGTGAAGACAAAGGAGAAGGGCTGGGTCATCGGCTCACGGCCGGGCACCGCCGCAGGAACGCGATCGCTGATGCGGAGCCGCAGGTAGCTCGCGTGATCCTTGTACCGGCTGGCCAGCACGCGCGCTCCGACGTCCATCATCGCCGCGCGCGCCAGGCGCTCGTCGAGGATCACGCCCGCCACGCCGATGACGTGCTCCGATGCATCGACGACCGGACGCATGATGATCCGGTGCCGCTCGTCGCGCTCGTCCACGGTCAGGGCCGGATGCGCGACGGCGCGCTTCATCTTGTGCGCGACGTGCCACGCCACGGTCGAGAGCTTCACCGCCTGATCTTCGTCCGACCCGAGCGACTTCGCAGTCCCGTTCGGCGCGAAGTACAGGTAGCTCGCATGAGGGCCGTCGAATTGGACGGCGAAGAATGTTCGCGCGCCTCCGACGGGCGTGCGGCGGAACCAATCGGACAGGACGGCGCCGTCACAGAGACAGTTCTTCTCGATGCTCAGCGCGCGAAGAGCGGCGGCGCGATAGTCGTTGTCGATCGCGTCGGCGACCACCTCCACGGACTCCCGCAGCCAACTGCGCTCCGCCGAGACACTCTTCTGTTCCAGCGTCCGCAGAAAGCGATACTGCACCACCAGCACCGCGGCCAGCGGAATCACGATCACTGGCACGAGCCAGAGAATGGATCTGCGGAAGAGACGAACCATGCCGTATCGGGTACGTAATGGTCGCACTTCCGATGTGGCTTCGGTTTCGATTGTCACAATTTGTAACCGGGCCCGGCACGCGTCACGCGGCACGCGGCACGCGTAGCTGAGCCTCTAACCTCGCGTGCCGCGTGCCGCGTGCCGCGTACCGCGTTCCGCTATCTCTGAAACGCGTCTTCATGAAGACCGACCGGCTGTCGGGCATGAAGCGGTCGTTCTCGTCGAGCAGGCGGAAGTCGCCGTAACCGACGAAGAACGTGGTCTGCCAGTTCAGCCGGTATCCATAGAGTGCTGACAGCGTGAAGTCGCCGTCGCGCGGGGACACCGACTCGCGATACAGCCGCGTCGTGCGGTCGACATTGCTCCGCTGCGCCACGAGCCGGGCCAGCGAACGCCCGTTGAAGACGTAGGTCGCTTTCAGCCGATCGATGTCCGCCGCATAGAGCCGCGATCCTTCGACATTCAGCCATTCGCGATTGATGTTCGCCGCCAGCTCGAGGTGCTCGGTCGGCCGCACGGACGACGTGAACGTCAGAGCCGCACCGTTTCCCACGCGCGCGTTCACGTAGTCGATGCGCTGGCCGATGGAGCCGTCCAGCGTCATCGTCGGCAGAAATCGCGACGGGTTCGCCTTCAGATGCACCTCGGTGAATCGGTACGGGATCTTCTGCCCGCGTACGATGTCCTTCTCGGCGGGGTGATATCCGATCCATCCGCTGCTGCCGAGCTTCCCCTCGAAATAGAAGCCGGCGCTCCCCCCCTGCCACTTCGACTCGTGTCCTCCTCCCACGTAGGGACGGATATACGAGGCGAAGCCGCTCTTCGGGTAGATGTGACCGCCGAGCTCGAAGTACGTACCGCGCAGATCCGCCCACGGGATGAATCCGTTGTCGGTGCGGAACCGCGGCGAGTAGTCGATGACGTGCGAGAAGATGTCGTACCGATCGGTGTCGCGCGTGTAGACGACGCGCGCGGCGTGACCATTGCCGGAACGGCCGTCGAACAGCACCGACAGATCGGGGCGATTCGGATTCTGCGTCACGCTGAACAGGTACTGCCCCTGCAGCTTGTCGGCTGTCGTCATCTTCCACAGGAAATCGGGGCCGATGACGCGATTGTGTCCCCCGCCCTGCACCTCGCGATCGCTCAGGAGAAGACCGGCGAACGACGAGCCGATCGATGTGCGAAGGCGTCCGATCACCGCGAGCGACCGGAAATCCTGACGGACGAACGACGACCCCTCGCTCCCCGGAAGCACGACCGCACCGCCGCCTCGATCTTCCACGGCCAGGAGCGTGTACGCGGTCGTCCCGGTCTGGCCGGTGGCGCGGATGCCCCACGCCGGCGAAGTGATGGATCGCGTGTAGACGGCGCGAAGAGGCGTGGAGAAGAGATCGACGCCCTCCAGGAAGAACGCGCGCTTCTCCGGATACGACAATGCGAACCGGCTGTTGACCGACACCTGCGGCACGTCCGACTCGATCTGCGAGAAGTCGGGATTGAGCGTCGCGTCGATCGTCAGCTTCGATGACGCGTTCCACTTCAGATCGAGACCGCCATCGCTGCGCACCGGATCCGCCGCCAGGTCCGTGCCGATGCGCTGTTCGTCGCGCGACGCCGTCGAATACGGCGCGACCGTGATGTGCCCGCCGCGCGGGAGACCGGCCAGGCCGGTGAGCGTCGACGCGTGGCAGAGATAGCAGCCGGAACCTTTCGGAATCCGCGTGCTGGCCATCGTGTAGCGAAAATCGCGCGGGTAATTGCGCGCCAGAATCACGCCCCAGGTCTGCGGATCGTTGTCCGGATATCGCAGTGAGGAGAGCGGAATCCTGATCTCGGCGACCCAGCCTTCCGGCGTGACCCTCGCCGACGCCTCGTAGAAGAAGTCGGGCGCGTAATCCTCGGTTCCATTCGCATCGTTCAACACGCTGTCGGCCTGCACGCCGCGCGCGTTCACGCGGAAGATCGTCGCCGAACGACGGTCGTTCTGCGTGTCGAGGGCGACCGTAATGTAGTCCTGATCGGCGAGCACCTGATCGCGATCGACGAACGGCGCGCGGATCGACGACGGCCGCGGATCGTCGCAGCGGAACGCGACGTAGAAGAAGCGATCGTCGTATGCCAGTGAGGTCACCGTACGCACCGGCGGCGCGGTGTTGTCGCCGCGGGAGTATTCGAAGAACTGCTCGACGTGACTGGCGCCGGCCCATCCCGAGTCGGCGAGATCGCCGTCGAGAACGATGGAGCCCTGGAGCTTGTCGATCGTGAGTTGCGTCGGCGCTGCGTGGAGGGCCGAGGCAAGGACTACCAGCAGTAGAACCGTCGCGCGTCGCATGATCGGATACGATGCGCGCCACGTCCGGCCCGTGTCCTTTCATCCGGGTCACAAGTTGTGACGTTCGGTTAATCGGATTGAACGATCGGTAAACTACTTAGCAGCTCTCAGGCCTCAGGAAGAACACCGACTGAGGTTGCAACGTCATCCTGAGCCGCGAAGACGGCGAAGGATCTCAAAACGCGTAACTCGAGATCCTTCGCTTCGCTCAGGATGACGTCGGCCATGCATAATCGGGGCTCTTAGCTCTTGGGGGTCGTTGGCCAGGAGCTCCCAAGAGCCAAGAGCTAAGAGCCAAGAGCTAACTCAATGTCCATCGACAAGACGCAACTCGACAGCCTGCGCATCGAACGCCCGCAGGAAGAGACGCGCACGAAGCGCGGCCTGTGGTTCGTGCTGGTGGGCGCCGCAGTGATCGCCATCGCGCTGCTGGCGTTCGCGATCGCGCGTCCGCGTGTGACTGTCGTGAAGGTCGCGCCGGCAAAGGCGATCGCAATGCAGGGGCGCACGGCCGTGCTGAACGCCAGCGGATACGTCACGGCGCGGCGGCAGTCGACCGTGTCGTCGAAGGTGACAGGCAAGATCGTCGACGTCCGCGTCGAGGAAGGCATGCACGTGAAAGCCGGCCAGGAGCTGGCGCGGCTCGACAACGCCATGGTGTCGAAGGGCCTCGCGCTCGCGGCCGCGGAGGCGCAGGCGTCCGCGAGCTCACTCGAAGAAACGCGCGTGCAGATCCGGCAGGCGCAGCTCGAATACGAGCGTGCGAAGCATCTCGAATCCAGCCAGATCTCGAGCCGCGCCGATCTCGATCGCGCGCAGGCGCAGCTCGACGCGCTCAAAGCGCGACTCGTCGCCCAGACCGACTCCTTCGCCGTCGCGCAGCGACAGGTGCAGCTCCGCAATCAGGACCTGGAGGACACGATCATCCGCGCGCCGTTCGACGGCATCGTCGTTTCGAAGGACGCGCAGCCGGGAGAGATGATCTCGCCGATGTCGGCGGGCGGAGGGTTCACGCGCACGGGCATCTGCACGATCGTGGACATGGATTCGCTGGAGATCGAAGTCGACGTGGCCGAGGCGTATATCAACCGCGTGCGTCCGGAGCAGCCGGTGGAGGCAGTGCTCGATGCCTATCCCGACTGGAAAATCGCCGCGCACGTCATCACCGCCGTTCCGACGGCCGACCGCCAGAAGGCCACGGTCAAAGTGAGGATCGCCTTCAATGCGAAAGATCCCCGCGTCCTCCCCGACATGGGAGTGAAGACGACGTTCATCGACACCGAGCAGGCGGCGGAAAACGCCACGGTGGTGGAGATTCCGAAGTCCGCGATCCGCAGAGACGGCGATCGCGACATCGTGTTCGTCGTAAACGGCGGCCGCGCCGAGCGCCGCGCGGTCCGCGTCGCCTCGTCCGACAACGAGCGCGCCCGCGTGAGCGCCGGAGTCACCGCCGGCGAGAGCGTGATCGTCGAGGCCCCGGCGGAGTTGAAGGATGGGGACCGTGTTCGTGCGAAGTGAGAAGTCGTTGACCGTTGTCAGGGCAGGATCGTTGACCGTTGACCGTTGACAGGGCAGGATCGTTGACCGTTGACCGTTGACCGTTGTCAGGGCGGTGTTGCGGCTCACGACGCGGCGCCTCGCCAACGGTCAACGGTGGACGGTGGACGAGGCCCAGTCTCGCGAGAGTCATATCCCTCGCTTGAACATCAGGCGAAAATCGATCGCTCTCGCGATGCGCCGCCTTGACAACGGTCAACGGTCAACGGTCAACGACTCGACAGGAGAAGAGATGCCCGACAAACGCCTCGTAACGATGCGCAACGTGGAAAAGGTATTCC
>Ga0210377_10003075_pt1 | contig 14378 bp, 11 predicted proteins | sample PLM4_65_b1redo_FD_155480 | JGI IMG/M metagenome (GOLD analysis project Ga0210377, IMG submission 155480) | Groundwater sediment microbial communities from an aquifer in East River, Colorado, USA - PLM4_65_b1 redo | ecosystem: Environmental > Terrestrial > Soil > Riparian zone | place: USA: East...
CGAGGCGGCCGATAGCACCTCGATCCGCTTCGACTCCAGCGCCCGCTGCACCACCTTGCGGACACTCAGACTGTCGTCCACCACCAGCACCTTGGGCATGATCTATCCGTCTCGCCGCGTTCCGTGGGACGCGGCAGCCCCCCGGCGCCCGTCGGCCCCTTGGGTTCTCTCGTCCATCTCCTGCGCCACGCTCAGGAGGAGCTGCTCCACGCTGCGCGAGATGGTGCGCGGCCGTCCCGCCAGCGCCTCGCGCTCGGCGCGGTTGAAGCAGAAGCGCGCCTCTCCTTCCCGCTGGGAGGCGCCCACCATCGCGGCGAAGGCGGGCTCCCCGGCCTTCCCCGCGAACTCGGCGTGGACCACCCGACCGGCCTCGAAGAGGATGCTCCCCTCGCCTCCCGAGAGCGAGAGCAGGAGCTCGCCCGTCTTGACCCCGAGCGAGATGACCTGGGTGAGCTCGGTCAGATCCATCACCCCGAGAGAGCCCTGGAAGCTGCTGCGCCCGGCCTCGGCCCCGCTCTTGGCGGGCGGCGCCGCGGCGACGGGAGCGGCGGGCGGCCGCGCGGGCATCTTCGCCGGCCCCTTGGCGGCCGCGGGCGGCTCCGGGCGGCGGGCCGGGGCGGCGGGGGGCGCATCCCCGAGCAGCTCCTTGATACGCGACATCACGGTGGCCAGGGTGAAGTCACCGGTGACCGTCATGTCCACACCGGCCTCGGTGGCGGCCAGCGCGATGGGCCGGTCGCGGCCGGCCAGGAGCAGGAAGGGCGTGTCCTTGGTCGCCGGATCGCGCCGCACCATCGTGAACAGCTCGTAGCCATCCATGTCCTGCACCTTGGCGTAGCTCACGATGAGGTCGGGTTGCTCCCACTCGAGCATGGTCAGCGCGAACGAGCCGCTGGTCGCGACCGCCGCCTCGTAGCCGGCTTCCGCCAGGGCATGGGCCAGCGCGACCCGGCTGTCCTGGTTGGCGTCCACCACGAGCACCTTGGCGTCGGCCATCGTCTACTCGACCAGGCTCCCGGCGCGTGCGGAACCGGCGAGCGCCGAGCTTTCGAGCGCCCGCTCCCCCGCCGCGACCGATCCGACAATCCGCACGAAGCTTTGCTCGTCCACCGGCTTCGTGACGTAGTGGCGCACGCCCAGGCGCCGGGCCAGGGCGGCGTGCTTCTCGCCGGCCCGCGTCGTCATCACGATCACCGGCACCTCCCGAGTGGCCGGGCGCCGCCGCAGGTCCTCGATCAGAGCGTAGCCGTTGAGCCGCGGCATCTCGAGGTCGGTGACGACCAGGTCCACGGCCTGCTCCACGAGCTGCTGGAGCGCGTCGTGGCCGTCGACCGCGGTGACGACCCGGAAGCCGGCCTTCTCCAGCATCTGGCCCACGAACTTCCGGATGCTCACCGAATCGTCCACCAGCATGACGGTCGGACGAGTGTCCGCGACGTCGAGCGACACACCCGCCGACTCGCGCGCAGGGGCGGTCGGCATCCGCGACGCCGCCTCGCGCAGGAGGGTCGGATCGAGGAGTAGGATCACGCGGCCTTCACCCGAGATCGTGGCGCCCGAGAACGGGCCCACCCCGTCGAGGAGTGCACCCAGGCTCTTGATGACGATCTCCTCCTTGCCCAGGAGCTCGTCGACCACCACACCGAAGGGCCTGCCGCCGCCCCGCATCACGACCACCGGCAGCCGCCTGGGCGGCGGAGACGCGACGAGTCCCAGCGTCTGGTCGAGGCGGACGAGGTCGATCGCCCGGTCGTCGAGCCGCACCGTCTCCCGCCCGCCCGCGGTCAGGATCTCATGGGGCGCGACCGAGCGCATCACGCTCACCGCGGTGAGTGGGAATGCCACGGTCTCCGACCCGCACCGCACCATCAGCGCGTCCGCGATCGCCACGGTGAGGGGCAGCTTCAGGACGAAACGCGTCATGCGGCCGGCCTCGGTCTCGACGTGGACCTCGCCGTTGAGCCGACTGACATTGGTCCGGACCACGTCGAGGCCGACCCCGCGGCCGGCGGTCTGGGTCACCGCAGATGCGGTGCTGAAACCCGGCACGAAGATGAGGTTCAGGGCGTCGCGGTCGGGCAAGGTGGCGGCCTCGGCCGCGGGGAGGAGCCCCCGCTCCACCGCGTGCCGGCGCAGCAGCTCGGTGTCGATGCCGCGCCCGTCGTCCTCCACCTCCACCAGGATGAAGCCGCCCTCCTGGGACGCGGACAGGGTCACGTGGCCCGCGGCCGCCTTGCCGCGGCCCTCGCGCTCCGCCGCGGACTCGATGCCATGTGCCACCGCGTTCTGGATCAGGTGCAACAGCGGGTCGGCGATCTGCTCGATGATCCCGTTGTCCACTTCCGCCGACTCCCCGCGGACGGTGAGGGTGACCGTCTTACCGGTGGCCCGGGCCGCCTCCCGCACCTGCTGGGCCACCCGCGCGAAGAGCCGGCCGATGGGCACCATGCGCGCGCGCGTGATCTCCTTGCGGAGGGCCGCGGTCAGGCGCTGGATCTGGACGGTGTCCTCCCGGATGCTTCGCAGCAGGGTAACGTGCTGGCTCTGCACCTCGGCCACGTCGGCGGACATCTCGGTCACGCTGCGGGCCAGGATATTGCCGTCGTCGTAGCGGTCGAACTCGAGCTCGGCAAAGAGCTCCGAGATGTCGCGCATCTCCCCGGCCTCGTCCCGCTCGACGCCACGGCCCACCCCTGCTTCCCGGAGGTGCACCGTGGGCGACCGCCAGCGGAACTCGAAGTCGCGGCCCACCTGGCCCAGGCGCGTGCGGCTGGCGAGGAGCAGCTCGCTCACCTGATCGAGCTGGGCCAGGCGCCGGTCGAGGCGACTCCGCGCGATCATCAGCTCGCCCACCAGGTTCATCAGGGTGTCGAGCCGCTCAACCGGCACCCGGATGCTGGGACCGGTCGGCGCGCTCGCCGCGCGCGGGGCGGGCCGCGGCAGCGCCTCGAGCCGAGCCAGGAACTCCGGCCGGACGAAGCCCGGCAGCTCCATCGGCATCGGGAACTCGAGCGCCGGGACCTCGGCCGTGACCGGCTCGGGGGCCGTGACCGGCTCGGGGGCCGTGACCAGCTCGGGGACCTCGCCCGACGGCCGGGGTACCGCGCGCTCGCGCAGGCTCTCCGAGGCTGTCAGGGCTCGCAGGCCACGCGTCGCCCGCTCCAACGCCTGCGCGGCCTCGTTGGAGACCCCGGCTCCGTTCTGGAGGACCCGCTTGATGGCTGCGGTTCCCGCGAAGATCGCTTCGGTCACCGCCGGCGTGACGGGGAGCTGGTGCTCGCGCACGGTGCCGAGGAGATCCTCGATCTGGTGGGTAACGTCGCCGAGCGGCGCGCACCCGACCGTATACGCCGCGCCCTTGAGCGTGTGCGCCGCCCGGAAGACCGTCGCGACCGTGTCCTCGTCGCACGCGCCGGCCTCGATGGCGAGTAGGGCCGTGGTCATGGCCTCCAGATGCTCGGCGGCCTCGGGCAGGAAGTACTCCAGGACCTCACGACCCTCGGCGAAAAACCGGCGCAGGTCGACAGTTAGCTGCGAGAGCAGGGGCGGAGCCGCCGCGGCCATCGACGGCTCCGCTTCCGGCCAGGCCGCGGCAGGGGCGGCAGACAGGAAGGTGGGATAGCGGGCCTTGAACTCCCCGATGCGAGCCGAGTCCTCGATGCCGACCGCGCTGATGCTGTCGAAGACTTCCTTCAGGAGGCCGAGCAGGCCATCCAGGAAGACGGCCGCGCGGGCGCGCTCCTCGGCCAGGGCGGCGGGGGCGCGCTCGAGCAGCCGCTCGGTGCCAGCGGCCAGGTCCGAGACGCCGGGGAACCCGTGGAGCGCCGCCGAACCCTTCAGGCGGTGCGCGAACACGACGAGCGGCACGAGGGCCGCCTCGGTCGGGGCCGCCGCCGCGGTGAGCAGGCCGAGCCCTTCCTCGAGAGCCCCGGCGGTATCCCAGGCCTCCATCAGGAAGATGCCCAGCAGCAGCTCGCGCTCGCGCCGATCGGCCATGTCGTCAGCTCGCCAGCTTGAAACGGGACAGCTTGGCGGTCAGCTCTTCCGCCAGGCGGGCCAGCTGCTCGACGTTCGTCCGGCTCTGCTGCACCCCCTGCTCGGTCTTCGCCGCTGCGCCCGCGATCGCCTGGACGGCTCCCGCGGCCGCCTCGGCGCCCCGGACCTGCGTCTGGGACGCTTGGGAGATCTCGGCGGCGAGCTCGGCGGAGGTCTGAGAGATCTTCCCGATCTCCTGGAGGGCCTCCTCCGCCTTCAGGCTCACCTCGTATCCGGACTCCACCTCGCGGGTCCCGGACTCCATCGCCACCACCGCCTCCTGGGTCTCGACCTGCACGCCCTTGATGAGGGTGCCGATGTCCCGGGTGGCCTGGGTGGCCCGCTCCGCCAGCTTCCGGACCTCGTCGGCCACGACTGAGAACCGCAGCCCCGCCTCGCCCGCGCCCGCCGCCTCGATGGAGGCGTTCAGGGCGAGGAGATGCGTCTGGGCCGCGATGTCCTGGATGGTGTTCACGATATTGGAGATCTCGAGCGAGCGGTCGCCGAGGGACTTGATCTTCTTGGAGATCGTCTGCACCTCGGCCCGGATCTGCTGCATGCTCGCCAGGCTGTTGCGCACCGCTCCCTCGCCCTTGCTCGCGGCCTGGAGCACCTGGCGCGCCGCCTTGGCGCTCTGGTCGGCGCTGTCCGCGACCTGGCGCACCGAGACCGCCACGTCCGCCATCGAGCGGGTCACGCTCACCGCGTCGCGGGCCTGCGCCTGCACCGCCTCCCCGAGCTCACCGGTGATCCGGATGGTGTCCTGGGAGCCTGAGGCCACGCGGAGGGCAGCCTGCCGGACGTCACCGACGATCGAGGCGATCTCCTCCACCATCAGATTGATGGCGTCCACCACGTTGCCGAGCACGTCCCAGCTTACCTCGCCGCGCCGGGTGAGGTCGCCCTTGCCGATCTCCACCACCGTGTCGAGGAACGTGATGATGTTCTGCTGCAGCTCCTCGCGCTTTCGGCGCTCCTCGTCGCGGTCGGCCTCGGTCTGGACCAGCGAGCGGAGCCGCACGATGGATTCGTTGAAGGTGACCGCCATCTGGCCGATCTCGTCGCGCGAGGTGACCGGCACCAGCTGGGAGAGGTCGCCCCGTCCCACGCGCTCGGCCACGCTCATCAGAGCGTTGACCGGCCGCGTGAGCCGCTGGGCAAAGATCACGCCCGCGAGCACCGCGACCGCCGCGATCCCGCCGAGGATCAGGAGCAGGAAGTTGCCGGCCCCGACCGCCGCGGTGGTAATGATCGACTTGTCCATGCCCACCCGCACGGTCCCCAGCCGCCCGCCCAGCATGGGCACGCCGATATCGATGATCTCGCGCTCGCCCCCGCCCCGGGGATCCTGGTAGTGGAGCTGCTGGACCTGCGGCTTGGTGGCCTGCCCCGGCACCACGTTCTTCTCGATGATGCCCTTCGGCACTACCGGGGCGAAGGTGTGGGCGATGAGGGCGCGCTGGGGATCGTAGACCATGACATAGGCCACGCCGGAGATCTTGGCGAACTCGTCGACCTGCGCCTGCACGGTGGACGCGTCGCGGTTCACCACGAGGTCCGCCGCGGAGCTCGACAGGCTGTTGGCGATGGCGCTGCCCTTGTCGGTGAACTCGCGGGTCAGGTTCTCCTGCAGCGAGCGGTAGGCGATGATCCAGCTCACGATCGCCACCGGCAGCAGGACCAGCACGAGGAAGACGGTGATCTTGCCGAGGAGGCCGAACCGCGCCCGGGGGCCCGAGGGGGGAGCGGTCTCGACGACGGATCCCGTGCCCTCCCCGCGCTTCCTCATCGCGTGTCTCCTCCAGCCCCGCTTCAGACCGTCCATGCCCATCGCTCAGGCCTTGACCGCCGCGGACCAGTCCGCGATCGGCACCCAGCGATCACCGTCGACCCGCGTGAAGTAGACGCTGTCCAGCCCCTGGTGCCGCTCGGGTGTGAAGGTGAGCGGGGCGCCGATCCCGAGATCGAGCCCGCGGAGCGATTCCAGCGCCTGGCGGAAGGACGGCCGCCCCGCGGTGGCCCCGGCCCGGCGCAGCGCCTCGACGATCACCCGCGCGTTCACATAGCCCTCGAGGCTGATGAAGCTGTACTTCTGCGGCGTGTAGGCGGCGTCGCGGAGGGCCTCGGGAACCTGCGGGTTGTACTTGTCCATGAGGGCCCGGTACTCGACCACGCCCGGCAGGCCCGTCTCGTCGTAGCTCGGCACCACCTGGGAGTTGATCAGGGCGCGGGTGTAGTCGCGGCCCTTCGCGCGGCCGTGCTTGACGAGCAGCCCGAGCATGGCGTCCGATCCCACGAACGAGACGTTGGAGATCGGCGCGGTCCAGCCCGCGTCGCGCGCCGAGCGCACGAAGGCGCCGCAGCCCTGGTAGGCGCCGGTGCAGAGCACGACTTCGCTGCCGCTCTCGCGGAGGGCCTTGACCGCGATGGTCATGTCCTCCTCGAACCTGGCGTTGCGGACATAGGTGGCTTCCGCCATGATCTTGGCGTTGCGCGCGGCGAGCGCCCGCGCCACCCCGTCGGTGCCGCTGCGGCCGTAGGCGTCGATCTGGTAGTAGACCCCGAAGCGGCGCGCCCCCGCCTGCCAGAAGCGCTCCACCAGCGCCGCCATCTCCTGCCGGTAGGAGGCGCGGATGTTGAAGACCTGATCGACGTAGGGGGCCTCGCGCTGAGGCTGGGCGCCCGTGAAGTTGCCCACCAGCACCACGTGCTGGTCCGCATACTGCTTGATCACGGGCAGCGTGCGCGTGAGCGTCGGAGTGCCCACGTAGTTGGAGAGCAGGAACACCTTCTCCCGGTCCAGGAGGTGGATCGTGTTGCGGATGCACGGGTCCGGGTTGTAGCCGTCGTCGAGCGCGACCACCGTGATGGCCCGCCCGAAGAGACCGCCCCGCGCGTTGATCTCACTGTAGTAGGCGTGGGCACCGCGGTACAGCTCGCTGCCGAGGCCGGCCGCGGAACCCCGGAACGCCGCGCTCATACCGATCCGGATCTCGCCGGCCTGGGCCCGCGCGGCGGCGCCGGGAAGGACGGTGTTCGCGAGGCCCGCCGAGAGGACGCCGCCGAGGAAGCCTCTCCGGTTCATGCCGATGCTTCCTGCGCAACCGCCGGGGTCGACGTGGCAAGCGCGGCCAGGATCTTCGCAGCGTCGAGCAGCGCCAGGGTCTCCCCGGCCCACTGGATCCAGCCGGCCATCAGCGGGCGCGGTCCCCACATCCCGGCGGTGGTCGGGCTGTCGGTCAGCACCACGTCCTCGAAGGGCTCGAGTCCGAGCACGGTGTCCACCACCACCGCGGCCTGGACGGCGCCATCGCGTATGACGAGGGTGCGCAAGCTGCCCGCGGGACGCGCTTCCGGCAGTCCCAGCAGCCCGCGGACGTCGACGATCGGCATCACGGTGCCCCGGAGGTTCGCCACGCCCACCACGTGCCTGGGGGCCCGCGGAACCGCGGTGATCTCGTCGAAGAGCACCACCTCGCGGGCGCTCCGCACATCCACCGCGAACCGCCTGCCGGCCAGGGCGAAGAGGCAGGCGCGCCGCGCCGGAGGGGCAGCCGGGAGAACAGGCGGCACCGAGATCACCGGAGTCTGGGTCATTGGCGCTATTTCACGAACTGGCGCACCACGCCGAGGAGCTGGTCCGCGGTGAACGGCTTGGCCAGGTAGTCCGCGGCCCCTTGGCGCTGCCCCCACAGGCGATCGCTCTCCTGGTTCTTGGAGCTCACAAACACTACCGGGGTGTCCTTGGTGCGGGGATCGCGCCGGAGCCCGCGCAGCACCTCGTAGCCATTGCGCTTGGGCATCACGATGTCCAGCAGCAGCAGGTCCGGCCGCTCCTCGACGACCCGATCCTCCAGGAGCTCGCCGTGGTCGTACGACACGACCTGGTGGCCGGCCGACTTGAGAATGCTCTCGATCAGCTTCAGCTCTGACAGGGCGTCATCGACAACCATCACTTTGCCCACGACCCGATCCTCCTCGGCTGCGAGTGCACGTGATTACCCGAACGGACCCAACCCGATAAGGCTTTTCGGGGGGTGCATCTACTGCAAACCCCCTACCAACCGAGGTTTTCTGCCTCCTTGGAGCCCGTTCCCGCCTTGGCCGGGTCAACGCCGTGGATTCAAGGCTTTCCGGCCCTGCGAGGTCGTTTAGGGCTCCACCGGGCCAGAGTGACAGCGTGCGGACGTCCGGTAGGTGACGCCCACTGTCAGAAGGAGTGCCCCGAACCGTCGGCCCCCCTGCCCTGCCCGCGGTGCACGGGCCCGCCGCCCGGGGGGCCAACTTGCGATGCTGGGGGCCGTATGCTAGCGTGGCACTGCGTTTTTTATGGAACTGTCACCCGCTGTCCCGCACCAATCCTGCCCGACCATAAGGAGACCCAGGATCAATGGCCGATAGCACGCTCCATCTCACCGAGGCCAGCTTCGACACGGAACTGGGCAAGCACACCGAGCTGCTCATGGTGGACTTCTGGGCCGAGTGGTGTGCCCCCTGCCGCGCCATCGCGCCCACGCTGGAAGAGCTGGTGCGCGAGGGCAACGGCTCGGTGACCCTCGCGAAGGTGAACGTGGACGAGCAGCCGGCGCTTGCCGCCCGTTACGGGATCCGCTCCATCCCGACCATCCTGTTCGTCAAGGGCGGCAAGGTGATGGACCAGGTGATCGGCGCGGTTCCGAAGGCGCAGCTCAAGAAGAAGCTGGACGCGAACGCCTGAGCGACTCATCCATGTCGACGGTGGGGCCCGGTCTCCCCCCGCTCTCTCCGACGCGCGCGGAGTTCCGCGCCCTGGCCGGCCAGGGCAACCTGATTCCGGTCTTCGCCGAGTTGGCCGCCGACCTCGACACCCCGCTGTCCGCCTTCCTGCGGCTTCGCCCCGGGCCCTACGCCTTCCTGCTGGAGTCGGTCGAGGGCGGAGAGAAGTGGGCCCGCTACTCCTTCCTCGGCACAGACCCCCTGATGGTCTTCACCGCCAAGGGCAAGCGCATCAGCGTCCGCCGCGCCGACGGCACCACCCGCCTGCTGCCGGGCTCGGATCCCTTCGCGGCGCTCCGCGAGCTTCTGTCCGAGTTCAAGCCGGTCCGGGTCCCGGGCCTGCCGCGCTTCCAGGGCGGGGCGGTAGGCTTCCTTTCCTACGACATGATCCGCCACGTCGAGCGGCTCCCCATCCTGACCACCGACGATCAGAAGCTCCCCGACGCGGTGTTCATGTTCACCGACAGCCTGCTGGTGTTCGACAACCTGCGCCACCGGCTGCTGGTGATCGCGAACGCCCACGTCACCAAGACGGATCCGGCCTCGCTCGACCGCGCGTACGACGCGGCCGCGGTCAAGATCGGCATGCTGATCGGCAACCTCCGCCGGCCGGCCCGCTCCCCCGCCCCGCTCACCCTACCGCCGGTGGAGCCGCTCGTGGCCCTGGGGGACGAGGGCTTCACCTCGACGATGGACGAGGCCGCCTTCATGGACGGCGTCCGCCGGGCGAAGGAGTTCATCGCCGCGGGCGACGCCTACCAGGTGGTGCTGTCGCGACGCCTCGACACCGAGCTGCGGGCCGACCCGTTCACGGTCTATCGCGCGCTCCGTACCGTCAACCCGTCGCCCTATCTCTTCTTCCTGCGCTTGGGCAAGACCAGCATCGTGGGGTCGTCCCCGGAAGTGCTGGTGCGGCTCGAGGACGAGCGGGTCGAAGAGCGGCCGATCGCGGGGACGCATCCGCGGGGTCGGACCGAGGAGGAAGACGCCCGGCTGGCGGACGAGATGCGGGCGGACCCGAAGGAGCGGGCGGAGCACGTGATGCTGGTCGACCTCGGGCGCAACGACGTGGGCCGGGTGAGCCGTCTCGGCAGCGTCGAGGTCTCGGAGTTCATGGTGGTGGAGCGCTACTCGCACGTCATGCACCTGGTGAGTCACGTGCGGGGCCGGCTCGAGCCGGGCAAGGACGCCTTCGACGTGCTGGCCGCCTGCTTCCCCGCCGGGACCCTCACCGGGGCCCCCAAGATCCGAGCCATGGAGATCATCGAGGAGCTGGAACCGACCCGCCGGGGTCCCTACGGGGGTGCGGTCGGCTACATCTCCTACTCGGGCAACCTCGACTCCTGCATCACGATCCGCACCGTGGTGTGCCACGGGCGCCGCGCGTCCATCCAGGTGGGCGCGGGCATCGTGGCTGACTCCGACCCCAAGACGGAGTGGCTCGAGACGGCCTCGAAGGCGCGGGGCATGATCCTGGCGCTCCGCATCGCGGCGCAGGAGCAGGCGGGATGATCCTGGTGCTCGACAACTACGATTCGTTCACCTACAACCTCGTCCAGTATCTGGGCGAGCTCGGAGCCACCATGCGGGTGGCCCGCAACGATGCGCTCACCGTGGAGGACGTCCTGGCCCTGGCGCCGGATGGGATCGTCATCTCCCCGGGCCCGGGCAATCCGGACGGTGCCGGCATCTCGCTCGAGCTGATCCGCCGCTTCCATACCCGGGTGCCGATCCTCGGCGTCTGCCTCGGTCACCAGGCGATCGGCCGGGCCTTCGGGGGCACGGTGGCGCGGGCGCGCCGCCAGATGCACGGCAAGATCTCCCCGATCACGCACGACGGGCGCGGCGTGTTCCGCGGCCTCCCGCCGGGGTTCGAGGCGACGCGCTACCACTCGCTGGTCGTGCTCGAGTCGGGCCTGCCCGCCGATCTCGAGATCTCGGCCCGGGCGGACGACGGGGAGATCATGGGCCTGCGGCATCGCCGCTACCCGGTGGAGGGCGTGCAGTTTCATCCCGAGTCCATCCTGACGAGCCAGGGCAAGGCGCTGCTGGCCAACTTCCTCGCGCTGATGCCGGGGCCCGCGCCGGCATGAACGCGGAGCCACCCGAACGGGTGAGCCTGGGCGGGCTGGGCGAGCTCGAGCTGATCCGTCGCATCCGGAGGAGCGCCGCCGCACGCCCCGCCGCGCCCGGGGTGGAGATCGGGATCGGCGACGACACCGCGGTCCTCACGGTCCCGCCCGGTTACAGGCTGCTCGCCACCACCGATCTGCTGCTCGAGGACGTCCACTTCCGCCGGACCTCCGCCGCACCCGCCGATATCGGCTGGAAGGCGCTCGCCGTCAACCTCTCCGACATCGCGGCCATGGGCGGCATCCCGCGCTGGGCGCTGGTGGCGCTGGCCGTCCCGGCGGATACGGACGTCGAGGCGGTGGACGCCTTCTACGCGGGCATGGCGGAGGCCGCCGCGCCTCACGGCGTGACCGTCGTCGGCGGCGACACGTCGGCCTCTCCCGGCGGTTGGATGGTGAACGTCACGCTGCTCGGGATTCACCCGGGGGCGCCGCGGCTTCGCTCGCACGCCCGCGCCGGCGACGCGGTGGCGGTGACGGGTAGCCTGGGCGTCTCCGCGGCCGGCCTCCACGCGCTCGAGATCGGGCTCGACCGTGCCCGCGACGCGGGCCTGGCCGCCGCGCGGCTCGGCGAGATCACGCGGGCCCACCTCCGGCCCCGCGCGCGCATCGCGGAGGGGCGCTGGCTGGGGCAAGCGCCCGGCGTCCACGCCATGATAGATTGCTCCGACGGCCTCGCCACGGATCTCGGGCACATCTGCCGGGAGAGCGGGGTGGGCGCCCGTGTGCGGCTCGAGCGCGTCCCGGTCGCGCCGGCGGCGCGGGAGGCGGCCCGCGCGCTCGGGGCCGACGCGCGGGAGTGGGCGGTGAGTGGCGGCGAGGACTACGAGCTCCTGCTGACGTGCGACCCCGCCGAAGCCGACCACCTCATCGCGGGCCTCGTCGAGGCGACCGGCACCCCGCTCACCATGATCGGACGGGTCGAGGGGACGGCGGGCGAGATCGTCTTCGTGGACGCCGACGGCGCGCCGGTGGCGGTGCGCGGCGGCTTCGAGCATTTCCATGGATAACCGGGTCCTCCCGGAGCTGATCCTCCTCGGGGTCCTGCTCCTGACCTCCGCACTGCTCTCCGGCGCGGAGGCCGCGTACTTCTCGCTAGGCCGGACGCGGCTGAAGGAGCTGGCCGAGCAGCATGGCAAGACGCCCGGCCCACTCGCGCCGCTGCTCGCGCAGCCCCACGAGTTGCTGGTTACCCTCCTCGTCGGCATCACGGTGGTGAACATCGGGGCCTCCGCCCTCGCCGCGGCCATCGCCGAGCAGGTCTTCGGCGGGAAGGGCCTCGCCATCGCCATCGGCGGCATGGTGTTCCTGCTCACCGTGTTCGGCGAGGTGCTGCCCATGACCCTGGCGGTGGAGCATCCGCTGCGGTTCGCGGCCTGGGTGAACCGGCCGGTGGCGTGGCTCTCCGTCCTGCTGAAGCCGATCCGGGTGGGGCTCGGCGCGTTCACCGCGGTCACCCTTCGCCTGGTCGGGTCCGAGCGGCAGGTCGGCCAGCCCGAGGTCTCCGAGGAAGAGCTCCGCACGCTGGTGGACGTGGGGGCGCGCGAGGGCGTGGTGGACCGCACCGAGCGCGAGATGATCCACAAGGTGTTCGAGCTGGAGGACACCCTGGTGCGCGAGGTGATGGTGCCGCGCCCGGACATGTTCTGCCTCGACGTGGCCACGCCGCCCCAGGAGATCCTGCCGCTGCTGCGCGAGCAGCTGCACTCCCGCGTCCCCGCGTTCGAGGAGAGCATCGACCAGATCGTCGGGGTGCTCTACACCAAGGACCTGCTGCCGCACCTCGGCGGGCTGCCGCCCACCTTCGAGCTCCGCGGGCATCTCCACCCGCCGTACTTCGTGCCGGAGTCGAAGCGGGCCGACGCGCTGCTGCGCGAATTCCAGGCCAAGAAGCTCCACCTGGCCATCGTGGTGGACGAGTACGGCGGCACCGCGGGCCTCGTCACCCTCGAGGACTTGCTCGAGGAGCTGGTCGGCGAGATCCGCGACGAGTATGACGAGGACGAACGGCTGATCCAGCGCGTCGGCCCGCGCACCTTCCGGGTCTCCGGGCGCCTGCCCATCCACGAGCTGAACGCCGCGACCGAGCTCGTGATCCCAGACGACTCCTTCGACACGGTGGGCGGCTGGGTGCTCGATCTCTTCGGCCACGTGCCCCATCGGGGCGAGAAGAAGGAGACCGAGGACGGGGTCCGCGTATCGGTGGAGAAGGTGGAGCGGACGCGCGTGCTGGAGGTGATGGTCGCCCTGCCCGAGGTCGCCGAGCCGCGGGAAGCCACGTGATCTACGTCTGGATCATCGGGCTCTCCCTGCTGGTGACCGCGCTCTTCTCGGCCGCCGAGATGTCGTTCATCGCGGCCAATCGCGTCCGCCTGCGGCACATGGCGGAGGGTGGGCACCGGACCGCCATCCGCTACCTGGAGGCGTTCCGGAGCCCGGAGCGGCTCCTGTCCACCGCCATGATGGGCGTCACCATCGCGCACATCACCGCCTCCAGCGTGGCGACCTGGGCGCTCATCCCGGTGGTGGGCGGCGGCGCGGCGCTCCTGGCCACCGTCGCCCTCACCCCGCTCATGCTCGTCTTCGGCGAAGTGATCCCGAAGGCGGTGGCCCGGGAGCGCGCGACCGGGCTGATCCTGATCCTGTTCCCGGTGGTGGAGACGCTGGGCAAGCTCCTGGCCCCGCTGACCTGGGGCGCCAATGCCCTGGTGGGGCGCGCGCTGGCCCTGGTGGGGCGCCAGCCCACCGGAGCCCGCCAGTTCGTCTCGCGCGAGGAGCTGAAGCTGCTGCTGCAGATGGAGCCGGAGGAGGCCGACGTCACCGTCACCGAGGCCGAGATGATCGACAAGATCTTCGACCTGGGGGAGACCGCGGTGCGCGAGATCATGGTACCGCTGGTGGACGTGGCCGCGCTGCCCGAGACGGCCTCGCCCGCCGACGCGGTCGGTCTCATCCAGGAGCGGGGCTTCTCCCGCATTCCCGTCTTTACCGACCGCGTGTTCAACATCGTGGGGGTGGTCACCACCATGGATCTCCTCAACCAGGGGGTCCAGGCGCCGGACCTGCGCTCGCTGATGCGCCCCGCCACCTACGTCCCGGAAACCAAGCGCATCGACGAGCTGCTCCGCGAGATGCAGAAGAATCGCGTGCAGCTCGCGGTGGTGGTGGACGAGTACGGCGGCGCCGTCGGCATCGTCACGGTAGAGGACATCGTCGAGGAGATCGTGGGCGAGATCCGCGACGAGCACGACCGCACCCCCGACACGGTGGAGCGCCTGCCCGACGGTAGCTACCGGGTGGCGGGCCGCGCGGGCATCGACGAGGTCAACGAGGCGCTGGACTGGGATCTGCCGAAGGGCGACTTCGAGACGGTGGCCGGCCTCGTGCTCGCCACCCTGCACCGCATCCCCCTGGTCGGCGAGGTCTTCCGGGTCGGGCGGTACGCCTTCACGGTGC
>Ga0210377_10003076_pt1 | contig 14377 bp, 17 predicted proteins | sample PLM4_65_b1redo_FD_155480 | JGI IMG/M metagenome (GOLD analysis project Ga0210377, IMG submission 155480) | Groundwater sediment microbial communities from an aquifer in East River, Colorado, USA - PLM4_65_b1 redo | ecosystem: Environmental > Terrestrial > Soil > Riparian zone | place: USA: East...
AGGCGGCTGCCATTGAAAGCGCTCGTAATCAGGCCCATTCGACGGTTCGCTGGCAGTTCACTTCGCCCGATGCGCGAATTCGTTTGGCTCAACTTTATCCTTCAATTCCTGATTGACTGACTACTAGCTATGTCCGTTCTATTAATACACAGCTCTATCGTTTGCACCGAAGTATTCTCTGTAGCGCTCTTATTCTCGGTTATTATAGGAAGCCCCATAGATTCGAAAAAGGTTACCCCATTATCGTAAAGTAAATACATCTGCATATCCGCATGGTTGTTTCCTTGCCCGCCTATTCTGTAAGCAATCAAAACGCGGCTCGGTATGCCCATTCTCTTCAGGATTTGTTGTAGGGATAAGTGAGTTGCAAATCTTTCACCTAGCCACGAAAGACTCAATGCTTGCAAGGTTCCAGCCTGCTCATCGAAAACTGAAATAGTTGCGAACGACTCATAAGGGGACTGACCGAACACCCACGCTGAAAAGAAGCCGTCCAAACCATCTGGCAAGTTGTCAAGGGCGCTGACCTTACGGGGAGTCTCATACAGATCTTCCAAAGCACTTGAAACGTCGCTCCTGGTAGATTGTCCAATAGTTATTCCGTTCCAGCATGGCAATTGACAGTTCGAATTTGCTGAGGCAAAGAAGAAATCATCGGGCACATTAACTGGGGACGGTGTTAGCGTCGTCATGCTGTCAAGCGTCGGAGCCAATCCGGTTTCGGACGTTGCCGTACTCACTGATGGTGTAGTCGTTAACTGATCAACATAGTAGGTGGCTGATGAAGAATTCTCAAGCCCACTTGATTGCGCTGTACATGCACAGAAAATCAAAGACATAAGTATTAGAATCAAAAGAGAAGCTGGTTTCATTTTGACCTGGGATTTAGAGCATTGCATCATGGCTACCCCCCGCACCCGCTTGCGCCCGGAACAGCGGCACAACCGATAGTTTTCTTGACCGCATCCACATCAAGAGGATTACCGCCCTTATAGGTTAATCCTGAGTCATTAATCGCTTGCTCATCAAATATGTCTAACGCCCATGAGGCGAACGCGTCAGCGCTCTCTTCGTTAGGGTTGCCATGAATACTGTCAGCATCGACTCCGAAGAAGAATTTCTCATCCCAAGCGGCAGCAGAGTCAATCGTCTTGTTCTGCCAAGTAAGATTATGGCCGAGCTCATGAGCGACAAGATTTGCGCCCTCGGCAGGGCCGCTGCCAAGAAGGTTGGGTAATGTAAGCTCTATATCATAAACACCATTTGTCTTGTTATGATTGACACCATAAATGCCTGTGTCAGTAAGTGTACAATTTGTTCGTCCATCACAACTTGCATTATGAGAGATACTGGATTGTTCATTGCCACTCTCGTCAACATAATCGATTTTGTTCAAACTGTCTTGGTCATATATTCTGAACTGTGTAGCCCCCATCACGGTTTGAAAATCCGTGCCCAGATCAATTAGCTTTGCTGCATAGCCCAAAACTGCTGTTTCAATTGCTTTTAACGCTTGAATTCGCTGATCAGTATCCGTGATCGTTGATTCAAATATTACTGCTACGCCATATTGAGCGAGTCCATAAATGAGACTATCTTCTTCACTACAATCTGCAATGGGCCCATCAACACAGTCTTCCGGAGCATGTCCACTCGGATCGGCGAAAGTAATAGGGCTGTTGAAGGCGTAGGAATACCGGTTGAGCGCTTGCGGATTCACGATACTTGGAACGACAGTATCCGCCGAGATAAATCTCGCAACATTAGGCAGGTAGTAGCGTGCGCCATAGTACATCAGGCCACCTGTGTCATCATCGTGAACTTGCCCTGTGTAGCCGAAGTCGGTGAGATTAGACTGAGCGCCAGAGCGAATCTCACCGAATGGGGCATACACTACGTCGCTATCAGTGACCTTCGCGCCCATCGAATCGCTCAGATAACTCGGAACGCGCCGCTTTCTACGAGGGGTTTGGTGAATGCCCGCTGTTCACACTATCGATGGGTGGCGCATGGTCGGCGGGGCGGGGACGCCCAGCAATTTGCACAGCGTCGGGGCGATTTGAAGCTGGGATTTAGTCTCGCCCGCGTCGCCCACGCCGGGGACGCCGGGCCTGATCAGATAAAGGGGCACTTCACGCATCTCGGCGGTCGTGCCGCCGTGACGGTGATCGGCGTTGATGCCGTGATCGCCGGTGACCAGAATGACATAGCCGCGCTCCATCCACTCGACGATCAGAGGCGCAAGCCACGCATCCTGATAGATGGCCTGATTGCGATACTCCGGGCTGTCCGCGCCGTAAGTCTCCCCGGCGTTGTCCATGCCCATCGGGTGCAGCAACAGATAGTCCGGCTGGAAGCGCCTCACCAGCCGGGCCGCCGCGTGGAACAATTCCGGGTCGGGGTATTGATCTATCCTGTAAAAGCGCCCGTGCTGGATCAGCAGGCTGTCGTCATCCACCTCGCCATCTTCGATGGGGTCATAAGGGGCGCGGTTGTACAACTCTGAGAACCACCAATAGGCGGCGGCGGCGGTCGTCTTGCCCGCGTCGCGGAAAACCTGAAACAAGTTAGGCTGGTTGGAGCGCCGCACGACGGCGTTGGAAACAATGCCATGCTCGGAGGCGGTCAGCCCGGTATGCACGGTTTCGTACATGGGGCGCGACATGCTGGGGACTTCGCCCCAAATTTTGTAGAGGCTGGCCTGTTTGGACTCGACCAGATGGCCCAGATAGCCCATCCCGGCGACGGCGGTGTCGTAACGCAGGCCGTCCGAGAGGATCAGAATCGCTTTATCGGTCATAGCGCTCCTCAAACGTAGGGGCGAACCGGTGTGTTCGCCCCACTCAACCTAATCGTAACTTCTCGAGCCTCACCCCCTCCGGCCTACCCCCGCCAAGAGCGCGGGGTCCGGCCACCTCCCCCGTTCAACGGGGGAGGAAAATCTCGCACGTCGAAGTGGGGGTGAGGTCAAAAATGCCGCTGGCTCACCGGACTTTGTCTTTGTCCAGCGTCAGGGCCGCCTCGCGCGAGAAGGTGATCTCCGCTTTGTCGCCGATCTTGGGCAGTTCGAGGAACGGGTTATTGAAGGTGTCCATGTTGAACACCGCTTTGCCGACCTCGACCTGAATGCGGACAATCGAGCCGAGGAAGGTGATGTTCTTGATCACGCACTGGACAAGATTGGGCTTCTTGCCCTCGGACGAAAAGCTGATGCGCTCTGGCCGGATGGCGATCTGAAGCGGCTCGTCTTTGCTCTTGCCAGACACATCGTGCGCGGTCGTGATCTTCTGGCCTTCCAGCATCAAAACCCCGCCCTTCGGGTCAACCACTGTGACGGTCGTCGTGTTTAGCTGGCCCACAAAACGGGCCACAAATTCGGTCTGCGGGAAGTTGTAAATCTCGAACGGCGTGCCGACCTGCTCCATGCGCCCGGAACTCATCACTACCGTGCGATCCGAGATCGACAGCGCTTCTTCCTGATCGTGGGTGACAAAGATGGTGGTGATGCCCATCAATTGCTGGACGCGCCGAATCTCGGAACGAAGCTCCAAGCGAATTTTGGCGTCGAGCGCCGACAGCGGCTCATCTAACAACAGCACCTGCGGGTGGATCGCCAGCGCGCGGGCCAGCGCCACACGCTGCTGCTGCCCGCCCGAAAGTTGATAGGGGAACTGGCGGGCCTTCGGCTTCATCTGGATCAAGTCCAGCATCTCGTTGACGCGGGTCTCGATCTCCTCTTTGGGTTTCTTGGCGATGCGCAGGCCAAAGCCGATGTTATCGGCGACGCTCATATTGGGGAACAGCGCGTAACCCTGAAACATCATCCCCAACTGGCGCTGGTTGGCGGGCTTGAAGGTGATGTCGTGCCCGTCCAGCTTGATATTGCCGTTGGTGGGAAACTCGAACCCGGCGATCATGCGCAGGGTGGTGGTCTTGCCGCAGCCGCTCGGCCCCAACAGCGAAACAAACTCGCCACGATCCACCTGGAGATCGAAGCGCTCCACCGCCATCATGTCTCCGGCGAAACTTTTGGTCACGGCGTTTAGTTCAAGGAATGCCATGTTGCCCTCACAGAGTATAGTGGCTAGTGACTAGTGGCTAGTGACTAGTGGTTGGTGAAAAGCGCTAACGCCCAGTAATGGCTATTTTCATCCGCCCATTACGTTTGCATCAGACAGATTCATGGCGCTGCTTCCAGTTTCCATGCCCTATTAGTGCCCGGCGGTGACTGCGCCACCGTCCGTGCGGCCACGGGTCAGGATCGAAATGACGCCCATCGCCGCCCACGTCATGGCAAAGCTGACAATCGACAGCGCGGCAGGCTCATAGGCTTTGTGCTGGCCCAGCAAGAACAGATACGGGCCAAAGGTCGGCAAGCCCAAAAAGCTCGCCAGCGTGACCTCGCCGACCACCGTCGCCAGCGTCAGCAGCGCGCCACTAAGCAGGGCCGTCCGCAGGTTGGGCAGAATAATCTGGAACAGGATGATGACCCAATTCGCGCCGAGGCTCTCGGCGGCTTCGGTCAGCGTCCGCACGTCCATCGACCGCAGGCCAGCGTCCACCGACCGGTACAGGTAAGGCAGGGCCAGCACGATATACCCGGCCACGATCAGCACGACGGTGGTCACAAAGTTAGTGGTCAATAACAGCGGTGGGCGGCTGTACGTGCCGATCATGCCGAACACCAGCACAATGGCGGGGATGACAAACGGCAGCAGGGTCAGGAATTCCATGATCGGCCTGACCTGCGGCACGCGCAGATGAACCCAGTAGGCGGTTGGCACGACCAGCAAGACGCCAAAGATAATCGTCAGAATCGCCAGCAGGATCGACAGCCCGAAGGCGGGCAGGAAATACGGGTCGCTAAAAGCGCTGACGTATGCTTCCAGGCTAATCTGATCGCGCAGTTTCCTCAGCGAGAAATCAAAGGTGGTCACCAGCGGCACGACGAAATACAACACGCCTAGAAGAACCCAGAACCAGCTCCATAAGTTGCGGCGCAGTTGTTTCATCGCAGCCACCTTTCCGCGCGGCGTTGCAGCCAGCTATACATCCCAATTGAGATGGTCATAATCACCACCATGCCCAGCCCCAGCGCGTTGCCCAGACCGACATTGTGCAGCACGTCGCCGCGTATTTGGGCGCCGATCAGGATCGTGACGATGGGCAGCGTGCCGCCCGTCAGGGCGTAGGCGGTGGCATAGGCCCCAAAGGCGTTGCCAAACAACAGCAGCATCGTCCCCAGCAGGGATGGCAGCAGAATGGGCAGGCCGATATACCACCAGTATTGAAAGCCCGTCGCGCCGAGGTTTTCAGAGGCTTCGCGCCATTCCTTGCGCAAGCCTTCCAGCGCCGGGGCCATGATTAGCAGCATGAGGGGGAATTGAAAATACAGGTACGTCAGGCTCAACCCGACGAATCCATACAGGTTGAAGCCCGCGTCATAGATATTGAACCCCAAGGTGTCACGGACAAACACGGTTAGCAGCCCGGTGCGGCCCAGCGTGGCGATAAACGCGAAGGCCAGCGGGACGCCCGCAAAGTTGGAAGCGACACCCGAAAAGGTGGTTATCAGCGGGCGAAGAAAAGCCGGGATGCCCTTGTTGGTGATAGCAAAAGCCAGAAAGAAGCCGAAAATCCCGCCGGCGATGGCGGTCACGGCGCTGATGCGAATGCTCAACCAGTACGAGTCAAGGATGCTCTGGCGCCTGAAAATCTCGGCGAGGTTGTCAAAAGTGAAGTTTCCGGCGGGGTCTTGAAAACTTTTGATGAACAACGAGGATGATGGCAGCAGCAAGAACATGACTGCGAACAAGAAAAACGGAACAACGCCCGCCCAGTTCCACACCTGCCGGAGCCGGTTGGCGGCGAGACGGGCGCGTTGTTCGGAGTTATCCATCGTGGCAGTTCCCATTTTGGAATGTTGCCTCCCTGTCAAACACTGGACGGCAGGGCCTCTAAAACAAAAGACGCTCGCTCAGGCTTTAGAGCAGAGGCGACCGACCTCACCCCTAACCCCTCTCCCTATGGGAGAGGGGAACCATAGAGGCAAGACTTTGACGGTCGCCCCTGCTGTCAGACATCAAAAAGCGTTGCGTCAAGCCGTGAAAGTTACGGAGCGGCCTTGACGTCCGCGCCAACGACCTCGTCCCAATTCTCGGTGATCAGAGTCTTGGCTGCGTCGAGTTGGGGAACGGTCGGGAAAACGGCCTTGGCATACAGGTCAGCCGAAGGCAGCGCGGCGGCCAGGTCAGCCGGGATCTTGCCGTTGGCGGCCAGATCGTTGTAGCGGATCGGATGGCAGTAGCCCTTCAGCCACAGCAGTTGGCCCTCATCCGAATACAGCCATTCCATCCACAGCTTGGCGGCGTTCGGGTGCGGGGCGTAAGCGCTGATGGCCTGAACATACACGCCAGCGAAGACGCCGGTCTTCGGGATGACCACTTCGGTCTTCGGGTTGCCCGCGAATTCAGCCTGCGCGGCCAAAGCGTTGTAGTCCCAGGTGATGCGGATGGGGGTCTCGCCCTTAGCGACGAGGCCGTTGTTGGCGATCACGGGGACAAGGTTGCCCGCCGCGTTGATTTCGGCGAACAGGTCGAGGCCGGGCTGCGCGTCGTCAAGGCTGCCGCCGTTGCTCAAGCCAGCGGCGAACACGGACTGGATAGCCTGATTCGAGGTGCGCGGGTCGCCGGAGAGAGCGACGGAACTCTTGTAATCGGCGCCCTTCAGATCGCCCCAGTCCTGCGGGACGGTCTTGATCACGTCGGTGTTGACCAGGAAGGACAGCACGCCATAGTAGTCGCCGTACCAGTAGCCATCGGGGTCTTTGGCGTCCGCCGGGATGGTATCCCAGGTGGCGACCTTGTAGGGCTGGATCAGGCCGTCGGCCTTGGAGGTTGGCCCAAAAGCCAAACCTACGTCGATCACGTCAGGAGACTGAGGGCCGGGATTGTCCTTGTTGGCCTTGATGGCTTCAACTTCGTCGCCAGAGCCAGCGTCCGGGTTCAACTCGTTGACCTTCATGCTGAACTTGCTTTTGTAGCCAGCAATAACGTCTTCGTAGTTGCACCAGTCGTGCGGCAGGGCGATGGTGGTCAGCTCGCCCTCTTTCTGGGCTGCCGCCAGCAATGCTGCGTCGGGTGTGAACCCGCCAGCCTCGCCGCCGCCAGTGGTGGGAGCCACGCAGGCCGCCATCGCGACCACGATAATGGCGAGGATCGGGAGCAGCCGCCAATGCTTGTTATTTAACATGAGACACTCCTCCAGAAGTGATTAACCAGCAAACGAATAGATGCAAGGTGCAAAGGCTTTGTTGGGATGCGCGCCTCCTTTTCAAAATGATGCCGTGATAGGCTATCTGATCGGCATTATACACTAGCCTGCAAGGATGTCAATTGCGCTCAAAAGCCTTCACTGAGGCGCAAAATCAGGCAAGAAGCGAATCATAAAGACGGGATTGACCCGTCTTGGTGGCTAACGCAGGTTAATCAAGCGAAATACGCGACGGCCTGCTGGACATGCAGCACGCCATCCAGCTTGAGCCTGTCGCCGCCTTTGGTCAGGACGGCTGTCTCGCCGTCCGGGTCGCCGAGACAGGTCAGGATGATGTCGGCGTCGCTGAGGTCTTCTTTCTCAGTGTAGTGGTTGGTGGTGGCGACCACCCGTAATCCGGCGGCTTTGGCCGCCAGCACGCCATTGCGCGAATCTTCGACCACAAACACCTCATCGGGTTTCAGCCCGGTCTTTTGCAGCCCCAGATTGTAGATTTCGGGGTCGGGCTTCTTCTTGGTGACAATGTCCCCGGCCAGCACATGCGCGAACTTGATGTCATGCAAGACCTTTTGCGTGACCGCTTCGGCGGCGCGGACTTCCGACGTGGTGCAGACGCACAGCGCCAGCCCGGCGGCCATCGCTTCAGTCATAAACCGGTGAATACCGGGTCGAAGCGGCAGTTCCCCGCTTTCGATCATCTCGATAAAGGTGGTGGTCTTGTGCTTGTGGAGCGACTTGATTAACTCCTCCTCGTCCTCCGGCTTGACTTCCTTGCCAAAGCCTTTGGTGTGGAGGTAGTGTTTCATGCGCTCTTTGCCGCCCGCGATTTGCAGCAGGTCGTGGTATTCCTCCACGCCCCACTCAAAATCGTAGCCAAAATGTTTGAAGGTCTTGTTGAACGACACGCGATGCCCGTCGCGCTCGGTGTCGATGATCACGCCGTCTTGATCAAAGAATATGCCTTTGATTGCCATAGATGACTCTCCTTGAAATTCGGGCAAGGCAGCCGGAGAATTTCAAATTTCAGATTTCAGATTTCAAATGTCACACCCCACCGTTGCGCTTCATGGTTTTGAGTGTCGCCACAAAGATCGCGACCAATTCATGCGCTTCGGCGATGAGAGGCCCAAGGCGATCATGGCGCACCATGTTCTCCTCAGACAATAGCTCAAGCCAGTATAAGGTTTCATCCGCTTCTTCCAGAACAATGCCGAGCCTGGCGACAAATTCCGCCCGTGAGCGTCCCCGGCAAGCCGCTCGATAGTTCGCGCCCACCGATGTGCCTGAGCGAAATATTTGGTTTCCGATGAGCCGCGCTTCGCGTGTGTCTGGCAATTCTCTGGACAGATTGATAATTCTTTTTGCGAATTGCTTGGTTCGGTCTCGCAGCTCCGCCTGTTCCACTGCGCGACTCCTCTCGCCAAATTTGAAATCTGAAATCCCCGGTTGCCCCGCTCCAATAGATGACGCCTACATAGAGTAAAATTCCTTCACCAGATCGATCAGCATTTGGTTTTCTTGTTCCGTGCCGATGGTCAGCCGCCACCAGCCGTCGCGCCCGTAGATGTTCTCCTGCCCGCGCAGGATGATGCCTTTGCTGAGGGCGAACTTGATCAGGTCATCGCCCTTCTTGCCGGTGTCCGTGCCATCGAACAGCATGTAGTTGGCCTGTGACGGAAACACAGTCAGGCCCTTAATGCTCGACAGTTCCTCGCCGATCTTGTTGATCTGCGTGTTGTTATAATTGACGCGCTCCTTGAGGCCCTCTTCGTCCTCAAACCCGGCCAGAGCCGCCCACATAGCGATGGTGCCGACGTTCCACGGGATCAGCGTGGCGGCGATGCGGTCAATCACCGATTTGGCCGCCAGCAGATAGCCAAAGCGCATCCCGGCGAGGCCGTAGGCTTTGGACATGGTGCGGGTGACCATCACGTTTTCGTACTTTTTGGTCAGGGCCACCTGCGACATCCCCAGCCCGGCGTATTCGATATAGGCTTCGTCGACCACAAACGGGATGCCCGTCTCGGCGATGCGGACAAAATGCTCGGCGGGCATAAAGTTGCCAGTCGGGTTGTTGGGGTTGGCGATGACGATGGCTTTGGTCTTGGGGGTGATAGCCGCCAATACCGCGTCGGGGTCAAAATGGAGCAGGCCATCATCGCCGCGCCGCATGTTGGTCGAGACCAGCTTGCCGCCGCATACCACACAGCGTAGCTTGTAAATGCCAAAGCAGGGCGCGTGCTGGATCACCTCGTCGCCGACTTGCAAGAGGCTACGCCACATCATGTCGTAGACTTCGCTCGACCCGTTGCCGAGCAGGACGTTGCCGGGGCCGTCCAGCCCGTTGATCTCGGCGATCTTGGCGCGCACCGTGTTGCCCTGATCGGGGTAACGGTTGGACATCGCGCCGTACTTGGCGATGGCTTCCAGCACCTTCTTCGAGGGCGGGATCGGGTTTTCGTTGGACATCATGCGATGCAAGCCGGGGTCTCGCCACGCCAGTTCGATATGCTCCGAAATGTACATCTTCTGGCCGTCCATCCACGGGACAAAGTATTCTTCCATCTTTTTAGCCATGATTTGTTTCCTTATTATTCATTCAAATTTGGGTTGTGTAGTGGCGACCGAATCGGTCGCCCCTACGGGTTGCCTGCAATGCCGCCCAACACCCCCACCCATTCTCGCTAGCGCTCGAATTTCCCTCCCCCGTAAAACGGGGGAGGGTGGCCGAACCCGCGTTTTTGCGGGAGATGGCCGGGTGGGGGTGAGGTTACGCCTTCCCCGACGATTCGAGCGTGTCCATCCAGCGCATGACCACCACGCGGGTCGCATCGCGCACCACGACATCCATTTTGCCGGGTTCGTATTCATCCGGTTTCTCGGCAAGATACTTCTTGGTCGTGTCGATCAGCGTGTGCTTTAGCTCGGTCGAGCAGTTGAACTTGGCCCCGCCGATCTTGATCAGGCGCTTGATCATGTCGTCCGGGATCCCCGTCCCGCCGTGAACGACCAGCGGCGTCTTGACCCCGCTGCCGTTGAGCAGGTTGTTGATCTTCTCCAAGCGGTCAAAGTGAATCTTGGGGTTCTTGGTTTTGTAGACGCCGTGCGCCGTGCCGATGGCGGGGGCGAAAATATCGACGTTGGTGCGCTGGACAAACTCGACGGCCTGCTCCGGGCTGCACAACTGCTCTTCGTCTTCGGTCACAATCAGTTGATCTTCGACGCCGGATACCGTGCCGACTTCGGCCTCCACCGAAATATGGCCGATTTTATGGCAGTAATCAACGATCTCTTTGGTCTCGGCGATGTTGTCGTCAAACGGCTTCTTGGACGAGTCCATCATAATGTTGGTATAGCCCGAATCAGCGCACAGCTTCGAGAACGCCATGTCCGTGCAGTGATCCAGATGCAGGCACACCGGGATCGGGGCTTGCTCGGCGAGGGCGCGGTACATCGCCACCACCACCTGCGGCTTGAGGAATTTGGACGGCGTGACCGAGCACTGAATGATCACCGGCGACTTCTTCTCGATGGCGGCGTCCAGCACCGCTTCCATCTGAACGAGGCTGGTGATATTGAACGCCCCGACCGAATACTTGCCTTCGGCGGCGGGGAACATAACATCGGTTGCGTTGGCGATACTCATAGCAATTTCTCCTTGTTGAATAAGCAGTCACGCAAAATTCGTTGTGTTAAGCAGTTGACCAAAATAGCTTTGATTTCCTAAACAGCCTCACCCCCGCTAAGTCGGGTGGTTGTTCTCTCATTGCTCGTCCTCATCCGGCTCATCGGGCGGAACCAGCGGCTCGATCAAGGCGATCAACTCCGGGATGTCGCGCTTCACGCTCCCCCAGACAATGCTCAGGTTGGCTTCATCATACTCGTGGATCAACCGGTTACGCATTCCTATCATTTCTCCCCAGGGTATCTCCGGGTGTGCCGTGCGGTAGTCATCTGATATTCTTCGTGTTGCCTCTCCGATAATCTCAAAGCGACGCATGACGGCATCTTGCCGCAGTTGATCAGACCGGAACGCTTTGAGGCTGAGGCCTTTCGCATAATCCAGAATCAAGCGCGCCGCGATAAGGATATCCAGCAGATAGGCCGGATCACGCGACATAGATTGTCCTTGCTGATTTCAAGATCGCTTTGCGGCGGATATAGTTGGGACTCCGTTCGATGCTCTGACGCTCGACGAGGTCAACTTCGCGTCCTAGAATGCGTTCGATCTCTTCGCTCATCTGAAGCGCAGCGCTGAATGATTGAGGGTGGTCCGGCCCAAACGTCACCAGCACGTCAATATCGCTATCCGGGCCGAAATCATCACGCAGAACCGAGCCGAACAGCGCAAACTCGGTTATCCCCCAGCGCTGGCAGAAGGCCGCGATCTCGTCCATGGGAAGCGCGATATGAATGTCATCTAACACGGTGCTCATAGGCTGCTCCCCGGCGTATATCATTGCCCCCATTATACAATATCGCCTGCCCTGCATTGCCGCGCCTCGACATCATCCATCTCCGCCAACCGCGATAGCTTTCGTCATGCGGCGGACTTTCATCACTTCGCCATCCGGCAGTTTCACATCGACTTCCTCAACCGTCTTGAAGCCAAACTGAGCGTAAAGCAGTTCGCCCGTCAGCGTCGCCATCAATTCCATCGACTTGAATCCGGCTTCCTTCGCGGCTTGTTCGCACATCCGCATCAAGTGGCTACCAATCCCCTGCCGCGCCCAATCGGGATGCACAAAGAAGGCCCGGATGCGCGCGGCATCGGTGGCCGGGTTGAGCAGATTGTCAGGCGCGTCCGATTTGCTCTGGTCGCCGCCATACAGCGTGTTGCGTTTGCTCCACCCCCCGCAGGCGATGATCGCCGCGCCATCTTCGACCGCAAAATACGTCTGGTCACGAACAAGCTGTGTGTCCACTCCGTACACGTGTTTGAGGATGCTTTCCACCTGCGCGGGCGTGTAGTGTTCGATATTGAGACCCCGCGCCGAAACCGCGATCAACGCTTGAAGAGCCTCGACATCCGCCATCTCCGCCAACCGCGATTTCCAATCTGCCATGGGGCTACGTCGCCACGCCCGATCCGGGCTGATCCTCGGCTTTTGGAGTTGGGGCGGTCGGCACAACCGCTCTCAAAGCCAGCGCGGTTGCCAGCCCATAGATGCCCCCGGCAACGACGCCCATGGTGGCCCCAACAAGAGAAAAATGTATCAACCGTGCTGCCTCGCCCATCTGAGCTATCATACCCGTCACAAGAAACACAAATATCCCTAAGAAATAGCCGACGAATGCCCCTACCGTCGCGCCAATAATGCTGGCCAAAAGCCATATCCAGCCACGGCGGGAGCGTCGCCAGAAGACAATCCACTGCAAGATTCCGAGCAGGAATCCGCCGATGCAGCCTATCACGATGAAGGTGGGAAAGCCGTTACTACGGAGGCCCATGTCGGTATCATTCCCGAACGGCAGAGCCAGGAGCGCGCTTAGGAACCACCCCCCACCAGAGACGAGCCACCATGCCCAAGCGTTGGAGAGCGCCCGTCTGAGGATCAGCCATTGGGCAGCCCCAACCACGATTCCGCCCAAGGCGCTCACAAAGAGCCAGCTTCCAGCAGTAGCTATCAGGTTCCTAGGGAAGCTCAGTACCCATGGGACGGCCAGGCACCCTGAGAATGCCAATCCCAGCGTTGTTGCGACGATCCATCTGTTTCGCAAGAGAATTGCAGCTTGTTGGTTGGGCGCGCTTGCTGACCCCATGACTATCCTCACTTACTACTGATTGCGCCGCCGTCCTCGACCGCAAAATAAGTCTGGTCGCGGATCAACTGGCTGTCCACCCCGTACACATATTTGAGAATGCTGTCCACCTGTTCCGGCGTGTAATGCTCCTGATTGAGTCCCCGCGCCGAAACCGCGATCAACACTTGCAGCGCCTCGACATCCCCCATCTCCGCCAACCGCGATTTCCACGCTTCCATCACAAACTCTCTTAATGCAGTGCTGTCTGCTGAGTAACGGCTGTAACAACATTGATGGCAATCCCTGTAGTACCCATCATTCAGCAGATTTTGCACGAAGTCTATGTACTTAATACAGTGACGACTTGTGATCTTTCACTTCGAAATATCTATTCCGGGCCAGTTTGACTTTACCATAATTTCCCCTCCGGCTGTGCGAACTGCTATTGTGTACACAAGGCGTTCCGCTGGCCCACGTTCGTAGGAACTACAGAAGCGGTTTTCGCTACTAATAAAAAAAGTTTGCTTACTGAAGTCATCGAAGGGTATGACTATAGGATACGCCCCAAGTCGCTGAGGCTCAGGTGCGGACGTGATAGAATGATATGCATAACCCACTATTCTGTTGGCTGAGTCTATGGTAATCGCGCTTATGGCAACAACCTCAAGTGCCAAATCTGTGTCGTTTCTCACTTCCAGTGTAATAGAGTCACTATCATAGTCAATTGAGGTCGCCCACTCATTATTAATTGAGGTCTGTGCATATGTTCCCGTTTGTAAGACGACCATTTCAAATTTGGTATCTACAATGCGTGACCCCTCTGCATCTAGTCTTCTGCCTTGTCCCTCATACCAAGTTGGAGCAATGTCAAGTGCTTCGATAATGCCGATACTTCCACTCCCATAAAAGAAGTCGATAGTTACTGTGGTGAGAACTATTCCATTAGTGCCTAATCCAGTATAGAGCGCTCTTCCTATCCCCCAGCTATTGTCTGAGTTAGGTTGAATCACCCAAGCACCCGCTCGCTTATCTCCACAGTCTATTTCGAACGCTTCTATTACCTCAACGCCAGTTTGTTGCCCCAACATAGGGCCGACTTCCGGGAAACTACTTGGGACTGCTACTTGCCCGTTATCAGCAACGGCAGTTTGTGCAATAGCAGTCTGAATTGCTTCATTGCTAACTGTGGTAGGCAACCCACAAGCGATAGTGACAACTAAGAGTAACAAAACACTAGTAGTCAGTCAATCAGGAATTGAAGGATAAAGTTGAGCCAAACGAATTCGCGCATCGGGCGAAGTGAACTGCCAGCGAACCGTCGAATGGGCCTGATTACGAGCGCTTTCAATGGCAGCCGCCT
>Ga0210377_10003077_pt1 | contig 14369 bp, 22 predicted proteins | sample PLM4_65_b1redo_FD_155480 | JGI IMG/M metagenome (GOLD analysis project Ga0210377, IMG submission 155480) | Groundwater sediment microbial communities from an aquifer in East River, Colorado, USA - PLM4_65_b1 redo | ecosystem: Environmental > Terrestrial > Soil > Riparian zone | place: USA: East...
CGAGCCTGACGCCTGCGCCCGGGCTGGTCGAGTACGAGGTGAACTCGCCGCTCTGGTCGGACCGCGCGCTCAAGCGCCGCTGGCTCGCACTGCCAGGGTCGGAGCAGATCGGGTTCTCGGCGAGCGGGGACTGGAGCTATCCGATCGGCACCGTCTTCGTGAAGCACTTCGAGCTGCCGACGGGGCCGACGACACGACGTCGCGTCGAGACACGCGTATTCCTGCGGCAGGTGGACCGCTGGGTCGGCTACACCTATCGCTGGGATGCCGGCGAGACCGACGCGACTTTGCTGACCACGACTGCGACCGACACGTTCACCGTCGACGTCGGCGGAGTTCCGACCCAGCAGACTTGGAGCTACCCGTCGCCGGCCGAGTGCCTGGGCTGCCACACCGCCGCAGCGGGCCGCGTGCTCGGCGCGCGCACCGTGCAGCTGAATCGGAGCTTCGCCTACGCCGCCGGCGCCGACAGTCAGCTTCACGCCTGGTCGAGCTGCCTGTCGCTCTTCAGCAAGCCGATCGAGAGCGCGTCGTTCTATCCGGCCGCCGCGGATCCGGCGAACAATCTCGAGACCATCGGCGCACGCGCCCGGTCGTATCTCGCGGCGAACTGTGCTCACTGCCACCGACCCGGTGGACCCGCCCCCGGTGGCCTCGATCTCCGCTTCGAGCCACTGCTCGGTGGGATGAATCTGATCGGTGTCGCACCGACCGAGGGAAATCTCGGCATCGTCGGCGCAGAGCGTATCCGCGTCGGCTCGAAGGCGCAGAGCGTGCTCTGGGAACGCGTTCGCTCGACCACTCCGAGCATCCGCATGCCCGCAGGAAGCCTGGTTCCGGACCCGCTCGCGGAGAGTCTGCTCGGGGCCTGGATCGACTCGGGTCTGGGCGTGCTCGACTCCGACGGCGACGCGATCGCCGACGGCGCCGACAACTGCGCCTACGAGTCGAACGCGACTCAAGGAGACGCAGGCGGTTGGCTCTCCAGCACTCGCGATGGCATTGGCGACGCTTGTCAGTGCGGAAACGTCGATGCGCTCGGCGTGGTGAACCTCCTCGACCGGACGCGGCTGCGCCAATACCTCTCGGGAAACACGGGCGTCGCGGCCGCGAAGCTCGAGCGACGCAGCGCGTACACAGACGCCGCCGGCCGCCCGAGCATTCTCGACCTGACGCATCTCCGGCGCGCGTTCGCCGGCTCCGAGGCACCGCTCGCGCAGATCTGTCCGGCCGCGACCCGGCTCGAGCCTTAGGTCCGACCGCGCCTCAGATCTCCTCGAGCTTCAAGAACGCGCCACAGCCCGGACAGCGCAGAATCGCGGGCAGTGCGGCGGGCGGCGCCAAGACCTGCTCGCTCGCGCAGTCGGGGCAACGGCCGGCGACCGCGAGGATCTTTCGCTGCTCACGGTAGCGCTGCAGAGCGAGCACGGAGCCGGTGAGCGTGAAGCCCGCGAACCAGAGCACGTGCGGCGGCACCAGCAGGAGCGCGCAGCCGACGCCGAAGACGGGCAGGAAGCGGCGCAGCGCGCGTCGCGCGCGATCGCCGCGCGTGAATGTGGAGATCCTCGCGGCGAATTGAGTCGGCGCCTTGCCGTGGGTCGACGCGCGCAGCCGGACTTCGCAGATCGTCACGTCGAACGGCCGCAGCGACCTAGGTCCCGGAAGTTCCGACGCGATTCTCGCGGTCGAGGCGCCGCGCTCGCACGGCGCGCGAGCGAGGCGAATCCGTAGATTCGTCGAGCGAACTTCCGGGACGGGACACTAGCGCCGCTCGAGCTGCGCGATGCGGCTGCCGAGCACGCCGGGCATGTACTCGATGAACTCGACGATCAGGCCGTCCGGATCCCGGCAGCAGACCACCGCCTCGATCCCGAGCGCGGGATCGGGGATGTAGGGCTCGGTGAGAAACGGAACGCCCCTGCGCGAGAGGTCCGCGAAGGCGGCGCGCGCATTGCGCGTGCGCAGTGCGATGATGCGCGGCACGCGCTCTTCGATCGGAACGTGCTTCTCGGGATCGACGAGCTTGGGATCGAGCCACTCGAGCAGGTCGAGCCGCGTGTGCTCCGCACCCTCGCCGATCGCCAGCAACGCGCCGCGCGCCTGTGCCCGCTTCAGGCCGAAGTTCCGCGCGACGAAGTCGGGCCAGACGACGTCGCGATTGTCGCGCAGCAGCTTGAAGCCGATCGTCTGGTAGAATTCCAGCGAGCGCTCGAAGTTCGAAACGTTGACGGTGAAATGGAAGATGCCGTGGATCTCCCAGTCGCCGCTCATCGGATCCTCCTGCGCCGGATGGATCGGAGGATACACCGGACGAAAGCCGTCCGGCTCGCGGGGGCGACGTGAAATTCGACATCTTCTGCGAGATCCAGAAGGCGAAGCCCTGGGTCGCCGATCACGAGCGCGCCCTCTTCGAGGAAACCCTCGCGCAGGCGAAGCTCGCCGACGCGCTCGGCTTCCGCTGCTGGTGGGAGGTCGAGCACCACGGCGCAGCGGAGTTCTCCTGGAGCTCCGCGCCCGAGGTGTTCCTCACGTATCTGTCGCAGCACACGCGGCGCATCCATCTCGGTCACGCGGGCGTGCTCGCGCCCTTCCGCATCAATCATCCGCTGCGCGTCGCGGAGCGCGCGGCCATGCTCGACGTGGTCAGCAACGGCCGGCTCGAGCTCGGGCTCGCGCGCTCCGGCGGGAACGAGTGGGACACGTTTCACGTCGAGCCGGCCACCACGCGCGACGAGCTCGTCGAAGCCATGCGCATGATTCCGCAGATGTGGACGCAGGACTCGTTCGAGTGGGACAGCGCGCTGCTCAACATCCCGAAGCGGAACGTGATTCCCAAGCCGCTGCAGAAGCCGCATCCGCCGCTCTGGCAGACCTGCGGAAGCCCGGAGTCATTCCATCTCGCGGGGCAGCTCGGCGTCGGCGCCCTCGGCACGACGCTGCTCACTCCGCTCGGCCAGATGGAGTCACTGCTCGGGCACTACCGGCGCGGACTCGCCGCGTGCACGAGCCCCGCGGGCAAGTTCGTGAACCGCGAGGCCGCGGTCTTCACCTTCGTGCACGTGATGGACTCGAAGAAGGAGGCGATCGCGAGCGGCGCGGCCGCTGCGGCGTGTTGGTACGTGAACACCGCGCCGCGCATCTTCAACGCGCCTGCCGAGATCTGGTACGGCCAGATTCGCGGTGGGTTCCTCACCAACGACCCCGCGGCGACGCGCTCGCTCGAGTCGGGTGCGAGCGGAAGCAATACCGTCGTCGGCGCGACGTCCGCACCCGCCGAGGTGCCCGTCGTCGCACTCCTGAAGCGACTCGCGGCCGGCGAGTCGGTCTCGAACGAGGAGGTCTTCGAGATGCTCGAGCCGCTGCCGTCGGTGATCATCGGCGACGTCGCCTCGTGCAAAGCCAAGATCGAGGCGTATCGCGACATCGGCGTCGATCGACTGATGTGTCTCGTGCAGTTCGCCGGCATCCCGCACGAGCGCATCCAGAAGTCATTGCGCACGATCGGCGAGAATTTGATTCCCGTCTACGATCGCTAGCGCGTCCAGTCAGCCGAGGATGAACTCTCGGATCAGCGCGAAGCCGAGCGCGGGATCGTCGCGGAAGACGCCGTGACCGCAGTCCGGCAAGCGCTCGAAGCGCACGTGCTGCGCGGGCAGCGCCGCCGCGATCTCGGCCTGCATCTCGATCGGACAGATCGGATCGATCTCGCCGCCGAGCACGAGCGTCGGACAGCGCACGTTCGCAAGGCCCGGGAGCAGGTCCATCGTTCGACTCTCCCCCTGGGCGAAATGAAACAGCACGTCGAGCGCCCAGCGCACGCGCGCGATCGCATCGGGATCGCCCGGCGAGCGGCTGTAGACGGGCATGGCGAGACGCAGGTAGTCCGGCAGCGTCTCGCGACACGGGTCCTCCCAGAAGCGGCGCGCCGCAGCGGCCACCTCGGGCCCGCCGCGCTGCTCGAAGCGGCGCAGCATGAGCGCGAGCTCGTGCCGCGCCGACGTGCTCGAGAAAACGAGCTTGCCCGGATGATCCGGGTGGCGCCCCGCGTAGGCCATCGCCACCATCCCGCCGAACGACTGTCCGAAGACGATCGGCTTTTCGATCCCGAGCTCGTCGCAGAGTCCGCGCACGTCGTCGGCCCACTGCGCGAGCGTCCAGTGCGCGGGATCGCTCTTGTCGCTGCGCCCCTGACCGCGCTGGTCGAGATACACCAGCTGCGCGACCTCGGCCAGCGGCGCGAACGACGGCTTGTAGCTCGAGTGGTCGAAGCCCGGTCCGCCGTGCAAGAGGATCAGCGTCGGCTTCTCGCGCATGCGCGGTCCGTCGGGCACGAGCTTCGCGCCGTCGATGTCGAAGAAGAGTCTCACTCCGTTCACGCGTGCGTACATCTCGCGCCCTCCGGCTTCGGGTATCATCGCACGCGCCGCCCGCATGCGGCCACGGAGGGATGCCGTTGGGCAGCATCGACCGCGCCGCCGACAAGGGCATCGGCATCGGCGGCTTCGCGCTCCGCTTCGCAGTCGCACTGGCGCTCGTCTATGCGACCTACAACCCGTGGGCGTCTCGTACGTGGCCTGGGTGACGGGCACCTGGGCGCCCGCCGAGCCGTCGAGCGGGTTCGCCTCTCCCGCGCTGAAGTTCGTGATCGGCATCGTGCTCGCGATCGCGTGGGTCGTGTACGGCACGGCCGCGCGCCGATCGCTCGGCGGAGTCGGAATCCTGCTCGTGGTCGCGCTGTGCGCGGGGCTGATCTGGCTGCTCGTCGAGCAGGGCGTGTTCTCGATGGCGAACGTGCCCACGCTCACGCACATCGCGCTCGTCGTGGTCGCGGCGGTGATGGCGATCGGTATGAGCGGGTCGCACGTGCGCCGGCGCCTCTCCGGGCAGGTCGACACCGACGAGGTCGACACGAACTGACGGAGGAGTCGGTGTTGAAGAGCCTCGGTCAGTGCGTGGCATTGGTGACCGGCGCGAGCCGTGGGGTCGGTCGCGGCATCGCGCTGGGACTGGGTGAAGCGGGTGCGACGGTCTATCTGACGGGCCGCACGACCGACGCCGATCCACAGGGCGAGCTTCCCGGAACGATCGACGCGACCGCGCGCCAGGTCGCGGCCGCCGGCGGGGTCGCAATCTCCGTGCGCTGCGACCACCGCGACGACGCGCAGGTCGAAGCCGTCTTCGCGCGCGCGCATCGCCGCCGAGCACGGGCGCCTGGATCTGCTGGCGAACAACGTCTGGGGCGGCTACGAGCGAATGGTCGCGGACGGGGTCTACCGCTCCGCGGATCCGTTCTGGCAGCAGCCGCTCTCCCGCTGGGACGCGATGTTCGCCGCCGGGGTGCGCGCGCACGGCGTCAGCGTCGTCTCGCTCTATCCGGGTCTCGTGCGCACCGAGAGCGTGCTGCGCGCGGCCGGGTTTCTCGACCTGTCGAACTCGGAGTCGCCCGAGTTCATCGGACGCGCCTTCGCCGCGCTGGCCGCCGACCCGGACGTGCAGCGCCACAGCGGCCGTGTGCTGCTCGCCGCCGAGCTCGCGGACAAGTACGGCTTTCTCGACGTGGACGGCCGCCAGCCGCGACCGCTAAGCGTCGAGGAGGCGTGACCGAGACCGGTTCTAATCCCAGGCGTACATCCGCTGCCGGCGCCCGGCGCGGAAGTTCGTGATCTCGAGCCGGATACCGTCCGGATCGTCGAAGAACGTCGCGTAGTAGTCCGGCGCGTACTCCGGATACAGACGCGGCTCACTCGCCGAGACGCCTGCCGCGCGCAGCTCCGCCACGGCGCGATCGACCGCGCGCTCGTCGATCACGCGGAAGCAGAAGTGGTGAAGGCCCGGCGCGTACGGATCGTGCTCGGGCGTTCCGGCGCGCGCGGGGCGCAGCGAGAAGCCGAACTGCCGGTTGTAGTAGTGGACGTGCGGATCGCCGCCGATCGGACCCTCGGCGCGGCGATAGCCGAGCACCGCCATCACGCCGTCGTAGAAGCGCGTCGAGCGCGCGAGGTCGCGCACGGCGATGTAGATGTGATCGATGCCGAGAACTTCGACGGGCATGGCGTCCTCCTCCGGGCTCGCGCCCGATCAGCGCGAGCTCATCCGCCCGGGCGCGGACTCGCGGCGCCCGGTCGCGGGCACGAGTGCCGTAGCCTTCGCCAGGCCGAACGCCGGCATGTTGTTGTAGACGCACTCGAAGTCGCCGGGCCGCACGCGGTAGGTCTCGTGCCAGATTCCGACGTCGCCATTGCTGCCGACGAGGCGATTGAACTCGGTCCAGGCCGGCAGGTGCGCGCGGTCGCGATTCACGGCGTAGGCTTCGAGCTGCTCGAACGAGCGCCAATACTGCAGCATCAGCGTCGGATTCCCGAACCACGATTCGACACCCAGAAATCCCGAATCGGGCAGCGTCTCGAGCTCGGCCAGCATCCGCCGCATGGCGCGCGCGACCGGCAGCCAGCGGTGAACCTTCCAGAGCCGGTTCACGCGCATGCCGATCAGGAAGACGCAAACCTCGTCACCGATCTCGGCCGTGACCCGCTCCGCCAGGATTCGCGCCATCGCGTCCGAGTCTAGCTCAATCTCGCGGCAGCCCGATCGCCCACGTGTGACTCGCGTGGAAGAGCAGATCGGCGGCGCGCGCGCGCTCGAGCCAGACGAGCTCGTGCTCGGCCGCTCCGCTCGCCTCGCTCGAAAAGCGCCCCGAGAAGAAGACGTGATGGCCCTCGAAGAAGCCGCGCGAGGCGCCAAACCACTGCACCGCCGCGCCGATCCGGCGCACGAGCGCGATCTCGCGCGCGCACTCCTCGCGGACCTCGCGGATCAGCCCCGACTCGTCGGTCTCGCCGGACTCGATCCCACCGCCGGGCAGGAAGTGACCCCGGCGCGTCTTCACCGTCGCGACCATTCCCTCCGCGCTGTAGATCACCGCGTACGCGGCGCGCCGGATGACGTAGCGTCGGCCGGAAATCCGCGCACCGAAGGTCGGGAGCAGCTCGCTCGCCTCGGGCAAGACGCGCTCAACCCCCGCTGAGTGCGCACAGGACCTGCACCTCGTCGCGATCCGAGAGGTGCCGGCCGAGATCGCGCACGAGCTCGCGATTCACGAACAAGCGGATGTGTACCCGGATGCGATCCTGCTCGTCGATCATCCGGAAGCGGATGCCGGGGAACGCGGCGTCGAGCTCGCCGAGCAGCTCGGCCACCGTCGCGCCGCGCGCCTGCACCTCTTCGCGACCGCCGGTGTAGGAGCGCAGCGGACTCGGGATCGCAACGCGCATCAGTCGAGCGTCGCCGCGACCACGGAGTAGACGTGCGGCAGATGCGCGGCGATCTGTCGCCAGCTTCGCCCCTCGTTCGCGCTCATCCAGAGCTCGCCGCTCGTCGTCCCGAAGTAGAGGCCGAGCGGCGCGCACGAGTCGGCGCTGAATGCCTGACGCTTTACGGTGTACCAACCATGCTCACGCGGCAGGCCGCGCTCCTGGCGTTCCCAGCTCTTGCCCGCGTCGCGCGAGCGGTAGACCGCCGGCTTGCCCGCGGGGCTCACTCGCGGCCAGACCGTCGTTCCGTCCATCGGGAAGACCCAGAGCGTGTCCGGATCGCGCGGATGCAGCACGACGGGGAAGCCGATGTCACCGATCTCTGCGGGCATGTTCTTGCCGATCCGGTTCCAGCGCGAATCCGGCCGGTCGAGTCGATAGATCCCGCAGTGGTTCTGCTGGTAGAGACGGTCCGGCTGCAGCGGATGGAGCGCCATGCAGTGCGGATCCTGTCCGAACTCCGGGAACGGGTCGGGCGAGGCGGGTGCCTCGACGCCCTCGTTCAGGGGTCGCCAGCTCCTGCCAGCGTCGGTGCTCTCGAACGAACCGCCGCCCGAGCACCCGACGTAGAGATGTGTCGCGTCGCGCGGATCGACCAGGATCGAGTGCATGATCGAGCCGTCCGGCGTCTGATCCTCGGGCGGGCACCACACGGTGCGCAGCGGATTCTCGTTCCAGCCGTCGATGCCGCGCCAGGTCGCGCCGCCGTCCTCGCTGCGGAAGAGCGCCGGCGGCGACGTGCCGGCGTACCAGACACCGGGCTCGCTCGAGAGCCCGGGCGTGAGATAGAACGTGTGCGCCACCGTGAATCCCGCCTCGCCCGGAGCGGCCTTGCGGAACGCCGGCGGGACGACGGCCTCCTGCCACGTCTCGCCCAGATCGGTCGAGCGGAAGATCGACGGGCCCAGATGTCCCGCGCGCGCGGCGCAGAGCAGCGTCCGGCGGTCGCGCGGATCGAGCACGACGTGATTCACGATCTCGCCGAAGCGCTGCGGCCCTGCGATCCGAAAGCCGGTGCGCGAGGCGTTGCCGTGCAGGACGAATGCGCCCTTGCGCGTGCCGACCAGGAGAACGACGCGCGGCTGCCGCGCCGACTTCGCCGGCCTGCGCACCGTTCGGGATCTCGCCACCGACTTCTTCTTGCCGCTGCTTCGCTGCATGGCGCCCATCCTAGACCCGGCACTCGACGCGGTCGAGGGTGCGGCGCACGACGTCCTCGGGAAACTGCTCGTCCTCGGCCGCGACGAGCGCGCAGACCGTGACGCTGCGGCCGCGCAGCGTAGGCGCGTGAAGCGCCGAAGCCGTGAAGCCGGGGCCGTTGCCGTTGTGGCCCCAGAGCGCGCCGTGACTCGAGCGCGACTCGATCATCAGCCCGAGGCCGTAGCCTGGCACGACCCACTGCGCGCGCTGCGGCGGAACCGGCACCGGCTGGGTCATCGCGGCGAGCGTCGGCGCGAACGGTCGAGAGCCAGAAGCCGTGACTGCGCTCGAGCCGCTCGACGGCCCACGGCCACGGCAGCAGTCCGCTCCCCGCATCGGCCGCGGCGAGACCGCACTCGGGCATGTGCGCCCGACTGGCTCGACGGGGTTTCGACGCGCGCGACCTCGCTCTGGTCACTATCCTACGAGTAGTCGGACTCGCTCGATCTCGCGGCGGAGAAGCGCGAGAATCGGCGCGTGGTCGAGATCCGCCCGTTCGAAACTTTCGAGCTCGACGCCGTCGTGCGGATCTGGAACGAGACCAAGCTCGACACATACGACTTCATCCCGCAGGAGCGGGATCGGACGTTCGACGAGGACCGCGCGTTCTTCGTCGCTTCCATCCAGCCGCGCTGCGCGCTCTGGGTCGCCGGCGACGGGCCGCGGATTCTCGGTTATCTCGCGCTGCGCGAGAGCTACGTCGACCGCCTCTACGTGCACCCCGGCGCACAGCGCCGCGGCGTCGGCACGGCCTTGCTGCGGCAGGCGATCGCGATCTCGCCGGCGGGAATCGAGCTACACACGCACGTGAAGAACACCAAGGCGCGTGCGTTCTACGAGAAGCACGGCATGCGCGCGGTGAAGTTCGGCGTGAGCCCGCCGCCCGAGAGCGAGCCCGACATCGAGTATCACTGGCGTCCCTGAGCCGGGACGCGCTCAGCGCCCGATCGCCTCGGCGACGCTCCGCGCGAGCGCTCGACCGAGTGTCTGGTGCTGATCTTCATCGAGGTGCACGCCGTCGATCCGGCTCGATTCCGTCACCTGCCCCGCGTCGAAGAACTTGCAGCCGAGCTCGCGTGCGACCTGCTCGAACGCGGGGCCGAGCCCGACGCACTTTACCTCGGCACCGCGGAACTTCGGCGCGATCGGCCCCTTCGGTGTCTGGATCGCCGGCGGCGCCACGACCAGAATTTCGGGCACGGGCATGCCGGGCTCGATCGGCGCGCGTCGGATCGCGCGCACCAGCGCCGCGATGCCCTGCGCGGACTGCCACGCGTCGTGCGCGTGCATCGACTGGAAGTCGTTCGTGCCGAGCATCAGCACGACGAGCACGAGCGGTGCATGGATCTCGATACGCTGCTCCAGGCCCGCGAGTCCGTTCCGACCCGGCTTGTACGGATCCTCGAAAACCGTCCGCCGGCCGTTCAGACAGTCCTCGATCACGCGCACGGGGATCCCCATGCGCGCGAGCTCGCCCTCCATGACACCGGGCCAGCGCGCCTCGAACGCGAGTCGCTCGCGCGTGTTCGGAACGATTCCCCAGGAGAGCGAATCCGCGTAGACCAGGATCTGCTGCATTGGAACCTCGCCGAACTTCTAGCAGAACGCGGCGAGCCCGGCGTCTGCGCCGCGTCCGGCTGTGCTACAGAGGGGATGCATGCCGGAGGCGTTCGCGCTTTACGAAAGCCTGCTCTGGGAACCGAGGAGCGGTTACTTCCTGCTCGAGCGGCACATGCAGCGGCTCGCCGGCTCGGCAGCTCACTTCGGCTTCGCCTTGGATCTCGAAGACGCGCGCGCCCGCCTCGCCGAGTTCGCCGCGAGCCTGCCACCCCGGCCGCGCAAGGTGCGCCTCGAGCTCTCGGCTGACGGCGCGATTGCGCTCGAGCACGTCGACGCGAAGCCCAGCAGCCCCGTGCACGTCGCGCTCGCCGCGATGCCCGTCGACAGCGCTGACGAATTCCTGCGCCACAAGACGTCCCGGCGCGGTGTATACGAACGCGCGCTCGCCTCGCGTCCGGGCGCCCAGGACGTGCTGCTCTGGAACGAGCGCCGCGAGCTCACCGAGACCTGCGCCGCGAACCTCGTGCTCGAGATCGACGGGCGGCGGCTCACCCCGCCCATCTCGTCGGGCTTGCTACCCGGCACCTTTCGGTGTCACCTGCTCGAACGCGGCGAGATCGGTGAGGCCGTCCTCTCCGTCGACGCGATCGAGCGTGCCAGCGGACTCTTCATGATCAACTCGGTGCGCAGGTGGTGCGAGCTGCGCCTGCCCGACCGCGTACTCACTTCCGATCACGAGCGCGGCTCGAAGCGGAAGAGCACGATGCCGGGCGGGACCGGATCGTAGCCGCGCAACGCGAGCACCGCGTCGCGCTCCCGCGCCCCGCTCACCCGCGTCGCTTCGAGATCGTAGAGCGCATTGCCGACGCGCACGCGCACGTCCGGATTCTCGAGCCAGACGGCGGCCCAGCTCTTGACCGGCCACCAGGGTGCGAGCGCCCAGCGATGCGATTGCGCATACAGCGCGCCGTCGTGGAGGAAGCAGTCGAGCTGAATCGAGTGCGGGTCGGCCGGGCGCGACTCGACCTCGCAGAGCGCGTGGTCACCCTCGAGCACCGTCGACCAGTCGGCCGGTACCTCGGCGGGTTGCCCCGCGAGGGAGCCACCGGGGATCGGGCCGCATGCGAGCCCGAGAACGAGCACCGCCCAGCGTCGGATCTTCATGCGCCACCTTCCTCGCGAATCGAGCTACGCCGGAGCGCCCGGCGGCGCCGCATCATGGCAGAAGCCCCGCTCCGCGAGCGCGTGGCGAAGCTGCGCGACCGACTCGAACCCAACGGCCTCCCAACCCGCTTCGCGCGCCGCCTGAACGTGTGAGGGCTGGTCGTCGATAAAGAAGATCTCGGCCGGGGTGAGAGCAAGGTCGCTTGCGACGGCGTCGAAGAGCTCGCGCTCCGGCTTGGTGTGTCCGAACTGGAACGAGAACAGGATCGGAGAGAAGACGCGCACCAGCGCCGGCAGGTGCTCCGGCAGGGCATCCCGAAGCAGCGGCGCATTGTTGGTCAGAATCCCCACGCGCTTTCTCGCGGAGATCTCCTCCGCAATGCGCACGACCTCCTGACGGACGCTGAACGCCAGCGCCTGCAGCCGCAGGAGCTCCTCGCGCGAGAACTTGCAGCCGAGCAGCGCGCAGATCCGCTCGTGCATCTCCGCCGCGGAGTACACGCCGCGGTCCGTGTCTCTCCAGAAATCGTCCGTCGCAAGGCGGCGCTCCACCTCGCTCGATTCGAGACCCGAGCGCCGGCCCAGCTCGAGCAGGCGCGGCGCGGGATCGAAGGTCGCGATCACGTTGCCGAGATCGAAAAGGACGATCGCGGTCAAGCCGCGTCAGGCGAGGTGCGCGAGCGTCGCGCGGATCGCCATGTAGAAGAGCGCGAGGCACGAGACGAGGTAGAGGTAGAAGCGGACCATGATCACGTTGATCGTGCAATGCATGGCGCTGTGCAGCACGCGAAAAGCCGCGAAGATCCACGCGGCGATCACGTACGCGGAATCCACTCGATTCGTTGCAAAGAGATACAGCGCGAGCGCATAGAAGAGCACCGGCATCTCGAACAAGTTCTTCAGATTGTCCGAGGAATTGTTCGCCCCGGGAGGCGAGAGCTGCGCCAGGGCGCCGGGAACGGCCAGCTGCGCCGGCGTGAGCTTGCTGCTGGTGATGAAGTGGATGCGGCGGATGTACATGTACACCCACACGACGATCGTCAGCAGAATCGTCGCGAAGAACGGGCCGAATATCTCCGTCTGATTCATGCAAGCCCTCCGTTCGCAGTATACGAGAACGAGCGGCTCACGAACGCCGCTTGCGCGCTTCAACCCGTTTGCGCAACGCCTTGAGACTGTCGACCTGCATGCTGCCGAAGCTCGCGAGCCAGCCGTCGCGAATCTGGTTCAGCGGAGCGGGACTCAAGCTGTAGATCTGCGCTTTGCCCTCGCGCTCCGCGCGCACCACGCCGCACTCCTTCAGCACGCGCAGGTGGCGGGAGATGCCGGGACGGGAGGCGGACGCGAAGCTCGCCGCGATCTCCCCCGCCATGAGTGTGCCCCGATCGCGAAGCAGCTCGAGAATTTCGCGTCGCGTGGGATCCGCGATCGCGATGTAGGCGTCTCTAGCGCTCAACGATCGACCGCAGCGCCTTCAGGTGTTTCACGTCCCACCCGTCTTCGTAGCCTTGAAGGTTGTCGGCCGCAGCCGCGCCCAGGCGTTCGAACCCGTGGTGGAAGAGCTCGACCAGCGTGGCGTCGTAGAGCGGTGTCAGCCGAATCGTCCACAAGGTCGGCACGGGCCAGGCGTGCGGTGGCTCCCAGTTGCTCTCGAACGACACCTCGCGCTCGCGCTCGTAGATCAGAACGGGGCCGCCGTAGTGACGGCGCTCTCCGTCGATCTCGACGCTCATGTCGACCTCGCCACCGCGGCGCGGCTCGAACACGTGAAGCGTGTGACCGCGCCCCAGCCACGCACCGATGCGCTCGAAGGATTCGAACTCCTCCCACACGCGCTCGGACGTCGCCTGGATCAGGATGCTCCGTCGGACGTTCAGCAGCCCGATCACGAGTCCCATGTCCGCCCTCCATCGATCTCGAAGTCGTGCGGCCGATTCTACGCGTAACGATAATGTTACGCAATCCCGAAGTCTGAGCGGTTCGGAGTCTTCAGATCAGGATCCGGGCTTCCACCCGCTCGTGATGAAGAACGTCACCGACCAACGGAAGCGCTTCGCCGCGACCACCTCGTCGTAGAGCGTCTCCCAGCGTTCGACCTCGTCGTCGCTCATGTGTCCGCGAGTGGCGGCGGTGCGCGCCCAGGAGCGCAGGCCCAGCACGTTGTCGATCGAGGTCGGATCGCGGACGATCAACGGCCTCTCCTCGACCGACACGTGCTCGAGACCCGCGTCGGCGAACCTGTCCCGCAGCTCGTGCGCGAGCGTACCGTTTCGCAGCGCGTGTCGTGCGCGAAAATGCATCACCTTCTGTGCGAGGCGCTGATCGGGAAACTCGATCGCCTGCGTACCGTAGTCCGGATCGACGACCACGAGCACCGCGCCGGGCTTCATCACGCGGATCAGCTCGTCGAGCGCTCGCCGAGGATCGGCGAGGTGCTGGAAGGTGCGGTCCGACCAGCAACCGTCTGCGAATCCGGATCGGAGTGGCAGCGCCGCTGCGTCGGCCACGACGGCCTGCCCGAGGCCGCGCGCGCGCGACTCGCGACACATGACGAGCGATCGGTCGACGCCGATCACGCTCGCCCCGGTGGCGAGTGCGTCGGTTCCGACTCCCGCACCCACCTCCACGTACCGGCCAGAGCGCCGCGGGGCGAGAATCTCTCGCACGCGCGCTTTGTACTCGCGGTAGAACGGCTCCCCGTGCAGCCTGTCGAGACACTCCACCCAATCCGCGGGCCTCGCCGCTTGATCGACGCGCGTGAAGGCGTGCTCGAGCTTCACGGCACCCTGCCGACGAAGACTTCGCGCGTTCCGGGCTCGAGCTCGGAATGCTCGAACGGCAGGACCTGCGCGTCGAAGCCGGCGTCGGTGAGCAAGCGCAGCCAGTCACCTCGAGCGAACAAACCCTCGATGTGGCGGTCGTGCTCGACGCGCACGGAGCCATCGCTCGAGCGAAGCAGATAGACGTAGTCGGCGACATAGGTCGTGTCGCTGGGGTCCGGATCCCAGGTCCACTCCAGATAGCGGAGTGCCCGGCCTTCGCCGTCGTGCCCGCCGTGATCCGTCGATGGCCCGAAGTTCTCGCGCACGTGGTCGGGGGCGAAGATCGCGGCGCCGCCCGGACGACAGTGTATGA
>Ga0210377_10003078_pt1 | contig 14369 bp, 13 predicted proteins | sample PLM4_65_b1redo_FD_155480 | JGI IMG/M metagenome (GOLD analysis project Ga0210377, IMG submission 155480) | Groundwater sediment microbial communities from an aquifer in East River, Colorado, USA - PLM4_65_b1 redo | ecosystem: Environmental > Terrestrial > Soil > Riparian zone | place: USA: East...
ATCCCTTCTATGTGGATGTGGTCGCGCTCTCCAACACTGTGTTCACTGTCACTACTTTCTTCGCGCCCTCGGTGATTGCCCTGCTCTTGCAGCATTTGTCGATCACGTTTGCGGCGCTGTCCATCGTGCGGGAAAACCGCTCGGGCATCATGGAATTGTTCCGCGTTGCTCCCATCACTGCTTTTGAAACTTTGGTGGGGAAATATATCAGTTATTTGTTCTTTGAGATCATCCTTGCCGCTATTATTACCGCTCTTGCCATCTGGACGCTGAAGATACCCATTCTGGGTAACTGGCAGGACTATGCCCTGGCGGTGTTCATCCTTCTATGTACTTCTCTTGGAGTGGGTTTCCTGATCTCTCTGATCTCCCAGACCGATACACAGGCTGTTCAATATTCGATGTTGCTGCTGCTGGCAAGCATTTTCTTCAGTGGCTTTTTTCTGGACCTGCGCCTGATGTGGCAATCTATTAAAGTCCTGGCATGGTCTCTGCCTGCCACATATGGCATCCGTATGTTGCAGGATGTGATGTTGCGCGGCTCATCCGTCCCCTGGATCATCTTTGAGGGGATCGCCCTCATTGGCGTTGGGCTATTTCTAGTTGATTGGCTTCTCTTAAGACGAAAGATGGAGGGTTAGTAATCCTGGAGATAATCAGCTGTTCTTTTGATCAGGGCATAGATGCGGTTGATCAGAAGTCTGTTAGTACGGTTCGTGAGGTTTCGCGTGCGCCTTCTCCACAGGAGAAGGCGTGTTCTTATATCCGGAACTTGTTGAGAGACTTCCTGAGAGAACCGGGTGGCGGGGAAAGGATACAGTTGTCGAAACAGGATCTGGACAGCCACTGCCAGAGGCGGTGCCAGGATTACACCAATAAACCCAAAGGACTGAGCCAGCCCGATCATAAATAGCACGATGAGAAGCGAACTGTACTTATGCCGGTGGAAGACGCGCGGTTCAATGATCTCCTTCAAAAGGAACAAGACCGCGATAGTGGAAATAATAGCCACCAGCCCCAGCGTGGAATTTCCGATAGTGATGAACAAGGCTGGCAACACCGCGATCAATGCTCCGAACCAGGGTACCAATCTTGCCAGCGCTCCCCACATTGCCAGTAGGGTTGGATAGCGAATGTCGATCATCGAATAGATGGTCCATAGCAGCACTCCTGCCAGGACGCTTTGGACGGTCTCGCTGCGAAGATACGCCCCCACTCCGCTTTCAATGGAACGCCAGGCGTGCAGAGTTTTGGGGTGGTATTCGGCGGGGAGCAGGGAAAGGCCCAGGCGTTCGAACCGCAGTTGATCAGCACTCCAGTACAGGCTTAGAACGATCACGATGGCAAGTTGTCCCAGAATGGAGAAGAAATTTTGTGCCAGTCCAAAAACTCCCTGCAAGGCGGGAATCCCATCTTCGCTTGTCAGAGTCCGGAATAATTCGGCTGAGGGAGGCAGCTGCTCTGCCAGTGCTTTTTGGAATAAGGTTCCATGGGCGGGCCAGTCCGTTTTGGCACGGTCATAATTGATCACAAAATCATCGCCCACTCGTTGCACTTCCATGAGGAAGGATGGTCCTGCTAAAAGCAAAAATCCCAAAATAAAAGAGACCAACAGAAAATAAACGACCCCCAACGCAAGTGGCTTCGAAATGTGACTCTCAAGGAGTCCGTTGATCAGAGGACGCAGGGCGGCGGCGACCGCCAACGATAGCAGAAACAATACGATCGCCATGCTGACCTGCCACAGCAGGAACAGGATCGTCAGGGTAATGACAACGATCACGGTGTATCGAATGATCCGCATCATATCACGGCTTCGCCTTCATCTTTTAATTTTTGTAATACATCATCCAGGTCATGCATGATCGACTTGATCTCCACCCAGTCGGAGGGCGCTATCTCATCGAAGAAGGAGCCGTCATTCCGGGACGTTTCATTGAAGATATCCAGCAGCCGTTTACTTTCATCCATCAATGTCAGAACGTCGGCTTCTGTGTCCAGGAATTGTCGGTTCGTGTCGTCTATGGGTACAAAGATCCTGTTTATGATCAATTGGATCATGGCAGCCAGAGGCAATGCCAGCACGGCGCCCGGAAAGCCAAAAACGGAACTGAAAGCCACCAGCGATAAAAGAATGATGATCGGGTTGACGCCCATCGAGTCCTTCATGATACGTGGCACCAGCCATATGCTTTCGCTGGCCTGAATGATGCCGGTGGCGACGAGCACCCAGATCGCCTTCTGCGGGTCAATGGATAAGGCAGCCAGTAGCGCCGGGATGGCTCCCAACGCCGGACCAAAGATCGGGATCATTTCTGTAATGCCGGCAAAAACAGCCAGTACGAGCGCGTAGGGAAGCCCGATCAGGGTATACGAGATGAAAGCCGCTGTGCCAACCGCCAAACAAAGAATTCCCTGCCCGCGCACATAGCCACCGATCATGCGGTCGGCGGCATACAGGAATTGTTCTGTTTGGTGTCTTCTCTCCAGGGGAATTAAACGGATCAACGTGCGGACGACCTGGTTGCTTTCCTGGGTCCAATAATAGGCAAGCAAAAAGACCGCCATGATGCTCAATATGCCCTTGATGAACAGATTGGCATAGAAGACCGTTTGTGTGACCTGAGTCAACAACCCCTCGGCTGTCGGGTCCTTGCTTATAAAGAGTGACAGTCCGGGAGGCATCCGCAAACCGATGTTTTGCAGCAACCGGTTATTCGAATTGACGAGCAGGGAACGTTGCTCAGAATAATATTGCGGTACATGACTGGAGAATTCTGTCGCTTGATCAGCCATCAAGGGCAGTATCAATGCCAGAAAGCCGATCAGCAACGCAATGATCAAAATATAGATCAGGATGACACCGATGGTACGGGATATTCCATAGCGCTGAAGCCTATCCACCCCCGGGCGGATGGCTGTTCCGATCACAATGGAAATGAACAGGAACAGGATCAACGTTTGCAGACGATATAACAGCCAGAACGTTAAAAAAACGCAGACCACAACGATGGTTGCCAGAACAACCTGTCTTGTGGTCCACGTCATTGGAATTTCCAGGGAAGGTGTTTGCTTCATGGCTCCTGGCGAACCACTGTGCCGGTCTGATCAATGCGGAAACGATATTGCTGTCCACCAGCATTGAAGACCAACAACCAGCCAGGAGTAACCGCCTCTGTACAAACCTCGGCCTGCTCAGGCAGACCCAGGCAGCCGTTGGGCCATTGCATCTGTTCTATCGATTCGAGCTTCAGATCCTCAACAGGGACCATCAGGGTTTCGCTCACTCGATTCTGTACATTCAAAGCCACATCGGGCGGTAAAGCACTTGCCACCGTGGCAATCACCTCGGTCGCAGGGATGGGAGTATCGGTGGGTTCAGAACTACAACCTGTAAGAATAAACCCTGCGCAAACCAAGGCGACGATCCATTTTTTCAGCATCGTTCGCAATCAACCTTTCCAGTTAGAACCAATTGAACAAGGCGCCAAGGATTAACAGGAGTAAAAGAACTCCAAGCAATCCACTGCCGCCATATCCCCAGCTTCTACTATGGGGCCACACGGGCAGGGCTCCCAACAACAAGAGAACCAAAAGTATGATCAAGATGGTACTCATCATTTTCTCCTTTCGTGATTTGACTGCCAGAGGAGAGTGCTGTTCCCCTCTGGCATATCCAAATATTGGATCTAGACAGTATCTTCCCCCCATTCATCCAGGAATTCGTTGATCTGGCGTTCGGCTTCCATTTGAGTGTAGCCGTACCGTTCCTGGAGGATCCCAGTCAGCTTGTCGCTCTGACCGGCGATCTGATCCAAATCATCATTGGTAAGTTCACCCCATCGTTCGCGGATCTCCCCGCGTAACTGCTTCCACTTTCCTTCCAAGATATTCCTGTTCATTTCAATTTACTCCTTTTGTTGATTTATATCTTTCTACCGATCCATCCCTCTTCTAGTGTTCTTCGCGATCATACGTTGTTACTTCGCTGGTGGGCGTGCGATAAAAAACAACCCAGATCAAACGAACAAGGATCCAGCCAAGCAGAGCGTAGACAAGCATCGCGATGATGGAGGTCACTTCCAACGTCATATTTTGGAAGGAGGGATCGGCGACAATACTACGGAACGGCCACAGAAACAAATCAGATAGTTGATAGACAAACGCCGTAAAGATATTCGCAGAATTCGCGCCGATCACTCTCAAGATCACCCGTATGCCGAGCAGGGCTTCCAGCCCGCCAAAAAGCAACCAGATGAATTGGGAAACTCTACGAAGCGTTTCCCGATATTCAAGGTTGTAGTTCTGAACAACATGTTCCTCATGGACATGATCACCCGTTTGGTGAACAACCACTTTCTTGCGACGGTCGATCTGATCGTGATTGAGTGTCATCTCAGCCTCCTTTGGTGGTATCAAACCACCCTGCGTCTGCTCGTAAACAGACCCAGGATTAACGACAGGATGGCGGACCCGACGATCCCCCAGACGATCGGGAAGGACTCTCCATCGATCCTGATCGAAAAAACTTCAGGCAGTCCCAACTGTCCAGCCAGCCAGACGCCGATATAGGCACCGATAAATCCCACAATGACGGAAACCAAACATCCGCCAAAGGAATATCCGGAGAGCGACTGCCCCACAGCGCCAACGATCCCGGCGACCAACAGCAGTAAAAGAAATCCTATCAGTGTCATTTCTACCTCCGAAATGGGTTGAACCTTTCCGCGCTGCTTCTGCATTGTGCGTTTGCACACCAGATTCAAAGAAGCAGTTTTATGTACTATAAAATTTATCCATCGTTACATCAATGGGGAATATACCTACATAACAGGGAGGTACCCTAACCTGCCATTAAGGAAAATAAAAACAGGATATGCTGTGAGCATACCCTGTTGATGGACGATCCATACTTTAAATTTAGGGAGCACGCCGGGAAAGGATGCGTTGGGCGATCTGCTTTAGCAGCGTGAGCGATTCGGTCTCATACTTTTTCATGAGTAACTTCAGATAATTCTCCACCTGCACTTTACCGATGCCAATGGAAGCGGAAATCTCATCCAAAGAGCGATCACGCACCAGCTGTTGCAGAATTTGTATTTCACGTTTGGTCAGCGTTTGTTGTTCCAAAGAAGTCGGCGTGCTTTTTATAATAGCCAGTGGACTGAACCAGCCTCCGCCCTGATAGATAATGTTTCGTATGGCATCGACCAGCATGGTCGGCGCTTCATCCTTTGTGATATATCCGGCGGCGCCATGCTCCATCATACCGATGATGTAATCCCGGTCCGTGTAGGAACTGACGGCGAGCACTTTCATATCCGGCTGCATATCGTGAATACGATGCATGACAATATCTCCCCTCTGATCTGGTAACTCCATATCGAGCAGCAATATATCGGGATTCTTCGTAACCACCAGATTGATCGCTTCGTTGCCGCTGCCGCCCTCTCCAACGATCGTCATGTCTTTTGCCGTCAATAAGAGATTTTTTAAACCTTCGCGCACCACAGGATGATCGTCAATGATCAGCACCCTAATTGGCTTTTGGGTCATTGAAGTTTTCTTACCAGCATCCTTTGTGATGGTGTCGTCTGATACGTGGGTAGCCTGCATAATTGTCTTGAATTCTACGACGTTCATCAGGAAATTTTAATGGGGAGTTTCCCTAATCAAAATTGGATGGATTACGCCCTCCCACGTTGATATGATCCCTTTTTACCAGGCTCTCTTGCACCGCCATGATGGCTGCTTCCACACGAGAGACCACGCCCAGCTTCTGGAAAATAACATGCAAATGCTTCTCAACCGTCTTGGCACTGATCTTGAGCGCCACCCCGATCTGGTTGTTCGTTTTTCCTTCCACTACCAGATTCAAGACCTCCAGTTCCTTGGAAGTCAATTCCGAACCTGCGTTCTGCTCCTTCACCAGGATCTGGCTAAGCATCGCCGCCACCTTGCGGCTCACCCAGCCCGCCTCGCCATGCGCCACCCCTCGCACGGCTTGAACGATCTCCTCGGGTACTTCGTCCTTCAAGAGATAGCCTGAAGCGCCATACGTAAGCAATTCGGAAATAAACTCGCGGTCGTTGTAGGAGCTCAGCCCCAGGATGCGCGCATCGCTGCCTGCCTTATAGGTTCGCTTGATGACCTCCACGCCATTCATATCCGGCAGTCTCATATCCAAAAGCACCACGGTCGGCTTTAGATCTTGAATCTTCTGCAGGGCTTCCGCGCCGGTATGCGCCTCTCCAACTACAGAGATGCCAGGGACGGGCTCCAGCAGGTCCCGGATTCCCTTACAAGTAATTGGATGATCATCCACGATCAAAACACGAATATCTGACATGGTTTAGGCCTTTCCTATAACAACTATTAACTCTCGAGATCTTCCAACGGGATCGTAGCCCTGACGGTGGTCGACGACCCAGGCTTGGACTCGACGCTCAGAACGCCGCCGAGAGCGGATACCCTTTCGGCAGCACCAGCCAACCCGTAGTGTTCCTGCCGCACCAATTCGATCCAGGTGCGCGGAACTTCGAACCCTTTTCCATTATCAGAAACCTCCAACTGTACTTCCTCTGCATCGAAGAGGAATCGGATATGCACCTCCGTTGCCTCGGCATGACGGATCACATTCACAAGCGCCTGCTGTAGCACGCGGAACAATGCCAGACGCACATGATCAGGAAGCATCTGCCGGTCATGTGCCAGTGACAAATGCACTTTGATGGTCGGGTGCTTTTCCTGAAAGTCATGCGCATGGGAACGGATGGCATTCTCAAGCCCAAAGCTCGAAAGCGTGGGAGGCCGCAACTCCTTGGATGTGGCGCGCAGAGCCTGCAATACATCCTGGATCATGTTCTTTATCTTATTCAGCGTCTCTGCAAATTGAGGGTCCGCTTTTGATCGCAGCTCCTGAAGCGTGTAACTGGCGCTATACAGCGTCTGCATGGGGTTGTCATGAAGTTCCTGTGCCAGGCGCAGACGTTCCAATTCCATACTGTTTTGCAGGCGTTCCTTTAATTCCGCCATCTCAAGTTCACGGCGCTTTTGCTCCGTGGTATTCTCAACGATGCCTACAACAAATGCCAGGTCATTATCCCCTTCACTCTTTCCCACGATCGTAAAGAATGTCTTTGCCCACACAATGGACTGATCCATGTTAAGCAGGCGATGCTCGAACCGAAAACTGGATACCAGATTATTTTTGACATCCTGAAAAAGCAGGGATGCCTGTACAACATCTTCGGGATGCAGAAAGTCATAAAAAGGTCTCCCGGTAACTTCCTCTTCCCTGCATCCCAGCATCTCTCGAAATGCCGGGTTGGTCTGCAAAATAGTCCCGTCGAGATCCAATACTTTGATACCGAGCGTGACCGATTCAAAGATCGAGCGGAAGCGTTCCTCGCTGATGGCAAGGGCTTGCTTCGTTGAAAGCCGCCGGGCGGTTTCCTCCCGCAGTGATTCGAACAAACGGCAATTCTCGATCGCCAGACCAATGCGATGAGATATATCTGCCAAAAAGGATTGGTCACCGGTGCTGAAAGGCATCGAGTCGCTGTATCGATACAGTTGAATGGCGCCCAGCACGCCGCTGCGCCCCATGAGCGGGACGATCAATACACTTCTAAGCTCGACATGTGCGATGATCTCTTTGATGGGCGGTAACGACATGAGTCGCAGTTGCTCTGGCAGGATCGAAGGGATCAGGAGCGGCTCACCTGATTTCACCACCCCGCCCACCAACCCTTCGGAAAGATCGTATTCGGTCTCAAGGAGCAGATGCTTCCTGAGAAAAGCCTGCCTGCTTGGGTCAACATCGTGAAAGGAGGCGATCTTCAGCTTCTGTTTTGTATCGGTCAACAAGGTAAGAACGCTCATATCTCCAATGACTTCCGCCGGGAAGCTGGCAGCCAGACGTATTGTTTCTTCAAGATCATTCCCCGCTTCGGCGATGATATGAGAAAGCCGGTACAGTGACTCGATGCGTTTGATCTGCCTTTCCCTCGAGATCTCGATCTGTTTGCGATAGGTAATATCCCGCAGGATGGCAAGCCCTCCGTTGATATTCCCTTCTTCATCCCGAAGAATTTTTGTGGATAGGGACAGCCAGGTGCCATGCTCATCCTGCGCCCGGCGTAGGACGATTTCCTCGGTCTCTTCCACAGCTTCACCCCTCAGCGCGCGCGCCAGCGGAAACTTTTTGCCCGGGTACGGCATCCTGCCGTCATCCAGGTAAAAGCCAAATTTTTTGGGCCATTCTTCCAGTTTGAGGCGCTTGCTCGGCTGCCCCAACAGGTTCCTGGCGGGTCTATTCATGTATTGGATGTCCCCTTTCGGATTCACCATGATGACCGCCACAGGCAGCGCGTCGAAAAGCCTGTGGAAGGGGGCAGGTTGTTCTGAATCGTCTGGAAGATGTATTTGATCTAGCGGGAAGGTCGATGCCATTAATTTGGGAGATTTTTTCAAAACCATTTTCTCTTTCATTCCTTACTCTATTGTATGGATCAGTAATGAATGGATACAAAAAGACGTGCTTCTACACAAATTTGAAGTTGGGTTCGTTGAGTTCTTTTATGATATGTGCCGATACTGAAAGAATATTTCTATTTCTCTCAATACGGCGGGAATATCCCACCTAAAACTACAGACGCTTGAAATCATACCAGAAACATATGATTTTGCAAGGAATGAAATGGGACTTGATGGTCAGGGCTCATCCCTCCTTCACATTTCTCTGGTACAATCCCGCCCCGTTCGGAGATATTACATGGAACTTGAACATAGCTATATCAATACCAACGGTATCCGCTTGCATGTCGTGCAGGCGGGACCGAAAAGTGGAATCCCCGTCGTGTTGCTGCACGGCTTTCCTGAATTTTGGCGAGGATGGATTCATCAGATACCCGCACTTGTTGAAGCGGGATGCCGCGTCATTGTCCCTGACCAGCGTGGATATAACCTGAGTGACAAGCCCAAAGGTATCAAGAATTATCGCCTCGATGAGTTAGTGAAAGACATCGTCGGTTTGATCGACGCCTTGGAGTATGAGAAGGTCAATCTGGTGGGACATGACTGGGGTGCGGTCATAGCGTGGATGCTGGCGAATCTACATCCCGAACGGTTGCACAAACTGAGTATCATGAACGTGCCTCATCCTGCTGTGATGCGCCGCTTTTTGACACGCGATCTCGAGCAGATCCGCCGCTCGTGGTATGTGTTCTTCTTTCAATTACCGTGGATCCCTGAAGCAGGCATGAAGCAAGATGACTGGCGTGGTGCGGTCGGCGCTTTGCGTGGCAGTGGCAAGATTCATACATTTAAAAATGAAGATGTTGAAAAGTATAAGGAGGCCTGGTCACAGCCAGGTGCGATGACCGCTATGATCAATTGGTATCGCGCCGTTATGCGATACCAACCGTCCATGCCAAAAGACCTACGCATCAAAATCCCAACCCTGATGATGTGGGGCATGAAGGATGTTGCGCTCAGCCATCGCATGGCGCGCCCCAGCATGGACTATGTGGATGAAGGCAATCTGATCCTGTTCCCCGATGCCACCCACTGGGTGCAGCACGATGCAGCGGAGGAAGTGAACCATTACCTGATCGATTTTCTGTTCGATAGGGCGAGTCAGATAGCAATCCGATAATTATCTTCGAAACCCAGAGGATGCAACAATAATCCCGAAGGGATGACATGATTTCGAAAGGTCATGACACTCCTGCGGGGTCGATCAGCATTCCTTCAATTACTACAATACTTTCACTTGTTTCAATACGGTGAACGAAAGACGAACCGTCAACACAGCGCCTTCGGAGTTATACCCAGAGCGGTCACAAATTGCGCTTTTTCAGAAGTGGAAAAGCGCAATTTGTGACCGTGGGTATTATATGTCGCAATGGAACTACTTTCCCGAGCGGCGGATCAACTTCCCCACCCCTCGAAAAACGAGAAACAGGATCAGCAATAAAACCAACACTACACCTGCAATCAAAGCTACCAGGTTGAAGGTGATCTGTCCCTTGCTGGGATTCGTCTGCACTTCGATGGCAAGGAAGTCCGTCCGTTCGACGGAGGCGCCATCGGGGGCGGCGCCTGTGACGACCACATCCACGGCGTAGGTGCCGGGTGTTTTGGGAGTCCATGTGGTGGATACATTTTGACCGGCGGGGAAATTCAGTGTCTCGGTCTTACCATCGGAATCTTTGATGAGCGCTTTTGCTTCCCCGATCTGTAACGGTTGACCATTCAACGTCAGGTTTGCCGTCAGCGTTATTTCTTCGCCGGGGCGCGGGACCAGTGTAGTGGAGGTCGCTTCGAGCTTTGCACCGCCAACGAAATAGACCGAGACGGCAAAATCCGCGCCAACGGAGGGCGTGGTTTCTGTCGCTTCTACTGTGATCTTCCACAGACCCGGCTTGGGATTGGCAAATCCGTAACCAAGATAGAGCATGGACGATGGATCATCGATTTCAATAAATCCATTTGCTTCAGGATTCAATTCGATAACATTGCCGCTCGCGCCGCGCACAATGGTGTTGATGGAACGGGAAGCATCATACAACGCAAAGGAGGCGACACTTAAACCGGGTTCGATGTTGATGGTCAATTCGGTTGAGCCGCCGAACTCCACGTGACCGGTGTAGACGCGCGTAAACTCCAGGGGAGATTCGGTCTGGGGTGGCAGAGCAGGGTCCGGTTGGGAAGGAAACGTGCCCGCCGGTTTTTGAAGCAGCGGCTTGACGAAGTCATTGAAGGCGGTCGAGGAAAGAGTCAGGTCGCTGTGGATGTCATCCACCTTTGAGGATTGGAGGGGAATGGCATTGATACTGTCGAAGGCAACCACGGTGTCGTTGGGCACACCCGTGCAGGGAGATTTGAATGGTTCGAGAATGCGTGTGCCGCCCAGATCGTGGAACTCGATGCCGCGCCGGTGTGTGATCTGCTGGTTGAAGACACCGCGCATATAACTTTCACGGATCTCGATGGAGGCTGGCAGGAAGAAGCCCAACGCGGCGGGCAGCACGGAGCAATCGGAGCCGCCCATCGGTGAACCCAGCATGATGAGCTGCGCCACGTCACGGTCCTGCATGAGGCGGTCGATGTAGTAGCGTGAGATCATGCCACCCATGCTATGAACCACGAGATCGATCATTTCCGCGCCGGTCTTTTGTTTGACACCTGCGATGTATTGACGGAGTATGTCGGCATTTTGTGCGATGGTGTTGGTACGACCGGCAGGATGTAGCATGTCACCTGTGTTTAATTTGCCAGGCACCTGCCCATCGCCGACCACAAAGCCTGGAATGCCAAGGGGAGCAAGAAAGCCATTCGTACCAAGATAGGCGTTCCACGTTTCGGGATTGGAAATAAAGCCATGCACCATCACGACCGGACGCGGCTTGACCATGATCACATCCGATCGGGCAATGACATTCCCACTACTGTCACTCGCCTCCAAATGGATCGCGTTTTGCGGTACGCCGTTTGAGTCCCAATACCAGCCAAGGGCAGAGAACGATTCGGTCTTGCATGTGTCGGCATTGACTTCCACCACACATAAACCGAGAGACGTAACGCCATTGAGCGAGAAGTTTATGGAGGTCCGCTGAGAAGTCGTTTGGGGAAGTGTGATCTGGAGTTGCACCGTGTCTCCGTCGGTGATTTGCGTTCTGGTCTGACCGGTGCGGTCAAGAAGCATGATGGTCGGTGAAGTGACCTGCGAAGTTGGCTGGCTTGCGCGATTGATGATCGTTATGCCTGCCTCAGGATTTTGTCCGGCAGGAATAAATGCCTGGGTGGATAGAAAGACCAGAAGGACAAGGAAACAGGAAACACGTTTGCGCATGGTCGCTCCCTCAAATGAAAGTGCTGGGACATTGATAAATGGGTAGTGGTTAGCAAATAAGTGACGTGGTGCGGGATGGCATCCCGCACACTCGTGAAATGGCGGGATAACATCTCGCCCTACGAAGCTCGTCACTTACATTATGCCACCACCAAAAAATGATAGCAAAACGAAAACTTAAAACGAGAGGCAACCCTTTGCTGACCTTGAAGGGTTGCCTTACTGTACCACCAAATATTATTTTCCCACCACCGATTGACTTCGAGCACGCAGTATAGAAAGTTTCTGACGGAGTGTTGCCAGGGTTGATTCGGTTCTCTCAATGCGTTCATGCTCATTATGAACATAGCGGATATACGGCGTGATGCCATCTTTCAAACGTGCTACTGCCCCGCGCGCTTCGCTATTAAAGGAGTTGCTGAGCGTTTCCAGCAGGTTGGCGCGCAAGCCCTTCATCTTCTCCTTGAATTTGTCCTTCGCCTGTTTGCGTTTGTAGGGGATGACAAAAAAGCCGACAATGGCAAGGGTGCCGGCGGCGAGGATGCCGGTCACGTCGAGGCTGGAGGAAAGCACTGCGGCGGTGACCAATGCTCCCAGCCCCACGGCTCCGACTTCGAGCAGGGCGGTCTGCGCCACGGCAGCTTCCACATGTGTGGCGAGTTCACTTGCCTCACGGTCGCGGTCATACGAATCGACGATGCGCTGCACGGTTTTGCCCATGCTCTCGATCAATTCGCGGCGACGCCCTTCACGCGGCTCGATGCCTTCACCGACGATATGCTCTGTGTGCAGGGCGCGGCGTTTTTGAACATAGGTCATCACACGCTGCCATTCCTGCAGATCCTTCTGGACGATCCAATCGATCAGGCGCTGGACCTGCTCTTCGATCTGCTGCGGTACATCGGTCAGTACCTTCTTCTCGAATTCGGCGCGGACCTTGTCGCCGCGCATCAACCCCTGGATATTGGTCAGGCGCATGGTGGTATCGAAGAAGTCCAGCCCGCGCTGTTCAAGCCGGTGCAGGAGGTTTTCCACCTCTGACAGGCGCGGACGCAGCTCATTCTGCAGATCACGTTCGTAGTCAAGGACGGTGGATTCGAGTGCAGCAGCGGTTTGCACATCCTCTTTAATATCTTCGGACTGGGTCTGTGATTCCTGCGCGACCTTTGCGATCAGGTTTTCCGCCACGCCGAGCGGATTGCTAAATTTCAACTGCAAGCGCGTCCGGTCATCGAGTGTGGAATTGATATATGCCTCCAGGGCGTCCAGTCCGCTGGCGGCGCGCAGGTGGACGCGTTGAGCGGGATCCGTTTCAGCCAGGGCACGCTGCCCCAGCCGCGCGGAGACGGGAAAGAATACGGGCGTATCCTTCAGCACATTCGTGGCATGTTTGAGGACGAAGGAGCGCACCTCCTCCAAAGCCGATTCATTCTCGATGATGTCCGCCTTGTTCAAGGCGAAGACCACCTTCTTGCCCCAGGCAAGGATGCGCTCGAGGAACTGCCGTTCGCTTTCGGTCAGGGGATGATCGGCAGAGGTGGTGAACAACACCAGGTCGCTGCGCGGGACAAATTCCTCGGTCAGCCGCTCGTGGTAGCGGATGACGGCATTCGTGCCGGGTGTATCCACGATATTCAACTCCTTGAGCAAGGGCAGGGGGTAGGTATAAATGGCGAAGTTCTCATCCACAACCTGTTCGGCGACCTGCTCACCCCATTTCACCAGCGTGACACGCGATGTGGTGGGCGTGGCGCCTTCGAGCAAGACCTTCTCTCCCAGCAAGGCATTGACCAGCGCGCTCTTCCCGGCGTTGAATTCGCCGACCACCACCATAAGGAACAATTCATCCAGTTGCAGGATGGCATCCTGCAAGGTAGCCAGTGTTTCAGGCGGCACATGCAGTTCTGCCAGTGCAAGATGGATCTCGGAGAGCGATTCTTTTTCCTTGCGTAAGAAACCGGCTTGTTCATCGGTCAACACAGATTGACGCATGGGATTCTCCTCACGGATGCCAGGGAAACTGGCAAACACTTTTTATAACGGATGCACATACAATTGTATTATGAAACGACCTTTTGTTTTTATCAATGTTGCCATGACTGCCAATGTCAGGGCGCGTCAAATGACACGTGAATCGACTCTGTTCAGAATCAATCCGATCAGGTTATTTCAGACGTACAATTAACAACATTATGAATCGTCCATTTGTTTTCATCAACGTTGCCATGACCGCCGATGGCAAGATCGATACCTTTCAACGTCAGGGATCGACAATCTCGTCACCGCTCGACAAACAACGCGTGGATCAATTGCGCGCCGAATCAGATGCGGTGATGGTGGGCGGACGGACGCTTCTCGACGAAGACCCGAAGCTGACCGTCAAATCGGAAGTGTTGCGCGCCGAACGCGTTCGACGCGGACTCTCGCCGAATCCTGTCAAAGTGGGCATCGTCACAAAGGCAGAACTCAAAACTCATTCGAAATTCATACACGAGGGTTCTGCGAAGGTCGT
>Ga0210377_10003079_pt1 | contig 14367 bp, 15 predicted proteins | sample PLM4_65_b1redo_FD_155480 | JGI IMG/M metagenome (GOLD analysis project Ga0210377, IMG submission 155480) | Groundwater sediment microbial communities from an aquifer in East River, Colorado, USA - PLM4_65_b1 redo | ecosystem: Environmental > Terrestrial > Soil > Riparian zone | place: USA: East...
ACTAGCAATGCTTGAAAAATCTTTTTTCTTGCATAGGGAACTTTTTTTGCCGTTGACAGCAGCCTCTTAATGGTTGACCCCACTGCCGGCTTAATCAGGTCGGAGCGGGCAGTGGGTCAGCAAAAAGCCGCACCGCCCAGGCGTGGACGAAGGAAACTCGAAGAACCCGAGAAAACTGAGCCCTTACGGAGCCGATGAATGACGACTACAGACCTGGATACTACCCTGGAATTACGCCCCATCGAGGAACTCCTTGCCGACCTCGACTTCTGGACCGGACGGACAAAATTTCGCTCGTGGATGAAGCCATCGAGCGTTGGGGTGCAATCGTTCCCCACCTGCTGGCGCACCTCGAAATGGTCATTGCCGATCCTGAAGGCTATGTTGATGATGACCACGACCTGCTCCCCTACGCTCTCCTGCTCCTGACCCATTTTCGTGAAGAGCGTGCCCACCCCCTGATGCTCTCGATGTTCAGCCTATCGGCAGAAGCATAAAGGGTCACAGAAGCATAAAGGGAAACACAGGAAACACAGGGAAACACAGGGGGAAACACAGGGGGACGTTCTTGTCTATTTATCTATTGACACTTTACCACAACTTCAAGTAAGCTCCTCACCATTATGCCAAGAACAGCCAGACTGGACATGCCGGGGATATTGCAGCACGTTATTGTTCGCGGAATAGAAAGGAGGGATATTTTCCTCGATGACGAAGACAAGACATCGTTTATTGAGCGGTTATCGTCCCTGCTTCAGAAAACCGAGACCAGTTGTTTTGCTTGGGCTTTGTTATCCAACCATTTTCATCTTCTCCTTATGCCTACATCCACGCCACTCTCCAACCTCATGCGGCGTCTTCTGACGGGTTATGCAGTTGTCTTTAACCGTAAACACCTCCGGGCAGGGCACCTTTTCCAGAATCGGTACAAATCCATTGCATGTGAAGAAGAAATATATTTATTGGAATTGGTTCGATACATTCACCTAAACCCATTACGGGCAGGTCTGGTCAGTAATCTGGATGAGCTTGACCGGTATCCCTGGTGCGGCCATGCGGTTTTAATGGGAAACCTTCATTTCGAAAGCCAGGAGATAAATGCAATACTTGAGCGGTTCGGTAATAGTATTTCCCATGCCCGGCGTGAATACCGTCAATACATTGCAGATGGAGTTTCCATCGGGAGGTGTGATCATCTCGTTGGGGGCGGCCTTAGAAGAAGTCAGGGAGAAAAGATTAGTGGAGACGACTGCGAGAGCTTTGACGAACGGATTCTCGGGAGCGGTTCGTTTGTTGAAAGCCTTAAACAGGAGGAAATGTTGCGGGATAGAATCATAACCCGGCTTACGTTGCCGGAACTTACGGAAAGAGTGTGTTCGGTTTTACAACTCGAACAGGAATCAGTGAGAACGCCAAGCAAGGCTAGAGCGCCTGCTGAAGCACGCGGCATAATTTGCTACATTGCAACCCGTGATCTGGGTTATAAGGGTAAGGACGTAGGCCAGGAACTGCACTTGGGGCCGACCGGTGTAAGCATAGCGGTGAGGCGCGGTGAAAAGCTAATTATTCATAAACCAGAACTGAGAAGAGAAGTGCTAACAGGCGCAATAGATAAATAGACAAGAACGTCCCCTTTACCCATGGAACAGCATCCCTTGTGGCACATATGCGGCGTCTGCCTTTTCATTGTCCTGGTCGCAATCCATCGCCGGACGAGATCGTCCGGCGTTTTTATCATGGTCCTCTGGAACTTGACCGGCGTCATCCTCCATGAGCTTGCCCACCTGATTGTCGGAATGTTGTTCCGGGCGAAACCGGCCGGCATTTCATTGATCCCGCGCAGGGTCGGTAACGGGTGGCGCCTGGGGAGCGTCAGCTTCAGGCGGATAACGGCCGTAAGCGCCGTGCCGGTCGCCCTTGCCCCCCTTGGTCTGGCACCCCTGGCTTACCTGCTGTACCGGCACTGGTTCACCTGGTATGCGCCTTCTCTTCCGGCAACCCTTGCCCTCTATGGCAGCCTGTTCATCCTCCTCTACAATTCCCTACCCTCCAGCCAGGACCTGCGTGTGGCGTTCAACTGGAAAAGCATCCTCCTTTATTCCCCCCTGGTTGCGGCCCTGGTCTGTTGGTTTGCCCGGCCGACAAATTAATTTACGAGGCAAAACATAGATGGGGTTTCCCTTTATCTTCCGGTGGCTCGCCGACCGGGAACGCTTTCGGAGCAGACTGTCAGAGGTGGTGCAGCATCATTTCACCCCCCGCAGGTACTCCACCAGCAGCCTCACCCCGACACCCGTCGCCCCCTTCGGTCGATACGGCCGCCCCTTGTCCTCCCAGGCGGTCCCGGCAATGTCCAGGTGTGCCCAAGGGGTCTTGCCGACGAACCGATGCAGGAACCAACCCGCCGAAATGCTTCCCGCCGCTGCCCCGCCTGCGTTCTTCATGTCGGCGATATCGCTCTCCATCAGTTCACCATACTCATCCCAGAGGGGGAGCTCCCACACCCTCTCGCCGCAGGCTTCTCCGGCCTGCTTCAGTGCACTTTTCACCCCTTCGTCGTTCCCCATCAGCCCCGTGGCAAAAGAGCCCAGGGCAACGACACAGGCGCCGGTCAGCGTCGCTATGTCCAGAAGAACCCGCGGCTTGTACCTCTGGGCAAAATGGAGCGCATCGCAGAGAATCATGCGCCCCTCCGCATCCGTATTGACGATCTCTATGGTCTGCCCCGACATGGACCTGACAATGTCGCCCGGCTTGTAAGCTCTTCCACCCGGCATGTTCTCCACCGCCGGGATCAGTCCGACCACGTTCAGGGGGAGCTTCAGTGCGGAAACAGCCATCAGCGTCCCCATGACCGCAGCTGCCCCGCCCATGTCGTCCTTCATCTTTTCCATACCCTCCCGCGGCTTGAGGGAAATGCCGCCGGAATCGAAGGTGACCCCCTTACCGACCAGGACGGTCGTGGCGCCGTTTTCGCCTCCGCCCCGATATTCAAGGATGATGAACTTTGGCGGCTCATGCGACCCCTTTGCCACGGCAAGAAGCGCATGCATGCCGTTTTGCTCCATCTCCTCCCGCTCCATGACCTGGCAGGCGATCCCGCAGCCGGCGGCAATTTCCCGCCCCTTATCGGCCAGATAAGATGGTGTGACAATGTTTCCCGGCTGGAAGACGAGGTCGCGGGCAAAGCAGACCGCAGCACATATTGCCGTGGTTTCTTCCAACAGCCGGCCGATGTCGCTATCACGGACATCGGCTTCAGTAAAAAGGAGGGTCGCCCTTTCGATGACCGGGCCAGGCTCGGGTGAGGTCTTGTACTGGTCAAAGGCATAGCTCCCCAGTGCGAACCCCTCGACGGTTGCCTTCAGGGTCTCGGCACCGCCTTCATCTGCCAGGTGTAGGAGGGAGCTGAGCTCACGTATCCCGGATTTACGCAGGGCTGTGGCTGCCGAACCCGCAGCTTGCCTGAACCTGTCAGGGGTCAACTCGTCACGCTTGCCGAGCCCGACCAGCAGGAGACGTTCAGCCGGAATCAGGCAGCAGCTGTTGAGGAGCAGGGTTTTATTGAGTTCGCCGACGAACTCTTTTTGGGCATAGGCAGAGCTGATGCATCCTCTGAGAGACTCATCGAGTTCGGCAAGGAACCTCCCCCTGAAATCATCCGCGTAACAGCCAAGCACCAGCACCGGACAGGCGTGCTTCAGCGGGTCGGCGACAACGTGTGCAAAATCCATCCGATAACCTCCAGGAATCCACCGCCTTCATGTTGTTTGAATCAGCGGAATTAAAACGGGAAAAGCCCTGCCAAGGCTTCCTTGACATTTATTGGGCGCTGTGAAATAGTCAAGCCATGAATCTAGTTGCCGACATGCACACCCACACCATCGCTTCCGGTCACGCCTACTCGACGGTCAATGAACTGGCAGATGCCGCCTTCCGCAAGGGGCTCAAGGCTCTCGCCCTGACCGACCACGGCCCCGCCCTCCCCGGCGGTCCCCACCTCTACCATTTCGGCGCCATGCGCTTCATCCCGCGGGAGCTCCACGGGGTCCGCATCTTCCTCGGCGCCGAGGCAAATATCCTCGATACGGCGGGCGGAATCGACCTGCCGGAACAGTATCTGGAACGCCTCGACTTTGTCATGGCCGGCCTGCACGAAGGGTGCGGTTTCGATGATCAGGGCATTGACCGCAACACGGAGGCGGTTATCGCCGCCATGGCTAATCCGCGGATCAGGGCAGTATCCCACCCGGGCAACCCCATCTTCCCGCTCCATTATGAAGCGGTTGTCAAAGCCTCGCTGGCAACGGGAACCGCACTTGAAATCAACAACTCCTCGTTTGCCATGAGCCGCGAGGGGAGCCTGCCAAACTGTGCACAACTGGCAACGCTCATAGCCCGCCACGGCTCCCTCCTGGTCGTCGGCAGCGATGCCCATATCGCCCAGGGGATCGGCAGCTTCGATTGTGCACTCTCCCTGCTGGCAAGAAGCGGCATCGGCGAAGAGCAGGTGGTGAATTCGTCCATGGAACGGTTGCTGACATTTCTCGGACTGGCTGCCTGACCCTCGCACCTGCCCCGATGATTAACCCCTTTTCAGGTCTGCTTTGTTGCCGCTATTTCCCGCAGGATAACCGTAATCATCGGCTGGTGGTCCGTCTGTGTCGCAGACAGGGCCACTTCCACTTCCCGGACAACCCCTTTGACGTTGCGCACCCGTTGCATGATTAACAGACCGGCCCCAGTACTCTCCTTGCCGCCACGCAGATAGTCCGCAACCGCTTCTCGCAGTTTTTCACCATCCTCAAAGAAGTTGAAAATAATTTCTCCCAGCAGCTCCTGCCTGGAGAGGCCGAGCAGTTCCTCAGCCTTCTGATTCGTTATGACAATTTTGCCGTCCTGCATGAAGGTGATTACCGCGGACCTGGCAATCTCTATGAATTTTCGGTAACGCTCCTCCGATTCGCGGCTCTGTGCGGTTTTGCGGTCAAGTTCTTCCATCATTTCGTTAAAGGCGGTGATGAGTTGGCCTATCTCGTCATCGGACTTCTTCACTAACCGCTCTGAAAAACTGCCGGTCTTTGTTACGCGGGTAATGCTTTCAGACAGCATCCTGATTGGATTGATAATGGTCCGGCGAATCAGGGTCCCCATTATCACGATAATGAGGAGGAATATCCCGCCACGGTTCACCAGGTCGACCTTCAGGTTTGTGCCTATTTCGCGATACAACTCCGCCATTGGCACTGTCACGGAAACCGCCCCTATGACCTCACCTATCTTATAGTTGTAGGAATAATGGCCTCGCGGGAAACGCGCGCGGATGAATCGCGGGGCCTGTTCGTAGGAGCCGTGGCATTCCAGGCATGACTTTTCTGCAACCATTGATTGCATATAACGAAACGACTGCTCCCCCTTGACCCTGACCACGGTATATGTTTCTTTGACTGCCTTGCCGGCAAATACCCTCAGTTGCCGAGTTTCATAGTCATCGGGACGGTTTTCGGGATTTCGGTAGCGCAGGGAAACCTGGCGCACATAATATTTGCTGTCTTTCGTCATTCTCTTTGCAACTTGGGTTGCCACCACTTGCGGGACAAGGGAATAATTCCCTTCCGGCTCGCCACGCACAACGCTGGACATGTAATCCCGAGTTTCAATTATCTGTTTGGTGATATGACGGGCATTGTCGATTGCCACTTTCAAAATGAGCGTCTGCTGGCGTTTATAGGTCAATAACGCGGCAGCAAGGAAAAGAACTATCAACAGGCAGGACATGATCAGATTGAACTTGGTGCTCAGTTTTAGGGAGCCGAACCAGGGCATGCGGGCCTCCGTGAGGGTAATTTCTCCAGAAAGTATACCCGGCGACCTGACAGAAGCAAGAGAAATGGTTCTTGGCGGGGAGAAATCTGCTTTGACTAAAATCAAAAAAGGCGCAAACGAGCCGGTCAGCCCCCGTAACCCTCCCTCCTCTACGGCGCAGCCATTGCCGCTCCCGAAAAAAAACTTCCAAAAACTACCGTAATATGTTAGTTTCCCAACGCTTTAGAATCCTTGCATATCCCTGTCTACCGAACAATCACCTCACGCTCCATACATCGGATAAAAAAGCATATGGCAAAAATCATCTGCATAGCCAATCAGAAGGGTGGGGTCGGCAAAACCACCACGTCGGTGAATCTTGCCGCATCTCTGGCCGTCGCCGAGAAACGTACCCTCCTCGTCGACATGGATCCCCAAGGTAATGCGGGAAGTGGTGTGGGAATCGATAAGGGCAATCTCCGGGAGACCGTTTATGAGGCCCTGATCGACAATAGCGACGCCGCCGGCATCGTCCTGAAAACCACGGTGCCCTATCTGGACATTCTCCCCGCAAATGGTGACCTGGCAGGCGCCGAGCTGGAACTGGTTTCCATGGTCGGCCGCGAGCTCAAACTTAAGCATGCCCTGGCCGCTCTGACCGGTTCCTACGATTACATACTCATCGACTGTCCTCCTTCGCTGGGACTCCTGACCGTCAACGCGATGACTGCTGCCGACTCGGTACTGATACCCCTCCAGTGTGAGTTCTATGCCATGGAGGGTCTTTCCCAGATTCTCAAGACTCTCGGCCTGATCCAGAAAGGACTGAATCCCTCCCTCACAATCGAGGGAATCCTCCTCACCATGTTCGACGCGAGAAACAACCTCTCCCATCAGGTCAGCGAAGAGATCCGAACCCACTTTAAACGGGAAACCTTTGCCACCGTTATCCCGAGAAATGTCAGGCTTTCCGAGGCACCGAGCCACGGCAAGCCGATAATGCTCTACGATATTACATCGCGAGGAGCCATTAGCTACATGGAGCTTGCCAAGGAAATCATCGACCGTGAGGTGCACCATGGTTAAAAGAACCGGCCTCGGCAAAGGGATGGCAGCGCTCCTCCCGGTCGTCGAGGAAGAAGGACGGAAGTATTTTTCCTGTCCCATTGAAGAGATCCGGCCCAACAGGAACCAGCCACGCAAGAGCTTTGCCAATGACAAGCTGGAAGAGCTGGCAGCCTCCATCCGCGAAAAAGGGATCATCCAGCCTCTCGTCGTGTTGCGTAAGAGTGACCACTATGAACTGATCGCGGGAGAAAGGCGCTGGCGGGCTGCCCAGAAAGCGGGGCTACGCGAGGTGCCGGTGGTCATTCAGGATGTTTCGGAAGATACCGCCCTGGAAATGGCACTGATCGAAAATATCCAGCGGGAAGACCTCAACGCAGTGGAAGAAGCGGAGGCTTACCATGCTCTTCTGGAGCGGTTCAGCCTCTCCCAGGAAGAACTGGCAAAGAGGGTCGGCAAGGACCGTTCCACCGTCGCCAACTCGTTGCGTCTCTTGAAGCTGCCGGCAGAGATAAAACGGGACGTGGCCGAGGATCGCCTGACGATGGGTCATGCCCGGGCACTGCTCCCCCTTGACACACCGGAACAGATGAAAGAAGCCCGCAATACGATTATGCAGCGGAAGCTGACCGTGCGTGCAACCGAAGCCCTTGTCAGGAACATGAAGGAAAACAGGGTGGTAAAGCCGCAGAAAAAGCCCGATCCGCAGCAGGTGGATCTCATCGAGCAGCTGCAGCGGCATTTCAAGACCAGGATTGCCATTCGTCAGAGCACCGGGGGCGGGAAAATTGAAATCAGCTTCAAGGACCAGAAAGAGCTCACCCGCCTCATTGAGCTGATAAATTTATAGGGCTCCTTCTCCCACCCGATCGTGGAAATAAAACAACATGCAGGGATAAAGTTCTTGACATAAAGGATGCCACGTGATAGCTATCTCGTGCTTTACCTTCAGAATGTATCCCATTGTCCATATTTTTATCTTAAAAACATAAACAAAGAAACGGCAAGAGGTGGTTGGGTGATTAATTTAGACATTTCCTTTCTTTTCCAGCTCGTCAATTTTCTACTGCTGCTGCTGGTCCTGAATATCTTTTTGTTCAAACCGATCAGAAAGGTCCTCACCGACAGGAATGCGGAAATCAACGGCGCCAAGGAGCAGTCCGCCGCAGTTGATAAGGAAGTTGAAGAAAAGCTGGCGCTCTATGAGGCTCGGATGCGTGAGATAAAGGCCCGCGCCACCGATGAGCGCTCTGTTCTCAAAAAAGAAGCCCAGGCAGAAGAAGCCACGATCCTCGACAAGGCCAGAAAAGAGGCGACCGATACAGTCTCCGCCATCAAAAACAAGGTAGCAAAAGAAGCGGCCGATGCCAGACAACTCCTGAGAGAGCAGGCAGTGTCCCTTTCTTCCGAAATCTGCGAGAAAGTTCTGGGGAGGAGCTTGTAGAATGATAAGAATACGGAAACCCGGAATGTCCTCATACGTCATAACAGCCTCCGCCTGTCTGGTGCTGGCTGGTCTTGCTGCTGTCGGTTATGCTTCCGAAGGTGGCGAGGGGGCCCACCATGTGGATACCGCCAAGCAGATGAAGGATTTTGCCTGGCGCTGTCTTGATTTTGCCGCACTCGCAGCCATTGCTGTCTGGGCGGTCAAGAAGGCCAATGTAAAGGGGATGCTCGCCGAACGTCAGGCAGCCATCGAGAAAATGCTGCGAGAGGCGGTAGAAGCAAGAGAGCAGGCGGAAAAGAAATTCCGTGAATATAGTGACAAGCTGGAAAAGGCCAATAAAGAGATAGATGAGATTTCAGCGGCGATGAAACTGGAAGGGAAGATTGAAAAAGCCCGCATCATTGCTGAAGCCACATCGGCTGCCGAGAAGATCAGGGTGCAGGCCCAGCGTGCCGCAGATCATGAAGTGCTCAAGGCACGGGCTGAGTTGCGTGAAGAAGCAGCCCGGCTGGCCGTGGAGCTCGCCGAAAAGAAGATCAGAGAAAACATTGAAAAGCATGACCAGGACAAACTGGTAGGCGACTATATTTCCAAGGTGGTGACGCTACATTGAGTACTAGTGCTATAGCAAGACGTTACGCCAAGGCGCTTGTTCAACTGGGCGCAGAAGAAGGCCAGGTTGATAAGTTCAATGGCGAGTTGACCCGGATTAATGCCGTTTTGGCCGCCAATACGGAGCTCAGTTCCCTCTTCAGCAACCCCGCCTACGGCAATGAGGCCAAAAAGGAAATTCTCAAGGACATTATCGGCAAGCTTTCGCTCTCCGCTCTCGTCTCTAATTTCCTACAACTGCTCCTTGACCGGAGCAGGCTCTCCTTGCTGCCCGTGATTGCCGAAAGTTACGGCACGTTTGCAGATGATCTTTCCGGCGTCATTCGCCCGACACTGACGTCAGGGCTGCCGCTTGATGAGAGTCAGGTTGAAGCAATCAAACAATCACTTGCGGTTTCCACCGGGAAGAAAGTGCTGTTGAAGGTAGAGGTTAATCCGGCGTTGATCGGCGGTGTCGTGACAAAGATTGGCGATAAGGTCTTTGATGGAAGCGTTAGAACACAGTTAGCGAAAATTCAGGATATATTACAGAAGGGGTGAGACGGTTCTATGGAAATCAGAGCGGAAGAAATCAGCGAGATTATCAGAAAGCAGATTAAGGAGTATGGCACAGAGGTCGCGGTAGCAGAGACCGGCACCATCATCTCCATCGGTGACGGTATTGCCCGTATCCACGGCCTTGACAAGGCGATGGCGGGTGAGCTGCTGGAATTTCCGGGCGGGATTTCCGGCATGGTTCTCAACCTTGAGGAAGACAACGTCGGTGCCGCTATTCTCGGCGAATTCAGCGAGATCAAGGAAGGCGATACGGTCAAGCGGACCGGCAAGATCGTTGAGGTTCCCGTTGGAGAGGCGCTCATTGGCCGTGTTGTTAACGCCCTCGGCGAGCCGATCGACGGCAAAGGCCCGATCAACACCGATACCTTCGGTAAGGTTGAGGTCAAGGCCCCCGGGATCGTTCAGCGTAAATCGGTTCACGAGCCGATGCAGACCGGGCTCAAGGCCATTGTCTCAATGGTACCGATCGGCCGCGGCCAGCGTGAGCTGATCATCGGCGACCGTCAGACCGGCAAGACCGCCGTTGCCATCGACACCATCATCAACCAGAAGGGGGGCGACGTTGTCTGCATTTATGTCGCCATCGGCCAGAAGCGTTCCACGGTCGCGCAGGTCGTTTCCAAACTGACCGAGCACGGCGCCATGGATTACACGATCATCGTCGCCGCAACGGCTTCCGAGCCGGCACCGCTCCAGTTCATTTCCCCTTATACCGGTGTTACCATGGGTGAATTCTTCCGCGATAGCGGCAGGCATGCCCTGATCATTTACGATGACCTTTCCAAGCAGGCCGTGGCCTACCGTCAGCTCTCCCTGCTGCTCCGTCGTCCTCCCGGACGGGAAGCATACCCCGGTGACGTATTCTATCTCCACAGTCGTCTCCTGGAGCGTGCCTGCAAGGTTTCCGACGCATGCGGCGCCGGTTCGCTGACGGCCCTGCAGGCACGCTCCAGGAGACGACGTGACGTTTCCGCCTACATTCCGACCAACGTTATTTCCATTACTGACGGCCAGATCTACCTTGAGTCCGACCTGTTCTACTCGGGTGTCCGCCCGGCGATCAACGTCGGTCTGTCAGTATCCCGTGTCGGCGGTTCCGCCCAGGTGAAGGCGATGAAGCAGGTTGCCGGCACTCTCCGTCTGAGCCTTGCCCAGTATCGCGAAATGGCTGCCTTCGCCCAGTTCGGCTCAGACCTTGACAAGGCTACCCAGATGCAGCTCGCCCGCGGTGAGCGTCTCGTCGAGATCCTCAAGCAGCCCCAGTACAAACCGGTCCCCAACGAGAAACAGGTTCTCATCATCTTCGCCGCCAACAACGGTTTCATTGACGAATACCCTGTCGCTGCTCTCCGTCGTTACGAATCGGAACTCTACTCTTTCTTCGACAGCAGAAAGGCTGATGTTCTTACTGAGCTGCGCGACAAGAAGGCGATTGACGACGATCTCAAAGGCAAAATAGTTGCCGCCCTCGATGAATTCAAAAAGGAATTTACAGCTTAATCCAAGGACGGTTAACGTATGGCAAGCCTCAAGAGCATCAAGAAACGTATTGTTTCGGTAAAAAATACCCGGCAGATAACCAAGGCCATGAAGATGGTCTCTGCCGCCAAACTGCGCCGTGCCCAGGAGAACGTTGTCGCAGCACGCCCCTATGCGAGGAAACTCGGTGAAGTGCTGGAGCGTTTGGCGAAGAGCCAGGATGTCGACGGCAGTCCACTCATGGAAAAGCGTCTCACCGGCAAGGCACTGTTGATTGTGGTCACCTCGGACCGCGGTCTTTGCGGCGGATTCAACGCCAATATCTGCAAGGCCGCCGAGCGGTTTGTCAAGGAGCGCGGTGCCGACTTCAGCGAACTTTCCATGATGACCATCGGCCGCAAAGGCAATGAATTTCTCCGGAGCCGTCATACAATCTACAAGAACTATGCAAATGTCCTGGGGACCCTCAGCTACCAGACAGCTTCTCTGATAGGCCGCGAATTGATAGAAGGCTATCTTGCTGAAGAGTATGATGAGGTCTTCCTGCTATATAACGCCTTCAAAAGCGTCATGACCCAGGATATCACCCTCGAGCAGCTGTTGCCGGTTGTACCTGCCGTTTCGGCAGAAGAAGAGTACGCACCGGAATATATCTATGAGCCTTCCAGGACGGCGCTGCTAAATGAGTTGCTGCCGAAGCATATTGAAGTGCAGATGTTCAAGTCAATGCTTGAATCGGTTGCGTCTGAGCACGGTGCGCGGATGACCGCCATGGACAGCGCTTCAAAAAATGCCACGGAGATGATCGGCAAGCTGACCCTCGTGTACAACCGCGCCCGTCAGGCCGCCATCACAACAGAGTTGATGGAAATCATCTCCGGCTCCGAATCGATAAAGGGTTAACACTTCACGTTTATAAAATAGAGGCCTGCACAGGCCGCAGGAGGAAAAGGTTACATGAGTCAGAACATCGGTAAAATATCGCAGGTCATCGGCGCGGTCATCGACGTCGAATTCGAGCCGGGCAAGTTGCCGCCAATTTACAACGCTCTCCGGGTTACCAATCCGTCAATCGACGACAAAGAGAATAACCTGGTACTGGAAGTAGCACAGCACCTCGGCGAAAACTGCGTCAGAACCATTGCCATGGATTCCACCGATGGTCTGGTGCGTGGCCAGGCAGCAATCGATACCGGCAAGCAGATTTCCGTTCCCGTCGGCCGCAAGACTCTGGGCCGCATTCTCAACGTTATCGGTGATCCCGTTGACGAGATGGGCCCGGTTAATGCGGAAAAAGAGTATGCCATCCACCGGGAAGCTCCGGCATTTGTTGATCAGTCTACCAAAGTTGAGGCTTTTACCACCGGCATCAAGGTCGTTGACCTCCTCGCTCCGTACGCCAGGGGCGGCAAGATCGGTCTCTTCGGCGGCGCCGGCGTCGGCAAGACCGTTCTCATCATGGAACTTATCAACAACATCGCCATGCAGCACGGCGGTTTCTCTGTTTTTGCCGGTGTTGGCGAGCGGACCCGCGAAGGGAACGACCTCTGGATGGAAATGAAGGAATCCGGCGTTCTCGAAAAAGCCGCTCTTGTCTACGGTCAGATGAATGAGCCGCCGGGAGCCCGTGCCCGCGTTGCCCTTTCCGCGCTTTCGATCGCTGAATACTTCCGCGATGAGGAAGGTCAGGACGTGCTTCTCTTCATCGACAATATTTTCCGCTTCACCCAGGCAGGTTCGGAGGTGTCCGCGCTGCTCGGCCGTATCCCGTCAGCCGTCGGTTATCAGCCGACCCTGGCCACCGAGATGGGTGAGCTGCAAGAGCGCATTACCTCTACCAACAAGGGCTCCATTACCTCGGTTCAGGCTATTTACGTTCCTGCCGACGACCTGACGGACCCGGCTCCTGCCACCGCCTTCGCCCACCTGGATGCCACCACAGTTCTTTCCCGGCAGATTGCCGAGCTCGGTATCTACCCGGCCGTTGACCCGCTCGACTCCACCTCGAGGATTCTCGATCCGCAGGTTATCGGTGAAGAGCATTATGCCATTGCCCGTCAGGTACAGTACGTCCTCCAGAAATACAAGGACCTCCAGGACATCATCGCCATCCTCGGTATGGATGAGCTTTCCGAGGAAGACAAGCTGGTAGTTGCCCGCGCCAGAAAGATCCAGAGATTCCTTTCCCAGCCCTTCTTCGTTGCCGAAGCCTTCACCGGCTCCCCCGGTAAATACGTTGAGCTCAAGGATACCATCAAAGGTTTCCAGGAGATTGTGGCAGGCAAGCACGATGACATACCCGAGCAGGCCTTCTATCTGGTCGGCACCATTGAGGAAGCGCTGGAAAAAGCCAAGAAACTGGCAGTTTAATCACCTTAAGTTGTCGGGGTAGTGCTTGCCCTGCCTGATTCGGGCGCAGCAAGCGGCACCCCTACAGAGGGAATATAGATGGCTGAGAAACTGAAACTGGAATTGGTAACACCCTATAAGAAGGTACTGGCGGAAGAGGTTGACGAGATAACGGCTACCGGCGCCATTGGCGAATTCGGCGTACTCCCTGGCCATGCACCTTTTCTCACCTCACTGAAGATCGGGGAACTTACCTACAAGAAGGACGGCGTTGTTTCGCACCTGGCACTCAACTGGGGCTATTTTGAGGTTGAGAACGATACGGTTACCGTGCTCGTTGAAACTGCGGAAAAAGCGGACGAGATAGATCTGGAGCGCGCCAAAGCCGCCCTCGGCCGGGCTGAAGACGCCTTAAAGAAATTGACAACGGAAGACAAGAATTTCTGTATCTGCGAAGCAGCCCTCGAACGGGCGCTGATCAGGGTGCAGGTGGCAGCAAAAGCCGGCAGGAAGTAGCATCATCCACATATCAGAAATGACAGAAGGCACGGGAAACCGTGCCTTCTGTCATTTCACCGTCCCCCCAAGAGAACAGCTAGTGCCCTCCATCAGACTGATGCAGTCGTAATTTCTGCACATCCAGGAGGAGCGCTTCAGCGATGGTAAGGCGTTCCTCACCCGGGGGAAATTTGATTCCCGCTTCCCTGGCGAATAGAGCATTGATAGCGGCCAGAGCAGTATTGAGCTGCTCCAAGTCGATAACAGCTCCGCCGGGGAGCGTCTCTACCCCCTGGAAATTCAACGGGCAGAAATCGACCTGCCGCGTGCCGCCAGTCACGATCAGAAGCGGCAGACCGTGGCTGCGGCAGATTATGGGGCGGGCCGCGTAGAGCAGGCAAAGCCCGCCTTCAAGGAGTGGACAGGGGTCATCGGCAGCGGCATTGCGTGCCCGCTGCCGGATATGCGCCACGAGCTCGCCGGGGAGCTCCTGGAGTGCAGCGGCGAGGGCAACACCTTCCACCACGTGCAGAGACAGATGCCGGCAGCAGCCG
>Ga0210377_10003080_pt1 | contig 14365 bp, 10 predicted proteins | sample PLM4_65_b1redo_FD_155480 | JGI IMG/M metagenome (GOLD analysis project Ga0210377, IMG submission 155480) | Groundwater sediment microbial communities from an aquifer in East River, Colorado, USA - PLM4_65_b1 redo | ecosystem: Environmental > Terrestrial > Soil > Riparian zone | place: USA: East...
AGAAGTTTCCCTGCGATGTTCCGCCCAGCGCACATTACGCACTGCGCCAGTGCTGGATTGTTCATAGCCATAACTTGCACCCTGCTCATCGGTCATGAAGGGGATCACAGAAAACTTTGCTTCAGCTATGTACACGGCGGCGGGCAATTTGAAGGCTGCAAGCAATTGAGAGGAACTGACATGTCCTTCAAAGTAGAAACCTATGGTTTCTGCGATCCGGCCACCGAAGAACAGGTTGAATTCCTCGGGTATTTGCCATTGTCCGCTGTTGGTCGAGTCGCCGGGAATGACATCTGTAACCGCACCATTAGACTTCTGGTAGGTACCCTTCAACATCATTGATGCGTTCAGGGTGACAGGAATGGACAGGCCTTCGCCTTCCACCTTGGCTTGTGTGCCCATCATGGGGTAACCGCTGGCCTTAAATGCCTGGCCGAATCCGTTCAGTATGGGTACATGCTGCGAGTGGCAAGCCTTGCATGACATGCTGGCTTGCCGCGAAAACGAAGGCACCGCAGACGCTTCCGGAATAATAACCAGTATCGCCAACAATCCTGATAGAAACAGAAAGGTTTTCTTCATTAAACTTGCTTGTTTGAGTGAACCGGTTGGTTGGACTTGAACAGACATGTGTAATTGTATTACCTCTTTGAGGCATAGCAGACCAACTCTATAGCAGGGTGATGGGGCTGTCAAAGAATTGTATAGCGATATTTGGGCCTGTAGTGCAGTCCGGCTAACCGTTCGTATTCTTTTGTGAATTATATATGTACTATCAAGTCCAACATAGCAAGATTCGGGTCGCATCTGGTCGTTACTGATTTCATAATTTGTTCGTACCTGAACAAATACCTGCGGATCAGATTATGCGCTAAGCCATCGAGTCTACGGCGTTCGCATCGAAGGTTAATTATCTGCGCAGGTGTCCATGAGAATTCGATATGTCCGACTATGACCGAATCGCCCAGGCAATCTCTTTCATAACCAGCCGGGTAAGCAGCCAGCCGACCCTGAATGATATTGCGGCTCATCTGCACATGAGTCCATTCCATTTTCAACGGGTATTTTGTCGTTGGGCCGGGGTGACTCCAAAAAGGTTCTTACAAGTACTTACGCTGGAAAGAGCCAAGCAGTTGCTGAGCGAAGCAAAACCGCTCCTCGAGGTTTCCGATTCGATCGGATTAAGCAGCGGTTCGCGCCTGTATGACCACTTCGTGCAACTGGAAGGGGTAACGCCCGGTGAGTACAAAATGGGGGGAGCCGGCGTGAAGATATCGTATGCGGTGCATGACACCCCGTTTGGAAAGGCATTCATTGCCGCTACCGCCAGGGGTATTTGCAACCTTGCATTTCTGGATGATCCCGAAGACGGAAAACATCTGGTCGATCTGTCCGGCAAGTGGCCGCATGCGGTGTTGCGTGAAGATCGACAACGAACGCGCGCCATTGTTGCCGCGATGTTCGACGGCAAGGAAAATCCGGATCGCCCGCTGTCTTTGCATGTCACCGGCACCAACTTTCAGATCAATGTGTGGAAAGCATTGCTGCAGATTCCGCCTGGTGCCGTGGCAAGCTATTCCCAGGTGGCGACGGCAATCGGCCACCCGGGTTCTGCCAGGGCCGTGGGCCTGGCGATAGGCGCAAACCCGGTCGCATTCCTGATTCCGTGCCACCGCGTCATCCAGAAAAACGGTAGACTTGGCGGGTATCACTGGGGTGAAACCCGGAAGCATGCGATCCATGCGTGGGAGGAAGCAAAGTATGAGCAGTTTCCGCAAAGCGCGCCCCTTGATTCATATCTTTGAGAGCCCATGAGGAGGTGTGACATGTACACAGGCGGCTGTCTTTGCGGTTCCATCCGGTTCGAAATCCATGGCCCGATTAGCAACATCGTGTACTGCCATTGTTCAAAATGCCGCAAGGCCCAGGGCAGCGCCTTCGCCACAAACGGCGTCGTAATGGCCGCCGGCTTCAAGATACTCTCCGGTCAGGATGATCTCACCGGTTATGAGGCCACACCCGGACAAACAAAATACTTCTGCAAGACCTGCGGCTCTCCGATCATGAGCAAGACAGCATCAAGGCCGGGGCAGGTTCGCGTGCGGCTGGGCACCATCGAATCAGCTATCAAAGAACGTCCCGTCGCACATATATTCGCAACATCGAAGGCCGATTGGGAAGAAATATGCGGAGACCTGCCCCAATACGAATCCTATGAGCCGGGCCGTAACAGTCTAGCAACAACTTGGAATAGGGCGTCTTGCCCTTCAAAAGCGTCTGGAGTTCATACGGCACGCCTGTATCGCTCTCCGATGCGCTCTGCCGCAAGGCTGCGAGCGAGAACGTCAACTTCGCGGATCTGCAGCTGTAAGCGAAGAGGGCGCTTTTTGGCGCTAGACCGCATGGGCTGTCTGTTGGCCTAAGATGAACTTTCCGGAAGTCTCCGATCAGTGGATCTACCTCCCTTTGAAAAGCGGATTTTGTTTTTTTGGCTTTGACAACTTATGATAATTTCTTTCGTATACAATTGAAATTTACAAAACAATACTATTGTTTGGTGCGCTAGGATGGAATTAGATAAATATTCAGAGGGAATTAGTAAGACAGGTTATGTTCTTGAAAATAGTATTGCTGTCAAACTTAAGCGTGCTGGATGGACAGTTATTAGCAATAAATATTAGCTGCAAGAAGAATGAATTCAATTCATGGGCTCTTCTTGCACGAGATATCAATCTTAATGATCCAAACTCTGATTGGTGGCCCCTACATACATGGAGTAACGATAAAGCTCTTCAATACGAGCTTTCACAACCAGGTCGAAATAAGATCTATCATCAAGAAATACAAACTTTGGGCGTAACTGAAGCATTATCTATTCCTGCAGTGGAGGTTTTTGCATTTCAGGAGATGAGTAGTAATAGCGGTGAAGCTAAGAGTGATAAGAATAGTAGGAGTATTGGTGCGCCTAAAAATAGTAAGAGTATTTTTGATGCTGTGACATCCTTAATGAAATCTCAGGCATATGAATTGTCTGCTTTACCACATAGAAAAAAGGATCCTTCTGTTTATCAATTTAATCTTATATCGATTAACGATTGTGATCTTATACGCTTAAAGTTTAATGACGAGGAAATCCAAGCTGAGCAAATAGTTTCTGAGCACTATATTGCTAGATACATTATAAAAAAGGGGGAGACATTTTCGAGAATTAGATTCATTAAGGCTACATATTTTAGTGATGCATTGCTTGATTACAATCGACTTCACTTAGCCAATTGTAAATGGTTTGGCCAAACATATAATAAATTTTATGATGGTATTGTTGAGGATTCAAAGCGCAGCAATTTATTTATTGACGAATTTAGAAATTTAATTAGAAGACAACTATTTTTGAGAATTTACCAAGAATTTAAAACTAATCTTGATTTAAAAGAGATGTCTTTAGTGTGGCATCCCCAAACACGTAGAATTTCAAATAAACCTCAATATTTGGCAATTACAGTTCCATACGCTGATGTTCGAATCATTGAATTTCTTAATCAAGATGTTGAATCTAAAAATCACGTGGCTGATATTTTGAAACAAATTTATAGGTATTCAGGTGATTTCAAATTTGATGAGGATATTCCTTTTTAGTTTCTTGAATTACAAGACGAATTTTATTTTTCTATTCACAGAAATTAATTCATTTGAATATGCAGTGTGGGTAATCCATGTTCCTTTTGCTTTTAAGTTTCTAATTTTTCTTCTACATTGTATGCCTTGGGATATGCTTCCCGACGATGTTCTGTAGCTGAAGGGTTAGGAATGGAGTCCAGCCAGGATTGAACTTCGGCCTCTGAAACGTGAATCTCCTCAGGGAGCTGCAGTAATGACATGCGGAGCATTATCCGGTCGGATCAGCTGCAGAAGTTTCTGGAATAGCGCCTTGATTATCAGCTTGTTTTCCGCCTTCGTTAATACGCATAATGTATATTATGTCAAATGCAGGTGATACTTAAGCTCCCTTCTTTATTTAATTGTTAATAATAGTGTTTTAAGTTCAATACACGCAGAATATGCGCAGTTAAGAAAGTACTTTAATTATGATGAAGGCAAGGTTTGGACTGGTGGTCTGGTCCATACTTCATCGACAATTCTGCCAGAGCTTCGGTATGTTCTTGCCGTACCTGCTCCCATGAAAAGCGCCACTCCCAATTGTCGCCAACCTGACCGGGATAATTCATGCGATGATCACCAGCCAGACCAAGAACGTCCTGCAATGGAATGATTACGGTATTTGCTTCAGAGCCGGAAATAGCGTTAATCAAGTCCCATTGAATCTGATGGCCGGTTGAATCAAGATATTTCTGTGCAAATTCCTTCTCTTGAGGCGTAGCCGTGTTCCACCAGCCGATAGTCGTATCGTTGTCGTGCGTACCCGTGTACGCAACTGAGTTGGGTACATAGTGGTGCGGCAAAAAATAATGGCTGTCATCCTCGTCAAAAGCGAATTGCAGGATACGCATCCCTGGCAGATTGAATTTTTCACGCAGTTCTACCACGTCGGGTGTAATTATTCCCAAGTCTTCGGCAATGATAGGCAAATCCCCAAGCGCATTTTCAAAAGCATGGAACAATTTTTCTCCCGGGCCCGGCATCCACCTGCCATGGATAGCAGTGGGCGCATCGGCAGGGACTTCCCAGTAACTGGCAAAACCCCGGAAATGATCAATACGCACCTGATCGAAGAGTTTCAGTGCATGTCGCATACGAGCTATCCACCAAGCATAGCCGGTCTTTTCGTGCATATTCCATCGATATAGCGGATTTCCCCATAACTGACCGGTTTTGCTGAAATAGTCAGGCGGAACTCCGGCAACGAAAGTAGGGTTTCCATTCTCGTCAAGTTCGAACAGTTCCTGGTGGGCCCATACATCGGCGCTCTGATAGGCAACAAAGATCGGCACGTCACCGATGATGCGAACCCCCCGTTCGTTGGCATATTGCTTCAATTTGAACCATTGCCTCGAAAAACACCATTGGCAAAATTTCCAGAAACCGATTTCCTCACTACAGCTATCTGTTATTCGACTTAGCGCCTGGGGGTTTCTCTTGGCTAAATCGGTGGGCCATTGATTCCATGAGAGGCCGTCTTGACTTGCATTTAGGGTCATGAAAATCGCGTAGTCATCGAGCCACTCTCTTTCCAGATCACAGAACTCGACATAATCGGTGCGGCTGCGCTTGTCAGGGCTGGCAAAAAAAGCTTGGGCGGCGCGGCGCAGTCTGGCCATACGAAAGGGATTCAGCAGTGCGAAATCTATCCGGTCTGAACGGAATTCAGGAAGGGGCTTAAGATCTTCTTCATCCAGCCAACCTTTCTCCGCCAATTCTGCAAGATCGATAAGCAGGATATTGCCGGCAAAAGCTGAACTGCTCATATACGGTGAATTTCCCGGACCAATGCAGCCAAGCGGTAACATCTGCCAATAGGTCTGGGCTGCACTTACCAGCCAGTCAACGAAATGATATGCATCCTTGCCAAAATCGCCTGCTCCTAGCGGCCCCGGCAGAGAAGTAGGATGCAGCAATATACCGCTGGTACGTTCAGTTAACATAAAACGTTGGCTGGGAAAGTCCCTGATATCATGGCGAACATACTATTCGGAAGCGCGCCTCATCGCACCGCCCGCTTCCGGATGGCCGCCTCCCTGACTGACCGGTTCGGAGAGGTTCATGGGCGGGGGTAATTTCAGCAAGCGGTACAACTCGGAAAGATTGTGCCTGAACAGACGATCAAAGCTGGCGACAGAATGTGAAGGATTATAATCGCCAAACCACCAGAACCAGTCGGAGCTTTCGCAGGAAAAAAGCTGCTTTTCGGCGGCCTCTTGCTCAGCCGGGCTGAGCCGTCCGCTGGAAATGACCATATCGAAACTTTGCTTGGCCACACACAGCAAGTCCCAGGCGCGATTCTTGTCCTTGGAGCCTATCCAGGTTGAAAAATCCCCATACACCCAACTGCCGGCAACGATGCTGGGCAAGCTGTGAATTTTCGCGCCGTCTGAGCGTGACGCGCTCGATTTCAGATAATCCCTGTAAGTATTGGTGTGAATATCAGGGTGTACTTCAAGCGATGCATACAATTCATCAAGAAAGAAAAAACCGTTATAGGGATAATATTCCCAGGCGTTTTCGCCATCCAGGATCACGCTGACAACAGGTGTCTCACCCTGCGGCGCTTGCGCGGCGATCGCTTCGATCTGATCGATGAAATTTTGCGCTGCATCCTTGCCATGCCAGCGCGAATATTCGAAACCGATCAAATCGGACAATCGGTCATCACGGAAAAAGCAGGTCAAACCATCCGCTTTATTATCCAGCCGGTAGGGGCGGTAAAGATATTGCTCTCGCATCTGAGCAGGTTGATTTGAATGAGTCAAACTATTGGCCAGCACGCCCTCCCCGCTGGCAACCCAGTTACATCCCTCTGATGCAAACACTTCCAGTGTCTCAGTTGAAATCGATCCTTCGGCCGGCCACATTCCCTGTGGTTCTGCGCCAAAACGCTCACGGTGGCTTTTCTTGGCCAGTTGAATGTGCGCTTTCACCCGCAGCCGCCCTTTGGGGTAATGCGGGGATTCTGGCAAAGGCGCATCCGGCATAGCCTCCTTGGCGCTGGCAAAATCGATCAGCAAGGGCGCCAGCGGATGGTAGTGTGGCGTGGCAGATAATTCGATTTGTCCTGATTCGGCCAGCCTGCGATAGCGTGGAATGATACCACCGATCAATTCACCGATGAGATCCAGCAATTGTTTGCGGTCTTCATAATTGTAGCCCTCGGCTTTGCTCATCAACCGTGCCACGAGCTTGTGTTCACGCCGGATACTTTCACCGCACCAGGCAAGGTGATACCAGGTCAGCAGGTCGGCAACATACTGGCCGGACAAATAGGACAACGCGATTTCACCATCGGCTTGCAAACGAGTGAACAATTCCAGCAGTCTCTTGTAGGCCGGATAAGGCGAGATCATTTTGGTGTGATTGCTGCGAAAACAAGCATCCAGCGCCAATTGCCGCTGCTCCGGGGAAAGATCACAGGAGTCTTCGTGCACCAACAGACGCAACAAGGGATCACGCAACTTCCCGGTAGCAAACTGATCCGCGTAGTCTTCCAGCTGATCCAACATGATAGGCACGAAATTCACCACGGCACGAACTTTGGGGTGTCGTTCAAGGTGATACGCCATGTCGGTGTAGTCTTTGATCGCGTGCAAATAAGTCCATGGCAACACAAAATCACCGCTGGAATAATCGCGGTAATCCGGCTGGTGCATATGCCAGAGAAATACCAGATCGACAGATTTATTCATATTGAGAAACCCAGTAGCGTTGCGGCTGGGGAATTTGGATTAACGGTTACTGTGCACTTTTTGACCCAACATATCCGGCGTGATGAGAGTCACGCCATTCGAAGTGACGTGAAAGCGCTTGCGATCTTCCTCCCGATTTACCCCGACGACCAGTCCGTCAGGTATCTTGCAGCTCTTGTCCACGATGACACGTTTCAAAGTTACATCGCGACACACATCCACGTTGGGCAACAATACCGAATCCTCGATGATGCAATGACTGTTCACGCGCACATCGGAAAACAGCAGCGAGCGGCGCACTACCGAACCGCTGATGATGCACCCGCCGGAAACCAGTGAGTCGACTGCCATGCCGCGGCGATCATCATCGTCGAAAACGAACTTGGCCGGGGGCAATTGTTCCTGGTGCGTCCAGATCGGCCATTCCTGGTCATACATGTTCAGATCGGGAATGACCTTGGTCAATTCCATGTTGGCTTCCCAGTAGGCATCGATCGTTCCGACATCCCGCCAATATGGCACCTTGTCTTCTCCCATTCCTACGCAGCTTTGCTCGAAATTTTGTGCGTATACACGATATTTCGCCACCATGTGGGGGATCAGATCCTTGCCGAAATCGTGGCTGGAATGCTTGTTGTCGGCATCACGGATCAACTGCTCGAAAAGAAATTTGGTATTGAACACATAGATGCCCATGCTGGCCAGAGACTTGCCGGGCTTGCCGGGAATGGATGCGGGGTTGGCAGGCTTTTCCGCAAACTCGACGACTCGCGAATTTTCATCCACGCCCATCACACCAAATCCAGACGCATCGGCAACAGGTACTTCCAGGCAAGCGACCGTCATGTCGGCATTATTTTCAACATGGAATGCGAGCAACTTGCCATAGTCCATTTTGTAAACATGATCGCCCGCCAGAATCAATACGAAGTCGGGATTGGACTCGCGCAAGATATCAAGATTCTGGTATACGGCATCGGCGGTACCCCGATACCAGTGAACTTCATCTACGCGTTGTTGCGCGGGCAGCAAGTCAACGAACTCGCCGAATTGCCCATTCAAGAATGACCAGCCGCGCTGAATATGCTGAATCAAACTATGTGATTTGTACTGCGTGGCGACACTGATATGGCGTATGCCGGAATTCACGCAATTGGACAGCACGAAGTCAATGATGCGAAATTTGCCGCCAAAAGGAACTGCGGGTTTGGCACGCCAATCGGTCAACTGGTGCAGGCGACTGCCGCGCCCTCCGGCCAGCACCATCGCATAAGTGTTCTTGGTGATCCGGCTGACGAAACGCGGCGCGGGATCATCTGCGGCAACATGATATTTTTTTTGCAGGTAACTTAATTCGGCAGCCATTTTGTTTCTCCATTCAATTACCTTGCTGCAATAGTGACATTATCGTTTACAATCGTCCCAATAGACAAGAACTATGGGGGTGCAAGTTGGAAAAGATGATGGAGTCGTTGCTGCAAACCCGTCTCTACGACCCTTTTGCACTACTGGGACTGCATCGTGAAGAGGCTGAATGGGTCGTCAGGGTGTATGAACCGAATGCATCGGGATGCGACCTGCTAAACGGCGACCGGGTAGTAAAGCTCATGCGTACACACCCGTCCGGCATATTCGAATGGCGGGGCAACAACGAGCCCGCCCGCCCCTACCGTCTGCGCATGCACTACGGCGAAGTGACACACGATATCTTCGACCCCTACCAGTTTCCCCCGCACCTCTCACAACAGGATTTATATCTGTTCGGCGAAGGCAAGCTGCGTCAGGGTTATCGCATGCTCGGTTCGCATGCCGTTGAGATCAGCGGTGTCAAGGGGATACGCTTTGCCGTTTGGGCGCCGAATGCCGAGCGTATCAGCGTCATCGGCGAATTCAACAACTGGGACGGCCGAATACATCCGATGCGCTCGCATGGATCCAGCGGCGTATGGGAACTGTTCATACCCGAAATCAGGCAAGACGCGCTGTATCGATACGAGATCCGCAACCGCGATACCGGGCTTTTGCTGTCCAAGACCGATCCGTATGCTCAGGGTTTTGAGTTGCGTCCGGGTACGGCGGCACTGACTTCGCCTGCCAATGAGCACCGCTGGCAGGATGCGGAATGGATGAAGCAGCGCGGTGAATGGGACTGGTTGCACGGTGCGATCAATATATATGAAGTTCATGTTGGCTCATGGAAACGCCACCCTGATGGTCGCTTCTACACCTATCGCGAGTTGGCCACCGATCTGGTTCCTTACGTCAAAGGGATGGGCTATACGCACATCGAACTCATGCCCGTTTCAGAGCATCCGCTGGATGAATCCTGGGGATATCAGGCCACCGGCTATTTCGCCCCGACCAGCCGCTTTGGTTCTCCGGACGAATTACGCCATTTGATAGATGCTTGCCATCAAGCCAGTATCGGCGTGATCCTCGATTGGGTGCCGGCGCACTTCCCTCAGGACATCTGGTCGTTGTCGCGTTTCGACGGAACTGCACTTTATGAACACGAAGACCCGCGCCTCGGATTCCATCAGGATTGGGGCACATACATATTCAACTACGGTCGCAACGAGGTGAAATGCTTCCTGATGTCCAGCGCACACTTCTGGCTGTCAGAATTCCACTTCGACGGGCTGCGCGTCGATGCAGTTGCTTCGATGTTGTATCTCGATTATTCACGCAATCCCGGTGAATGGATACCCAACAAGTACGGTGGTCGAGAGAATCTTGAAGCGGTAGATTTCCTGCGCGAGATGAACATCATGGTGCATGATGAGTTCCCCGGCGCGCTGACCATGGCGGAAGAATCCACCGCATGGCCCGGTGTGTCGCGCCCCGTCTACCTTGGCGGGCTGGGCTTTTCTATCAAGTGGAACATGGGCTGGATGAACGACACGCTGAGCTATTTCCATCACGAACCGGTGCATCGCCGCTACCACCACAACCAGCTTACCTTCGGCCAGCTTTATGCCTATACCGAAAATTTCGTGCTTCCGTTCTCGCATGATGAAGTGGTGCATGGCAAGGGTTCGCTGTTGTCCAAGATGCCCGGCGATGCCTGGCAGAAATTTGCCAACCTGCGCCTACTGCTGACCTACCAGATGACCAGCCCGGGCAAGAAACTGAACTTTATGGGAAACGAGATCGCCCAGGGACGGGAATGGCAATCCAAATGGGAGTTGGAGTGGTGGCAACTCGGTCAGGAATATCATCGCGGCATGCAGAATCTGACCCACGATCTCAACCAGTTGTATCGCAAACTGCCAGCGTTGCACGATCTAGATTTTCAGCATGAGGGTTTTTCCTGGATAGACTGCAACGATGCTGAAAAATCAGTGCTTTCATACCAACGCAAAGCTCGAGATGGCTCTTCAGCCATAGTCGCCTTGAACCTGACTCCTGTGCCGCGAAATCATTACCGCATCGGCCTGCCGATGCAGGCGCAATATCGCGAAGCGCTGAACAGCGATTCAGAGTATTACGCGGGGAGCAACATCGGCAATGCCGGATCGATAAATGCCCAGGCGATCCCGTGGATGGGCCAGCCCTTCTCAGCCGAGATTTCCTTGCCGCCGTTGGCAGGTGTGATTCTGATACCGGAGTCAGGACTATAGGGGCGGTTCAGTGTTTGTGCAGAGTGAAGTGTGGAACTTGGCAAGCAATTGGCTGGAAAGATACTGCCCGAACTGCTTGATACGGCCGTATCTTCACAGCACGATGTTTCTATCAGCGGACAGATTAAATATCTCCGACCACAACCATTAGAAAAACCAGGTTGTGTAGCCTCAAATGGACTTCTGGATCATGTGATGACAGGCTTTGCGGGCGCTCAGTTGAATTTTAAATCCAGGTCTTCCGCATACGGCTTGCTGGGATATTGAAAGGCGACCGGCCCGTCCGGTTCCGCATGGACAAACTGGCGCACAAAAGGGTCTTTCGATTCGAGCATTTCCGCCGCCTCTCCTTCGGCCATGACCACGCCATCATGGATAAAGTAGACGTAATCGACGACCTTCAGTGATTCCGACAGGTCGTAGGTCACTACGACCGAGGTTACGCCCAATGCATCATTCAGCCTCCGGATCAGGTTCGCGATGGTATTGAGCGAGATCGGGTCAAGACCGGCGAACGGCTCGTCGTAGATGATCAGTGTGGGATCGAGTGCTATGGCGCGTGCCAAGGCGACACGGCGCTCCATGCCACCCGACAGTTCGCTCGGCATCAGCGCGTGTGCGCCGCGCAACCCCACCGCTTGAAGTTTCATCAATACCAGGTCGTGGATCATTTCTTCCGGGAGATCGGTATGCTCTCTCATCGGGAAGGCAAGATTGTCATACACCGACAAATCGGTGAACAGCCCGCTTACTTGAAACATCATCCCCATGTCCCGGCGCATCGCGTACAGTTCATCGTTGTCGAGTTCGTGGACCACCTTATCCATGAATTTCACACTACCGCGAGACGGCCGTAACTGCCCGCCAAAATGGCGCAGCAGCGTAGTCTTGCCGCATCCACTTACGCCAAGTATCGCAACAATCTTCCCGCGCGGGATGATCATATTGACGCCTTTGAGCACCTCTCGCTTGCCGTAAGCAAAATGCAGATCGCTAATCTCGACAAGGTTCTTCGACGCTTGGTTCAATGCCTACACTCCTTTGGGGCCTGTCACGCATCAAAATGCTACCACTGATTTGGGCCGAAACCGATATATATTAATTTGTAGTACCATCTTGTTAGTCCCCAACTCGACCACCCATGACATTCGCTTCAGCCCAACAGATACTCCATGATGTATTCGGCTACGCCGCGTTCCGCGGTGAGCAGCAGGCTGTGGTCGAACACGTTGTCGCCGGTGGCGATGCGCTGGTACTGATGCCGACCGGCAGCGGCAAATCGTTGTGTTACCAGATCCCGGCACTGCTGCGTCCGGGAACCGGCATTGTGGTGTCACCGCTGATCGCATTGATGCAAGACCAGGTGGATGCTCTGCGCCAACTCGGCGTGAATGCTGCCTTCCTCAATTCAAGTCTCGATGCCGACGCCGTGCGCGATGTACAACAAAAATTGCTGCGCGGTGAACTCGATCTGCTCTATGTCGCCCCGGAACGCCTGTTGATGCCTTCTTCACTTTCCCTGCTTGAGCAGGTCCAGAACAGCACTGGACTGGCCTTGTTCGCCATCGACGAAGCGCATTGCGTCTCACAATGGGGCCACGACTTCCGTCCCGAATACCGTGCGCTGACGATATTGCACGAGCGTTTCCCCGACGTGCCGCGCATCGCACTCACCGCAACTGCAGATACGCCGACGCGCGCCGAGATAGTCGAACGGCTGGCACTGGAACATGCTCATCAGTTCGTTTCCAGCTTCGACCGCCCCAACATTAGCTATCGTGTCACACAGAAAAACAATGCGCGTCAGCAGTTGCAGGCATTTCTGGAATCCGGGCACGCCAACGATGCGGGCATCGTATATTGCTTGTCGCGCAAGAAAGTCGATGAGACTGCCGCCTGGCTCCAACAGCTCGGCTGGGATGCTCTGCCCTATCACGCCGGACTGGATGCCGCTACGCGCAGTGAAAATCAAAGCCGCTTCCTGCGCGAAGAAGGTGTGGTGATGGTCGCGACGGTGGCCTTTGGCATGGGTATAGACAAACCAAACGTGCGCTTTGTCGCGCATCTCGACCTGCCCAAAAGCATTGAGGGCTATTATCAGGAAACCGGCCGCGCCGGGCGCGACGGATTGCCTGCTGATGCATGGATGGCCTACGGCTTGGGCGATGTTGTCTCGATGCGCCAGATGATCGACAACGGCGATGCTCCTGAAGAGCGCAAGCGGCTGGAACGACACAAACTGGATGCCTTGCTCGGCTACTGCGAGTCCACCACCTGCCGGCACCAGACCATCCTGCGTTACTTCAGCGAAGAACATCCGGGCGGTTGCGGTGCTTGCGACAATTGTCTTGAGCCGGTGGAGACTTGGGATGCGACACAGCCAGCGCAGATGGCGCTGTCCTGCGTATACCGCACCGGACAACGCTTCGGAGCGGGGCACTTGAGTGACGTGCTCACAGGCAAGATTACTGAGCGGGTCGAGAAGTTCAATCATCAACGTCTCTCCACCTTCGGCATAGGAAAAGAATTGAACGCCTTGCAATGGAGCAGTGTTTATCGACAACTGGTCGCGAGCGGAATATTGGAAGCCGACATCGAAGCCTACGGCGGACTCAAACTCACCGAAGCCGCGCGCCCGATACTGCGCGGAGAACAATCAGTATGGTTGCGCCGCGATGCCGATCGAGTCATTCGCAAAGCACAACGCACTGGACGCAACGTCAAGCCACGCGAACCTTTTGCAGGAGCCAACGATAACCCCTTATGGATCGCGCTCAAAACCAAACGCCTGGAGCTCGCCCGCGAACAAGGAGTGCCGCCCTACGTAATCTTCCACGACAGCACCCTGCTGGATATGCTCAATCTGCGTCCAGCCACGCTGGATGAAATGGCGCAAGTCAGCGGTGTCGGGCAGGTCAAGCTGGCGAGTTATGGGGAGGAATTTTTGGGTGTACTAAAGGAATTTGTCTTGAATTGAGTTAGCGCGAAACGCCCTCTCTTGCTGGAAACATGAACGACTCTTGTGTCACAAGCGGAACTTCAAAGCACGCAACAGGCTCGATACATCAGTATTATTCTCCAGTTGTATTGTCGATGTTGACAATCAGGTGCGACGAGCCGTTCGATCACCTCCGGTGAAGACACCAACCGGCTAACAAGATTAATGGATGCTATCAGCGTTGCTCCTGGCTCAATCATCTTTGTGCAGGCCCTCGAAGAATTCGTATGCCGCCATGCATGCACCTATCAGCGCTAACATGATCAATGCGATTTGATGTAACTTGATCACCGGCGGCGCAAGGAAGCCCAGCACTGCCACCAGCCCAATCAGGCCAGCAATCGTATTAAATTTCATAACTACCTCACTTTCCTTGTACGTTACTTGACTGC
>Ga0210377_10003081_pt1 | contig 14364 bp, 13 predicted proteins | sample PLM4_65_b1redo_FD_155480 | JGI IMG/M metagenome (GOLD analysis project Ga0210377, IMG submission 155480) | Groundwater sediment microbial communities from an aquifer in East River, Colorado, USA - PLM4_65_b1 redo | ecosystem: Environmental > Terrestrial > Soil > Riparian zone | place: USA: East...
TTCGAAATCATTGAGCAACTGGAGTGGCAGGCGCCGTCCGTCGTCATCGTTCCCATGGGCTGCGGGACGAACATCGCCGCCCTCTGGAAGGGGTTCAAAGAGTTTCATGAAATGGGGTTGATCTCGTCTCTGCCCAGGATGATCGGCGTCCAACCGGTCGGCTGTCAGCCGATCGTGGCTGCGTTTAACCAGGGATCGGATGAGATCGTGCCGGTGAAGAAGCCGGAGTCGGTCGCCTCGGCGCTCATGGCAGGCGATCCGCTGGACGGCTTAAAAGCGCTGGCTGTGCTCCGGGAATCGGGCGGATGTGCCCTCTCGCTGACCGACTCGGAGATCCTGGAGGCGCAGCAGAAGATCGCGCGCCAGGAATCGATCTTTGTCGAGCCGTCGGGCGCGCTCCCCGTCGGGGCCTTGATCCCGTTGCTCAGCAGCGGGCGCGTCAGGCCGGACGAGTCGGTGGTCTGCCTGGCCACAGGCAACGGCCTGAAAGACCCCAGGGCGGCCCTGCGGGTGCTCCCATCGCCTGCCACGATCGATCCCTCGATGCAAGAGGTCGAAAAGTTCCTGAAGCTGCGGCTCTATGAGATCCGGGCGGCGGGGGCCAAGAACGGCGACAAGCACGTATTTGAGAAAGCCCCGTCCCTGGCCGAGGTCACGACCTGCGTGCGGCAGGAGCTGGGGGTGAAACTGACCGCCGAGTATGGGGCGAAGGTCCGGTCACTGATCGAGGAGTTCGTGAAGAAGGGGAAGCCGATCACCAAGGCTGACCTGCAGTACATCGTTGAGAATGTGCTCAAGGGACTCTCAGACCACAAGCCCGTTCTGGCGGTGGAGGACTTCAAGGTCTCGACGTCGCTCCATGGCCAGGCGGAGGCGGCTGTCTGGGTCATTTTCGATGGCGAGAAAGTGGAGGCGTCCGGTTCGGGCGTCGGCCCGGTGGATGCCGTCATCAATGCCCTGAAGCAAGCGGCGCTGACGCGTGGCAGGCTGTTCTTCGAGTTGATCGACTACAATGTGGAAATCAGCTCGCCCGGGACGGATGCCTCGGTCGAGACCGCCATCGTCATGAAGGACGCCGAGGGGAACCGGGTGGTCGCCACCGGCACCTCTCCCGACATCATCGTCGCCTCGGTGAACGCCTTCGTTGACGGCTATAATGTCCTGTGGGCTCGGCAGAAGGGGTGATCCCTTTCGGAAGGTCATACTGGAGGGGGCACGTCTCACAGCGTGGCGTTCTCCGGCAGTATTCCTTTCCGACGGCCACCAGGAGGGCATGATACTCGTTGTAGAGGGTGGCATCGGCCGGCAAGTGGTCCATGAAGAGTCGCTGGATTTCGCCGTATGTCGTTCGCTCCGAGATCAGGCCATGCCGCTCGAGGACTCGCCGGCTGTAGGCGTCCACGACGAAGATCGGCCGATTACCCGCATACAGCAGGATCGAGTCGGCCGTTTCCTCGCCGATCCCTGAGATCGCAAGCAGCTCCTCCCGCAATTTCGGAAGCTCGGTCCGGAACATCCGCTGCAAGCTCCCAGCATAGCGCCCCAGCAAGAAGCGCGTGAACTGTTTGAGGCGTTCGGCCTTCATGTTATAATAACCCGAAGACCGGATGAGCCGGGCGAGCCTCCCGTGCGGCGCGGCATCGATCCCACGGGCGGTGAGCAACTGTCCGGCCCGCATCACCGCGATCGCACGCTTGACGTTGGCCCAGGCGGTGTTTTGGGTCAGGATAGCGCCGACGATAACCTCAAACCGCGTGCGGGCGGGCCACCAGCGCTGTGGCCCAAACCGCCGGAGGAGGTGCCGGTAGAGAGACATGAGGCGGCGTGTCGTGGATGGTTGTCGCATGTCCATCATTCTGATCGGATTTTCTGAGAGGTCAAGTGGAGACTGACGAAGCAGTGACACGATACCTGGGGGTCGATCTCGGGACGCGCCGGATCGGGGTGGCACTCAGCGACGAGCTGGGCCTGACGGCCCAGGCCCTCCCGACACTCGAACCGCCCACAGAGGATGACGCTGTTGACGCGATTCGAGAATTAATCGATCGGTACGGCGTGGGAGAGGTGGTCGTCGGGCTCCCGAAGAACATGAATGGCACCCTCGGTCCGGCGGCGGAGAAAGCCCTCGCGTTTGCAAGGCGGCTCGAAGAGGGTGGGGATGCAAAAGTGACGTTGTGGGACGAGCGGCTGACCAGCAGAGCCGCCGAACGCCTGCTGATCGAAGCCGATGTGCGGCGGGCGAAGCGAAGGCGCGCCCTCGATCAGATGGCCGCGGTGCTTATCCTCCAGGGTTTTCTCGACCGCTCCCGTTTTCAGAAGGATCGGCCCTCTTGAGCACCGCATCGGTGGCACCCCCGCTGCCAGTGCGGGCCCTTGCTCTGTACCTCGGCCTGCTGGTGGGGGGAGGCTCTCTCTGGTACGTTGTGAGCGGGCCGGTTGGGTCGAAGAGCGAGGCCCCCCGCATCGTGTTCATCAGGCCGCAGACCGGTGCCCTCACTATCGCAAGGGCGCTGAAGGACGCTGGCGTCATCCGCAGCCGCTTTGCCTTCCTGGCCGTCGCCGTTGGTCGCGGCACCTATCGACGTCTGCTCGCCGGGGAGTACGAATTTGCCCCAGGACTCTCCCTCCTCGAAATCGTCCGCCGCTTGGAGCAGGGGCGAGGGCTTGTCCATCAGGTGACCATCCCCGAGGGTTTCGCGGCCCAGCAGATCGCCCAGCTCCTTGCAGAGCGGGGACTGGTGAATCGGGATCGGTTTATGGCTCTCCTGCAGGACCGTCAGATGGTAGAGCAGTATGGTTTGGAAGGCCAGTCGCTCGAAGGGTACCTCTTCCCCGATACCTACCGCTTGATCAAGGGGCTAAGCGAGGACGTGATCGTCCATCGGATGGTTCGGCGGTTTCAGGAGATGCTCGGGCCCGAGGAGCACACGCGCGCCGAGGAGCTGGGGATGTCGGTCCACGAGATCGTGACCCTGGCCTCCCTGATTGAGCGGGAGGCACAGGTTCCGGAGGAGCGGCCACTCGTCTCGGCGGTGTTCTATAACAGGCTGCGACGGGGGATCCCGCTGCAATCCGATCCCACGGTGCTGTACGGCCTCTCCCGCTTCAGCGGCCGGCTCACCAAAGCGAACCTGCAGGCGCCGTCCCGTTACAACACCTATCTCAAACAGGGTCTGCCACCCGGTCCGATCGCGAACCCGGGACGCGCCTCCATCATGGCCGCCCTCCATCCCGCCTCGTCCCGGTACCTGTACTTCGTGTCGAAAAATGACGGGACTCATGCCTTCTCCACTACGCTGCAGGAGCACGGGGCGATGGTGAGGAGGTATCAACTCGGGAGAGGGGGATGATGCGGGGTCCGGTGGCGATCGTCCTACTAGGCCTCATTCTCGCTGGCTGTGCCGGAGAGCAGGCTGCGGTGAAGCGGGAGCGGGGCGATAGCCATTACAATCTCGGCCTTGCCCACCTGGCCGGCGGTGAGGCCAAGCAAGCCATGGGTGAGTTCAGTCAGGCGATCGGCGAAGAACCCCAGATTCCTGCGTATCACAATGCCATGGGCCTGGCCTATCTGGTGGATCGGCGGGTTGATCTTGCCATTGCCTCCTTTCAGAAGGCCATCCAGCTCGATTCGAAGTTTTCTGATGCGTACAATAATCTCGGGTCGGCCTACGTCCAGCGCCAGGAGTACGATCGAGCCATCAAGGCCTTCAAGCAGGCCCTCATAAATCCGGCCTATCTGACCCCCGAGCAGGCGTACCTCAATCTGGGAAATGTTTACGTCGTTGAGGGGAAGCTTGCCGAGGCGATCGAGGAGTTCAAACGGGCACTGGATGTGTCGCCCGATTTCGCCGAGGCGCATAATCGGCTAGGCTACGTCTACCTGGTACAGGGGAAAACGGAGCTGGCGATCGCCGAGCTTTCACTAGCCCTGAAACAGGCGCCGGAATTGGCCACTGCCCACCAGAGCCTGGGCTTCGCCTATCTGTCGGCAGGAGAGAAAGATCGAGCGAGGCACGAATTTCAGAGAGTGTTGGAGTTGAACCCAACGAGCGAGATGGCGGCCGAAGCGATGCGCCAGCTCAAACAGCTCAATCAGTAAGCCGCCCTCTCCTCACTCATCTGCTCTCCTTGTGGGGGAGAGGACAGACGTGGGGGGGCATTTTCAGGCTAAGCAATGACAGCGTTGTTGACGGGGAAGATCGACACAAAAGTCGAATTGAAGGGGCTGAGTCTCGAGGAGATGGAGCGGTACGCCGCCGCTCTTGGCGAGCCATCCTATCGTGGCCGCCAGCTCTTCCAGTGGATCTACGCGCGCGGGTGCAGGCGCTTCGAGGAGATGACCGACCTGCCTGCAGCCCTTCGCGCCACATTGGACGAGCAGGCCTCGATCACCAGCCTCACCTGCTTTGGCAGACAGGTCTCCCGGGACGGCACGCGCAAATACCTGTTCGGCTGTCCTGATGGGAGGCAGATCGAGTCGGTCCTGATTCCCGACGAGGGGCGGCTCACCGCCTGTCTCTCCACCCAGGTGGGGTGTGCCCTCGCGTGCGCCTTCTGCCTCACGGGGAAGATGGGGTTTGTCCGGCACCTGCAGGTCGGCGAGATCGTTGATCAGGTGATCGCGCTTCGGGAGGACCTTGCACCGGGAGAGAGGATCGGCAATCTCGTCTTGATGGGGATGGGGGAACCATTGCACAACTACGAGGCTACGGTCAAGGCGCTGGCGATCCTGGTGCATCCCCTCGGCCTCGCGTATCCTTCGCGCCGGGTCACGCTGTCCACCGTCGGTCTGGTCCCGGAGATCGTGCGCCTGGGCGCCTCTGGCCTTGACGTGAACCTGGCGGTGTCGCTGCACGCGGCAACCGATGCGCTTCGCGACCGCCTCGTCCCGATCAACCGTCGCTATCCTCTCAAAGAGTTGATGGCCGCCCTGAGGGCGTATCCCCTTCCCCCTCGACGGCGGACCACCTTCGAATACGTCCTCATGGAAGAGGTGAATGACCGGCCGGAAGATGCCCGTGAACTCGCGCGACTCTTGCGGGGGCTTCGGTGCAAGGTCAACCTCTTGCCGCTGAACGAAGCTCCGGCGATCCCGTTTCGGCGACCTTCGCGCGAGCGCGTTGAAGCCTTCCAGGAGATCTTGAAGACGGCTGGCGTTCTTGCCACCATCCGGGAGAGCCGTGGCTGGGATATCTCGGCTGCTTGCGGCATGTTGGCTATCGAGGACCAGAAACAGGACCAGAAACGGCTTGACAGCACTGGGCCGCTGCCCTATCATGGTTTTCGCGGGGTGGAGCAGTCCGGTAGCTCGTTGGGCTCATAACCCAAAGGTCGCAGGTTCAAATCCTGCCCCCGCAACCAGCCTTTTCAAGGGGTTAGGCGTTATTTGCCTGACCCCTTTCTTGTTCCACATGCCCAACTGGCCCATAGTAGGCCCAGCTTTTCAACCGATTCAGTGGGAAGCCTTCCAAAATTGCACCTCGCAGCCGCAAGGTGAGGAGTTCGAATCCCCTACCCTCCACTAATTCCTGCCAATTCACTGAAGGTGCAACACCACCCGCAATGGCATGCCAGAATCCCCAACAGCGGCTTCCCCGGTCTTTGCCTTTTCGTCGCCCTGGGCCTGTCTATTCAGGTCAGCTTTAGGATGGCTGCTGGAGATTCGTGATTGTAATCTACACTCCTCCGATCCGTGGAGGAGGATGTAAGGTGGCCTCAGTGGAACTCAGTGACTCAAGTCACAGAAACAGCTTGACATCCCCAGGGGGCCGTAGGATGCTACCCGCATCGTAGGTGAATGCGAATGGTCCACTGTGATAGCAGCATCGCTGCTATATCTCGCAGTCTGGATGGCGTACGGCTCAACACCAACGCCCTCTCGGGTGGAACTCAGCCTGAGAGGGCGTTGGTGTTTTGGGGTCGCCCCCATGGGTCTTCTATGGGCAATTGAGGTTGTATTGGAGAATGGTATCGCGGCGAGCTTGGGGAAGATGGGAGCCCCCTAGCGTTTGGAACAGTCCAGAGGCGACGTCAGCTTAGAAAGTAGGAGCAGGGAACGTGGGGCCAGGCTTGAATCTATTCACCGTAAAGAGGTGGCGGCGGAGCCAGACGCCTTTGTCTGGTTTGGGAAGGGTCATGAGTTCGGTGCTGATCGTCGAGGATGAAGATTCAATGAAGCTAGTTCTTTCGATGCTCCTCGAAAAGGAAGGGTATACGGTCTCCGAGGCCGATCGGGTCGAAGAGGCTGTCAAAAAGTTTGAAAAGGAGACTTACGATCTCGCGATCATCGACTTGAAACTTGGAGAGGAGAATGGGATCGACGTTCTCAAGGCGTTGAAAAGAACCAGCCCAACCACCGAGACAGTGATTCTGACTGGCTATGGGAGTATAGAGTCGGCGGTAGAGGCTATAAAGCTCGGGGCTTTCGATTACCTAACAAAGCCGATCGAAACCGACAAGCTTCTTCTTACGATCCGTAATGCCTTAGAGCGGAAGAATCTCCTGGGGGAAGTACGATACCTCAAGGATCAGACCTTGAAGCGGTACATCCCTAATGGTCTTGTCGTGCGTAGTCCCAAGATGCAGGGGATTTTAGACATGGCCTCTAAGGTGGCGAGGACTGACGCGACGGTCCTGATTCAAGGGGAGAGCGGAACAGGGAAAGAGCTCGTCGCCAGAGCTATTCATGCCTGGAGCCCTCGCGCTGCGCACCCCTTCATCGCCATCGACTGCGGTACCCTGCCGGAGGGCCTCTTCGAGAGCGAGCTCTTTGGCCATGTGAAAGGAGCCTTCACCGGGGCGTGGGCGACGAAGAAAGGCCTTTTTGAGGAAGGGAACGGGGGCACCATCTTCCTGGATGAGGTCGAGGTAATGCCACCATCCACTCAGGTGAAGCTGCTCAGGGTCCTCCAGGATCGGGTGATCAGGCGAGTGGGGGGAACGAGTCCTCTTCAGATTGACATCCGAATCCTAGTGGCCACGAACCAGGAACTGAGGCCCCTCATCGAGAAGGGAGCGTTTCGGGAAGATCTCTACTACCGCATCAATGGCATTGTCTTGACGATCCCTCCTTTGAGAGAACGTCCCGAGGACATCATTGTATTGGCCAGCCATTTCACAAGACACTATGGCCAGCGGGTAGGGAGGAAGGTAAGGGGGGTCTCCTCAGGGGCCATGGAGATGCTTCTTCGCCACTCTTGGCCAGGCAACGTCAGGGAACTGGAGAAGGCCATTGAGCATGCACTGGTCTTTGGCCGATCAGACCTAATCATACCAGAGGACCTGCCTCCAAGGCTTCTGGGCGTGAATGACTCGCAATCTTCACTTCCGAAAGGAGAGTTATCCCTCGTTGAGCTGGAAAAGACCCGCATCCTAGCCGCCCTCCACGAATACAGCTGGAACCAGACGAAAGCCGCGGGGGCGCTCAGCATCAGCCGAACGACCCTATGGCGGAAACTGAAGACGCATAACATCAGATCAAAACGCCGAACTAGTGTTTCAATCTGAAACGATACCTGGGCTGAATGTGTTACATGCTGTAACAGTTTTCTTCTATTTTTTGCGTGCTGCCATCATTCCTCTCAGTTAACCATCACAACCCGAAATCGAAATGTATCAATCATTCTAGGCAGTTCATTAAAGGCATCTCATGTGTGCTGAGTGGCTTGGCCTGGAGATTGCTTTCTCAATACAAAGAGGGATGTAATTTGGTCATGACCATTCACCTAATATCTCGCTAGATCATCAGGTAAGGATACTAAAGGGAGTGAGGCTAGTGAGCTTCCAATAGAGAAAGTCACAGAGATAATGGGGTATCCCTAGGGGAACAACGCCTGACGCGGTGCGGCCCCGCCGAGGGTGGTGTCGATGACATCTAGCCGCGGCCGGGGCAAAAGCAAATTCCCATCATCTCATCCGAGCGGGGAGGACAGAGCGTGATGGGAAGCGGCGGCAGGCATGACGCTCCGACGCTGCACCTGCTCGGGACGATCCACCGCGCGCACCTCCAGACGCGCGACCACTCGCTCGGGCACGTCAAGGCCGCCTTCGATGCCGTGCGGCCGGGCTTGTTGTTGGTCGAGATCGAGCCCCAGGAGCTGGCGCGCGGGAACCTGGCCGCGGGGCCGTTCGAGATGGTGTACCTGGCGGTGACCGCCCGTCGCGAGGGCGTGCCCGTGGAGGGCATCGATTGGATCGGCGCTGCGCTTGCGCCGCCGCCATCCGATGCGGCGATCACGGACGCTCTCGAGGCGGAGTTGCGCACGCTCGATCTGCGCTGGCCGCCTAGCTACGCGGAGGCGCACTTGGAGGACTACGTCCGGCGCACGCAGCGTGTCCACGAGATCCGCGTGCGCTACGTCGGTGACGCCGGCGACGGGGAATGGATGCGGCGCAACCTGTGGATGGCCGAGCGGGTCCGACGGGCCGTGGCGCGCCACGCCGCCGTGTGCGTGCTGCTGGCGGTCGGGGTCGAGCACCTGGGCATCTTGCGCGACCTGCTGTCACGCCCGCCCGCGCTCGCGTGTCGGCTCGCTCCCGCGGTCGCCGCCTACCCACCGGAAGCGTACCAGGCGCCGCCGGACGTCCTCGCGGCCTGGGTGGCCGGGCTGAGCGTCCTGCAGGAACGGATCGCGGCCTTGCCGCTCGATGATCCGATGCGGACGCGCCTGGTGGAGAAGCAGACCTACTACCGCATCGCCATCGAGCACAAGGGAATTGCGCGGCCGAACCCATCCTCGGCCGGAGGAGACTGATCATGGAGCGGCTTGAGACCGAGCGGGGCGTCCTGCTGCGCGACCAGGGTGGCTTGGCGCTATTCGATCCCGATACGATGCAGCTGTTCAGCCTAGACCTGCCCTCGAGCGTGCCGCTGGCGGAGATCGGGCGCTGGCTGGAGCGCACACGGCCTCCGAGCGTGCCGGCGGGCTCGGCCGAGCCGCCCGACGATCCGCTGCTGTTGTCGCGCCGCCAGGCTCTGCTGCCGATGCTCGTGGGTGAAGAGGTTCTGGCGAGTGCCGTGGTTCGGCCTCGTGTCAATCGACTCACAATTAACATCAGCAATGCATGCAATTTGTGGTGCTCTTACTGCTACGCCGATCACGGCCTGTATCACGAGCCCAAATCGCTGATGCCCTCCGAGCGCGCGACGGCGGTCGTCCAGAAGATCCTGGAGCGTTACGAAGAGGTCGAGATCGTCCACTTCTTCGGTGGTGAGCCACTCTTGAACCTGGCCGCAATCGACGCGGTCGGTGAAGCCTTCACGGCGGCGGTGCAGTCGGGGCGGCTGGCCAAACTTCCCCAGTTCGTCGCCACCACCAACGGGACCCTGTCGAGCGGACCGATCCTCGACACGCTCGTGCGCTGGGATATGGAGCTGACGGTGAGCTGGGACGGCCCCCAGATCGTGCATGACGCCGGGCGCCCGATGGCGGGCGGCAAGGGCTCAAGCTTCGCCAAGCTGGTCAAGAGCCTCGAGCGCTTCCAGCAACGCGGCATCCAGTTCGGGATCGAGTGCACGTACAACGCGCAACACGTCGACAAGGGCGTCTCGGTGATCGAGCTGATGGACTTCTTCCATCGCATGACGGGGCTGCAGGTGGCGCACATCGCGCCCGCGATGCTGCCGTCGTCGGCAATCGAGAGCGAGCGGCCGCAGAAGGTCTTCCGCGGCCAGTCCCTGCTCGTGCAACTGCGCGACAGCGCGATCCTGGGTCGCAACCTGATTGCACAGTATCGCGCCGCTGCCGCCTACTCGGTTGAGAATGTGTTCGCCGGCAGCGGTCCTGTCCTGTCGTTCGTCAACAATATCGTCGAGCAGATCGCGACCCGCCGCCGCAGTCTGATCTACTGCCCCGCGTTCTTCGATCAGTTGTCCATTGCCGCCGAGGGGACTGCATACCCTTGTTTCATGTTCATCGGGGATCCCAGCTTCCGCCTCGGCAACCTGCTGACCGACGAGTTTCCGACCCAGGATGGCACCACGGTGTTCCGCCGCTACTTCCAGGAGTTTGGGTTTGCGCCCACCGGCACGCGGAAGTGGTACGCGCCGCTGTTCGGCGGTTGCGTGGCCGGCGAGTACATCGCGACCAACACCCTGGGCATCCGCAGCATGGCTCCGCTGTACGAGGCGATGATCGAGGAATGTCTCCTCGGCGTCGCCTCGTACCTGTCCCAGGGAGCGCCTCCGCCGGTCGCGGAGCGCGTTTCCCACTGTTGAAAAGGAGGAAGAGATGCATGCATGCAAGGACGAGAATGCGCTAGAGGTGTTCACGGACGCGGTGCTCCGGGAGGTTCCACTGGCCCAGCTCAGCAGCTACCTGAACCACCTCGGCAAGGGAGGGCCGGTCGCGATCGGCGATGCCTGCGGTAACGGCTGCGGCTCGGGTTGCGGTAACAGCTGCGCGCGGGCCATCGATCCGCTGGGCTACACCGAGCTATCGCTCAGCCAGCTCAACACGATCGTCAGCAATCGCGTTGGGCTGCAGAAGGAGCTGGCCAAGCAGATCCACACCTTTACGCAGAAGCTCGGCTAACGAGCTGATCTCCCGCCGCTCGGCCCGCGCCGTCGCCTCAGCCGGAGGAGTTGTCGGCGCAGCGGGCGCGCCTGCGGTCACGCTTGCGGGCTCCGCGGCGGCACTTGTCCTCGAGGGGGCGCGAGCACGCGGAGCTTGGCGCACGCGTCCTCGAGGTTGCGCTGGCGCTGCCGGCTGCGCTGGCTGGTCGTGACCAGCCAGCCGTCGACGTCGAGACGCAGGTGCGCGAGTACGCGCAGGCGTGCTTTGGTGTGCTCCTCGGGCGCGCGAGTACGCGCCAGGCCGACGGCAGCTGCACTTTGGTGGCGACCTTATTGACGTTCTGCCCGCCCCGACGCGCGCACTGCTGTCCACTCCAGGTCGGCGGCCGGAATCCTCACCGCGTCGGTGATCACGAGCGGGTCGGCCATGTCACGGTGTTGGGACGGATGCCGAACTGCTCGGCGATGAGTTTCCGCAGGAGGGTCCCACGGAGCTTGCGGATCTGCTCGACCTGATCAGAGGTCAGCTGGCGATGGCCGTTCCGCTCGCCTGCATGGTTCCACAGACCGGGCGCGATGGCATGGCGCACGTTCTCGACCGAGCGGACATATTCCAGGTTGGAGGCGCGGGGATTCTGCTTGTCCCCGTCCTTGTGGTTCACCCGGAAGCCCGGGGGACGCGCTCCAAGGAAGGCTGCGGCGACCGGGTGATGCACGTTTACCTGTCGGGCCCGATTTGGTCCGAGACAATGGCTGATACAGTAACGTCAGCCGAGGGAAGCGTAAGAAGGCGCAAGAACGAGAGCAAGCTCCGGGACCGGAGGGAATCGTCGAAGCCTCACCCCCCCCTGCTCGCGCCCTAAAGCAGCGGTGGGCCCAGGTTATCAAGAAGGTCTACGAGGCAGATCCCCCTGCTGTGCCCACGCGCTGTAGGGGGCCCATGCGCATCACAGCGCCTTTATTGACCAGGCGTTAATATACGTATATTCCAGGGGGCCTCTAACTGTGGTAGGAACATCACCCGGATCGGCATACCAACGGATTTGCTGGGTATGCTGCACTGACGTAGCACTTCGTGAGTGCAGATTAAACCCCCGAAATCCAAACTAAGCGGAGTGTAGATTAATGGTTGTAATCTACACTGGCGAGCGCGCAAGCGGATCTCAACTACTCACACGATTTCCGGAAGAGCCACTTATGGTAGGAGGCGGCCTCCAGGCGCTTATTGGCCTCCTCCAGTGTCTTGGTACGCTCCTCCAATTGGCGTGTCAACTCCTGCGCGCGTCGGGTCACTTCGGCGTAGAGGCGGGCATTCTGGAGAGCGAGCGCGAGGGGCTCGGCCACGGCCTCCAGTAGTTGTAAGTGTCGCTCCGTGTAGACATGAGCCTTTCGGCTGTCAACAAAGAGGACGCCCACCACGTCCCCGCCGACAACTAAGGGCATCAGGAGCCTGGCCTGGACTCTCTCCTGGTCTAGGAGCGCCTCATCCACGTAGTGTTGCTCTCTGGTGAGATCCCCCACGATGCGGGGGGTTCGGGTATCGAGGACAGAGTCGACGAAGCTCTCCTTTGTCCGGGGCCACACCGTTCCCTGGTGGGACGGCAGCGGCGGTTGCGCCACCGATAGAGCCATGACGAGCGACGTCCCCTCCGGCACGACCACTCCGATGCGATCCCAGGGCATTTGCACCCTCACTGCGGCGCCGAAGGCTGAAAAAACCTCCTGCAGGTCCGTCAGTCGGCCCAATTGGGCACTCAGTCGGTAAAGCGTTTGTCGGGTCTCCTCCATGCGCTTTCGCTGTACGCAAAGCAGCGCCGTGACCCATATCACCAGCAACCCAAGAGCACGGTTAAAGAGGGACTGTAATGGCGCTAGCCCCGCAACGGGAGCGGGCGAAAGGAAATAACCGAGGATGATTAGTGTTGTGCTGATTGATGCGACGATGAGCGTCGAGCGTTGAGATGGCAGCCATAGAGACGTCAGCACGAGTGCTGCATAAGGCAGCCACACTGCCAGGCCCAGTGGGAGCGTCAGGTCCGCCACGAACACTTCGGCGACCAGGATGATCGACACCGTGATGGGCCAGCTAGACCCCCTCAGCGATTTATTATGCATGGACGTCTTGGCAGGCCGTCAACCTCCCCCTTTGGTTGTCCGGTGCATATAACGTTCCACCGGAAAGAATTTCCGCCCCTCACCTCCAAAGCAGGCAGCGTCGGGTTTGGTAGGAACAGATGACAGGTATAGGCTGAGGGAGTCGTTGCAGCTCTCAGAGCACGCTGGCCCTCCTTGAACGAGTGCTGTTGTAGAGGTAACGATCGATGTCCTATACGAGGGCTCACACAGGCTTTGCAGTTAGTCGGAACGATCGCTGGCGCGCGTTGACCTGGCCCCAATCGGGGTCCGAATAGTGAATGTTCGAGCGTTTCAGGCCCACCCGAGCAGGCGCTGCACTCAGGCCATATCGTCTGGGGAAGTAGTGCAGATTACACCCCCGTAATCTGCACTTGCTGCACCCCGAGAGGGCGTCGATGTTTTGGGGTCTACGTGGTAGAACGACCGTGGGAAGACTGCGGCTGTTCTCGTTCGTGCTCCTAGTGGTCGCGGCCATCGCACATCAGCCAGCTTTGGCCGTAGACCTCGAGCAGGCCACGCTCCGAATCGACGGGATGGCCTGACCGCGCGCCTCAGCGCCTGCCACGCTCAGAGGCCACCCCCACGCCCGTGGCCCGTCCACCTGGAGGCCCGGCCCATCCTTCGCAGGCTTCCGCCCTCCCGCGTCGTCAACGTTTCTTCTTGACAGGCGCTTCATCCGCGCTGTAGCGTGTCCCGGAGGACCGATAAGGGCCTTTATGTCGGCTCCCCTCCGAGCCGCGCAGAAGAAATGGAAGAAGGCCGTCGCCTGATCTCACTCAATCCACAACTCTTGACAAGTGCCCAGTGGCTTAGCCGCATTCACCCTATCGCCTGGGAGAAGGACAGACATGCGCTACGTACTCATTGTGCTGTTGGTGCTGTTGTGCTCGGTGAGTTCCGCCGCTGCTCAGGTGAGCATCGGCATCGGGCTTCCCGGCGTGAATATCGGGATCAACCTGCCGTCGGTCCCGAACCTCGTGCGTGTTCCAGGCTACCCGGTGTACTACGCTCCGAGACTGGATGCGAACTTCTTCTTCTACGATGGCCTGTACTGGGTCTACCAGCGGGACAACTGGTACGCGAGTTCCTGGTACAACGGGCCGTGGGGGCTTGTGGCCCCAGAGGTTGTGCCGGTGTTCGTCCTGCGGATCCCTGTGCGCTACTACCGGCATCCGCCGGCGAGCTGGGGCAGGTGGCGGTCGGATGCGCCGCCACGCTGGGGCGAGCACTGGGGCCGTGAATGGAAGCAGCGGCGAAGTGGATGGGACCGATGGGATCGTCGGTCTGTTCCCGCGGCCGCTCCTCTGCCTCGCTACCAGCAGCGGTATTCTGGGGAGCGGTACCCCAAGCTGGAGGAGCAGAAAGTGCTCCACCGTCAGCACTATCAGTACCGGCCACAAGACCCTGTCGTCCGCCAGCACAATCAGCAGCACGGATGGCAAGGGGCGCCCGCGCCTTCTCAGCGGGGCCAGGGGCAGGAGAGTGGTCAAGGGCGGGAAAGGGGCCAGGGGCATAATAAGTAGTTCAACCTGGGCCAGCCAGCGGGACGCCCGTCCACCTTCAGCAGCTATAGAGCGTGGGCGGTCCAAAGCCCCTCCGTACCCTGTTTGACCTCGAAACAGTTGAAGGTTCTAATTATCTGAAAACAAAGCGAAAAGCCCGTGTGAGTTCTCGACACTGTGACATTTGCTCCACTATTGTTTGCTGAATCTCCG
>Ga0210377_10003083_pt1 | contig 14363 bp, 10 predicted proteins | sample PLM4_65_b1redo_FD_155480 | JGI IMG/M metagenome (GOLD analysis project Ga0210377, IMG submission 155480) | Groundwater sediment microbial communities from an aquifer in East River, Colorado, USA - PLM4_65_b1 redo | ecosystem: Environmental > Terrestrial > Soil > Riparian zone | place: USA: East...
TCCGCACGGGAGGCGAGACTCTTCGCTCCGCTCAGAGTGACATTGCCTGGTTTTGCTCTTGCCTGTGTAAACTTCGGAAATGGACGCTTCGATGTGATCCCCAAAATATTCGCAATGATATTTTTGAACAATGGAATTTCCATCACCGCGTTCGTCAGCGGAGCAACGGAAGAAGCCAGCGTGGCGGTGACATGGAAATACCCAAAGACATAATCGCGCAACGGACGGCGATGCGTCCTGTAATATTGATTCTCGAACTCGAATTTCAACTTCGCCATGTCCACGCCGCTGGGACATTCCGCTTTACAGCCTTTGCAAGCGAGACACAGGTCTAGTGCCTGGTATGTCCCATCGACGATCTCTGAATTCCGACTCCCGATTCCCGATGTTCCATTCCCGATGATCATTGCCCGCAGTAAATTTGCCCTGCCACGCGTCGAGTTTTGTTCTTCGCGCGTCGCCTGGAATGACGGGCACATCACACCGGTTGTTTTACGGCAAACACCCTGTCCGTTACATTGTTCGATCGCGCCAGCCAACCCGCGCTCATGTTCGAAATGCAAGGATGAATTCCACGCTTTCACCTGATAGGTTTCCCCATAACGCAAATGAGTATCCATCGGCGGCGCATCGAAAAGTTTTTTCGGGTTCAACAGATTATCCGGGTCGACGGCGCGCTTCAGCATACGCATGGCTTCCGTCACTTCTGCCCCGTACGTTTTTTCGATCCACTCCCCGCCAACGATTCCATCTCCATGCTCACTGCTCATCGAACCACCGAGTCGCATCGTCAGCGCAAAAACCTGCTCGCCAATACTTCGTAGCGCGCGCACACCTTCGCCACGTTTCAAGTCCAATATCGGGCGGATGTGCAAACAGCCTGCGGACGCATGTGCATAGATCCCGCCTTCCGTGCCGTGTTCAGACATGATCCGCTCCACTTCACGCACGAACTCACCCAGGCGGTCCACCGGAATGGCGCAGTCTTCAATGAACGCGGCGGGACGCGCCGACTGTGGACGCGAATCCAAAATACCCAAGCCTGCCTTTCGCGTATTCCAGACGCGCGCCTGGTCTTCCTTGGATTCGGCGATCGTAAACACGTCACCGACCTTGCGCACCGCCTCTTTCAAAGCCGACGGTTCGTCGCCGCTAAATTCAACGACCAGCACCGCGGCAGGGTCGCCGATACCACCCCCTTGCGGGGAAATCCACCCCATCTGACGCGCATATGCAGGGACACTGCGCGCCAAATGCAGGATCATCCGCGGGACCAACTCCACTGCGGACGGGTGATGAGTCAACAAACGCGGCACATCTTCACAGGCATCGGAATTACTTTGATACGCGAGCACGCCAAGGATCGTATGCCTGGGCTTTGTAACAAGGTTTACTTTTGCGCGGCGGATGACAGCCAGCGTCCCTTCACTGCCAGCAAGCAGAGGTGCGAGATTCCAGGTGCCAGGGGTCAGGTTGGCAGGATATTCCCCGGTCCATTGTGAAGGCTTGTTCGGTGACCAGGGCAAAAGATAATTCAAACGATAGCCCGCCGAGTTACGCCAGGTGCGGGGCCAGTTCTTTGTAATGACATCCGTGTACTTTTCGCGGATAACCAAAGCAGAGGAATAGAGACTAGAGATTAGAGAATTGTCCAAGGTACTTCTCTCGCCTAATATCCCGGTAGTCCCATCTGCCATGATGACATCGGCTGAAATCAAATGGTCTGCACTCATGCCATATAGGATTGAATGCGCGCCGGTGGCATTATTTCCGATCACACCGCCCATCGTGGCACGTTCCGCGGAGGCAGGGTCGGGGCCGAACATCAAGCCATGTTTCGCGGCAGCTGTATTGAGCGTGGCAAGAACGACTCCCGGTTCAACGGTGGCGGCCATCGCTTCGGCATCGATCGAGAGTATGGAATCCAGCCAGCGCGAGCAATCCAAAATAAGAGCTTCGCCCACGGCTTGACCTCCCAACGAGGAACCTGCACCACGCGGTAACACGGGAATCTTATATTTCGCGGCAAGCTCCACCGCAGACTGAAGATCATCCTGCGTTTTGGGGATCGCCACACCCAGCGGCTCGATCTGGTACATGGAGGCGTCGGTGCTGTATAAGATGCGCGAGGCAGGGTCGAGGAGAATATCGCCCGTGAAGTGTTTGCGGAGTTCGTTGACGAAATCAGGGGGAAGGGACATGGGTGAATTCTACCAACGAAAATGTCGTTGCGAGGACAGTGACCGTTTGTCCATCACCTGCGCCTGGAGCAGGTGCCGGGAGTGCAGGTAAGCAACTCCTCGTCTACGAATGAACCCCGATCAACTAACAGCTGCTTCGAGCTTCGCCCTCGCAAAGACATCTCTAAACCACTACTTGCTCTTCTTCTGTTTCTCCCAAAGGCGTCTGTCTTCTGTTTTCTCAGCATCCAGATCGCGCGGATCGACTTCTTTTGTGATCTTATGTCCATGTGAAATCCATAAATCGGCGGCGAGTTTGCGCCCATCACGCTTCAGCCCTTGTGTTGCGAAGTACTGGCAAATGCGAGTCACATCGCGCTGGAAAATATTCCATGCCGCGGGATTGGATTCGGGATTCACCACCTGCGGAAAATCGATCAGCGTGACATCGCCATCCCAATACAGGATGTTGTACGCAGACAAGTCGCCGTGGACACGCTTATGGTTGAGAAGCAGGTCAATGTTGTGGATGACGCGGTCGAAGAGCGGATGGACTTCCTCGCGTTCCAGCGTCACCGCGGTAAGAGGCGGCGCGGCGTTACCCAAGTCACCGATGTAATCCATGAGGATGGCATTCTTCTCCATCGCATACGGTTTGGGGACATTGGCACCTGAAGCGTGCAGAGTTTCCAAAGTCTGGAATTCGTACGCGATCCAGGATTGGTGTCTAAGTTCTTCACCGTATTTGGTGCGCTTCTCCATGGCATGCAGGTCGCCGTCCTTGACGATGGCGTTGCCGCTCTCATCGAGATCAGCCCGTCCTTCCCGATACTGACCATCGTTCTTGAGGTTGCGTAACGAGCGCGGACGGTAGACCTTCGCGGCGACGAGCGGCGCGTCGATGGCGGGACCCGGGCGACAGAGGTAGACCGAGGCTTCCTTCCCGCCTTTGACGCGGAGCAGTACATCCGTGATCCACTTATGCTCATAGAATTCCCCAAGCGATTCGAGCAGCCACCATTCCTCAAAACGCGCGGCTTTGTAGGTGAATTTGAAACTGCGACTTGAGTCATCCTGTCCCTTGAGGAACTCCGCACTCTGCGCACGGACAACCTTGAAGTGCCGCTCAGGAAAGCGCTGAGGGCGCTTGTTCTTATTAATAAAGTTTTCAGTTTGGTCGTTGTTATCTAATTCGTCAAACAGATTAATGTACTCTTCGGTAGTCATGATTAGCGTATACCTTATTCATCGAAAGACCTGACAGATCTTGTGCGCTTCACACAAATCAGATGCCCTACGGAGACCAGTCAGGTCTTTGATTAAATAAAAACCGCAGGGTGCGGAGCACGCCTGCGGAGGGAGGTATGGCAATCGGACGGACTTAATCCGTGATTACAATTCACCTTTGGGAGGCGCGCTCAATACGACATGGGTGGATGCCAGGATGGATTTCATTTTTTCGTGCCTCCTTTCAAAGAATAAGATAGTGCGAGTTTATCATTCAGGGATGGGAGAGTCAAGGAATTCCTTAGTGATCTGTTTTCTTTTCCTTGTCATCTGATTTTTTCACAAACCAGTTCCATTCTGGAAATATTTTGTAGTTCCCCTCACCCCAGAATTTGGCCTCGAAGATGATCCCCAGACCGGAGGAAAAACCGCCGATCAGCCCCAGGGCAACGCCCCAATAAGCCATATTGATCATCCCTTCCTTGCCAGCCAACAGGTATCCGAATATGCCCAAAACTACAACACCGATGACCACTCCAAGCACCAGGTTGCGGAAGAACTTGAGGAAGAAGATTTTCCAATTCATGACACAAACTCCTTTTTTGTTAAGACAATCTCCTATATCAATATACGGGTTTGGGAGCTAAAAGTCACGTGTCGTTTGTCACGGGTGAAGGAAAATCGCTATTTCCTGGTCACCAGTCCCTCACTCCACTGGAGCAGGGAGTATATTTTTGAATGAAAAAGCAAGGGAAGTATCGCCGTGAGTGCGTAAATGCTCCAGTTTTTCCCTTCCTTCCTCCGGGGTTGGTAGATGCGCGGCATGAACCCACCACAAGGCATAATACGGACCGTCAAATTTCTCGAACCAGCGCTTCCGATCGCGTAAGACGCCACTATGTGCGCTTTTATAGACGAACTCGCGCAAAGCATCCACGCTTTCCCATACCGTTAAGTTGACGATGATCATATCGTCATCATAGACCTTTATACTGGTCGCATCGCCGTTTTCGGTTTGCAGCCGCCACACAAAGCCTGGACTCCCATCTGCCAGCGCGTTAATGGGAGGGAGTTGAGCAACGAAATCCGCCATGGTCGGGTGGTCGATTGGAACAAGCATTCGGGCAATATTGATCTGGGCAATATGGTATTGGGACATTCTGTCTCCTTCAATATATATAAAGGTATAAACCTTATTACTGTGACCACTCCTTGATAAACTCTTCGCCCTTCCCTATCAACTCTTCATGATCATCCGGTACGGGCAAATCCTTTAGAAACTCAACACCATATTCCTTCAAGCGCGTCTGCGCGTGCGGCTGACCGGCGGCAAGCCACTTCTCCATGCTCCAGCGCGGGAAGATCGAACTGACGTAATAGCCCGTTTTGTATTTCTTGAGCGTCGTCGGCGCAGAGACGTAGCCTTTACCGGGACCAATGTTATGGATTTCGCTCAAGCCCACGTTGGCGTCATCCAGTTGAAAGCCAGAAGAAAAGCGCAGGGCTTGGTCAATGATCTCGTGACAGTAGATAAACGTCAACGGTGAGACGGCCTTCGATCCCAGCGTATCGCCGACAAACGGCGCGATCCCGCCCTTCGTGAGCGTCATCATCAACGTGTTCATCCAATACGTTTCGGCGGCGAGCAAGTCCATGCCCCAGCCGGTGCCGCTCCCAGACGTGCCGCAATGCGGGATGCCGTAATGAGCCATCATCTCCGCGCACGCGAGGCTCACCAGAATACTTTGCGGGTCATAGAAATTCAACAAGGTCTTCATATCCAGATAGACAGGCAACATGCCGAGCAACATCGGCGCGCCTTCTTTATACAATTGCCCGATCACAAGTCCGGCAAGTAATTCAGCGAGCAAAACCGCGATCGTCCCGGCAGGCGTGATCGGCGTCGTTGCGCCGGACAAACTGTAATTCGAGACAATCACTGGTAGTCCTCGCTCGATGGCGATCTTCATCTTATCCACCGTGCCTTCGTTCATCACCAACGGCGACACCGGGTTGAAATATGGAATGACAAAAGGCTTCTCGCCCAAATCGCCGCCATGCAACGTCTCGAACATCCGCAACACGTCATCGAACTTATGCTCATCCGAACACAACAGCACCATTGGCTTGACCCCGTTCGCAAAATGCTCCAGGCTCCCGACCAGGTCCGTCAGATAATCTTCCACATCCCGCACGATCCCGATCGTCGAGACCATATCGTAATGCGGCAATTTATTTCCCACCCGCACCATGTCCTGCATGTGCTTGCGCTGAAATAGCACGGGCGTATCTGTCTCCGGCTCCTGATAAAACAACGCCGTGACCCCGATCCCGAACCGCGTCCGATCCCCTTCCGCTCCAATTTGGAATTGCGGATTCCCTCGTCTGTCATAAATTTGGATTTGCCTCGGAGCAGCTTGTATCGCCCATTCGACCAACTCCGCCGGAATCCGCACGGTTCTGCCCTCGACGTTCGAACTGCCGACTCTTTTCTCAAGCATCGCCAACGCGGACGGTGAGTCCACGCGCACGCCAGTGGTCGCGAGCAATTGCAACGTGTACTTGTGAATATCCTGGATCTGTTCTTCGGTAAGCATGGATAAATGCGGTCGGACGTTGTTCATATCATGTTCTCCTCTTTGCTCGCCATAACACGGTCAAATATAACGCGATGCCGAAATTGAAAAAGGATGCGCCACGGATATCCGGTGCAGAGCCAATTGCCAAACCGGAGGGCCAGATCAATGCGACCCAGGTTGCAAGTTGTGGGACAAATACCTTGTCGTAAAGAACGATCGCAACCGCTCCGAGGATCGCTCCAGACACATCCCCTGCCCCACCCAGGATGACCATCGCCAACACCATCGAAGAGATGTGAAAAGACATCGTCTCCGGGTCAACGTAGGAAAGTGTCCCGGCATAGAGCGCGCCTGCCAGACTCGCCAGCGCCGAACTCAACACAAATGCCCACAAGCGCGTACGCGAAACATCCACACCCACTGATAATGATGCCAGTTCATCTTCACTGGTGGCAAGCAAGGCGCGCCCGGTACGCGAGCCAATTAATCGCGCACTCGCCCATGCTGCGAGAAAGACAAATATAAAGACGAGATAAAACTTGATCGTAGGCGAATACAGGTTCAGGCTTAGAAAATGAAGCGGACCGAATCCACCGAGTCCGCCCGCGCCACCGGTCACATTTCGAAGATTGATGATGACCTGTCGCGCAAGCAATCCCAGGGTCAATGTCGCAACCGCAAGAAAGTCGCCGCGCAAACGTCCGGCCAGCAAACCTTTGATGACACCAAGCAACGCGCCAACTGCGACGCCCGCCAGCAATACCAGCAAAATATCAACACGCCCCAGCAACGCCGCGCTATAAGCGCCAAGACCAAAACCCGCCGCAAAACCAAAATCAAGCAGACCCGCAATGCCAAGCGCGAGATTGAGCGCAAGGGTGAGCATGATAAACACACCGACGATGCGCAGAATGTTTTGACCTCCCGGGAAAAAGATCGGCAGGATCGCGAAAACGATCAGGAGGACCTGCCAGCGCATCCAACCGGACTTTCGGTTGATCGCCGTCAAAATGACCGAGTCACGGGCTGACGCCGATTCAGTTATCATGTCCCCCGAGGAAGCGAGACCCATTGGACGCCAAGCCAGCAAGGCAAGCAACAACGCCAGCAACAACACGGGAGTCCATTGCGCGCTGAAATAATAATCGCTGAGCGAAGAGACCACGCCCATGAAGAGTCCACTCAACAACGCGCCGACCGGACTGCCGATGCCACCCAACAACGCCGCGGCGAAGGCGAGCAATCCGCTTTGCGCGCCATGGACTCCGAACGGTCTGCCATAATACAACGCAAAGATGAACGCCGCCGCGCCTGCGAACGCGCCACCGATGGCGAAGGCACGCGTGATGGTCTGGTTGACATTCACTCCTAAAATCTCCGCGGCTTGCGGATTCTGCGAGAGCGCCCGGAGTGCGTGACCGGTTCGCGTCTTTTGCAAGAACCAGGTCGCCAGCAAAACAAACACAACTGCCATCACAATGACAAAGACATCTGCAAAACGGATGATGACCTGATATGGCAAGCCCAACGACTTCACCAGATTAATTTCTGGCATTAGATTCGGGATTCCATCGGTCGGCACCTCGGGGATACCGGGGACACTACGATGCTCACCGGGAATCCATGAGCCCTGGAACGTTCGCCAAACCAAGGCGCCTTGAAACAGGATGAAAGATAAACCAAGCGTGGCGATCAGAGGTGCAAGCCGCGATGACCCGCGGAAGGGTTTGAACCCAAATTGTTCGACTCCCATGCTGAGAACTGCTCCAAGGGACATGGACATGCACAACACAAAGATCAGCGCCGAAGCGAGTTGCAACGGCGGCCACTTTTGTGTGATGCCAATAATGTTGACAAGGCTCGTCACCAGTGCGGATGTGAGTGCGAAGACGTCACCATGCGCCAGATTCAACGTGCGCACTGTGCTGTAGATCAACGTCACACCGATGGCGTTGAGAGCGAGTACCGCACCGTTCGATAACCCGAAGATCAAAATCTGGACAAACGTTTCGAATGCATTTGGCGCGTTCGGCCTGGGCTGGTCAGATGGTGTGACCACTTGAGGGACTTGTTTTGTCGCAGACCACGTCACCTTGTAATCGCCATTGCAACGCGGCTGACGATCAGCCCAATGGACGGTCAATTCCCCTGATGCTCTCGAATCCGATTCAAAGAGGAGAGTGGTATTCAGGTCTTCACCCAGAGAGACGAAAAGCGATTCCCCATCGATGCTCGGCTGTACGGATTCATCCAGGCTGGTGTAGTCGATGTTGGAACAGGGGATGCCGTCCGTACCGCTGAAGCTATAACGAATATCCGTGATCTTCGAATCGTGAACCGAGAATGAAATTTGAAAATCCCGATTTGCGGTGGCGTCACTGCCCCTCCCGGACCAAATGCCATCGAAGCGACCCACTGGCGCAGAGATAGCCGTGGGCAAGGTCATAGGATTTTGCGTTGTCGTACAAGATGTGAACACCAATAAGATAACGATAAAAAGGAAATATTTTTTCATTCAGCGTTTTTCACCTGTGCATCGAAAAATCTTCCGACACGTCCCATGAAAGCAAACCAGGGGTCGGGGCTAAAGGAATGTCCTTCACCTTCATATCCAAGCAGTTCAACATCTCTATTCAATCCCCTGAGAGATTCGTACAACTTCTTCGACCATTCGGGCGGCGTGCCAGAGTAATTCAGCCCATCTTCCATTCCATAATGGATCTGTATCGGCGCAGTGACGTAATTCAAATGAAAGATCGGCGAGATCTCCTTGAGCAGGTCGGTATCTTCCGCGGCGCGGCGATAGGCGGTCTGCAAATTCAATGGCAACTCCAACTGGACCACATCCGATGAATTGCAGCCGAACAGTTGCTCACCCCGGGCGATATCCCCGAAACAGCCATTGCCCCAACGCTCGATGATATCGGCGTGATCGGCGCTGACCGTGGAATATAACACCGCGGCTTTGACGCGCGGGTCGATGGTCAGCACCTTGATCGTGACACCGCCGCCCATGCTGTGACCCCACATCCCGATGCGCTTCGGGTCTGCCTCAGGGATTGAGGGAATGGCGTTCATTAAATTGATCACATCGATGACCAGCCCCGAATAAAAGAGACTGGTGTCCGCATCCGAATCTCCCCAACTACGATAATCGGAGGCGAGGGTGATATACCCACGTTTGACCAGCATGACGGAGGCGCGGTCCGTGCCATCCCCAGAGTGATAAACGCTTCGGCTATAAAAACCGTGGTTCATCACGATGACCGGAAACGGACCTTTTCCCACGGGTATCTGCATCACGCCAGTGATCTTCAGCCCATCGCTGGGATAATCGATCAGGTACGTGGTGTAGAGTTCGTCCTCCTCCAGTGTGGCGCGGATGTGGATCTTTCCGCTTTGGTAATCATGCTGGCGAAGTCCCTCGATGGTGTAGGGGAAGATCAATTCTTCGACTGTCGGGGTTGGGGATGGAGTCAGCGTCTGCGTTGGCAAGGGAGTCATCGTCTCGATGACGACATGAGGCGGAGGCAGAGTTGCGGCAGAAGGGGTCTCGTCAAAGCCGCATGCGGGAACAAATAGAATTATAGTCAGGACGGTTAATACTGACAGCCAAAACTTCATAAGTAGTGGGTATTGTAAATCACTTTATTATTTCGTATACTATCTTTAGCTGTTCAAAGATCCAAAGCTCAAAATTCCCTCCTAAAACAAGACATCCATAACAGAATCCGCCAACAAACGCTAGGGAGTTCCAATTTATCAGGCGATGGTAGCTAAAAACAGTGGTCACTTGTTGACCCACGCAGAATCGATTCTAAACCCGGAGGTGTTCTCTCATCCGGTGTGGTTACGGTTTGGCAGGAAGGAAATCGCCGCCTCCCATAATATTATTGAGGATCTATTAACCACAGCTAGAACACTCCAGGACGACGACCCAGGTAATGCCTGTCAGGCTTTGTTCATTTGTGCTGCTTATCAAAACCTGACCCATCAACGCGACACCGCCTTTAAAACTTTGCAGAAAATTCAAACTTTGGCTGATCGAAACTCCCTTGATAGAGTAGTTGTGTGGGTGAAGTGGGGTATGAGTTCAATATCCTTCCAGGAGCGGAAGTACGAGCAGACAGTCCAATATCTGGAAGAACTCCAAACAATATTGAATCAGCAGAAGGAATGGATCCTGGCAAACTATATCTATGTAATTAAAGAGTCCCTGCACTCCCCTCAAGTATTCGCCATTGAAAAAACAAACAACTCACAAAACGATCCATCCTCCAAGGGTTTATGGATGGTTACATTTGACTGGCTGGAACATTGGGGGGCTCCAGATCATAAGGCTATAATTGAACCTTCCTTGGAATTTCCGAAAGATGATAACTCAGGTACAAGAGTGAAGGTACGTCAGTTCTCTTTATCCACCCGGCGCTGGCAAGGTTACTGGCAGAAACTTTTACTGGCAGTTAGAAAAACGACGAAAGGTCATCGGGCAAAGGGAAACGAAAAAACTCAAACAAAAATACATTTTCCCGATCCCGTCAAAGAAAAAAGCGTCGTCAATGAGGAAGCTCCTAATTTGGAATCGGTACAGAGGAGTAGACAAATTTCCAGATACACATCATCGGAAAATAGTGTAATTGCTCAAATGCTGGGAACTTTTAATATAGTCATTCAGGATCAGCCGATCAAACTGCCTGCCTCGCGCGGTCTGACTCTGCTGAAATATTTGATGCTCCACCACAAACAAGCCACTCCGCGTGAGGTGTTGATGGATATTTTCTGGCCCGACTCGGATCCCGATGCCGCGAGAAATAATCTAAACGTAGCCATGCACAGCCTGCGTCAGGTACTGCGGTCAGCCACCGAGAACCCGATCATTCGTTTCGAAGATGGTGCCTATTCTCTGGTTCCTGATATGGAACTATGGCTTGACGTAGAGGAATTCGAGCATTGCGTCAAGGAAGGAAGGCGACTGGAAGCCAGGCATCAATTAACGGCTGCAGTAACAGAGTATGAGATCGCGGTCAACCTGTACCGCGGGGATTTCCTGGCCGACAATCCATACGAAAACTGGACAGTTGTTGACCGTGAACGGTTGCGTGTTGCGTATCTGGATACACTTGACCGTCTCAGCCAGATATATCTCAACCAGGAACGCTATACAGCATGTGTTTCACTTTGCCAACTCATCCTGACACGGGATCGCTGCCGGGAGGATGCACACTCCATGTTGATGCGGTGTTACAGCCGCCTGGGACAGGATCATCTGGCATTACGGCAATATCAGACTTGTGTGGAAGCATTACGAATGGAGTTGGACGTTACACCGGCGCCCGAAACCACCAAACTATATGAATTAATCCGCCAGCACAAACGGGTGTAAATGCATTCATCATACATAATTCAGAATAATTTCAGATTAAGCAAAAAAATAGCGCTGCTTAAGTGTGCGAAGTTATAGTTTTGACAGGCTGTTGTACGAGCAGGCCTCTCAGACATCAGCATAACTATCAAAAATTACAACAAAAAGAAAGGAGAATTCAAAATGACTATCGAATGGCCCACAGGACCGGAATCAAGCGATATGACCGTGGAGGTACCGGACAATTGGCCCTCCCCAGCTGCAGGTCCATCCACTATCCTTGTTTCGAGTGTACCTTACAACGTCAATATTAAATGGACCGTCCCCACACCACACAACATGACCCTTGGAGGTTCTTTTGAGTTGAGGGCCTACGTTGAGAGCATCGGCCCCGGCCAGGAGCTGCAACTTGGAACTACTCTAAATGTGCCTGTAGTTGGTGGACAGACGAACTACACAGCGACTATCACCGTACCTGGAGGTACTCTATTGGGTGAAGGAGAAATCTTTAACGGGGCGCCAGTTTCTGGCGTTTACAAGATAATCGCTGTTCTTCAGCATCTGAATCCGGGCCCCACCTGGATCTCTGGTTTTGCGGAGGATAGTGTAAGAATGTTCCTGAACCCGTAAGGGCACGAATAGCTTGCAGTCGTTTAGGCCGGTCGTCCAAACATTTAGGGCGACCGGCCGCTCTCCGGGAATTGTTCAAGATGATGGAAGCCAAGTTGCTATTGATTGTTTAGCAGTGGTTTCCTCAGTTCGAGTAGCGAACTTCGAAGATGTGAGCCTTTAGATTGTCTCCAGGCTGATCAATGCGTTGCGGGAGCCTACAAATTTGTCGTCGCCGTCACGATGATGGGCGATAATAAGCGCCCCGGTCCCTTCGCCTTGATGACCATTGCTCCATTATCATACTCGACCTATGGCTGACCGAAAGCGCGCCAGATCGTTCCGAGCCGTATTATCTCATTGGGCTTGATCGCCGTGAGCTTGTTGCTGGCCTAGCTCCGTTAACGTGATCTTATCGGGAAGGGGAAAGGCCATCCTGCTGAACGCGAACAAGATAATTCCTCGGGGAAGAGGTGATCCGCATGGCGAGGAAGCAGTCTCGCATTCTTAACACCGTCCCACCAATAAAGGCTGATGATTTCAGGTTAATAAGAGGTATCGGTCCGCGTCATGCAGCTAGACTTCATGATGCGGGCATACATACATTTACTCAACTGGCTTCCCTTCCCCCTGCCAAGCTCGCTGGCAAAGTCAGCGGACTATCAGTCAAACAAATTACCCACCAAGACTGGATTGGTCAGGCATGGAAGATAGCCCGTAAAAAGCCTCAACCCAAGCATAATAATAAAACAACGGCGAGTCTAACTATCCGCCAACATTATGAGAATTTCACAATTGAATTCCTGGTGAATGAAAAAAACAAACTTCGCCGATTACGGATCATGCACATCCAAAGCGGGGATATAGAAACATGGACAAACTGGAACCCGGAAGAAATTTCACACTTTTTAGAGCGGCATACAGGAGTTCAGTTTCCGAAGGAAAAATCACATAGTCAAGAAGCACTCGCCGCCAAAACCAAGCAAAGCCATCCATCAACAGGGAAGTTGGTAGAGCCTGGTATTAAAACTCCTCCAAAGAAACGCTCGCAAGAATCGGCGATGGTATCGACTACAAAAGTAAAAAAAGTTCAAGGAGAAATTACACAGACAAGAACCAAGCAAAGCCGTTCCAAAGCGCGTAAATTGGTAAAACCTATTGTCAAAACTCCTCCAACTGAAATTTCTCAAAAACCCGAAGCACCATCAGTTCCGAAAGTAGAACAAGATCAAGCAAGGTCCGGACCATTAGAAATCGGACAAAGTAACCAGCTAGCTCCGATCCCATTTAAACTTGCAGCCGAGGTTCTTCCCAATAGATTTCTTCAGATGTCCATACCATCTCCGGTTCCAGAAGAAATCAAGCATCAGGCGGATTCCGTACAACCTGAAGCGCCAAAACATCAAACTGTAGGAGAAACTAAAAGTCAGATGGGAGTGATCCGTTTGTTGAAGTGGAACAATTTAATGGCTGGTTCAGATCAACCTGTGCAAAGCCTGCCCCACGATCAAACATTCGATGTAAAGTTGACTCTCGACATCAGCAGCTTACCCGTTGCAGCAAAATCCCAATTGGATATAACCGGGTCGTTGCTTGCGAAAAAATTGGGGGGTCATGAACGTGGGGTGATCGGTGAGAAACAGGTGGTCATTCCATACTCCCCCATTATCAGCCTACACGTCGGAAGAGTGTCACTTGAGGAAGGACTTTACCGCCTGGAAGCACAAATTAAGCTGAACGATTCCGAGGCAACAGCACCTACAAAAAGCATCTACGCTTCCCTTCAAGGTGGGCTGATTCAGGTTTATTGAACGCCGGTGTTCCAAAGATCGGAATAATTGTTTTTATCCATCCAGGAGATCCAGGGGATCAAGCGGGTCTCATCAGCAGGTTCGATCGCTTCTGTATGAGGTGAAGCGGCTTCAGCCTGGGTACCCACCAGTCCTTCCAGCTGAACATTGCTTTTGAAACCTTTGAAACCACTGTGACCAACAAAATTATCCCCAGCCACGATCACAGTCCGTTTAAATCTTGGGACCCAATTTACCAACAAATGGCGACCACAGTCAGGGCATAACCATTCTTCGGTGCCTTCATGCTCGCTGATTAAATTCATCGTGTGCATTATTTCATCTCCATTTCATACCGTGGCTTACGGTTTGCCACACCACCAATCATAGTAGTTAAAACGAATAACATGAGGATGTGTACCTTACAGTCTCATATCTGTTTCGTCTGGCATATATAAACAGCCGCAGCCGATGGCTACTTCATCAGGTAACCCTCCCGTAAAATAAGGTTCTCCCGCACTTTATGTGAAAATCAAGGCGGACCAAGAACTTTTAGACGAAGCAAATCAAAATTTGCGCGGCCATACATCTGATGTTTAATCATTTTCAATCGATT
>Ga0210377_10003084_pt1 | contig 14363 bp, 7 predicted proteins | sample PLM4_65_b1redo_FD_155480 | JGI IMG/M metagenome (GOLD analysis project Ga0210377, IMG submission 155480) | Groundwater sediment microbial communities from an aquifer in East River, Colorado, USA - PLM4_65_b1 redo | ecosystem: Environmental > Terrestrial > Soil > Riparian zone | place: USA: East...
CAGGTTTATCAGATCGCGGACCGGATTACGGTCTTACGAAATGGGAAACTGGTGGGCACCTACGACACATCCTCTTTGCCGCGCGTCGAGCTGGTCGCCAAAATGCTTGGACGCAGTTTGACCGAATTGGATGCCCTGTCAAAAGTAAAATCCCAGGTGGAAGAGAAGAAGGATGAACAACATTTGGTCGAAACAAAAGGTCTGGGGCGGACAGGCTCACTGGAGCCGGTAGACCTAAAATTAAGGGTTAATGAAGTTTTGGGGATTGCAGGTTTACTAGGTTCTGGGCGAACTGAACTGGCGGGTTTGATCTTTGGGATCGATGCACCTGATAGTGGCTCCCTCTTTGTTGGCGGCGAGAAGGTGAATGCCTTTTCGCCCCTTGAATCTCTCAAGCGCGGAATTGCCTTATGCCCTGAAGATCGCAAGGCGGAGGGAATCGTCGGGGACTTAACGATCCGCGAAAATATCATCCTGGCTTTGCAGGCGTATTATGGGTGGTTCAAATTTCTCTCCCTGCAGAAGCAAAATGAAATTGCCGAAAAGTATATTCAGTTGTTGGGGATCGTTACACCATCCCCTGATCAGTTGGTCAAGAATTTGAGCGGTGGCAATCAACAGAAAGTCATTCTTGCCCGTTGGCTGGCCACGAATCCCAAGGTTCTCATTTTGGATGAACCTACGCGAGGTATTGATGTGGGTGCAAAAACTGAAATTCAAAAATTGGTTATGCAATTAGCAGAGGAGGGCAAATCGTGTGTATTCATCTCCTCTGAGTTGGAAGAAGTGCTGCGTGTCAGCGATCGTATTGCAGTGCTGCGTGATCGCAAGAAGGTTGCTGAATATTCCAGTAGCGTGGACGATCAGACTCTTATCCATACCATGGCAGGCGAACTATGAAACAAAAGACACCACTGCTGAAACGAATTCGTGAAAGCCGCTTACTGTGGCCGCTCGTTGCCTGGATCATTATTCTGCTTTTTGACGCCATTGTTGAGCCAGGCTTCTTTGAGCTTGGCATCATAGATGACCCAGTGTACGGAAAACACCTGTATGGCAACATGGTTGATATCTTCAACAATGGCGCTCCTCTCATGCTTGTGGCAATTGGGATGACCCTCGTAATTGCAACTGGTGGCATCGATCTTTCCGTGGGTGCCGTGATCGCGATCTCAGCAGCCATGGGTGCCGTGCTGATCAACCCGGCCCTGGGAAATCAACTGATCACGAACGATATCCTGACCAAGAATGCAACAAATACCGCTTTGCCTCTCATCATTTTGGCTGACTTGGCAGCTGGTACGCTCTGTGGTCTATGGAATGGGATCCTGGTTTCCAGAGCGAAAATCCAGCCGATGGTTGCTACACTGATCCTGATGGTGGCGGGTCGTGGAATTGCGCAGCTCATTACCAATGGGCAGATCATGACCATTTATTACACGCCCTATTTCTGGTTTGGAAATGGGTATATTTTGGGCCTGCCGGTCTCCATATATATTGTGGCATTGGTGCTCCTGCTGGCCTGGTTATTGGTGCGCAAGACCGCCATCGGCTTGTTCATTGAGTCGGTTGGGATCAATGCCAAATCGACATACTATAGCGGCATCAACGAACAAAATGTCAAGTTGTTAGCCTATACTTTCTGCGGATTTTGCGGTGCCATTGCCGGTTTGATCCTCAGTTCCTACGTTCACAGCGCGGATGGAAATAACAACGGGCTCAACTATGAACTGGATGCAATTCTGGCAGTTGTCATGGGTGGGACGTTAATGACAGGTGGACGGTTCTCCTTGTTTGCCAGTGTGATTGGCGCGGTCGTCATCTGGACCTTTACCGTCACAGTGTATAGCCTTGGTGTGCCGGCAAATGCCTTGTTAGCCGCCAAAGCGGTGTTGGTCATGGTGGTGATTTTGCTTTATTCAGATTACACCCGTCGCTTCATAAATCGATTGGTCGAGCGAAGAGGTTCTCAGCATGGCACAACGAATTAAACCCTTCCTTTTGCGATACGGCTCGCTACTAACAACCATCGCGATTTTTGTCCTGGTCTTCTTTATAGGCGGTCAGCTGTACCCCGCCATGCAGAAACCACAGGTGTTTTTCAACCTGTTTATCAATGATAGTAGCCTTCTCCTTGTTGCCATTGGGATGACGATGGTGATTCTTAGCGGAGGCGGCGGCATTGATCTTTCTGTGGGAGGGGTGATTGCGCTGACCAGCACGGCTTCTGCCGCATTGCTTCGGAGTGGGGTAAGCCCGTATATCGTGATCCCGCTCATGGTCATTGTGGGAATCGCATTTGGGTCCCTCATGGGTTGGATCATTCAGACTCTCAAAGTACAGCCTTTTATTGCGACGTTGATGGGTCTTTATTTCACACGCGGCTTGGCTTACATCATCAGCCTGACCTCCGTGACCATTAAGGATCCTGTTTATAAAACCGTGGCGCTGACACCGATCTATATCCCATTCCTGCCAAATACATATATCTACCCCACAACCCTGGTCGGTCCTGTCATGTTGATCGTGGCCATCTATTTGACTTTTTTTACACGCTTTGGGCGTACGGTTTATGCAATGGGAAATAACGAACAATCAGCGCTCTTGATGGGTTTGTCTGTGGCTCGCACGAAAATTGCCGTCTATGCCTTCAGTGGCTTTTGTTCAGCGTTGGCGGGAATTGTTTTCAGTATGTCGTTACTGGCAGGCTATGGACAGTTTGCCACAGGGATGGAATTGGATGCCATCGCCTCCGTAGTGATGGGGGGCACGTCGTTAGCTGGTGGTGTTGGTAATGTTATCGGTACTCTGTTTGGCGTTTTGATCCATGGCACGATCGTGTCCATCCTTCAGTTTAACGGCACGCTGAGCTCCTGGTGGACGCGTATCGGAGTGGGTGTGCTGACGCTTATCTTTATTGGAATTCAAAGCCTGTTCTACATGAGAAAAAAACATTCCTAGCAGGCGGTCGGAGAGCAGTGTATCACGAGAAAAAAACCAGTTTGAACCGCCAAGAACGCAAAGAGCGCGAAGTTTTAAAGATTTTCTTAGCGGGCTTCGCGGTAAAAAATGTCCGCTGGTCAAGTTCTCCGACAAGCTGCTAATAAGTGATTCTATATCTTGCTCATCGTCATAACCCGCCTCAACTCGAAGGAGGCGGGTTTGAACATTAAACGATATCCTTCCCGTATTGTCTCAACTGCTTTCGTCTTTCTTTATAATCCGGCATCCATTTCTCCACGAGACTCCAAAACCGCTTGGAATGATTGTGGTGGATGATGTGTGCCAGTTCATGGATGACCACGTAATCAATGACGTTAAGGGGTGTCATGATGAGACGCCACGAAAAGCTCAGTGTGTTTTTTGAACTGCATGAGCCCCAGCGCGTCCGCGCGGAGGTGATGCGGATCTTTCCCGCCGGAACCTGGTACCGTTCTGCGAAAAGCGCTACCCGTTCCCTGATGAGCTTCGCTGCTTGTTTGCGATACCAATTTCGAAAGACCGCTTCCGCGTTCTTTTGTTCTGATTCTGCCAGTTTGAAGGCATCTTCCAAAATAAGCTTCTGCCTGGCATCGCTGACAATTTCCAATGGATAGGACTGCCCCAAATATAAGAATTTCTCGCCCGCCTGATACTGCCGCGGCTGCTCGGGAACGATGGATTTTAATTCCTCTTGTTTCTTCTCCACCCATTTTGTATGCTTCTCTACAAACTCATCGATCACCTTTGCAGACATTTTCATCGGCGCACGCACGGTGATAGAACCATCGCGTTCCACGATCAATGCGACGGTCCTGCGTTTGCTGCGAACGATACGGGTGATATTGACAGGCATATGGAAGAAGTCTCATTATATCGATTGATTCGATCTCTCACAAATGGACAGGGAAAGAGCGCCTCTGCATGATAGAATCGCCGCCATGACCCACGCTGAACAGATCGCCACCCAACTTCATGTCAAACCGTCTCAGGTGACCGCCGTTATCAACCTTCTGGATGAGGACAACACTGTCCCGTTTATTGCCCGCTATCGCAAGGAGATGACCGGCTCGCTGGACGACGAACAGATCCGTATCATTGCCGATGAACTGGTGCGCCTGCGTGCCCTCGATGAACGCCGCGCGGTCATCCTTGCCTCCATTGAAGAGCAGGGCAAGCTCACCGATGAACTGCGCGACAGCATCAATGGCGCGGATACGATGACTACACTCGAAGACCTCTACGCGCCTTACAAAAAGAAGCGCCGCACGCGTGCCATGATCGCCCGTGAAAGGGGATTGGAGCCGCTGGCGGAGTTGATCCTGCAACAGCCAACCGATGGTTCCCCCGAACAATTGGCGGCAAAGTTCCTCAATGATCAGGTCACCGATGTTGCCGAAGCGCTACAGGGCGCCCGTGACATTGTTGCAGAAATGATCAGCGACAATGCCAACGTCCGCGCTGTGGTGCGAGAAAAGGCGCTCAAGTTCTCCAAGGTGCGCGTCGAGAAGATCGCGGATGCAGTGGATGAGAAGACAGTCTATCAGTCCTATTACGAGTTCGAGCAGCGCGTGGACCGTCTCCAGCCGCACCAGGTCCTCGCCGTCACACGCGGCGAAAAGGAAGGCGTTCTGCGCGTGCATATCGATATCGCCGAGCGCGATTGGCTGGATGCTGTTCAAGCGGAGTTCGAGCCTGATATCCTGTCTCCGTTCTCCGATCAACTGGAACAAGCCATGCAGGATTCTGCCGAGCGGCTCCTGCTCCCAGCCATCGAACGCGATGTGCGCCGCGAAAAAGGAGAGATCGCGGATAACCATGCCATCCAGGTCTTTGCCAACAATCTGCGCGCGTTACTGAGTCAGCCGCCTCTTGCTCATCACGTCATCCTGGGACTCGACCCCGGCTTTCGCACCGGCTGCAAGGTTGCCGTTGTGGATAGTACGGGCAAGCTGATCGACACCGGCACGATCTACCCCCATGAGCCGAAGAATGATTGGAAGGGCACGATCAATACTCTGCAGGATATGATCAACCGTCACCACGTTACGCTCATTACCATTGGCAACGGCACAGCTTCACGCGAAACAGAGAAGTTGGCGGCGGAGTTGACCAAAAACGCGCCGAAGACAAAATATCTCATCGTGAATGAGGCGGGTGCTTCTGTGTATTCCGCATCGGCTCTGGCGCGGCAGGAATTCCCCGACCTGGATGTCTCGATCCGCGGTGCGGTCTCCATTGCGCGTCGTGCGCAGGATCCGCTGGCGGAGTTGGTCAAGATCGATCCGAAATCCATCGGCGTGGGATTGTATCAACACGATGTCGATCAAACTGCGCTCACGCATGCCCTCGATGGCGTCGTCGAAAGCGTCGTCAATCGCGTGGGCGTGGATGCGAACACCGCCAGCCCGGCGCTGCTCACGCATGTGGCAGGCATCGGTCCCAAACTTGCCACGAACATCGTTGCCTACCGTGATGCCAATGGACCCTTCAAGTCGCGTGCCGAGCTTCGCAAGGTGACCGGTCTTGGACCCAAAGCGTTTGAACAAGCAGCAGGCTTCATGCGGATTCAGGATGGGAAGGATCCTCTGGATGCCTCCGCGATTCATCCCGAATCCTATGGTGTTGCCAAAGCCCTGCTCGCTCTTGCGGGACTTTCAGTTGATTCCGCTATCAGTGAGAGAGTCTCCACTCTTGAAGCGCTTACAGCCAAAATGCCACTCGATGCACTGGCTCAGCAATTGAACTGCGGCGTGCCGACCCTCAAAGACATCCTCGAACAATTGGTCCGCCCCGGCAGAGACCCGCGCACCGACGCGCCGCTTCCCATCCTGCGCTCGGATGTGCTGAAAGCCGAAGACCTGGTCACCGGTATGCAGCTCAAAGGGACCGTCCGCAACGTGGTGGACTTCGGTGCCTTCGTGGATATTGGCATCAAACAGGATGGTCTGCTGCATCGCACACAGATCCCTACAGGCACTGTCCTCAAAGTGGGTGACATCATTGATGTCGAGATCCTCAAGATAGAGAACGAACGTGGTCGCATCGGCTTGGGCTGGGTCAGTAAAAAAGCGGAAGTTGGAATCTCCTCCGACCGAAATTGATAAGCCACCATCCGAATAATTTTGCGAAAAGTCCTGACGGGTTTTACCTGCCAGGACTTTTCTGTAATGGACAGGTCAAATTGCAGGGTGGTACCATGTTTCCATTCGGGGAACATAAAGCGCAGCATGACGTCATGACAATAAGCGGAGGCTTGCTTCAATGGACAATCAATGGAAAAACATGCTTCGTTCCAAACGCACTTTTGTGTGGCTTGGTATCGTCATTCTGGTCGTCGCCAGCGGAATTGTTTTGCTTGCAAAAAGATTTCAGCCCGGGAATTCGAAGCCGGGAGATACAAACGTTATTCCCGTTGCCGTCGACACAAACCAGCCGTCTACTGGAACGCCGGACAAATTCGGGATCGACATTGGATTAAGCGATGGACAGTCCCAGCCGCAGAATGTGACTCCGCTTCCGCTGGCGACCGGGGAACCGCTTTCGCTGGATAAGATCGGGTCGATCCTGGCGCGTCTGCCGGCGCTGCTCTCTGGTTCGGGTGAGCAAACGGAGTTCAACCTGCCGTCAGAAATTTTGCCTCCGCCGCGACCGGGGAACACGATCAAAGAGTCGTTCCCGCCTCTCGAAACGGGACCAACCCCGGCTGGGGAAGAAGCGGGTCCACTTCAAGTCCTGCGATTCGCTCCCGAAGGGGAAATCCCGATCGCACCGTTTGTCAGCGTGACGTTTAATCAGTCGATGGTCCCGCTGGGAACGTTGAGCGATCTGGCGGCAAAAGATGTTCCAGTTACTATCGAACCAGCTTTGTCTGGAACGTGGCGTTGGTTGGGAACGAAGACACTGACGTTCGAATATGATTCCGAATTAATCGACCGCCTGCCGAAAGCAACGGAATATACGGTCATCGTTCCGGCAGGGACAAAATCCACGAGCGGCGGGATATTGGAAGAAGCCGTTTCATGGACGTTCAAAACGCCTCCGCCCAAAGTCATCACAAGCTATCCTGATAATTCTCCACAGCCGCTCGAGCCGCTCTTTTTTGTGGCGTTCGATCAACGCATCGACCCGGCGGCAGTGTTGAAGACCATCTCTGTCAAAGCGGGCAGTCAGGATGTGAGTATTGTCTTAGCCAGCCAGGCAGAGATCGAGAAAGATGCACGTGTCAGCCAACTGAGCAAGGACACACAGGAAGGACGCTGGCTGGCGTTCCGCGCGCAAGATGCCTTTCAACCGGAGACGAATATTTCGATCACGATCGGGCCGGGAACGCCCTCTGCAGAAGGACCACTGACCACCACCGAAGCTCAATCTTTTACTTTCATAACCTACACACCGTTGCGGATCGTGGAACATCGCTGTTCCTGGTACGACAACGATTGTCCGCCGTTGACTCCTTTTTATATTCGTTTCAATAATCCACTGGATACTAGTGTCACCAGTGAAGATATGTTGCGTGTGGAACCGGAGATCCCCGGCGTGACCGCCAACATCTACGGTGACTCGATCGAGATCAGTGGCGAGACCAAAGGACGAACGACCTACACTGTGACCGTATCTGGTAAGGTGCAGGATATCTTCGGTCAGCAGTTGGGGAAGGATGTGCAACTGACGTTCAAAGTGGGAAAAGCAGAACCAACGTTGGTGAACACGCAGCAAATCTTTATGACTCTCGACCCGACAGCATCCAAAAAGATCTACTCGCTGTATGCCATCAATTATGACAAATTGAATTTGAAGGTGTATTCTGTTCAGCCGGATGACTGGAGTAATTTCATGTCATATCTGCGCAACTGGCAGCAGAATATTCCAGAGATAAAAATGCCCGGCAAGCTCGTGGAAGACAAAGTGCTCAATTTGAATTTGCCTGCCGATACGTTGTCACAGGTTGATATCGATCTGGGTCAATATCTAAACGGGAACTATGGTCATCTTGTTTTGGTCGTCGAACCGCCCGCGGGAATGTTCGAGAGTGATGACGATAAATGGCGGCGCTTCTCGCAAACGATCATCACCTGGGTGCAGGTCACACAGATCGGTTTGGATGCGTATTCCGATTACAGTGAGATGGTCGCATGGGCAACTGACCTCAAAGATGGTTCCCCGTTAGCGGGTGTACAAATTCGCCCCAATAACAAAAGCGCCACGGTCTTGAGTGGCACGGATGGCATCGTACGTTTTGATATTCCACTGAGCGCAACCTATCTTGTAGCAAGCAAAGGTGCCGATCATGCACTCCTGCCACGAAATTCTATGTATTACTCGTATGCCGATTCCTGGGATCCCTTACCAGTCAACGATTCACTCCGTTGGTATGTATTCGATGACCGCCAGATATATAAACCCGGCGAAGAAGTGCATATCAAAGGTTGGCTGCGCCTCATCGGCGGCAGAAAAAACGGTGATGTTGGGTTGGTAGGGGATCGTGTCCGTGTGATTAATTACCAAATCACTGATTCGATGGGAAATATTCTCAAAGATGGACAGGTTGATGTGAATGTCTTAGGTGGTTTTGATTTGACATTTACCATTCCTCAAGTTACAAATTTGGGATATACCCAACTCTACTTAACTGCCAGTGGCGATGTGGATAGGTTGGATATGAAGGGTTTCCTTCATCAATTTCAGATCCAGGAATTTCGCACACCGGAGTATGAAGTCAACGCGCGCAATGAAACAACAGGTCCATATTTTGTCGGCGATCAAGCCACGCTGGCAGTGGAAGCAAAATATTATGCGGGCGGCGGTCTGCCGAATGCCGATGTCACCTGGCAGGTGACATCTTCTCCTGGAACATACGCGCCGCCTAACTGGAACGATTTCACCTTTGGCAATTGGCAGCCGTGGTGGTTTTACGATTACTGGTTTCCTCCTGTTCCGGGCGGTGAAGGTCAGACCGAATATTTCAACGGCAAGACCGATGCCTCCGGCACGCATTTTTTGAATCTCGATTTCAAACCAAAAGGCGACCCTGCCAAAGACCCGCAACCGCAGAGTGTTGTTGCGCAAGCCACGGTCATGGATGTGAACCGTCAAGCATGGAGCAGCACGACCACGCTGCTCGTCCACCCGGCGGACGTCTACATCGGCATCCGCAGTGACCGTTACTTTGTCCCGAAAGGCACGCCGCTTAAGATCGATTTCATTGTCACTGACTTGGATGGTAACGCTGTAGAAAATCGACAGGTTGATATCACGGCCGGACGCCTGGAATGGAAGACGAAGAACGGGACCTTTGTCGAAGAAGTGGTAGACGAACAAACCTGCTCGGTTCTTTCCAAGCTGGAACCTGATACCTGTTCCTTTGAAACTCCCCTCGGTGGAAGCTACCAGATCACCGCCGTCGTGACTGATGAACTCGGACGCAAGAATCAAAGTCGTTTCACGCGCTGGGTCAGCGGCGGGAAACTGCCTCCGTCAAGAAAAGTCGAACAGGAAAAGGTCACGCTGATCCCCGATAAGGAAACCTATCAACCCGGCGATACGGCAGAGATCCTTGTCCAGTCGTCGTTCACACCGGCAGAAGGATTACTCACTGTTACTCGCAGCGGCATCCTGTACACCACGCGTTTCCAAGTTGAAGATGGTACAGCTATACTGAAGATTCCCGTTGAAGAAGAATATATCCCGAATTTAAATATTCAAGTCGATCTGGTTGGCTCCGCGCCACGCACCGATGACAAGGGAGACTTGCTCAAGAATGTACCGCCGCGTCCTGCGTTTGCCACAGCCCAATTGACCTTGACCATTCCACCCCTACAGCGGACGTTATCCCTGCAGGTCACACCCGATCAAAGCAAATTGGAACCGGGCGGCGAAACGACATTGACCGTTGTAGTGAAAGACGCAAAGAATGCTCCGGTAGCCGACGCAGAATTAGCCGTTGTGGTCGTGGATGAAGCCATACTGGCACTGACAAATTATCAACTGCAAGACCCGCTAAGTGTCTTCTATGAAAACCGACCCGCCTACCTCGATAGTGTCTATGGTCGTACCAGTATCGTTCTTGCTGATCCACAAACCATTGCCAAGGATGCACGCCAATCTGCTACGTCAAATGAAAGCGTTGCGGGTGCGCCTGCATCCACCCAATCTCCTGCTGCTACCGAAGCTCCCGCAATGCCAGCCGTGGCAGATGGTTTGCGTACTGACCAAGCACCCATCAATGTCCGCTCTGATTTCAATCCGTTGGCGACCTTTGCCCCCACGGTGCATACTGGTTTTAATGGTGAAGCACGTATCTACATCAAACTGCCGGATAATCTTACGCGCTACCGTATCATGGTTGTGGCAGTCGATGAAAAGGGAAATCAATTTGGCACAGGTGAATCGAACGTCACGGCACGCTTGCCGCTGATGGTGCGTCCGTCCGCGCCGCGCTTCCTCAACTTTGGCGACAAGTTCGAATTGCCCGTGGTCTTGCAAAATCAAACCGACCTCCCAATGACCGTGGATGTAGTTGCTCGCGCGACTAACCTTGAACTGGAAAACTCCGGTTTCCGTGTAGAAGTCCCGGCGAATGACCGTATCGAAGTGCGCTTCCCGGCATCGACGATCATGTCGGGCACAGCTCGTGTTCAGATTGCCGCAACATCTGGAAGTTATGCCGATGCCGCTACCGTGGAATTACCTGTCTACACCCCGGCAACCACGGAAGCCTTTGCCACGTATGGTGTCATTGACGAAGGCACTCTCGCCCAACCGGTTCAATATCCCTCGAATGTTTTCCCACAATACGGCGGACTGGAAGTCACAACATCGTCCACGGCTTTGCAGGCATTGACCGATGCAGTGCTCTACCTCACCTCCTGCCCGTATGAAGGCTCAGAACAATTGTCTTCGCGAGTGCTGGCAATCGCCTCCTTGCGCGATGTATTAACGGCGTTCAGAGCGGACGGATTGCCATCCGCCAGTGAAATGGAATCAGCCGTCGACCGCGATATCGAACGTCTGCAGTCCTTGCAAAACGATGATGGCGGATTCCCATATTGGCGGCGCGGATTCGAATCGATCCCGTTCAACACCATCCATGTGGCTCACGCCTTATTCCGCGCTCAGCAAAAGGGATTCGATGTCCCGGCTGAGGTGCAGCAGAATGCCTTGAGTTATCTGCGTGATATCGAGAGTCATTACCCGAGTTGGTACAGCCAGGACACTCGCTGGACGTTGAGCGCGTACGCCTTGTACGTCCGCAATTTGACCGGGGACCGCGACTCAAGCAAAGCCGAAAAACTGTTGAAGAGCGCCGGGTTGGAAAATCTTTCGATGGAAGCCATCGGCTGGTTATGGTCTGTGATCGATGACAGTAATCAACTGGATGCCATCCGACTCTATGTGAACAATCATGTTGTGGAAACGGCGGGCGCCGCGAACTTCACCACCTATTACAGCGACCAGACCTACCTGTTGCTCAGCTCCGACCGCCGCACCGATGCCATTCTGTTGGATGCCTTGATGGAAGATAACCCGCAAAGCGACCTGATCGTCAAAGTGGTCAACGGTCTGCTGGCTCACCGCACCAAGGGTCGCTGGGAGAATACGCAGGAGAATGTCTTTGTGCTGTTGGCACTAGACCGCTACTTCAACACCTACGAAGCGCAAATGCCAGACTTTGTGGCGCGCATCTGGTTGGGAAATACCTACGTAGGCAGTAATGAGTTCCACGGGCGAACGACTGACCAATATGAAACGCTCGTCCCGATGACGTACGTTCTCTCTGAAACCGCGGCTGGCGGCGGAATCCAGGATTTGACCTTGAGCAAGGATGGTCCCGGTCGGCTCTATTATCGCCTCGGTCTGAAGTACGCTCCCACTGACCTAAATCTGGACCCGTTGGATATGGGCTTTGTCATTCAACGCCACTATGAAGGCGTGGATAATCCTGAAGATGTCTATCAGGACAGTGACGGTGTCTGGCATATCAAAGCCGGGGCGCGCGTGCGGGTAAAGATCACGATGGTCACCGATAATCGCCGCTATCATGTGGCGTTGGTCGACCCGTTGCCAGCCGGGTTGGAGGTCGTGAATCCTGCCCTGACAGTATCACAGAGCATTCCACAAGATCCCACTGCTCCTGATTATCGCTATGGCGATTTGCTTAGCAAATCGTGGTGGTGGGGTCCGTGGTATGAACATCAGAACATGCGCGATGAACGGGCGGAAGCCTTCACATCCCTGTTGTGGGAGGGTGTCTACGAATACACCTACATTGCGCGTGCAACTACTCCCGGTACCTTCATTGTCCCACCCGCTAAAGCGGAAGAGATGTACTCCCCCGAAGTCTTTGGTCGCAGTGGCAGTGATTGGGTGATCGTAAAATAACTGATAGTGGTGTAGAAACAAATCGCTTTGGAAACTCTAGTGAAGCTCCTTCAATATGAGGGAGCTTTTTCTTTGACAAGCGATACAGTGCGCCATCCTCTTGGCTCTAGGGATTTCCCTATTCTCCGTGGGTGTGATTCCTGATGGAGAGGAAGACACGAATGTCTATAATTTATGTAGATAAAAAGTAAAGGAGATGTGAAGATGTTAAAAATGGAACTCAAAGAAGGAACCCGCGTGGTGACCGTTGATGGCAAGGAAGTTGGAAAGATCAACCGTTTTGCTATAGATCCTGTGACGGATGAAGTCACTCATATCGTTGTTCAAAAAGGCTGGTTGTTAACGGAAGATAAAGTAGTACCGCTGGATAAAGTCAATTCAGCCTCTGAACATGATGTGATTTTGAATGAAAATGTAGATGACTTTGAAGACCTGCCGCCGTTCGAAGAAACCCATTTTGTCAGAGTCGATGGGGATGATGTCGATACACCCGTAACTGATGAATCGCCCCATGTGCGGGTTGCACCTGCTTACTATTGGTATCCTCCATCGGGCTATTTGGGAGTCCCGGCTTCGGGCATTGGATATGAGAATTGGCCCCAGGTTGCGACGAAACAAAATATCCCGGATGAGACCGTGGCATTGAAAGAAGGCTCAAAGGTGATCAGTTCTGATGACAGGCACGTGGGCAATGTGGAGCGCTTAATGGTGGATACTGCCTCGAACAGGGCAACGCATTTTCTCATCTCACAGGGATTGCTCTTCAAAGACCGGAAACTTGTCCCGGCTCATTGGGTAAAGACGATGGAAGAAGATAAGGTTTATCTGGCGGTGTCTTCCAATGTGTTGGAAAACCTCCCGTCGTATAAGTCTGAATGAAACAGTACTGGAATCAGGTAGCGCTCCGATAATTGACCCCACTACCTTGCCGAAATTTGGATTCGATGCCTAGCGGATCACCATTTGCAACCCGGCGTTGTGCTGATGCCCGCCGCTTTTCCCACACGTTTGTACATCGTCACATTGGTGAACGGCTCGCCCAGAATCCCATCGTGGATCGCCCAGGATCGTAAGCGGACACTGTTCACAGCCTGGGACGACCGGAACGGATTCGAGTCATCAAGCAGCGGATACAGGTCGCCTCCTTCCTGGAACCCGCTCTGGATACTGTCCATCAGGCGCTTACCCATCTGGTAGGCAAACCCATAACGCTCGAAGATCACCGCGTTGTGATAATACAACGGCTCTACAAAATACATGTCGTGTCCCAGGCTGGTGACAAAGCCCTCGAACGCATCCATTGCATCGTGGAGTAGCCGTAAACCGCGTCGTACCTGACCAGGTGCGAGACCCGCTTCCATGGCGGCTTGTTCTGCTTGCATGTTTCGTTTGAGCGTACCAAAGCGGGTGCGGGTTCCATCGGGCATTCGATCTACGCTGAAGCGAGGAGCATCGGGGTCGTTTAAGATGTAGAGCAAGACATGGATCTGTCCGTTGAGCGTATCGGTGAGATGAGCGTAGAGAATTGGGTCAGGGAAGTTCTGTTCGTGGAATAGACTCATCTCCACATCGCTGGAGCCGCGAGCAAAACTGAATTTCAGTAACGATTGAATGCGCTGAGAATCGATATTGGGCAAGTTGAATCGTTCCAAAAGTGTTTTTGGAATATAACGGGCGTAGATTGCCCTTTTTTCATTTTCTGGGAGATTGTTGATTCCGCCGATTGTTGATGGAGTCATGTTTTAGTCCCTGAGTCGCTTTGTCGTGTAGCCACTTTGGCTGTGGTCTGGTTTGTTGACTACAAGATTATCAAGCCATGTGACTTAATCTAACTACCTAACTCTGGTTTCCCGTTCAGCGCTTCTAGCTTCGTCGCGCTTGGCGATGGTGGCGCGTTTGTCGTAGGCTTTCTTGCCCTTTGCCAGCGCGATCTCGATCTTGGCGCGCCCATCTTTGAGATAGATGCGCGTTGGCACGATGGTCATGCCCTTGATGCGGACGTT
>Ga0210377_10003085_pt1 | contig 14362 bp, 8 predicted proteins | sample PLM4_65_b1redo_FD_155480 | JGI IMG/M metagenome (GOLD analysis project Ga0210377, IMG submission 155480) | Groundwater sediment microbial communities from an aquifer in East River, Colorado, USA - PLM4_65_b1 redo | ecosystem: Environmental > Terrestrial > Soil > Riparian zone | place: USA: East...
GCCAGCCTTCCTGTTCTTTTAACGCGATGAGTCCGGCCTGCCCCGCGAGCATCTCGATGGCGATACGTAAAATACGCGCGAGAAGTTTCTCAAGGTCAAGTTCCTGAGTAAGAGCACGGGATATTTCAAGCAGGTAGTCGCGTTGACGGACACGAAAATCAGGGAGCATGGTGTGATTTTATCACCGGCATGTTTGCAGAATGTAAGAGAATTCAATCCTGTAAAAAATTGATGAACCTTGTTCTGCCTACATCCGATTCGTAACAAATCCATATTAATCTCGTCTTGAAGTACGCTTTGCCTGACAATTTTGGAGGCGTTCGTTTGCCCTGTTCGCTGCCCGCTGTTTAGTGTATTGTTGACAATTACGATGTTTGTCCGTACAATCCTAACAAAAGTGCAAAGTGGATTCTCTGAGTCCTTTTTGCCGGTTATATAAAGCCTGTTTGATGTCTTTTTGAAAGGGAAGTTATGAAAAATCCAACCCTGTTATCCAGCGTGCAAGTTCCGGTACGGGTGTTACTTTTATTCGTGTTGATATTATCAGGCTTTATCGTTCCACTAGACGCGCGAGCTGCCGCGGCCCCGGAGTCGGCAATAAAGGCTCAGATTTCTTTTCCAGCGGAGATCAATAAGGATTTTTCGCCGATCTCCATAACGGCCGGTGGGATTTCCCGCCTTCGCATAACCATTTTTAATCCAAACACCTTCCAATTGACGAATGCCGCGTGGGCCGATAATTTGGTCGGGATCCAACCTGGTATTTCCATCGCGAATCCGGTTAATCTGACCAATACCTGTGGCGGTACTGTGGTTGCGCCTGCCGGGGGAACTTCATTGTCATTAAGCGGGGGTATTGTGCCTGCTCAGATTGGTGTAACGCCGGGTTCCTGTACTGTCTCAATCGATGTTACATCGACCACACCGGGCAACTTGATCAACACGATTCCTGCTGGCGGACTGACTGCAACAGGCGGCGGCGGAAGTATCACAAATACCACGCCAGCGAGCGCTACCCTAAACGTGTCAGGGATCCAGACTCCTACGGTGAGTAAGAGCTTTAACCCGGGTACGATCTGGGTTGGGCAAACCAGCCAATTGTCCATCGTGATCATGAATAATCAATCGAATGCGAACCTGACCCAGGCCTCCCTCAACGATAACCTGCCTGCCAATGTTTTCCTTGCGAATCCGGTCTCCCCAACATTGACCGGGTGCGGAGGTTCGGCCTCGTTGAACGCAGTCGCCGGAGGTACTTCAGTAACTCTGAACAATGCCACCATTGCACCGAATTCAACCTGTACGATTACAGTAAATGTCACCTCAAATGTACAAGGGGCTTATAACAACACAATCCCTGCCAATGCGTTACAGACGCAGCAGGGCCTTACGAATGCCACTCAGACTACAGCGCGGTTAAACGTGGATGCAATTGGCATGACGAAAGGATTTTCGCCTTCGCCTTTCTCAGCAGGCGGAACCACCACCCTCACTATCACGTTGCGAAACCCGACGGGAACTCCGTACACGGGGGTGAGTGTCTCTGATACCCTACCGGGCACCATCCTGACGGTGGTTCCGGGAACGGCTACGACCACCTGCGGTGGGACAGTCTCCGCCACACTTCCGCGCACAGTAAGTTTGACCGGTGGCACTATCCCGGCTGGCAGTCCGACTACCCCAGGGGTCTGTACCATCTCGGTCCAGGTAACTGCTCCAGCGGGCACACCTTCCTCAGTGTTTACGAACACTATTCCCGCAGGTGCGTTAACGACCGATCAAGACGTCAGTAATCCTCGTTCAGCATCGAACATCGTGAATGTGGCTGGCACCGATGTGAGAGGCGTGAAAACCTTTTCACCGGCTTCAATTACTGCGGGCAGTAATTCGCGATTGAGAATTGACTTCTTTGCACCCAGTGACACAAACCTCACAAACTTTTCGATGACTGATAACCTGCCTGCGGGTGTTACAGTGAGCAATTCGACAGCTCCAGCGATCAGCGGCTGCGGTGCAGCACCACCGCGCGTGTTTACTGCTCCAACTGGTGCCACCTCGATTTCATTGACCAATGGTTTGATCCTTGCCGGCCAGCGCTGCAGGATTGACGTCTACGTGACTAGCATTACAGACGGCGTGCATACCAATACAATTCCTCCAGGAAACATCACAAATAATGAAAACCGCGTGCCCGTGGGCAACCTCACTGCAAATCTAACAGTAACCGGTGGTGCCAATCTGGCAATTGATGTGGTGAAGGGCTTTAACCCGTTGACAGTGTTTGGCGGTTCTTCATCAACGATGAGCATTCAGTTGATCAACCCAAGTAACATCACGCTGACAGGTATCGCTTTTACAGATAATATGCCGAACGGGATGATCCTCGCCAATCCAATTAACCTTAATGTAGGAACTTGTGGGGGAACCCTTGCTGGAACGCCTGGGGCCAACACCTTCTCATTCAGCGGAGGAAGTCTACCGCCTGGAGGGACTTGCACGCTGACTCTGAGCGCGACGATGACTGTCAATGGCAATCTTACAAATACGATCCCTGCCGGCGCGGTGACCACTGCGAATGGCGTAACCAACCCGGACCCAGCGGCGGCCTCGTTGACCAACCTGCCGGGTGCGAGTATCAGCAAGTTCTTCGACCCGAACCCGATCAATATAGGCGGTTACTCACTGCTTACGATTATTATTCAAAACACAGGAAATATTCCTCTGAGTGGTATGGGGTTAATTGATAATCTTCCTGCGGGGGTTGTGATCGCAGGAGCTCCAGCGCCGGCACCTGTCAATAATTGTGGTGGAACACTGACTGCAATTGCGAGCACTCAACTCATTCAATTGATAAATGGATCCCTGTCGGCCAGTTCATCCTGTACGATCGTGGTCAGCGTGACTGGTAACACGCCTGGTTCATACCAAAATATCATGCCAGCAGGTTCTTTGACTTCCAATGAAGGTGCAACGAACAGCCAGCCTGCGATGGATACTCTTGTGATACAAGGTACCCCGAGCGGTTTGACCAAAGCCATTACTGCCACCAGTCTCCCAGCCACCACGGGTACAAATGTTGCGATCGGTGAGATCGTGACCTACCAGGTGGATGTGGTCATTCCGCCAGGTACGTATGCCAATGCAACTATTGTGGATACCATGGAACGCGGCCTTGCTTTCGTTGGATGTGACACGATTAACGCCCCGGGTCTGACGACCAGTGTGGCTGGTTCCTTTACGTCGGTTTGTGCCAACCCGACAACGTCTGACGCGGGTGGTGGCACTCCCATGGATGTTGACCGTAGCGTCACGTTTGGTTTCGGGACATTGACAAATGCGGGTACATCTGATGTCACGCTCTCCATTACTTATCGCGCGATCGTTCTCGATATTTCTGCAAACATTAGAGGTAATGCTCTTAATAACAGCGTTTCGTGGATTTGGTCTGGTGGAAGTGTTGGCCCCGCGCAGACAACTGTGACGGTCGCGGAGCCGCAACTCACGATCAATAAAACAGCGAATGTCAATTTCGTTTCTGTTGGTTCAGAGGTAACATTTACCCTTACCCTTTCCCATGCTCAGGTGAGCAACTCGGACGCGTTCGATGTGGTGGTAACGGATGTCCTGCCAGTTGGATTGGATTATGTTCCAAATTCTCTGAATTGTACAATCGGCGCACAGGATCCGGATGTGGAATGTGTATTCGATAATACCAATCCTGCACAACCCACCATCCGCGCTGCATGGAGTGTGTTCACCCGCAACGGTGGTACCGGACAGATCCAATTCCGTGTAGTTGGGAATTCATCCATCCCTCAAAATGGAAGTGTGACAAATACGGCGAACGCTGAGTGGACCAGCATGCCCGGTAATCAGAGAACACCGCAGTCATTTACACCAAATGTGTTTTCAACGGAAAGGTTCTATGATCCCCTTAGCCCGATTAATATTTACGGAACAAGTTCATCCCTGGCTCTCAACCAGCTTGGCGCAGGGGGAGGCGGAGGAGGAAATAATAACAATAATAATCAGGCAAACCAAAATTCGAATCGCGGGTTCATCATTCCGTTGACAGGGTTTACTCCGAATACTGTAACTGAATTGAACTCTGCTTCAGGTCCAACCTACGGACCTACCTCCCTCTTGATCGAGATCCCGTCCTTAAAGGTATCTGCTCCCATCGTTGGGGTGCAGTTAAAGGATGGGAATTGGGATGTGTCCTGGCTTTTGAATCAAGCCGGATGGTTGGAAGGAACCGCTTATCCCACCTGGAACGGGAACAGTGTTCTCACAGCGCACGCTGTCAATACAGATGGGAAGCCGGGTTTGTTCGCCCGTCTAAATAAGGTTCGTACAGGCGACTATATCTTTGTATACCAGTCTGGATATCGTTATACCTACCAGATCGTATCCAATGGTTATGTCAAACCAAATGATATCAAGGTCCTCCAACACGAGGAGAAGGCGTATATCACTCTGCTCACTTGCGATACTTATGATGAAAAGACCGGAACATACCTTCGCCGTGTCGTGGTACGCGCTGTCCTCGTGGATGTGTCAGCGGTCAAATAAATTACCGAAATTGTAGTTTACTAGCTCCAGACAATCAAAACTCACCCCGGGAACGAACACCTGGGGTGAGTTTTGATTTAGTTCGAATCAGGGGCTTATCTCATTCCCTGTTCCTTTTCAGCCATTGTGATCGCTTCCTCAAAGATCCCTAGTGCTTCGTCGGTCTCTTTTTTCGTGATGCAAAGCGGCGGTGCAAGGCGGATCGTGGATTTTCCGCAGCCGAGTAGAAGCAGGCCATGCTCAAAGCCGATGTTTTCAACCCTGTTCCTGATCTCCTCGTTAGGCTCCTTCGTGTTTTTGTCCTTTACGAATTCCACGCCGATCATGAGACCCTTGCCGCGCACCTCGCCCAGGGAAGGATGTCGCACCTGGATTTCCTGTAATGCGTCCAGTGTGTATTGGCCGACCTCAGTGGCATTTGCAAGATATTGTTCTTCGAGCAGTTCGATGGTCGCAAGAGAAGCCGCGCATGAAATGGGGTTGCCGCCATAAGTGTTGCCATGCGTGCCTTTGGGCCACGTCATCACAGATCCACGTGCGATACATGCACCAAGTGGAAGCCCGGATGCGATCCCTTTCGCCGAGGTGACAATATCCGGCTCGACGTCAAAGTGCTCGATCGCCCACCATTTGCCGGTGCGTCCCATTCCGCTTTGTACCTCGTCTGCGATCAAAAGGATCCCATATTTATCGCACAACTTCCGAAGCGCGGGGAAGAATCCCGCTGGTGGAACAAGATACCCGCCCTCGCCTTGAATGGGTTCAACCAAAATTCCGGCAACCTCATCTCCGGGAACATTGTGCCCGAACACTTGCTCTTCGATGAAGCGCACAACCGTTTCGCCATAATCCTCGCCAGGTTTGCGTTCCAAAATTGGACGGTACGGATTGGGAAAGGGGACATGCGTCACGCCTGGCATGAGCGGATAAAACCCGCGGTGATAATGCGGCTTGCTCGCAGTGAATGCGACCGAACCCATCGTGCGCCCGTGGAATGCTCCAGTGAAACCAATAAAATTATGTCGTTTGGTATGGAACTTGGCGAGTTTGATCGCGGTCTCAACAGCTTCTGTTCCTGAGTTGGTTAAAAAGGTTTTGGCATTTTCTGCGAACGGTGCGATCTCATCCAGTTTTTCGCTGAGGCGTATCCAGCCCTCGTGATAAAAGTCGGATGAGATATGCAAAAATTTTTCCGCTGTGTCCTGCACTGCCTTCACAACTCTTGGATGTGCATGTCCTGTGGAAAGGACGGCAATGCCGGCCATCATGTCAATGAAACGATTCCCATCGGGATCCCACACTTCCACACCTTTGCCGTGATCCATTACAAACGGGTAACTACGCGGGTAGGACGACGAGATGACCTTCCTATCCCGCTCGATAAGCGCAAGAGCCTTGGGGCCCGGTAAATTTAATTTGTTCATATTAACTCCTAAGCTATGTTTACGGATAACAATATGCTGCGCCTGGATGACGTTCAGCGCAGTCTTTCTAAGCCGGTAATTGATCCCGTGTAACGAGATCAGCTTAAGGAGTTGCTCTATCTGCTGTCCACCATTTCGTGGCCAGCCAGGAGGGTGGCGGAAAGGATTCCGCCGCGTGTTGCTTGATCATTCCACCCTCATCCGTGCCAATGCCAGCGCGCCGAGCAGACCAGCGTCGTCCCCCAGCGCGGCTTTGGTTATAACGAGACCATCCAGATAGTGCGGATGAAATACATGCTTGCGCAAACTCGCTTCAAATGGTCTGAATAACAGATCGCCAACCTGTGAAACTCCGCCGCCAAATACCAAAATGGATGGGTCGAAGATCGCGAGATAATTTGCAACGGCAATGCCGAGATAATGGGCGGCGCGTTCGAAAGCTGAGATCGCAAGCGCATCCCCTTGAAGTGCCGCGTCCGCCACTTGATGGGCAGACAGATCCGGCTGGGTCCGAAGCGATGATTTTTGTCCCGCATTCAATTGTTCGGTGACGTAACGCGCGATGGATGGCCCTGATGAAAATGATTCCACGTGTCCGAAATGACCGCATCCACACGGTGGGCCGTCCGGGTCAATAAGCATATGGCCGAGCTCAGCGCCCATGCCGTGATGGCCTTGAAGCAACTGGTTGTTACTGATCACGCCACCGCCGATGCCCGTACTGATGGTGAGATACACAAGATCGTGATGACCTTTGCCGGCGCCGTATTTCCATTCTGCAAGACCCGCCATGTTCGCATCGTTATCGAGATGGACAGGTACGCCGAAATGCTCCGATAGTTTGGGCGCCACTGGAAAATTCACCCATTCAGGGATGTTCGGTGTGTCGAGGATGGTGCCGGTATGAGGGTCAAGCGGACCGGGCGATGCGATACCGATCGCGTCCACTTTTTCCGCGGGCCAAACGGCTTCGATGGCTTGCGCGAGGCGGTCAAACACGCCGGGCTGGGTTGCAAGCGAACGGGTGCGGTTGTGGGCAATAGGTTTCGTACTATCGGGTTCGTACACGGCGACGCGGATGTGCGTCCCACCAATGTCTACGGCGACTGTGTTGCTCATGTGATCAATTATACCCGACGCCTTCCATCCTTCGCCTTTCGAGTAGGTTACGGTTAGATAGGTGGGCACTGATTGACTTTGCCTCCTATCCCTGCTACACTCCTCTCAGGTGAGTATGACAAGAAACACAAAAAACGGGCGTTTTTTGCGAAGTGTTCGAGAGCTGGTTCGGTGGTTTGCACCAGGTTTGGGTGTCAAGCGTTGGTATCTTGTTATTTTGGCAGGGATCACCATGCTGGGCGTGGGCCTTGCCATTTTCCTGCTCGATCTCTACCGCACTGATTCAACCAACCCGATCCTGCTGAATATCCTTTCCTTTGCATCGCTTCGATTCCTGCCGCGTTTTGCCCGTGTGTTGATCTTTGGCGGGCTGGGTGTCGGTCTTGTAGTTTTTGGCATTTGGCGGCTCAACATTTCCTTATTGCGTCCCTATATCCGCCCGGGACGTGCCGTGGTGGATGAGTTGACAAATTTTCGCCGTCGTGAGCGCGGTCCACGAATTGTGGCGATTGGCGGCGGCCACGGAATTTCCACTTTATTGCGCGGATTAAAACTTTATACGCGTAATTTGACAGCTGTCGTTACTGTCGCAGATGATGGCGGGTCATCAGGACGTTTGCGCGAGAGTTTTGGGATCCTACCTCCTGGCGATATTCGCAATTGTCTCGCTGCGTTGTCGAACGACGAGCAAATGCTTACACAACTCTTTCAATATCGTTTTAGCGGCGAGGGCAACCTGGATGGGCATTCCTTTGGAAATTTGTTCATCACCGCATTGGCTGACATCACAGGGAGCTTTGAAGGTGCGGTCGCTGAATCAGGCAAGGTGTTATCCGTGAGTGGACGCGTGCTTCCATCCACGCTGCATAATGTGAGGCTTGTTGCAGATATGCAACTGCCTGATTCGGTGAACCAGGTCCGGGTGCAGGGGGAGAGCCGTATCCCGAAAATGGCGGGACGAGTCCGACACGTGTGGCTCGAGCCGAACGATGCCCCCGCGTTCCCTCCAGTCATCAAAGCGATTCTTAGCGCCGACATGATCGTGGTGGGGCCTGGAAGTCTATACACGAGTCTTTTGCCAAACCTGCTCGTTCAGGATCTTCTCGGTGCGGTACATGCCAGCCGCGCGGTCAAGGTGTATGTTTGTAATATCGTTACGCAGGCGGGCGAGACGGATGCATTCTCGAGCTATGACCATATCCGCGCCATGGAAGAACATATTGGTGATAACCTTTTCGATGTTCTGCTCTGCAATGACAACTTTAATGGCAAACTCAATGTGGGAGATCAATGGGTTGAGATCGATGAAAGGACCCGATTCGATTCCCGCACGCATTATGCCGACCTGATCAATGAAAACCAGCCGTGGCGTCATGACTCCATAAAACTGACGGATGCATTGATCGAAATCCTTGATGAATATACTGGTCCGCTGGAAGTATAAATATTACTTTCGTCATCATTTGTCCGTGTAAATCTCTGTGATAAAATCGATTTGTATACTTCATCACAAATTAACCCCGGAGGTTTAATATGACAGTCAAAGTTGGTATTAATGGATTTGGACGCATTGGTCGCCAGGTGCTCAAGGCGATCCGCGATATGTATCCAAATGAGTTGGAAGTGGTAGCTTTCAACGATATCGGTGACATGAAGACCATGGCTCACCTGCTCAAGTATGATTCAAATTATGGCCGCTTCAATGGTACTGTTGAAGTTGCCGATGATGGGCTCGTGATCGATGGTAAGAAGGTCAAGGGCTTCAAAGAGACCGATCCTGCGGCGATCCCGTGGGGCGACCTGGGCGTGGATATCGTCATTGAGTCCACAGGTTTGTTCACCATCAAGGAAGACGGCGTGAACAAAAAAGGCAAAACCGTCAAGGGCGCGGTCAACCACATCAAAGGCGGCGCGAAGAAGGTTATTATTTCCGCCCCCGCGGAAGGCGAAGACCTGACCATTGTGCTCGGCGTCAATGAAGACAAGTATGATCCCAAGACTCATCATGTTGTTTCGAACGCGTCCTGCACCACGAACGGTCTGGCTCCGGCGGTCAAGGTTGCTCACGATAACTATAAGATCGTGCGCGGCTTTATGACCACCATCCATTCCTATACAAACGATCAGAAGATCCTTGATCTGCCACACTCAGACTTGCGGCGTGCACGTGCCGCAGCGATGAACATCATCCCGACGTCCACGGGTGCAGCAAAGGCGTTGAAACTTGTCATCCCCGATATGGCTGGCAAACTCGACGGCTACTCCCTGCGGGTTCCCACCTCCACGGTCTCCGTCATTGATCTGACCGCTGAATTCGAGAATCCGACCACAACCGAAGAACTGCGCCAGTGCTACCGCGAAGCTGCGAAGCAACCGCGCTTCAAGGGCATTTTGCAGGCTGTGGATGAACCACTCGTCAGCATTGACTATAAGGGCGATCCTCACTCCTCCTCTGTTGACCTGCCGTTCACCATGATGCTTGGCAAGGAAAAGAGCACATTCGCCAAGATCGTCGCCTGGTACGACAATGAATGGGGTTACTCCTGCCGCACCGCCGATCTCGCGGCGATGATGGCAAAGAGTCTGTAAAAGAGGTACGCAGGTAGACAGGTACACAAGTAGACACGTTCGATACTTGTGTACCTGTTTTCATGTCTACCTGTATACATGCGGAGCAATTATGAACAAGAAAACAGTAAAAGACATCGATCTCAAAGGCAAACGCGTTTTCATGCGTGTGGATTTCAACGTCCCGATGGCGGATGGCAAAGTGACAGACGACAAGCGCATCAAAGCCGCGTTGCCGACCATAAAGTATGTTTTGGAGCAGGGAGCATCGCTTCTCTTGGCGAGTCACTTGGGACGACCCAAGGGCGGTCCAGACCCGGAGTTTAGTCTGCGCGCCGCTTCGGAAGTTTTAGCTGGGCATCTGGGGATTTCCGTTAAGATGGCGCCCGATTGCGTTGGACTCGAAGTGGAAGCCATGGCAAAAGACCTCAAGCCCGGCGAAGTGTTGATGCTTGAGAACACCCGCTTCCATAAGGGTGAAGAGAAGAATGATCTCGATTTGGCAAGGCAGATGGCTTCACTTGCAGAAGTCTATGTCAACGACGCGTTCGGTTCTGCACATCGCGCACATTCCTCCACAGAAGGGATCGCACGTTTTCTTCCGGCGGTCTCCGGCTTCCTGATGGAACAGGAGTTGGAATACCTCGGGCGCGCGGTTGCGAATCCTGAGCATCCCTATATCGCCATCTTGGGTGGAGCAAAGATTAGCGATAAGATTCTGGTCGTTGAAACTTTGCTTTCCAAATGTGACAAGTTGATCATCGGCGGCGGCATGGCGAATACCTTCCTCGCCGCGCAAGAACTGGACATGCAGGACAGTCTTGTGGAAACCGCGTCACTTGAGACTGCAAAATCCATTATGGCGAAATCCAGCGATAAACTGATCCTGCCGGTGGACGCGGTCATCGCGGACAAGTTCGACGCCGAAGCAAACACACAGATTGTTGACGTGGATAAGATCCCCGCGGGCTGGCGCATGCTGGATGTGGGACCAAAAACGCTCGAGCTGTACAAACGCGAATTGAACGGTGCCAAACTGATCGTGTGGAACGGACCCGTGGGCGTCTTCGAGATGCCGAAGTTCGCCGAAGGAACGTTTGCCCTCGCGAAGATGCTGTCCGAATCCGGCGCGACGACCGTGATCGGCGGCGGCGATTCGGCGAGCGCGGTCAAGAAGGCCGGAGTCGCCAAACAGATGACTCACGTCTCAACGGGCGGCGGTGCATCGCTTGAATTCCTGGAGGGGAAGGAACTGCCCGGCGTTGCAGCGTTGATGGATAAATAATTCGCTGTGAAGATATAACGGGATGGACAGTTCCTCGTCCATCCCGTTTTTTTTACTGGTGTCCAACGACTCCTGACGTTGCTTTAACGTATACTCCGAAGTCGGGAGACTTTGGAGTCCAATCCGAAGCAGAATGTTTTTGCCATGTGCGTGGAGTGGGATTGTCATGTAAAATAGGAAGGATAAATTTCTGCAGAGGTTCTTATGCCGTTTAATGCCGGAGAAAATATAGGTCCATATCGTATCATTGAGCAACTGGGGCAGGGGGGGATGGCAACCGTGTACAAAGCCTACCACGCCTCCCTGGATCGGTATGTGGCGATCAAAGTGCTTCACCCCGCCTTCAATGAGGATAATACATTTGAAGCCCGTTTCCAGCGTGAGGCGCGAGTGGTGGCGAGATTGGAACACGCGAACATCGTCCCGGTATACGATTATGCCGAGCATGAGAAGCGCCCATATCTGGTGATGAAATATATCGAGGGGGATACGCTCAAAGCACGCATGGGCAAGGGACCGTTATCCTCAGAGGAAATCCGCAAGATCGTGGACGCGGTTGGTTCCGCGCTGGCGTATGCCCACAAGCAGGGAATTTTGCACCGCGATATCAAGCCGTCGAATGTGCTGGTTGCGACCGATGGGCAGATGTATCTCGCAGACTTTGGTCTGGCGCGCATTGCACAGTCAGGTGAGTCGACACTTTCATCCGATATGATCATGGGCACGCCGCAATATATTTCGCCCGAGCAGGCGATGGGCAAGAAGGACCTCGACGCGGGCACGGATATTTACTCTTTCGGCGTGATGCTGTATGAAATGGTGGTGGGACAGGTCCCGTTCAGCGCAGATACGCCGTTCTCCATTATTCACGATCATATTTACTCGCCTCTGCCGCTTCCGCACACAGTCAACCCGGATGTGCCGGAACCGGTGGAACGTGTATTGTTGAAAGCGCTTGCCAAGGACCGCGCCGACCGCTACGAAGATGTTAATTCCATGGTGGAAGCGTTCAAGGATGCGTGGGAGGAGGCGGGCGTTCCCATGCAGGGCACGCTCGTGAGGCTCGCGTCAGCGAGGAAGGATAGAACAGGATCGCAGACAGGGTCAAAAGCAACTCAGGTTGCACAACCCGAGCCAACAAAGATGGCAGTGAAATCGGAGCCGACCAAAATGGCGGCAAAGGCTGAGATCGCGGTGCCAGCTCCGGAGGTGAAGAGGAAGCGCTCGCCGTGGGTGTGGATCAGCGCGGGATTGGTAGTCGTCATTTGTCTGGCGTTTGTTGCGTACGCGCGATCCAATCATTTGTTTGGACGGTTGATCGCTGCGTCGAATCCACCACGCGCGACTGCTACCGTTGCATTGCCAACCTCAACACCGCGTCCGGTTGAGCCTCCGATCCTCCCATCATTTACCCCGCCTTCGAATGAACCGGTTCTTCCGCCTGAAGTTTTGGAAGCACAACAGCGCGCCCAGGATAACCCGAACGATCTCGATCTCCAACTTGACCTGGCGCTCGCGCTGTGGAACGCGAAGATGCCTGCAGCGACCTATGAGACACTGGGAAAAATCATCAAACAGGCCGGCCCGAATAATGAGCCGTTCTATACAAAGGCGGGCGATAAATTCGCGAGTGTGGAAGGCTGGCTGCCTGCATCCTCGATGTACTTCCAATCCATGAAGACTTTTGGCTTGAATGGGAATGTCCCTGAGAAACTTGAGAATGCGTTCCATGAATCCATGTATAAAGGGGCGGACCGGCCTGAAACACCGCTCATCATGCCGTTCGATAAAGTGGGTCAGGTGGACCAGCCCATTGCGTTGATCGCTCAATCGCGCAATGCGTTTTATACCGGGCATATCGATGATGCGCATACCTATTTGAATCAGGTAAAACGACTCAAACCCAATATGTACGAAGCTTTCCTGTTGGAAGCCGAGTATTTTTCAGCTGAAGGCGAGCCTGCCAAAGCGCGCCTGTTGGTCAGCTCACTGACATCAGACTTGTCCGTCCCGCAGTGGATAAGAATTTTTGCAGAAGAAATTCAAAAGAGATTACCCTGATATGAATCGAAAACCCTTTGTTGCCGGAAATTGGAAAATGAACAGGACCGTCGCAGAAGCCCGCGAATTGGTCTCCAGGATGAGCGCGCAATTGCGCGAGATTCCGAATGTCGAAAAAGTATTGTGCCCTCCGTTCACATCGCTCATGGCGTTATCTGAAGCGCTGCAAGGAACCGGGATCGGCCTGGGTGCGCAGAACATGCACTGGGAGGAGAAGGGCGCGTTTACCGGGGAAGTTGCTCCGAATATGGTAAAGGAATTTTGCAGCTACGTCATCATCGGTCACTCGGAGCGGCGCGCCTATTTTGGTGAAACGGATGAGAATGTGAATCGAAAGGTTCGTGCAGCGATCAAATTTGACCTCACGCCGATCGTTTGTGTGGGTGAGACTCTGGACCAATACGAATCGGGTCTTACCTCCGAGGTTGTTCGCCGACAAATCAACCTTGGTTTGGCTGGCATTGACTCCGCTTCCGCGGCTCGTATTGTTGTTGCCTATGAACCGGTCTGGGCGATCGGGACGGGAAAAGCCTCCAGCGGGGAGAACGCCAATGGAGTGCATGCCAAAGTGATTCGGCCCGCGTTGAGCGACCTGTTCGGAGCGGATAACGCTAAGGCGATACGAATCCTATATGGCGGTTCCGTGACGGCATCCAATGCATCCGAGTTCTTTGCCCTGTCTGACATTGACGGTGCACTGGTCGGCGGTGCAAGTCTGAAGATCGACGAGTTCGTCGCCATCACGAAGGCCGCGCAAAAGTAATCTCGTCATTGCGAGGAATAGCGAAGCGGCTCCTCGCAATGATGTAAATTAATCTATAATCGGGGAAATCTGTGAATCAACTACAAGGTTTTTTCTGGTTCGTGCTCATGCTCGTGCCGCTGATCGTGCTTCAGCGGATGTTACATCGCGAGATACAGGCGGTGTTCCTGATCACCACGCGCGATGTGAGACTCTCCATGGGGATATTCTCGTTGATCTTTTTGCCTGGCGTGTTCCTGCACGAATTGAGTCATTTCGTGATGGCAAAAATATTGCGCGTGCCAACAGGGCGATTCTCCATCTTTCCGCAGCCTCTGCCGGATGGGCGTCTGCAGCTTGGCTATGTGGAAACCGCGAGATCAGACATCGTGCGCGATTCGTTGATCGGCGCTGCGCCGCTCATTGCCGGGACGATCGTTGTCGCTGTCATCGCGAACGATAGACTTGACATGCGCATCCTGTGGGATGTGTTTCGTAACGGTCAATTCAATTTGTTTTGGATGGGGATCAATGCCCTTCCACGTGTAAAGGATTTCTACCTCTGGTTCTATCTGGCCTTTGTCGTAAGCA
>Ga0210377_10003086_pt1 | contig 14343 bp, 18 predicted proteins | sample PLM4_65_b1redo_FD_155480 | JGI IMG/M metagenome (GOLD analysis project Ga0210377, IMG submission 155480) | Groundwater sediment microbial communities from an aquifer in East River, Colorado, USA - PLM4_65_b1 redo | ecosystem: Environmental > Terrestrial > Soil > Riparian zone | place: USA: East...
GGGGAAGGGATTTGCCACGGGCAGTCAGGGGGGCACCTCAGGGGGGCGGGGGTGACCTGACCCTGCGGCGGATCGGGCACGGTGTTGCCTACGTTGACATCCGCCAGCCTCCCGTTTGGGCAGGGGGTCGGTGATCGCCGGCGTGGATACGGCGAGGTACTGGGCCGTTTGGGCGCGCCCGCCCGCACCCGGTCACGCGCGGACAGGCCAGCGTCGTCCGGCCACCTGGCCAGTGCCGTTCCGGAGGCTCGCTCCATCCGTCCCGCCGCGGATCCCCACATGGTGTAGGGTCCCGGGGGTATCGAGTCGCGCCTGGCGGGACATCGCCCGTCTCGGCCTCCTCTCCGGAACGGGTGGAGGGGATCTTGATTAGTCCACTGAGTCAACAACGCATTACAAGAGGTCGTCATCCCGCCGCTCCGGGCTTCTTGAACAATGGATTGACACGACGCCGATAAAGCGGGGCGTCGTCTCAATCCTTATTGGTTAGCCGGCCGACTACTTGTGGCGAACACGTTTCTTGAGGCTCTTACCCTCGAGAACGTAGTTGAAACCGAATTCGAAGCCGCCGTGCGTAACCCCACCAAAATGGTCGGCATCGGGCCGCAGCAATTGAGGAGAAGGTACCAATTCGCCCAGCCTTGCCTTCAATGGATAGAGGTGAAGCGCCGCGACAAACAGACCGGCGACCGCATTGAGTGCATTCTTCAGGTTCGCGCGGTGGTACTCGCTGCTCCGCTCGTGCTTGGTCTTGTTGTAAGCGGTCCACCAAGGCGGCACACCATTCGGCTTGCGCCATTCGTCCCACGGTCTTAGGTTGAGTCCGAAGCGCGACACCTGCACTCCGAACTTAGTGATGCCAGGAAACGCGGCTGTCACTTCCTTACGGTAATCGTGAATGTTGTTGGCCTTTGACGTCGGGTTTGCAGTCTTGCAGATCTGCTTGCAAACCACATCAGTCTCAGCGCCAGCGGCGAGAAGAACGCGAGCTATCTCAATCGAGAAGCACTTGAAATTGCGACGGTCGAATTCGACATACCTGGACAGCGTGTCTAGGTCGCGCTCTATGGCGAGCAGGTAATTCCAGTGCGGCTCAATGACGGATTGATGAATACCCATGGCTTGTCCGGCTAACGAATAAGCTTTTATCCGGCGGGCCTCTCGCAGAACAAGCCTGCGACCCCGGGCGCGGGCCCGCCGGGTAAAACTGGTTGAACTGAACCGCTGGCCTGCGAGCTCTGGGGATTGTATCTGACCCGGGGGGCCGGGGGAAGGGATTTGTGACCCCCGGTCAGGGGGGCGCGTCACCGACGCAGAGGTGGACACGGGGGCGGGGGGAGCGACCAGACTCTCCGGAGGGACGAGAGAAACGTGCGGGGAGCACAGGCGGCCGTCCCTCCGCGCGCGGCGGGGCGGCGACCCGAGGGGCACACGGCACGCGACGGGCGGACTCATGAGGTGTCCAGGGCTGGGCCCGGGAGGTGGCCCGGCCGGAACACGGCGATGGCTCGCAGGCGTCCCGCGCGGCACACCGGACATTGCCCGATGTCCACACCGGTCACGCGGTGCATGAGGGCGGCCACGGGCTCGGGTGTCGCGGGCGCCGTCGGTGGCACCGCAGTGAGGAGCGCCCGACACCGCGCGAGCTTGGCGGTGTGGGTCCGGTTCTCCAGCAGGCCGAAGTGGCGGATGCGCACGAAGCCGGCCGAGAGCACGTGGAGGAGGAACCGGCGGAGGAACTCCTCGGCGGGCAGGGTCATCGTCTTCAGGCGGTTCCCCCGGGCGTAGTCTTTCCAGCGGTGTCAGCGGCCACCCTATACTGAGCCACCCTGGAAGCCGGTCGGGAAAGACCGCATGCTCAGCCCCGCTATCCGAGCACCTGACTGGGAACGGGGATGAGTGTGCAGGGTATGGGCGGAGGCCTGCGGTCAGACGTTTGGTTCAGCTTCATCAGGCAGCGCCGGCGTTCCGGGCAGCGGGTCTCTCAGGCTGGGCGGGCCCAGTTCTCGATGCGCAACCCGGGAATGTGGCGATAGTGTCGTTCGTTGTTGGTCACAAGGGTGTAGTTGAGCACCAGGGCGGTCGAGGCAATGACGAGATCAAAGTCATCCACCACTTTCCCGCGGTGTTCCAAATCTGCTTTCAAAGAGCCAAACGTTTCCATGATGGCCCTGGACACCTCGACTACCGGGAACAGCTCAGCTACTCGGCGTACTTTGGCCAAGTTCGCATGCTGGGAGGAGGACTTCATCGCACCGAAGAACAGCTCTCCATATGTGATAACGGAAACGGCCTTTGGCTGGGCAACCTTTTCCTCGAATCTACGCACAACATGGCGATCGCCTTTCAGGGCATAGATGATGGTGTCGGTGTCAAGCAAATACATTGTCGACGCCCCTGAAGCGCCTGCCCGTGCGGCGGCCTTTGCGGATATCCTGGGCGATCTGGCGGGCAGAGCCCTTATCTTCCCACGAGCCGCACAGCGCGAGGAAAGCGCAGGTCGCCTCCTCGGCGGACCCACCGGGACGAGCGAGGAAATCTTGGACGAGCTTCACAACTTCCTGACTGATCGAGCGGTTCTCCCGCTTCGCCCGGGCCCCCAGTGCTTTGTAGAGGGCCTCATCGAACCCTTTGACCTGCAAAGTCGCCATGTCAGCATGCCCCCCGAGGACAAGGATTTTTCTCGATGATGCACAGAAAGAATACGCCCACCTTCATGAAAAAGCAATCCGAATTCATGAAGATGGGCTACCGGAAGATACGGACGCCGAATGTGGCAGGAAGGCGCCTTGGGCAGTGAAACCTGGCGCGAATCCAGTTCCACGCCCTCCCGGTCACGACCGTGAGGGTCCTCTCAACCAGAACGCCGGTCAACGGGTGCCAGGACGTGCAGCTTGACCGAGGGGAGCAGGCTCCGTCAGTGAAGCGCCCCGACCGCTGCCAGGATAGGTCACTTGGGGGAAATCATTCTGCCGCGGACTTGATGTCGCTTTCCCCTGCCTCACCACCCTTCGGGATCTCCCGCGCAACCGCGAACGCCTCCGGGGGCAGCGTCTCAAGCCATTTGAGATGCTCCATCCGGGCGTACTGTTCGGTGACCAAACCGGTGCGCATCGCGGAGAGCGCATCGTACAGGAACGTAAAGTACACGTGGCCGATCATCAGAACCGACAGACCCAGCATCGAGAGGTCGTGCCCCATTGCAGCAACGGCAAGCCCGTTGGGTCCAAGTTGGCCTTTGCCGAACCATAGGACGAATCCAGACACGGACACTGTGACGAACATCAGGAACGTGCCGGCGTGATGAAGCTTCTGTCCGGCGTTCAAGCGTCCCTGCGGCGGGAGACCGCGCGTCCGGCCAAAGAGGTACGCCGGCATGCACTTGAGCCACTCCCAATCCTCTCGAGTGTACGTGAGCGATTCGGTCAGTAGCTCCTTCGTCTGCTTGGGGAGGAGGATGGCGTACACAATCGGCAGCACGATAAATGGGATCACCGCGATGCGGTGGACCAGGCGCGATAGCCCCCCGGCGGCGAGAAACGAGAGCGGCGGGAACAGCAGCGCGATACCGCTGAACAGAAGCGTGAGAAAGGACACTCCGCCGATCCAGTGGATGAGCCGTTGCGCCGGCAGGTATCGTTGGACGAGGCGGGGGGATTCGCTACTCATGGTTTTGCCCAGCCACTGGTGTCTCTTCCGGTTGAGGAGCAGGAGCGGCTTTGACGGACTCGTGCATTTCCACCTTCTCGCGCGCATGCTGCCGCCGGGCGACAATAAACATGAGGCCCATCACCGCGGCGGCAAGTGCGGACAGCCCGGTCGCCGCCGGCTGCACCGCCCCCTGCCAGACAGTCAGGGTGGCGGGCATGACCGGTTTGGCCGGCAGACCGTAGGCGCCAGGCTGGTCGAGCAGAATCGTGAGGAGTCCCAGGCCGTCCAACTGGGTCTCGCCGTACACTTGCGCCTTGGGATAGCGCGGCTGGAGGGCTGCGACCCGCCCCTTGGCCTCGGCAAGGAGGTTGTCCCGTTCGCCGAACCGGATCGCCTGGCTGGGACAGGTTTGCGCGCACCACGGCTCCTGGCCGCCCTTCAGGAGCAGGGCCGAGCGCACGTCCAAGACGGGAACGACCCTGCCGCTTAGCCCGAGGCAGGCAGTGCACTTCGAAACGCTATTGGCGATGATGTGTGGGACCTTGAACGGACATGCGTCGGTACAGTACCCGCACCCGCTGCACTTTTCCGGCTCGATGACGGTCAGCCCATTCCACTTCGACAGCGCGCCCGTCGGGCAAACGGTCACGCACGGGGCTGCGCCACAATGGAAGCAGCGCTGATGTGCAAAGGAGCCCCAAAGGCTCCCGGCCTGCCCGCGCACCACGTCGGAGACGATGGTGAACGTATCGCCCGCTGGAAGTTCGTTGCCGATTTGGCAGGCCACCGCGCATGCCTGGCACCCGATGCAGCGGTCGAGATCAATGGAAATCGCGTAGCGGGTCGCCATGTCACGCCTCCCGGACCAGCTTCACGAAGTTGACCCGCAGCCCCGCGCCCCCGCTGATCCGGTCGAGGACATAGCGTGTTTGGAGTTTCGCGTCGCTGGCGCCCTTCCCGTGCGCACGGGTCATCCCAGGCGCGTCGTGGCCGAAGCCGTGCACCATATAGACACAATCCGGCCGGATGCGAGGCGTCGCTTTGACTTTGATCGGGCCGCTCTTGGCGCCGTCCTGGTTTTCAAGCCAGACCCGGTCGCCCCCCTTCAGGTCGAGGCGCGCGGCGGCGGCGTCATTCACCCAAACTTCGTTCTCCGGTTGCAGCTCGTGGAGCACGGGCGTGTTCTGGGTGCGCGCGAACGTGTGCACCGGGCTGCGCCCGTAGAGCAGCCGGAAGTAGCCGGCCGGCGCGTCGGCGGTCGGGTCGTACTCCGGCAGCGGCTTGAAGCCCGCGCCGGCCAACGCCTTGGAGTACAGCTCCACCTTCTTGCTGGGTGTGTTGAACGGCGATGCGCCCGCCGTTTCAAAGTCCGCCAGGTAGGGTTTGCCCTTCTGGATGACGACGCCACCTTGCTTGCGGAGCTGGTCCAGGTCAAGCCCGATCGAACTCAGGCGTTGGTTCAAATACTCTTCGGCGGTCTGCCAGGGGAAGAACGCTTCCAGGCCGAGGCGCCGCCCTAATTCACGTGCCATCCACCAGCCTGGCTTCGTCTGGTAGAGCGGCTCAATGGCCGGTTCACGCAACGCGATGTAGGGCGTCTTGTGTCCGCACGCCCACAGGTCGTCGTAGCGCTCCAGATAGGTGGCTTCAGGGAGCACCACGTCCGACCAGGCGATGTGATCCTGGGGCAGCACGTCGACGGCCAGGACGAAGTCCAGGTTCTGGAGGGCCGCCTTCGTGCGCGGGACATTGGGCACCGTGTGGAACAGATTGGTGCCGTAGAGCACCAGGCCCTTGATCGGATACGGCTGGCCCGTGATCATCGGCTCGATCAGCTCTTGCATGGCGGTGGCACCGCGCAGAAACTTCTGACGCACACCGTCAGCGCGAACCTTGCCGGTCGGCCCAGGAGGCAACCCGGCCTCCTCTCCAGGTGCGGTCGCTCACCCGCCCGCACCGCCGACGACGGCATAGGGTGGGTGAGGATGTTCCTCGATGTATGGAGTCTGGTTGAAGTACAGGCCGCCTGGCCGTCCGACCGCGCCCAGCAGCGCATTGACGATGTACACGGCGCGCATGCGTTGCGTGTCGTTGCCGTACCAGACGACGTGGCGTCCCGGCACGATGACGGACTGCGGACGTGCACGTCCGAGCGCCCGCGCGCTTTCGCGGATCAGGCCGGCCGGCAGGTCGGTGATCAGGGCGGCCCAGTCGGGCGTGGCCGCCGCGACGTGCGCCGCGAGCTGCTCGAAGCCGACCGTCCACTTCTCGACGAAGTCCCGGTCGATCAGGTGTTCGCCGATGAGGACGTTCATCCACGCCAGCAAGAGGGCCGTGTCCGTGCCGGGCTTGATGGGCAGCCAGTAATCGGCCTTCATCGCCGCGGAGGAGAAGCGCGGGTCCACGACGATCAGCTTCGCGCCGCGCGCCCGCGCGTTGGCGAGGTCCTGCATCATGGTGTTGCGAGCGTCCTCGCCGATGTGCGTGCCGATCAGGACCAGGCAGCGGGCCTGGTCCCAATCCACCGGCTCGTGGTTGCCGATGCCGCGGCCAAAGGTGAGCTGCGCGGCCTCCTCGCGCGGGCTGGTGCAAAGAGACATCGAGGGCTTGGCGGCGTTGGGCGACCCCCACGCCTGCGGCAGGTAATCCACAAACCAGAAATCGCCCGACGTATGCCCAAGGAAAGCCACTGCCTCGGGGCCGTGCTTGTCCTTGATGGTGAGGAGCTTCTTCGCGCTGTAGTCGAGGGCCTCTTCCCAGGTGGCGTTGCGGAACTGGCCTTCGCCCCGCGCGCCGGTGCGGATCATGGGCTGCTTCAGGCGGTCGGGATCGTACAGGAACGAGACGCCGGCCTGCCCGCGCGCGCAGAGCTTCCCGCGGCTCTTGGGGTCCTTGGGGTTGCCGTCGATCTTGTGGACGCGCCCGTTCACGCTCTTGACGATGATGCCACAGCGCCAGGGGCACATGTCGCAGTAGTTGTACGTGGTCTTCTGCGCCTGGCGATACCACGGGACGCGCGCACCCAGACGGGTCAGGAAGCCGGAGAACGCATCCACCGGCTTGGTCACGCCGAGCGCGCCCAACCAGAGGGCCGATCCCTGCAGTAGGCGGCGGCGCGAGAAGGCTTTAGCTGGCACAGGTCACCTCACAACTTCTCGCCCGGATTGTTCTTCACGTTCCATCGCGCGCTTAATCAGACACACCATGTGTAACAGCACCCCCGGGACGAGTCTGACGCTGCGAGGGCGGCCCGCACCCGGGCCGCCCTCGCCAGAGACCCTACGACTTCCCGACGACCGGCAGCCCGGCCTTCTCCCAGGCGTCCAGGCCACCCTTGATCGTGCGGACATTGGTGTATCCCCACATCCGGAGTATCATGACCGACATGCCGCCGCGGAAGCCGATCTGGCAGTAGGTGAGGATTGGTGCGGTCTTGTTCTCGGGCAGCTTCGCGATCATCTTCGGCAGTTCGCGGATCGGGATGTTCACCGAGCCGACGATCTTGCCCTTGGCCATCTCGGCCGTCTCGCGCACGTCGAGGAGGAACGGCTTGGCGTTCTCGATCTGCTGCTGCGCCGCCGCCGGATCGATCTGGTAGAAATCGGCCGGCATGGTGGAGAGTGTCTTCTCGGCGGCGTCCACCAGCGCCTTGTCGATCTGAACCGCGCTCGACGCCGGCAGCGTGAACCCGACGGCGAGAGCCAGGAGCAGCATGACGACCACAGACGTCTTCCTCATGACATGTCCTCCTGCACGCGGTGCGTGCGGCTGGGGATGAGGCCGAGAGCTCCCAGAATCACACCGTGGGTTCGCATTATTACGGGAAGACTCCCGGCAGATGTGTCGGTCATGGTGCTGGTTCCCGGAAACCCAATGAAACCCTCACGGTCATGCGTCTCCGGAGCGATCAATTCCATGCTTCCTGTTGGCTAAGAGCAATGCGTGTTCCAGAATTCACAAGGACTCGACTGAATCGCCTAACTGTGCGCGATCAGTGTACTCACACGTGGCTGCTCCTCGACGCACCACCAGTCCACGGTGTTGCAGCAGGCGTTGCACGCTTCATCGTTGCAACAGAGGGGCGCCTCATGGAAGCTCGGTTCTGAGGATGAGTTCCAGTTCCCCGGGCAGGGGATGACCCACCAGCCGTCGCGCCACTCGCCCTTCACGGAAAACGAGGATGGTGGGGTACTGCCCCACACGATACCGGGCAGCCACCCCCGGGTTCTTCGCTTCGTGGACACAGAAGCATTTCACGCGGCCGTGGGCCTGCTCCATGACGTCTGAGAGACAGCGCTTTGTTATCTCGCAGCCCTCACAGTCCCGCTCGGCAAAGTGGAGGAAGATTGGGAGAGGAGACGCCAGGATCGCCGCCTCGAATGTGGTCTCGTCAAGTTGTGGGATCGCGCAGGATGCTGTCGTCATGGCGCGGAGGATTTCGGGCCGACCGGCCTCACGGAGTTAGCGTCACCCGATACCGAGGACATCCTAAAGGACGAGGTGGTGTCGCCGGCGCCGACCCGCCCCGACCGTGAAGTCAATCGCTCGGGTTTGACGACGCCGCAACGCGGGCAGCGTATTTCGTCATCCGCGAAGCGCGACCGGAACACCTCGAAGATGTAGTGGCAATTCTCGCAGACGTACTCGTAGATGGGCATCACAACCTCGCACGTGGCGATCGTTCCCGACGTGAGAGCCGGCAAGGTGCATGCCAGCCAGTCTGCAATGCCGCCAGGCGGCAGAACGCAAGATGAATTCACGGGTTGCGGGCGAGGGAAGGTTGGGAGGGAAGAGCGCGGTCAGTTGCAGCGCAACACGTCCGGTTGCACGGAGGGGAGGCTGCGGGATGCTTTTAGTTCTCCGGCGGGGTGATCCCGAAGCGGCGCATCCTGCGCCAGAGGGTGGTGCGATCCATGCCCAAGTGGGTCGCCGTCAGCCCTCGCTTCCAACGGCTGGATTCCAGCGCGCGAAGGATCGTCTCTTTCTCTGATGTGGGCGTCGAGGTGGGGGAACCCGCCCGCGGCTCGACCTTTCCAGCGGGAGGCGGGGAGATCGTCTGGCCTGTCAACAGCGATCGAGGAAGCGCCTCGGGCTCGATCCCGCTCCCTCGGGAGCAGACCATGGCGTGCTCCAGGGCATTCTCCAGTTCTCGGACATTTCCGGGCCACTGGTGGTCCATGAGGATGGCCATGCTCCGAGGAGAAACCGTGGTCGCCTTGCCCTTCCCCTTGGCAGCGAAGCGATCCAGCAAGAACTCCACCAGGAGGGGGATGTCCGTTTTGCGCTCGCGGAGGGGAGGGATGTGGATCGGAATGACGTTCAAGCGGTAGTAGAGATCCTCGCGGAACTTTCCCTCCCGCATTAACTTCTGGAGATCTCGGTGGGTCGCGGCAATGACCCGGACATCCACCTTGATGGTCTGGGTGCCGCCGATCCGCTCGAATTCCTGCTCTTGCAAGACCCGAAGCAGTTTGACCTGCACGCTGGGGCTCAGGTCTCCGAGCTCGTCCAGGAAGATGGTTCCCCTGTCCGCCAGCTCGAAGCGGCCTTTCCGATCCTTGATGGCCCCGGTAAAGGCGCCTCTCTCGTGTCCGAAGAGTTCGCTCTCGAGCAACGTCTCAGGGAGGGCCGCGCAACTAACTTTGACGAAGGGATGTCGGTGCCGCGGACTCAGGTTGTGCAGCGCCTGGGCGAAGAGTCCCTTGCCCGTCCCGCTCTCCCCCTGGAGCAGCACGGTCGAGTCGCTGTCCTTGATCATTTCCACGAGGTCGAAAATCTCGCGAATCCTGGGATGCTTGCCGATGATCCCGCCGAAGGGGGTGCGGCTGCGCCGTTCCTCGGCGATCCGTTCGATCTCGCGTAGGTCCCGGAGAGTGCACACCGCACCCAACGTCCTTCCGGCCTCGTCGCGGAATGGCCCGGTGGAGAGGCTCAGTGGGATGGTCTTCTCGTGGCGGTCCGTGACGAGTACCTCGCGGTCCCGGACACTTCGCCCGGCTTGCAGCGTCTCCTGCAAAGGAGAGTCGGGGCCACAGATCTCCGCTGGAAAGACCTCCAGGCTGGATCGTCCCAACACCTCTTCCGCAGGGTAACCCAAGATGCGCTCTGCCGTCCGGTTGACACTTGTGATGGTACCGTCACGGTCCACGGTGAAGACCCCCTCGGCAATGGAATCGAGGATGGCCTGCACCTTGTTCCGCTGTTCGCGCAGCTCTTCGATCAGCCGATTGATGTGGCTGACGACGCGGATGGTTTCCACCACACCCACCACGTCTCCCTTGGCGTTCTTGAGCGGGGAGGTGTTGATGCAGATCGGGATCTCGGCGCCTGCGGCATCCTGCATGAGGACGTTGAAGTTCGTGACGGTTTCGCCGCCGGCGAAGGATCGCTCGAAAGGGCAGCGGTCGGAGTCGCAGATCTCGCTCTTGAGGACTGCCCCGCAGGCGCGACCACCGGCCGTCGCCTCGTTCGTCCCGGTCAGCGCCTCGGCTGGCCCGTTCAGGGCGATGATCCGCTTGTCCTGGTCAATGGTCAGGACCGAATCGGGAATGCTGCGGAGGATATCCAGGACACTGAGAGGTTCGGTCTGGAGCGGCACGGGCGCCCTCACTGATGCCCCTCCGTCGGGTTGGCGGGGGGACTGTTGCGTGGCTATTGCAGCAAGGCCCGTGCCCTATGGAGGGTGGCGGGTCAAGAGCCGGTGTAACTTACCATAATCTCGATGATTTTTCCAGCAAGGCTGGCTGTAACGTGTTCATGCAAGGCGCTCATGGATGTTGCAGGATGTCCAGAGTGGTTGCAACATTGTCTCATAACCAGACGGCACCGGATGATCCCGAATAGTGCAGTTCAACCGCCGGTACCAACGGCATGGCCGTTGGTGCGCAAAGGACGCAGAGGAACCGCGAATATTCAAAGGGTCGATCCGGGAGAACTCGGAGATGCCATGTGGAAAATTCCGATCCGGCAGCCCTTCTGACCTGATGAGTGTTGGTGACTCTTTGCGATCTTGGCGGTCTTGGCGGTGAAATTTCTGGGATGATTGCGCGCTGGCGGCTCCGGATCTCCAGATCCAGGTGAATAGCATTGGTGATGCGGATGAGATGAAAGGAAGCTGGACGTCCGGTTCGATGGGGCCGCTGCTCTTAGCAGGGGGCGGCCTGAGTGGGCTGTCAGAGAAAGGGGAATAAGTCGAGGGGGTCTAAGGTCGAGTTCGCCTGCGCGCGCCATCGCGCGTCTGGCAATCACACCCCTTCGACCACCACCATATTTGTCTTCGCGACGTGTTGCCTCAGCTCTTTCAGCGGCTGGTACTCCGGATCACTGAAAAACGCGTCTACCGACTCCTTGTCGGGAAATCGAAACACGATCAGCCGGCTCGGTTGCCACACTCCTTCGAGAACCCGAAAATTCCCGCCTCGGACGAGATACTCACCGCCATGCTTGCGGATCAGCGCTGGCACGTCGGATTTGTATTTTTCGAAAGCGGACGGATTCTGCACATCAACATCCACGATCAGATATACGGCCATAGCCTTACTTCCTCCTGATATAACTACAATGGAGCGAACCGACCCAATACCGGAAACGCTGGAGACACTGCAGCGTATTGAGGACGCCTCCAATTCAGATTCGGGCCACGTCTGCTCGATTATAGGGGGAGCCCTTCCCCGTAACGTCAAGTGGATTCTTCAACTGTCGCCGGCAGCCGCTGGGCGCAGAACAGAGGTTGATTCAGGCCATTCTGTCGCAGGGCACCATCGAGTTCAGCCGACAGTTCCGTCATCAGGAACCAGGGTCAGCACGTGCAACTTGTCTGGGGGAAGGGCAATCCAGAGCTCCTTGCCCGGTTGCAGCATCATCAGGGAATGCAAATGCTCTGAGCAGTGAATCTCGATCTCGCCGGCGCCGCTGGCCGCCCCTTCAGCGCGGAATCGCAGTTGGTAGTCGATCCCCCGCTTGACCTCCGTGATCAGACGCCCGCGCAGGGCATTGGGGCGTTCGGCCACGCGCTCGGGCCAGACCAGCCGGACATGCTCTGGCCGGATGCAGAACTCCACGTCTGTCCCGGGTGGGGGCAGGGTAGCGGCCACGTTGAAGCGCTCCTCGTACCAGGCGATGCCCGGCGGAGCGCTGGCCTCACCAGCCACCGTTCCCTGGAAGATGTTGGATGCCCCCACGTGCTCGGCCACGCGGCGGTCTCGGGGATGTTGAAGCACCTCGTCCCGCGGCCCTGACTGAAGAATCCGGCCGCCATCGATGACGGCGATCTGCCGGGCCATCAGATACGCCTCCTGCAGGCTGTGCGTCACGAGCACCGTCGTCCCTCCGAATCCCTGGAGCAGGTCCAGCACCTCGGCCCGGAGCCGCTCCCGTTCCATCTGGTCCAACGCCGAGAACGGTTCGTCCAGGAGCAGGAGCTCCGGTTGCACGATGAGACCGCGGCCGAGAGCCACGCGCTGTCGCTGGCCTCCGGACAGCTCGCTCGGATAGCGGTTCCCGAATCCTTCCAGGCGGAGGAGGCGCAGCATCGCATTCACATGGTCCCGCGCGTCGGCCGTGGTGAGCCCCCGAAGGCCATATGCCAGATTACCAGTCACCGTCAAATGAGGGAAGAGTGCATACTCCTGGAAGACCAGAGCCATTCGGCGGAGGTGGGGGGCGATGTGGATGCCTGCCCCCGCGTCGAACAAGGTGCGCCGGTTGAGCCGGATCCAGCCCCGCTCGGGACGTCGAAGACCCACGAGGCAGAGGAGGGTGAGGCTCTTGCCGGCGCCCGACGGTCCATAGAGCGCACTCACCCCTCGCTCCATCGTGAGGGCCGGGGTCAGTGTGAAGCCATTCAGCCGGTATTCGAAATCGAAATCGAGCATCAGAATCGCGCTCGGGGCAGCCGGCTCAAGACGAAGAGGAGGGCGGTCACGATACCGATGGTAATGAGGGCCAGCGCGTTGGCCTGCGCCAGGTCGTTGGCCTGCACGGCGTCGTAGATGGCCAGAGGGAGCGTCTGGGTGCGGCCGGGGATACTGCCGGCCAGCATGAGCGTGATGCCGAACTCGCCCATGCCGCGGGCGAAGGCCAGGATCATGCCGGCAAGGATCCCCCGCCAGGCCAGGGGGAGTGTGACGGTGAAGAACACGCTGGCCGCCGGTCGCAAGGTGCGGGCGGCCGCCTCGATCCGTGGGTCAACGGCCTCGAAGGCGGCCTGGACGGCCTTGACCACCAGCGGGAACGAGGCCAGGGTGGCGGCAATCACGGCCGCCCGCCAGGTGAACACGATTTCAAGGCCGACGGCTTCCAGCCTCGCCCCGAGAGGCCCGGATCGGCCCAGGAGCAGCAAGAGGTAGAAGCCCACCACGGTGGGAGGGAGGATCAGCGGGAGGACGACGACCGATTCCAATAGGGTCCGCCCCGGAAAGCGCTTCCGGGCCAACAGCCATGCCACGCCGACGCCCAAGAGGCCCGCGAGAAACGTGCTCAGCGTGGCGACCCGAAGGGAAAGCAGGATCGGAAAGAGTTCCACCACCGGATCAAGACTCCCCAGGCAAGAGGAATCCGAACCGTTTCATGATGGGCCGTCCCTGCGGCCCGTTCACGAAGCGAATGAAGGCCCGCGCCAGATCCGGATGGGGGGAGCGTGCCATCACCGCCGCCGCCTGGATGATCGGTTTGTAGAGGCCCGGATCAATCCGGGTGAAGTGGATTTCGGGCACCTGCGCCACTGACTGCGCGAGTATGGCCGCATCCACGTTGCCGGTCTGAAGGAACTGGAGGGCCTGGCGTATGTTCTCGCCATAGACCAGCTTCGGTTGAACCTGGGCCCACACGCCTGCCGATACCAGCGCCTCGCGGGCCGCCATGCCGTAAGGGGCGTGAGCCGGGTTGGCGATAGCAACGCGCTTCACGTCGTCCCGTGTCAGATCCCTCAGGGTCGAGAACGGCGGTCGGCTAATCTGGGTCGCCAGCACGATCTGACCCTGCGCGTAGGTTTCCATGCTGTCCGCAAGGATCGCACCCATTGCACGGAGGTCATCCATGGAGGTGACGTTGGCGGCGAAGAAGACGTCAGCGGGGCTCCCGTGCTGGATTTGTTGCGCCAACTGGCCGGTGGAGCCGAACGTCAGCGTCACTTTGACCTGATTCTCTCGCTCGAAGACCGGCGCGATCTCCCGAAAGGCGAACACCAGGTCCGCTGCCGCTGCGACGATCAGTTCGGGTCGTGCCCCCCCCGGCGCTGCCTGGCTGCCCCAGGCCTCTGCGGGAGCAAGGAGGAGCCAGGATGACAGGAGCAGGACAAAGAACTGGATCCGGCCTCGCGCCACATGACTCTCCAGAGAGGAGCATACCTTTCGGGACGATAGCAAGGGAGATCCGATGGGTCAAGGAATGAGCAGCGGGCCGGGGAATCGGTGGGTTACAGTCTTCGGGATGTCTCCCCTCTCTCGAAGCAAACGCGCCGCGAGTCGGACTTGGCAACGTCCTCTATTTCCTGCAACCGCTCGGGCAAGGCAGCGTCCACGGGGCTCCTCAACGCCCCTGGCGCCTTTCCTCCAAGCTGCCCTGTGTGAATCGCTCCAGGGAGCGCGCCAGGGCCGCCCACTGCCTCATCGTTACGCCGACGAAGGTGAGGCCGCTTTGGTAGCGGTCTCGCCACTTGCCTTCGGGGCTCGGCTCGGCGAGGACGCGGCTCCA
>Ga0210377_10003088_pt1 | contig 14342 bp, 6 predicted proteins | sample PLM4_65_b1redo_FD_155480 | JGI IMG/M metagenome (GOLD analysis project Ga0210377, IMG submission 155480) | Groundwater sediment microbial communities from an aquifer in East River, Colorado, USA - PLM4_65_b1 redo | ecosystem: Environmental > Terrestrial > Soil > Riparian zone | place: USA: East...
GCGGGGTCTACATCCGCGTGGACGGAGCCATCGCGACCTCGGGCTCGCAACTGAACACCACGAACACCAACATCGCCACCGGAGCAACGCAGACCGTCGGCTCCTTCACTATCACGCTGCCCGAGCAGCAGTAACAGGAGGTAGATCATGGCTGGCATCGTTCCCACCGTAGGTGAAGACCGCATCCTGCGCCGTGCGCTGGGTGACATCACGCCCGTCTCGTTTAACCTCACGCTGAAGCTGTTCGTCAATGACTACACGCCGGTTGACGGCAGTGTCAACGGCAGCTTCACCGAGATGTCCACGCAGGGCTACGCCGCGAAGACGCTGACCGCCGCAAGCTGGACGGTTGCGCAGAACGGTGCGACGAAAGCCGAAGCGACCTACGCCCAGCAAACGTGGACGTTCGATGGCACCGGCGGTGTGACCGTGATCTATGGCTACTACATCGTGGACGAGGATGGTGTCGTCCTGATGGCTGAGCGGTTCGCTTCGTCGTATACCGCGACCAACAATGGCGACATCCTGCGGATCACCCCGACGCATACCCTGAGCAAGGCGTAACTGGGGGCCTAGCGGGGTGTTACCCCGCTCCCTCAGATAGGAGATAGGCAAATGGCCTACGCCACTTGGAACCCAGCCGACAAAAGCGACCGGATCACGCTATCCGGTGCCAATCTTGTCGCGACCGCCGATGGTAATGCGGCCAATCAGGCCGTGCGAGCCACGCTCTCCAAGAGCACTGGCAAGTGGTACTGCGAACTCACGTGCACCACTGATGGCGGCTTGGTTGGCACTGTCCCCACGCTCGGGCTCGCCAATAGCACCTTCGATGTCGGTGTTGGCATGTCTTCTGGCACACAACTCGGCGAGGACGCGAACGGATACGGCTATCGCAAGAATGGGGTTCTGCGTTTCAATGCCGCCCCGGTGGGCGGGGGCAGCGCCACGTGGACTACTGGTGATGTCATCAGCATGTTGTTCGATGCTGACGGTGACACGCTCACATTCTGGAAAAATGGCACACCCATCGCGGACACTTTCACCAGCGTGTCAGGGATGTTCTTCCCAATTTTCCATGATGTCGGTAGCTCGGTCATCACCGCCAACTTCGGGGCGACTGCGTTCACCTACACTCCCACCGCTGACTACAGCGGTTGGTCTGACACTGCTGTGGCCAACATCACCGGGGACGTGGCGATGGAAGTCGCGGTGGAGGCGGCTCACAGTTTCATCCTCTCTGAGCAGCCGGTCAGCGTGGCGATGGAAGTCGCGGTTTCTTCGCCCGTTGAGTTCCAGCTTTCTAGCCAAGATGCCTCGGTCGCGATGGAAGTCGCGGTCGCCGCCACGGTCACGTCCCTGACCGTCAATCGTGACGCGACTGTGGCGATGGAAGTCGCGGTCGCCGCCGTTGTGACCTCCTCCCTCGCGAACGTGTACTCCGCTGGTCTTTCGTGGGCGTATGGCGATACCGCGGGCGAGGTTGATGATCCGTATTTCGTCGAGGGTGGTTTCGAATATCGCTTCTCCCTCTCTGGTTCGATGACCTCCGGGGAAGTGTGGTCCGCCGCGCTCACGTATCCGTCCTATGAGATGGCGGCATCGACCCCGCCCGCTGGCACGCTCCAATACGTTTACACGCTCGAAGGTCAGATGACGAGCGGGGCCACATGGGTTGGTGACCTGCGCGTTCCGGCGCGAACTGCCGACGCTGATCTGCTCAATGGCGCGGTGTTTACCGGGGCCCTTACGTTCCCCGACTGGCGCGTTACTTCTGTGGTCTCGGTCCAGTCCATCTACGAAGCGGCCCTCTTGGTCCGCCGCTGGAGCGTTCACGGTGAAGCCCTCGCCGGGGCATACTATACAGCCGCCTTGGAGACTCTGCCCTACGAGATCAGCGGTGTCGCGTTCGGCGAGTATTTACTCACTGGGGCCATCACGTGGCCGTCGCGGATCATCTCCGCCGCGGTCATTGCACAAGGGACCGATACCTTCCGTACATGGGCGCTGAACTTGACCAACAAGGCGCTGACTGAGTACGACAACTTTGAGTTCAACAGCTACGCCGTGTTCCGTGGCACTGCTTACTCAGCCGGCGCCGAGGGCGTCGTGCCCCACACCGGAGAGGATGACGACAATGGCGTCTCCATCGTCGCGCTCGGGCGCACCGGCAAAGAGGGCTTCGGCACATCCTACAACAAGCGCCTACCGCGTCTGTACCTCGTCTACAAGACGCTGGGTGACATGAAGGTCTCGACCTTTACATCGCAAGACGGGCAGCGTGTGTACCTGCTGGCCGCGAACGCCATCGCGGGAGTGCAAACCCGGCGAGTGCCCATCGGCCGGGGGCCCAAGTCCCCCCATTGGCAGATCGAGTTCACCAACCCCAACGGGGAGGATTTCTTGATCACTTCCCTCCAAGCGTACCCGGAGCGCAGCCGGCGCCGGGTGGTATAATCGGACATCATGACCGTCGAGACTATCATCACCGCACAGCAAGCGTATGCCGCCAGTTGGGTGACGCAGGCTAACTCGTTCATCAATCAGGTCGCGGCAGCGGCGAACACCGCGTTCCCGTTGCCCAATCCGGTTGCGCTCGCGTACAGTCATTCGAACATCACCGATGGCGCCGAGGCGACTATGTCTGCGCTGCGCCCCACTCGCCCTACGCTCCCGGGCATCACGGCAACCGCACCGGTAGCCCCGACATTTGACTTCAGCGACATCATCCCGGTGGATGTGTCGGACTTCATCGGCACCGCGCCGACGCTCGACATGCCGCAGACTCCGTCTGCCGCTCTGCCGGATGCACCTTCCGCCCCTGCGATCACTCAACCGTCGATTCCTGATGCTCCGGTGCTCGATCTTCCGGCGCTCCCCGAGGTAACCGTTTCCTCGCTACCGGTGCCTCCGAGTATCGAGATTCCATACTTCGACGGCATCGCGCCGGAGGATGACCTCGTCGTCCCCACCAACACGTTCTCATTCTACGAGCAGGCATACTCCTCGGCGCTTCTCGATTCCGTAAAGGCGAAGCTCCTTTCTGATCTGGAGAACGGCAGCTATGGGATCGAGACCGACGACGAGGCTCGCCTGTGGGAGCGCGCCCGAGCCCGCGAGCAGGCCGGCGCTCAACAGGCGATGGACGAGGTGATCCGTGTACAGGCGCTGCGTGGCTTCCCGCTGCCCCCGGGTGAACTTTCGGTGCAGATTGCCCGCTCCGTGCAGGCAGTGCAGGATAAAGTGTCCGACGTGAACCGGGACATCATGGTGAAGCGCGGAGACCTGTTCGTGCAAGCTCGTCAGTTCACGATTGAGCAGGCAAAGAGTTTGGAGCAAATCCTGATCGGGTATCACAACTCGGTCATGGAGCGTGCTCTCAATGCCGCGAAGGCCACTCTGGAGATCGCGATCCAGCTTTACAACGCGAACGTCGCGCGCTTCAACGCGCGCCAGCAGGCGTATCGCACCGCGGCCGAAGTGTTCAACGCGAAGATTCAGGCCGTGGCTCAGCAGGTAGCAATCTACCGCGCGCAAGTGGAAGGTGTTCGCGCCGAGGTGGATGTGAAGCGGGCCGCGGTCGATGCTTACGTCGCGCAACTGAATGGTCTCCAGACCGTGGTAGGTCTCTACCGGGCTCGAATGGAAGCGGCGCAGGTTCAGGCTCAGATCGAGCGCCTGCGCATCGATGTATACCGCGGTCTGGTGGATGCCTATTCCGCTCAGGTGCAGGCGAAAGTCGCCGAGTTCAGCATGTATCGCGCGCAGATCGAGGGTGAGACGGCGAAGGTCACGGCGTTCCAAGCTGAAGTGCAGGCGTACAACGCGCAGGTCACCGGCCGCAAGATCAAATCCGATGTGCAGGTCGCGAATTTGACCGCCGAGACCGAACAGGCCCGCGCTCGAATCGCTGCGTACAACGGGGAGATTGAACAGTTCAAAGGTGAACTCTCTGCACAGACCGAGACGTTGCGCGCCACGCTGGAGATTTACCGCTCGGACATCAGTGTGTTCTCGACTTCGGTCGAAGCCCTGCGCTCTGCGTACCAGTTGGAAGTACAGGAACTGGGCGCGAACATCCAATGGAACACCAAGGTGGCCGAGGTCGATCTGGAAGCCTATCGCGCCCGCCTCCAATCGCTGGTCAGCGCCGCGCAGCTAAAGACCCAAGCCGCGGAGTTTGGCTCGACCTTCTACCAGAATCTCATGTCGGCTACGCTGGGTTCCATCACCACGCTTGCCGCGCAAGTCGAAACAGCATAAGGAGGTAACATGGCAACCGGACTCGAACTCAATCTCGAAGGACTGACCCCGGAACAACTGCGCGGTGCCGCAGACTTCCAGCGCCAGCTTCGCGGTGCTCGCGCGGCTCGCACGGCCGGTGCGACGCCTGCCGCTGCCGCACCGCAGATCACAAACACGACAGCCATGTCGACTGCTCGCGCGACCGCCGGCCCTGCCGTCGGTTCCACGCCCACAGCGACCAACATCGCCCCCGTGGCCACTGCTCAGGCTGCTGCGGCTCCCGGCATCGGCCGGCGCATTTTGAATCTTGTCAGCCGTGGTGGCCGTATTGCTGCCGCCGCGGGCGTGGGCGCCATCGGTGCGCAATCCGCACTGAAAACGGCCGAGACACCCACCGAGACGTATGAGAAGCAGTTCGGTTTCGGTCCCTCGAACATCGAAAGTCCGGCTCTCCGTTTCGCTCGTGATGTCGGCGTTCGCAGTCTCGGTGCGCTCGTCGATCTCGGCGATACGGTGAATCCGTTCAGTGGGGCTGGCGCTGCCGCTTCGAAACCTGCGACCATGACCGCTGCGTCTCCCGCCATTCAAGGCCCCGCGCCAATCGATGCAGAGGGACTGATGCGTGGTACGGCCGTTCCCGCTTCTGGCACTGGTGCCTTCCGTGTCGGCGGGCGCCGCGCCGTCGCCGTCGATTCCCGTGGTGCGCCTGCCGAGGCTGTCGCCGCTGCGCCCGCTCCCGCGGCAGCGCCGGCCCGTATTGCTCTCCCGGCTCTCGGCACCGAGGGTGACATTTTCAGCAATCTGGTACAATTCCAACGAGATGCTGCCACTGCGGCTGGTGGAATCGCTTCCGCTCGTGGTCAGGCTCGCGCCGGGAAAGCCGCAACAGAACTCGGCGTCAAGCGGGTAGAACTTGGCCTGAAGGCCGAGGATGTGTTTACAAACCGCATGAAGGCGATCACTGATCAAGGCAAGGCTGGTGCGGAAGGTCGGAAGGTTGTGCTCGATCTTCAGGGCAATCCGATCATCGTGGACACGAAGGCGTCCACCGCGGTACAGCCGCCCGTTCGGAAGGTTCCGTCAGAGGCGGAATTCCTCAAGGCGGCGATGGAGGAGCCGCGGAACAAAGGGCTTTCAAACGCACAACTTCGCGACTATTATCGCCGTACTTACATTGGAGGGTAACATCCCCAAATGGCCGAAACGCAGATTTTCGACCCTTTCAAAGACGTACACGAAGCAGCGACCCAAGCGCCGGTAGTCGATCCATACGCGCCCGGGTATGTGCGCCAGCCCGGCGCAGTCGTGCGCGGACTCAAGACCAGCGTGGCCGGCGCGAAAGCCGCTGCTTACGGCGGTCTCGCGCTCGTCGGAGACCTGACTGGCAGTGACCGTCTGAAGCAATACGGGCTCGAAAACCAAGCCACCGCCCAACAGGAAGCCGGCAAAACCGCGATGCGCGTCGAGGACATCGACAGCGTCGGCGGAACCATCGACTTCGCCAAGTATGGCGCGGGTTACCTGATTCCCCAACTCGCCATCGCCCTCGGTTCCGGTCTTCTCGGGCGTGCCGGCGGTGCGCTGGCAGCACGTGGTCTTGCGAACCCCGCCGCCGGGCTCGCCGCCAAGAATGCTGGCATGACCGCCGGGCTCGCCGCATCGTCCATCGCGCAGGAAGCTGGCTCGATCTACCCGGATGCCGTCGAGGCTGGCATGCCCGATGCCACGGTTCGTGCTGTGCTCGGTGGTGCCGCCGCTGGGTCTCTCGACATTCTCCCGCAACTCCTCGCTGCGCGCCAGCTTGGCCTGTTTGGCAAGCGCATCGCGAACCCCGGGAAGGTCATCGACTCCGCGCTCGTGCGTGGCGCCAAGGCCGCTGGCGTAGGCGCTGCTGCCGAGGCTGTAACGGAAGGCGCGCAGACAGGCATCGAGCGCCTCTCCGCCGGCCAGCCTCTGACCGACGAGCAAGCCATGAGTGACTACATCAACTCGGCCGTGCTGGGTGCCATCGGCGGTGGTATCGTCGGTGCCCCCATCGGTGCACTCACACGGCCCGAGATCGCTCCTGCTGCCCCGACTCCCGCTGCCGCTGCCGCTGCTGCCGCTGCTGCCCCCGGCCCACTGCCGGCCCCGGTTACTCCTGCCGAGCCGACATTCTCCGGCTTCCCCGCGGAGGAAGCTCGGGTGGTGTACTCGCCGGACACGTATGAACTGGTCGAGGGTCCGAACCAGCCGACGCAACTGGAACGCGTGCAGGCCCAGCTTACGACCCTGCGCGACCAAGACTCTGCGCTGGCCCAAGAGACCTCCAGCAAGGATCGCACAAAGGAACAGATCGCTCGTGACCGCAAGGCGTTGAAGACAGAGATCGGCACGTTGGTGCAACGCGAGTCGAACATCAAGACATTGGCGGAAACGCCGGAGTACCAGTTCAAAGGTACGACGGCCGAGCCTGTGATCATTGGCGCGCAACCGGAGGTTGTTACTCCGGCCAAGCCGATTCTTACGCTGGATGAAGCTGCGCTCCTCCAGCAAGCAGAACAGGAGGACATCCATGCCGCTCGTCAAGGGAGCTTCAAAGGAGGCATTCAGCAAGAACGTCGGGAAGGAGCGCCACGCGGGCAAGCCGCTGGATCAGGCGTTGGCAATCGCTTACTCGGTCAAACGCAAGTCGCGGGGACGCAAGGCGGCGTCGAAGCGCAGCTAGCGCGGCTGAAGCGTGGCCGCGGGTTGCTGCTCAGCACCAGCGAGGCAAATGCCCTGCGGGAGTTCGAGAAGACCGCCCCGGCCATCGCTGTTGTGCCCAGCACTGCTCGCGAGACCGTGCGCCAGATCACACCAGAACTCCGGCGCGAGGCATTCGTGGAAGCCTACGAACGTGGCGTGGACACGATCATCGGTGGCTTCGTTACGCGCGGGAGCATGAAGCCCGAGCGTGGTGGCAAGTTGCGTGGGAGCATCAAGTCTGCGCTTCGTGACGCGCTGGCTTCGCACGACAACCAGACAGCCGCGACCGCCGCCATCGGACTCGAAGATCGTTTGAGCGCCGCCCTCAAGGGCAAGATCGCCGCGCAGGATGTGCCGACGTTTAAACAGGAGCTTGCCGAGTTCATCTCCAAGGCCGTTCCCGCTGAAGCCGCTGTTCGCCCGCTGCGTTCATTGCGCGAGGAGACCACCGGTCTGCCGCGCCAGACGACGCTGTTCAGTAAGGGCGCGGTCGAGGGTGCGGACTACGTTGAGTTCTCACACTGGGGCGATGTGCCCAACAACGTGACCAACCCGGGTGCGATGGGCTCGGGCAAGCGTGGCGCCGACTGGCGCTCTGCCGCGGCCGTTGGTCTGAAGTACACCTCGGCCGTCGTGCGGGGCACAGCGTTCATGGAGTCGGGCGTCACCGAGCGCCGGCATTACGTTGGACGCCTGCGCCGTGACCGTGTCTATCAGGCCCGAGCGGATGATCCTTTGCTGCTCGAAGCGACCCGGGAAATCGCTCCTCGCTTCGGTAACAATCGTGAGATCGCTCTGGCCCAATACGCCGCCAAGGTGCGGGACATGGGTTATGACGCGATACTCTATCCCGAGGGCCAGTTGCGCATCTTCACGCCCCAGCATGTCCAGCCGGCGCTCGCGCCGTTGCTCGCTGCCGCGGGCATGCCGCAAATCTTGGATTCGGTCGCCAACGCCCGCGCGAAGGAAGTGCACGCTCGCCATCTTGCAACTGGTGGCTCGACCACATTCATCCCCTCTGGACGCGAGGGTTCCGGCATGGGTTACTACACAGTGAGCACGTACAAGGAGCGGGAAGTGAAAGTGCTCGGCAACCCCACCCCGCCGCAGATCGCGTCTTACATTCGTGCGAATGACGACCTGTTGGCTGACGAGACAAACGCCCTCGGCACATGGTTTAACCCGGATGACGGGCTCACATATATTGACATCTCGAAGACCGTGCCCGACATGCGCACAGCCTTGCGCCTTGCTCGTGAGAACGACCAACTTGCGATCTTCGACTTGCGCACGATGACGACCATCTCGCTCGGCCACCCGCTGTTCGACTTGGCACAGGAGTATAACGCTGCGAATGACATGCCGCCGATCCAAGAGGTGCCCTACATCGACTGGAATCCCGAGACAGGCAAAGTGATGGCCCGCGCGTTCGACAACCTGAAGGCGTTCAATGACACTCCTGCGGTACGTGAATCCTTCGCCGCGATGAACGCCGAGGAGGAGCAGCAATTCAACATGGTGTCCAAGTTCATCACCATCGAACCGTGGACGCAGGAAGGTGAACCGTACAAGAATAGCCACGAGATGCGCGCGGATGTGTTCGGACGCAACCACCTCTACGTCTTCCAAGGCGGCGACCCGCATCCGCTGCGCACCCCGGAGCAGACATTTCGCGGGCGCGCGGTGCATGATCTGTTCGGCCATGCGCGCACCGGCTTCGAGTTCGGCCCGCGTGGGGAACTGAATGCTACCCGCATCCATGCGCAGATGTACAGCGAGAAGGCCCTGCCGGCGCTTGTCTCTGACAACCTCGGCCAGAACGCATGGGTGAACTTCGGTGACGCCAATGAAGGTCTTCCGCCGGCCAAGCGCGCGTTTGCTGAACAGAAGGTGGACGTGCTTCCGCCGTCTCTCTGGCGCCCACTGCTTGATCACTCGATGACCTCGCGCGCTGCCGCGTGGGATCGTCGGGATGCCGTGATGGAGGAGAAGGGTATCATCGTGCTCGACTTCCTCGACCGCATGATTGGTTCCCCGGCTGATCTCGAAGTACGCCTCACCGATCAAATGGCCGAAGGTGTTGGCGTCACGCGTCTCGGTCGCTCGAAGTCAATGATCGAACTGGCGATGAACGCCAAGGACATCCTGAGCGTCGCCGCGCACGAGGGCTTCCACTACATCGACCAGAAGGTGCTTGGCACCGCGGATCAGGAGATTCTGCGCCGGGCGTTCGAGCGCGGCAAGCCGATGTACCTCGCCCTGCTGGAGAAGACTCGCGCTTACGACCGCGAGAACGGCACGCAGTTGACCCCCGAGGTCGCGGCTTCGCAACTGGAGGCCCGTGCCTATGGCTTCGAGTTTTGGCGCCGTGGGGAATTGACGCCGACCAGTGGTGTCGAACGCGTGTTCCAGTTCATCAAGCAGATGCTGGAGCGCGTGCGCAACTTTGTGGATGGCGTCGGTTTCTCGTCCTACGAGGACATCTTCCGTGCCATCGAGCGCGGCGAATACGCGCGCCGCGAACTTCCGGGTATGCGCTCGGGCACTGTGGAGCAATCCTACATCGAGGCCATCGAGTCCGATGCCCTCCCGGGTTCGGCCGTCCTGTTCCGCAGTCGCAAGGACGTGAAGCATGGCAAAGGTCGTCCTAGCTGGATCAAGAGCGGGGTCGAGGTTCGCAAGATGCGCGGCATCCTGCGTTACCTGACGAAGGAGGGCGGCGCCGCCAAAGACTGGTATCGCCGGTCGGCACAGGCCATTCTGCGCTGGGCCAACGGTGATGTGAAGCGCGCCGCCAAGCTGGCCTCCCTCGTGGCGATGTATTCGCCGCGCGCGCCGGTCGGTCTTGATCTGCGTCATGCCATCCAGCACTTTGCCCAGTGGGAAGCAGGCCAGCCCATCAACGCTGGTGGCACGCAGCGCCAGAAGGAGTACGGCACGAAGATTCTGGATGGCACGGGGCATAAGGACGCCTCGGGCAAGTATGTGCTACCGGGCCTGCCGAACGCGCCGAAGATCAATTCGTTCTTCAAGAACCTGATGATGACCATTGACCCGGTTACATACCCGGCCGAATCGCAGGACTCGACCATCGACATGTGGATGTCGCACATCTTCGGCTTCGGGGACAAAACGGGCAAGATCAGCGACGCGGAATACTGGTGGGCCGACGCCGAGATCAAGCGCATGGCGCGAGAGGTTGGTCTCGGTCCTGACCAAGTGCAGGCGTCAATTTGGGTCGCCATCAAGGCCCGGGGTAACATGGTCCGTTCCCTTGCCCGGGAGCAGGGGATCGAGAACCGCTGGTTCAAGGTCGAGACTTTCGCTCCTATGACCGAAGACCTGTTCGGTGCTGGTGGGCGCGTGAAGTACACGCTCAATCCGAAGCATGAATTCAAGTACATGGTCAACTGGATTCGCCTCGCGCTCACCGCGAAATTCAGCAAGTCAGACTTCGATGCCGCGAACTACAGCTATGCCGAGGGGTGGCGCGACATCTCCGATGGCACGATTCCGCTCAACCGTCTCGATACCGACTTCGAATTGGAAGCCGGGCTGTTCGACGACATCGCGAACGGCAAGACCACCGAGGGTGCGTTGAACCTGTACTCGCGCGCTGCCTCCCTTGTGGACATGGCCCGTCGCGTGCGCGAAGGCGAGGCGCCCCGTTCCCAGTTGAACGGGATGTGGGCTGACGCTATCGACAGCCAGCCGAACGACGAGATCAAAGAGACGATCCTTGGCATGAGCAAGGCTGAATTGCAAGGGATGACCGGCGGGTTTAAACGCTTCTATGCCGAGCATCTCTCCAGCGGCCTGAATCTCTCGCGCAGCAGCGAGGGTTACAAGAACGTGTTCAATGTCCTCACCGCTTTCACTCAGCGCAAATCGCGCTTGATCGCCGAATCCGTGGAGAACCAACTCTCTGAGTGGGTTGGCAAGACCGCCGGCACACAGCAGGACAAGCAGGCGACCAGTCGCGCGCTACTCTCGCGCACCGAGAATGCCTATACCGCTGGCTCACCGGAACTGATGAACCTCCGCTCCACGCTGACCGACAAGCAGCGGGCGATGTTCGATCAGGCCACACAGATGATCGCGAAGCAACTGGACGCTGAGTTCAAGGCGGATGTGGCGGTCTATCGCAAAGTCATCGGGAATGACGACCAGTTCGCCGAGTGGTATCGCAATCGCTCGGCGCAAGTGGAACGCCTGAAGAACGAGGGCTATTTTCCTGAGCGTCGATACGGCGACCACGTCGTGCACGCCTACGTGGCGGGCCCGGACGGCAAACGGATCACGGTGTACTACTCTCAGCATGAGCGCGAGTCCGACGCCCGCACGGAACTGACTGAGATCAAACACGCGGTCGGCGAAGACCAAGGCATGCAGTTCGAGTACGGTTACCGGTACAAGGCCGATTACGATGGGTCGCTCTCCTTTGGCCAATTCCTCGACATCGCCACGCGGCAGGGCATCAGCCTTACGCAGGCGGAGCGTGAGCGCATTGGCAAGGCGCTGATCGCCGCGGACAACACCCGTCGCAATCGCGTGTTCCGCCGCAAGAACGTGGCTGGCGCGAGCGAGGAGGGCATGCGCGTGCTGGCCGAGTTTGGGGTCACCACCTCGAACAAGGTCGCCTATTCCGAACTGGGCGAGGCCGTCAACAACGCTCTAGCTGGTAAAGAGACTGCCGTCCGCTTCGACGAGCGCGGTCAGGTTGAGGTGAACACCTACGACCGGGACATGTGGGCGCTCGACGGCGAGCAGGCGGGCTTCTACCGCAACCTCGCCGACAGCACAGTGTCGTTCACCATGAGCCCGCGAGACAACAATGCGCTGTCCCGTGGCCTGCGTACCGCCGCCTCGGCGCACTTCCTTGGTGGTTCGGTTGCCGCGATGATGGTCAACATGACCTCGCTTCCGATGAACACCGTCCCTTGGCTCACGCAGCACACAAGCTACACTGACGCGTTCGCGAAGACCGCCGGCTCTGCCGTTCTGGCTGGCAAACATCTCAGCACGATCCGAGACCTGCCGAAGCTGCTTGACGCGACCGTGCGCATGGAAGGCATCGACAACGTCGAGGGCCTGCGACGTGCGCTCCAGATCGCTGCGCAGGACGGCACGATCCTCGACACGGAGATTTACCAGATCATGGGCCTCTCTCGTGGCCAGCAGTATTCGCTCTCCGGTCGGGTGCAGACCGCGGTCAATGCGTGGATGACGCCGTTCAAACTCTCGGAGCAATTCAACCGGGTGTCCGCGTTCATCGCCGCCTACAAGGTGGCGAAGGACAAGAACATGGCGAACGACGCCGCGTACAAGTTCGCGCAGGACACGGTGTACTCGACGCACTTCCGGTATGACGATGCGAATCGTCCGTCGCTCGCGCGTGGCAATATCGGCGCGCTCCTGTTCACGTTCAAGACCTATCCGATCTACGCGACCGAGATGATGCTGTATCTCGCGCGTGAGAAGCCGCAAGCCGCCGTGTACATGATGCTGACCTACGTCATGATGGCCGGCATCGAGGGTCTGCCGTTCGCAGAGGACATCGAGGACTTGATTGATACCCTCGCCCAGCGCGTGTTTGGCTCGGCGTTCAATAGCAAGCGCGCCCTGCGCAATGTGCTGAAGACCGCCAGCGATGCCACGCTCGGTGTTGATCTCTCCAGCATGTTCGTCCACGGCGTCGCCAACGAACTCACTGGCCTCTCTTACGCCTCCCGCGTGGGCCTTGGCAACCTGATCCCGGGTACGCGGATTGGCACGGCCGACGCGGACTACAAGCGCGTCATGAGCGAGGCACTTGGCCCTATCGCTTCCCTGATCCAAGGTGTGCTCGCTGGCGCCGACGGTCTGACGCGCGGTAACTTCGATATTGCCGCCGCGAAAATCCTCCCGCTCGCTGGCCAAAATCTGGTCAAGTCGTGGACGCAGTTCGAGAATGGCTTTGCGACTGACGCGGGTGGACGCAAGCTGATCGACGTGGGCGGCGTCGAGGCATTCTTCCAAGCTGTCGGATTCTCCTCGGCGGCGCTTGCGAAGGCGTATACCGCAGATTCCATCGACCGCCAGACGTTGGCGTTCTATACGCAGGTGCAACAGGACATCACCAAAGACCTCGTGAAGGCAGTACGCGAGGGACGGCAGGCCGATGCGGATGCCATCGTCGCGGCCATCGGGTCGTGGAACGAGGCGTATCCGCAGATGCCGATGGTGCTGAGCCCGGCTGGTGTCCGTCGTAACATTGCGCTCGCGGGCATGACCCTGAACGAGCGCACTCTCAAAATGCTCCCGCGGCAACTCCGCGGGTCGTCGGAAGCGGCGATTGGATTGGAGGACTAAATATGAGCGACTACAACTTCGAGATCAAACAAGGCGCGACGTTCAACCCGACGCTGAAGTATTCCCAGCCGCAACTCGTGGTGAAGGTCATCACTGGCATCACCAAGTCCGGGCAGGCCGTGGTAACAGTCGCGGCCCACGGGCTCACCATCGATTGGCCGGTATGGATCGTTGGTGTCACAGGCATGACGCAGATCAACCATCGCTCCGAAGACTTGCAGGTTGCCGGCAAGGCGTACTACGGGTATTACGTGAGTTCGAGTTCGATCCGTTTAAACGTCGACTCGTCGCGCTTCAGTGCCTACACCTCCGGCGGGGAACTGCTGTACCATCCGCCGGTTGACCTGACGAGCTTCACGGCGCGCATGCAGATTCGCTCCGACATCGACGCGACGGACACATTGGTCTCGTTGACCACCGAGAACGGGGGCATCACGCTGGGCGCCGCTGCGGGCACTATCGCCTTGCTGATTTCGGCGACCGCAACTGCCGCTCTGGACTTTACCTCGGCGGTATACGATCTCGAAGTAGTCTCTGCTGCCGGTGTGGTAACGCGGCTCCTTTCCGGGGCAGTGACGCTGGTGCCAGAGGTGACTCGTGCCTAACGCGGTCCAGAATCCGACTAATGTCGGAATCGTCTCCCAGCCGGTACAGGTCGTAATCGCTCCCCCAGCGGAGCGTATCGTCGTTCGTCTTCTGGAGACGCACGCGGTTGAGACTGAGCGCCGGGAGATCGTCTCGATTGAGGAGCAGAACGCAGGCGTGGCAATCATCGCTGTCGGGTCTCAGGGCCCGCAGGGGCCACCCGGCGGCTCAGGCGTCACCGAGGCGTATCTCGCTGGCACGGTGATCAATGGTCATCGGGTGATTGTGACCGATGCCGCGGGTCTAGCGATTCACGCCGACGTGACCAATGTCGTCCATGCCAATGCCGCTACGAAGATTTCCCTCGGGGCTGCCGTGTTCGGTGGTGACGTACAAGTGCAGTTGATCGGCCGGATCACCGAGCCTTCGTGGGC
>Ga0210377_10003089_pt1 | contig 14342 bp, 9 predicted proteins | sample PLM4_65_b1redo_FD_155480 | JGI IMG/M metagenome (GOLD analysis project Ga0210377, IMG submission 155480) | Groundwater sediment microbial communities from an aquifer in East River, Colorado, USA - PLM4_65_b1 redo | ecosystem: Environmental > Terrestrial > Soil > Riparian zone | place: USA: East...
CTGGGCCAAAGCACCTGCGTCGGCATCGGCGGCGATCCACTCAACGGCACCAATTTCATTGATTGCCTGCAGATGTTCGAGCGGGATCCGCAGACCGACGCGATCGTGATGATCGGCGAGATCGGCGGCGACGCCGAGGAGCAAGCCGCGGCGTTCATCGCGCGGTCGGTCAAGAAGCCGGTGGTCGGATTCATCGCCGGAATCACCGCACCACCGGGACGTCGAATGGGGCACGCGGGGGCGATCATTTCCGGCGGTGTGGGCAGCGCAGCCGATAAGATGGCCGCCCTGGAACGCGCGGGCGTGACGGTCGTCAGGAATCCGGCGCTGATCGGCGACGCCGTCAAGGATCTCATCGGCGGCCGTCCGCGCAAAATCGCGGTTCGCTCACGGCCCTCACCACGGAAGGGGACGCGCCCGAAGGCGGCCCAACCTCGGGTGAAGGCGAAACCGGTTCGCAAGCGCCGGGCGCGCGCGTCCTAGCGTCACGTGGCGCCCGTGAGGACGGTCGGTTGAATGTGGAGGGAACGATGAAGGCCTCTTGGGTGATTGGGATTGCGACGGGTCTCCTCATCGGGGCCGGCTGGCTGTGGGTGCGTTCAACCCAGGCCGAAACCGCCATTCCGGTCCGGGTGGGCCAGCCCGCGCCGGATTTTACGCTAAAAGACCAAAACGGCAACCCGGTTACCCTGAGCCAGTTTCGTGGCCGCCACACGGTGGTGCTGTATTTTTACCCGAAAGACGACACGCCGGGATGTACGAAGGAAGCGTGTAGTTTCCGAGACGACATCGCCCGTTTCGAGGCGCTTAACGCTCGAGTCTTGGGCGTGAGTATCGATGGCCTCGACTCCCATCGCGCGTTCGCCGAGAAGTACCGCTTGAATTTCCCCCTCCTCAGCGATGAAGATCACCTCGTCAGCCGGGCCTACGGGGTGTTCAGTCGCTTTGTCGGTTTTTCCTATGCCAAACGGACGACGTTCGTCATCGCACCGGACGGCATGATCGGGCGAATCATCACGGACGTGGACCCCGCCGATCACGCCACCGAGTTGCTTCGCTACCTCCGCGACCTTCGTTCGCCCTCCGCCTCCGTCTCGGCCTCTGAAGGGTAGCGGTTGCGCGTCATCGGACTGTCGTCGGGAACATCCGTCGATGGTATCGATGCGGCGCTGACCGATATCACCGGACACGGGCCGCGCGTTCGCCTGCGTCTCCTCGCCTACCACACCTTCCCCTATCCGCGCGGGCTCCGCCCCCGTCTGCTGGCTCTCCAGAGCGGCGGACGGACGGAGGATGTCTGCCATTTGAATGCCTATCTCGGGGAGCTCTTTGCGGATGCGGCGAAGCGGCTGGCCGAGTCTGCTGGCATTCCCCTGCGCCGCATCGCGCTGATCGGCTCCCACGGCCAAACTGTCGCTCACCGGCCCGATCCGGTCCGAGAAGGGCGGTATCGAGTTCGGTCTACATTGCAGATCGGAGAACCGTCGGTGATCGCTGAACGCACCGGCGTACTCACCGTGGCCGACTTCAGACCTCGGGATCTCGCGGCGGGCGGACAGGGTGCGCCGCTGACACCGCTGATTCACCACCGGTGTTTCTCGCATCCCAGGCGCAATCGGTTGGTCGTCAATCTGGGTGGCATCACCAACGTGACGTGGTTGCCAGCGGGCGGATCGCTCGATCGTCTGGTGGCGTTCGACACGGGACCGGGAAACATGGTGATCGACGGGCTCATGGAGCGCATGACCGGTGGGCGACGGACGATGGATCGACATGGTCGAACCGCATCCGCTGGTACGGTGCGCCTGGAGCTGCTCCGGTCGCTGCTCCGGCATCCATATCTTCGGCTCCCTCCACCCAAGACGACGGGACGGGAACTGTTCGGACGCCCCATGATCGATCGCTTGTGGCGGCGCGTGTCGACTTCGGTGCCCCCACGCGATCTCATCGCCACCGTGACGGCCTTCACCGCGTCCTCCATTGTCGATGCGTATGACCGGTTTCTCCGCCCACGCGGAGTGGTCCACGACGTGATCGTGGGAGGGGGAGGGGTCTATAACAAGGTCTTGATGAAGCAGTTGGCAGACGGGTTCGAGCCTGTTCCGGTGCACTCGATGGCGGTGCACGGAATCGACCCCAAAGCGATCGAGGCGATGGCGTTCGCGCTCTTGGCGTATACGACGATGCAGGGAGAACCGAATAATGTTCCTCAGGTGACGGGGGCCAGCCATACCGTGATGCTGGGGAAGATAATACCGGTAATAGATTAATGACGCGTTGAAACATGGCGTAAAGCTTGACATGGGCCTAGCCCGCCGTTAGAATAAAACCATCCTGTCGCGCGTGCTGGCGCACGGATGAAAGTGGAGCGGATTGGTTCTGGAAGGGGATGTGGCCACCGAACGGCTAGCCGGTAGGAGCCGCGGAAACACCACCGGGAGGCGATATGTTCGAGCGATTCACGGATCGAGGCAGAAAGATCATTATTTTGGCGAGGGAGGAGGCCGAGCGTCATCAGAATGACTACCTCGGCACCGAACATCTGGTGCTGGCCATCCTGCGCGAAGGAGATGGTGTCGCCTTAGCCGTCGTGAAGAAGATGGGGCTGTCGCCCGAGCAGGTGCGTCTTGAAATCGAGCGCAACCTGCCCAGCGGAGGCAGTACCATGACGTTCGGAGAGATCCCCTTTACCCCCCGAGTGAAAAAGGTCATCGAGTTCTCGATCGAAGAGGCCAAGCTGCTCGGCCACAACTATATCGGGAGCGAACACCTCTTGTTGGGGTTGTTGCGCGAAGAAGAAGGAATGGGAGGGAAAATCCTCCGAAGCCTGGGTGCGAACCTGCTGACCGCACGTCAGTTGACGATCAATCTGCTCAAAAAAAGTATCCCCCGCGAGAAGGACAAGAAGAGCAATACCCCCGCGCTCGACGAGTTTGGCCGTGACCTGACGCAGCTCGCGACGGAAGGGACGCTGGATCCGGTCATTGGACGGACCGATGAGATCGAGCGCGTCCTGCAGATCCTCTGCCGCCGCACCAAGAATAACCCCGTGCTGATCGGTGAATCCGGTGTGGGCAAAACGGCGATCGTCGAAGGCTTGGCGCAGCGGATCATTGCCTCTGAGGTCCCTGACAATCTCTTGAATCGCCGGGTCATCGCGTTGGATCTGGGATCCCTGGTGGCCGGCACCAAGTACCGCGGGCAGTTCGAAGAGCGCTTGAAAGTCGTGATGAAAGAAATCGTCAGTGCTGGCAACATCATCATTTTCATCGATGAACTGCACACGTTGGTCGGAGCGGGAGCGGCGGAAGGGTCGATCGACGCGTCGAACATGCTCAAACCGGCGCTGGCCCGAGGCGAGATCCAGTGCATCGGCGCGACGACGCTCGATGAATACCGCAAGCATATTGAGCGTGACGCCGCGCTCAAACGCCGGTTCCAGCCGATTCACGTTCATCCGCCAAGCCTGGATGAAACGATCAGAATTATTCGCGGGTTGAAGGATCGGTACGAAGAGCATCACGGGATCATCATTACCGACGATGCCGTGGTCGAAGCGGTGCGCCTCTCCGACCGGTATATCACGGATCGTTTCCTGCCCGATAAGGCTATCGATGTCATTGATGAAGCCGGCTCTCGGGCAAAGTTGATGAATTACGCGCTGCCGGCTGATCTGCGCGGGTTGGAACAGGACTATAAAAAGGTTGCCAAGGAAAAGGACGTGGCTATCAAGCTCCAGAACTTCGAAGAAGCGGTCAAACTTCGCGAAGAAGAAGAGCGGCTGAAGAAGATGCTGGAGGATTCAAAGCGCGAGTGGAAGAAGAATCAGGAAAAACAGCGCACGAGCATCACCAAAGAAGAGGTGGCGTTCGTGGTGGCCAAGATGACCGGCATCCCGCTTTACAAGCTGGAGGAGGAGGAATCCAAGAAACTCCTCCATATGGAAGAGGCGTTGCACAAGCGGGTCATCGGCCAAGAAGAGGCGATCACCGCCGTGTCCAAGGCCATTCGGCGCGCGCGTGCCGGCTTGAAGGGCGAACGCCGTCCGATCGGATCGTTCATCTTCTTGGGGCCAACGGGGGTCGGCAAAACAGAGCTGGCGCGCACGTTGGCGGAGTTCCTCTTCGATGACGAGGATGCGCTGATTCGGATCGATATGTCGGAGTATATGGAGCGGTTTGCCAGCTCTCGGCTGGTGGGTGCGCCTCCGGGATACGTGGGCTACGAGGAAGGGGGACAATTGACCGAAAAGGTCCGGCGGCGTCCCTATTCAGTGGTCCTCTTCGATGAGATCGAAAAGGCGCACCCCGAGATCTTCAACATGCTCCTCCAAGTCCTCGATGATGGGGCGTTGACCGACAGCCTGGGCCGCAAGGTCGACTTCAAAAATGCCGTGATCATCATGACGTCCAACATCGGGGCGCGCATGATTGATAAGGGAACGTCGCTCGGCTTCCATCAGAGCGGGGAAAGCGGCGAGGTCAGCCGCATGAAGGACGAGGTGATGGGGGAGTTGAAAAGGACCTTCAACCCCGAGTTTTTGAATCGGATCGACGAGATCGTGGTCTTCCATCCGCTGGATAAGAGCAACCTGATCAAGATCGTGGATATCCTGATCGAGGAGGTCAACACCCGTCTTGCGGAGAGGGGGATCCGGATCGAGTTGGCGGACGACGTCAAGAAATGGCTGACGGACGAAGGGTATCAGCCGCAGTACGGGGCGCGACCGATGCGGCGGTGCGTGCAGCGCAACATCGAGGACCCCCTCTCCGAGGAACTGTTGCGCGGCAGGTTCAAGGAGAACAAGCGCCTCAAGGTCGTTCTCAAGGACAATACCCCATCGTTCGTCGAAGAAGAAGCTATGGCGGGGGTCTAATCACCCCCGCTTTTTTCTCTCCCCTTCGTTTCCCTGCCGTTGTTTTTCAGTGATGGTTTCATGCTGATTCTTGGAATCGAAACCTCCTGCGACGAGACCGCGGCGGCCCTCGTTTCCAACGGGCGAGTGATCGTCTCCGAGGAGCTGGCGACTCAGTCCGGCGTCCACGGGAAGTATGGCGGCGTGGTTCCGGAATTGGCCGCTCGGGGTCACGTGGAAACCATCGACCGAGTGGTCAGCCGGACGATTGAGAAAGCCGGCGTCGACAGCAGCGCGGTGGACGCCGTGGCCGTGACGGCGGGCCCCGGGTTGGCTGGCGCGTTGCTCGTGGGCATTTCATTTGCCAAAGCCTTCGCGTACGCCTTGGGTCGTCCTTTGATTGGCATTAATCATCTCGAGGGGCACATCGTGGCCCCAGTCTTATCCGGCCACGAACTCCGCTATCCCGCGATCGCGCTCATCGTGTCAGGAGGCCACACCCACCTCTATTACGTCGAAGCCTTTGGTCGATACCGGCTGATCGGAAGGACCATCGACGATGCGGCGGGGGAAGCCTTTGACAAAGCGGCGTCGTGTCTCGGACTGGGATATCCCGGAGGGCCGGCGATCGATCACCTGGGAGCAACGGGCGACTCGGGCCGCTTCGCCTTTCCTCGGCCCATGATGAGGCGGTCGCCGCTCGGAGGGCATGACCGGTTCGAGATGAGCTTTAGCGGGCTGAAGACCGCGTTCGTCAGGGCCGTCCGCGAGAGCGGACCGGGAAACGGGGCGCATGCGGATTTAGCGGCGAGCTTTCAGCAGGCGGTGGTGGATGTTCTGGTCGAGAAAACAGTCTCGGCGGCTAGGTGCTACAACGTCCGAGAGGTCGTTTTGGGCGGGGGAGTGGCCGCGAATTCACGTCTCCGCTCTGTGATGACCGAGCGTGCGGTTCAAGAGGGGTTCCGGTTGGTTCTGCCGATGCCTCGGCACTGTACGGACAACGCCGCGATGATCGCGGTGGCGGCCTTTCATCGGTGGCCGGCCGAACCATCTTCCTCGCTCGACCTGAACGCCGAACCCTCATTGTTGCTGTAAAAGTGCATTGCGAGCGCTTACCCCGCAGCTTGCTGCGGGGTAAGCGAGCAAGATGGAAATTGTGCTTCTTTACTTCCTTGCACTTCGAAGATTGCTTCGCGATGCACAAATCGCATTCCCTGCAGCTTGCTGCAGGGAGCTTCAATCCCGAGGGTCAGATGGCCTTATGGCGGCGTGATGACGAGGGAGTACGGGACCAAAAAGACGCGGACACGCGGTCTTCATGAGGCCGGGTGGCGCGCTTCGGGCGATCTTTATCACCGGCGCTTCATCCGGTATCGGAGAGGCTCTTGCCTACCACTATGCGGCGCCCGGTCGAACCCTGGGGCTGGTTGGGCGACGTGAAGCCGCTCTCCAGGCCGTGGCCGAACGGTGCCGGACGCTCGGCGCCGCGGCGGCGTGTTTCCCCGCTGATGTCAGGGACGCAGCCGCCATCCAAGGTGCCGCGTCCGCATTTCTCGTACAGGCAGGTGGTATCGATCTGGTCATTGCCAACGCCGGAATCAGTCGCCGCGACGATGAATGTGCCGAAGGTGCGGGTATCCCTCGCGACGTGATGGCGACCAACTTTCTCGGTGCAGTTCAGACCCTCATGCCCTTCGTTCCCGCCATGGAGGACGCACGGTCGGGGTCTCTGGTCGCGATTTCGAGTGTCGCCGGACTTCGGGGTCTGCCGAATGCCGGAGCGTATTGTGCGTCGAAGGCCGCGCTCAATGTCTGGATGGAGAGTCTTCGCGGTCGCCTGAGCGGCCGGGTGCATGTCATGACGGTGTGCCCGGGCTTCGTCGCGACGGCGATGACGGCATCCAACCCCTTCCCCATGCCGTGGCTTCTGACCTCCGATCAAGCCGCGACAAGAATTTCTGACGCCGTCCGGCGAGGAGTTCCGGTTTTGGTATTTCCTTTTCCGATGCGGTGGTTGATGCGGGTGGTGAAGTGGGTGCCGCCGAGGTTGTATGACCGGCTCGTCGCAGGGCTTCGTTCCCGACGGCCACAGCTCTTCCAGCGGCGCCCTCATGACCAAGGGAACAAAGGACCATAGCGATGACCTCGGGTAATTTGGGTTGGTGGGGGGGCTTTCCGCGATCGACTTCGCGAAGAGTGGCCTGTTTGGAACGCACGCCATGCCGGCCCGAGACCAGGTTTCCGCTTGACCTCACGGCGCTTCGTGTGCTAGGTTAACAACAATCAACGAGGGAATAGGCGCAGCCCCGGGACTCCGTCTTGGGGCTTTTGTTTATCATGAGGCCGGAGGTGGTTGTGAAAAAGAGTACGGTTACCGCGGTCCGCGAAGATATCAGAAACATTGCAATTATCGCTCACGTCGACCACGGGAAGACGACGCTGGTCGATCGCATGCTCCAGCAAGGCGGTGCCTATGCCGCTCACGAGACGGTGGGCGAGCGTGTCATGGATTCCAACGTACTCGAGCGGGAGCGGGGGATTACTATCCTGGCCAAGAACACGGCGGTGCGGTACCAGCCTGGGCCCGGAGTGGACAGCGGGATTCGGATCAATATCGTCGACACGCCGGGCCACGCGGATTTTTCCGGTGAAGTGGAGCGGGTGCTGACCATGGTCGACGGTGTGTTGCTAGTGGTTGACGCCGTCGACGGGCCGATGCCGCAGACGCGGTTCGTGCTGCGTAAGGCGCTCGAACTGTCGCTGTCGCCCATCGTGGTGATCAATAAAATCGATCGCGCCGAGGCTCGCCCGGTCGAGGTGGTGAATGAAGTCTTCGATCTCTTCGTGGATCTGAACGCCACCGATGAGCAACTGGACTTTCCCGTGGTATACACGTCGGCCAAGACTGGCGTGGCCAAGCTCGATCCGAACGGCGAGGGACGCGATCTGCGGCCGCTGTTCGAAACCATCGTGTCGCGGATTCCTCCCCCGCCGGGGGATGACGGGGCTCCGCTGCAAATGCAGATCACCACCCTCGAGTACGACCCGTACGTCGGCCGGATCGGGCTCGGCCGAATCGCGCGAGGGATCATCCGGCTCGGCCAACCGGTGGCGCGGGTTGGTGCCGATGGGCGGGTTCAGATGGGGAAGGTGACGAAGCTCTTCGCGTTCGAGGGGTTGAAGCGGTTGGAGGCCGGGGAAGCGCGTGCAGGAGACATCGTGGCGGTGGCGGGTTTTGAGGAGATTGAGATCGGCGAAACCCTGACCGATCCCGGACATCCGGAACCCATGGCGCCGCTCTCGATCGGGGAACCGACGATCTCCATGTCGTTCCTGGTCAATGATTCGCCCTTGGTCGGACGCGAAGGGAAGCTCGTGACGTCCCGAAATTTGCGTGAGCGGTTGTTCCGCGAGTTGCGTTCCAACGTCGCGTTGCGCGTGGAAGAGACGGCCAACACCGATTCGTTCCTGGTTTCGGGGCGGGGGGAACTGCACCTGGCGATCCTCATCGAAACGATGCGTCGGGAAGGCTACGAGTTGGCGGTCTCTCGTCCGGAAGTGATCTACAAGACGATCGATGGCGAGCGATTGGAGCCGATGGAGCATCTCTACCTCGACGTCCCCGAACCGTATGTCGGGGTCGTCATGGAAGCGTTGGGGCCTAGGCGCGCCGAGCTGAAAAATCTCGTCAACGAAGGTAACGGGTGGGTGCACCTGGCCTTCGAGATCCCGTCACGCGGGCTCTTCGGTTACCGCAACGAGTTTTTGACGTCCACGAAGGGTACCGGAGTCATCAATCATACGTACGCGGGGTATCAGCCCTACAAGGGGGAGATGCCGGGCCGCAATCGGGGTGTGCTGATCGCTCTCGAGGCGGGAGAATCCGTGATGTACGCGCTGCACCATGTTCAGGAACGCGGTGCGCTGTTCATCGGCGCTGGAGAGCCCGTCTACGAAGGCATGATCATCGGGGAAAATTCCAGGCCCGGCGATCTGATCGTCAATCCCTGTAAGAAAAAACATTTGACGAATATTCGGTCTTCCACCGCTGAAGACGCGTTGATCTTGGTTCCCCCGCGGCGCCTGTCCCTTGAGCAGGCGATCGAGTTCATCGCCGACGATGAGCTGGTGGAGGTGACTCCTAAATCGATTCGACTTCGGAAGCGCTACCTCAGTGGTGACGAGCGAAAACGGCACCGGTGATCGGCAGATGCCGAGAACTGCCGATTCGCTTGACCGGTTCACGGGGAATATGATACATACACGTCACACTGGTTTCCCCGCCAACGGACGCAGGGATCATGCTCACTAGGGATCTTGAAGAAGGTCTCACCTTTGACGATGTGGCATTGATTCCGGCCCGCTCGGCCGTGCTGCCCAAGCATGTCGAGACCGCCACCTGGCTGACCAAACGTATTCGGTTGAATATTCCCATTGTCGGCGCCGCGATGGACACGGTAACCGAGGCGCCGCTCGCTATTGCGCTGGCACGCGTGGGAGGAATCGGCATTATCCATCGTGTCCTCACCCCGGCGGAGCAAGCCGCGGAAGTGGCGAAGGTCAAGAAGTCCGAAAGCGGGATTATTACCGATCCGATCACGATGACGCCGGAGGGAACAATCGGCGAAGCGCTCCAGTTGATGGGCCGACATCACATATCAGGGATTCCGGTCACGGATGATGGACGGCTGGTGGGGCTCGTGACCCGGCGGGACCTCCAGTTCGAGACGCTGATGGGCCTGAAGGTGGCGGAGGTGATGACCAAGCAGGACCGGCTGATTACCACCCCCGAGGGCACCACCCTGGACCAGGCCAGCGCGTTGATGCAGAAACATCGCATCGAGAAGCTGCCGATCATCAACGAGCGGTTTGAGCTTCAAGGTCTCATCACCGTTAAAGACATCAAAATGAACATCCAATATCCCAACGCCGTCAAGGATGACCGTGGGCGGCTCCGGGTTGGCGCGGCGGTGGGTGTGGGGGAGGATTCCCGGCGACGGGTTGACGCTTTGGTTGCCGCGGGGGTGGACGTGCTGGTGGTGGATACCGCGCACGGCCACTCGCAAGATGTGCTGGACACCGTCGAGGCCGTGAAGGCGAAACACCCCGAGGTCGAGTTAATCGCCGGAAACATCGCGACGGCCCAGGCGGCGGAGGATCTGATCAAAGCCGGCGTCGACGCGGTCAAGGTGGGCATCGGTCCGGGGTCGATCTGCACCACGCGCGTGATCGCCGGGGCGGGGGTTCCGCAGTTGACGGCGATCGCGAATTGCGCGCGGGTGGCGGACCAACTGGGCGTGCCTGTGATCGCCGACGGCGGGATCAAATTTTCCGGGGATATCACGAAGGCGATTGCGGCGGGGGCGAGCACGGTGATGCTTGGCGGCTTGCTGGCCGGCACGGATGAAAGCCCGGGCGAAACAATCCTGTACCAGGGGCGCAGTTACAAGCTCTATCGCGGGATGGGGTCGCTCGGGGCGATGATGAAGGGCGGGAAAGATCGGTATTTTCAAGAAGGCCGTCCGGACGCGAAGCTGGTGCCCGAGGGCATCGAAGGCCGGGTGCCCTATAAGGGGCCGTTGGCCGAGATGGTGTATCAGTTGGTTGGGGGGCTTCGGTCTGGAATGGGATATTGCGGGTGTCGCACCATCGACGATCTGAGGCGGGATGCGCGCTTTATCAAAGTGACGGCTGCCGGACTACGAGAAAGCCACGTCCATGACGTGGTCGTGACGCAAGAAGCTCCAAACTATCGCCGAGAATGGGAGTTGTAAACGCGCGATCCGCCGCGGTGCGGTCCGCACCCGGTTCGGCCGGGCGGTCCGCTCGTGGCACCGAGGTTCGACCCGACCCGACCCCGTCCTCGGCCCCGCTTGCCGAAAAGATCCTCATCCTTGATTTTGGTTCGCAGTATACCCAGCTGATCGCCCGTCGCGTTCGAGAAGGGCGCGTCTACTCTGAGATTTTCCCGCACCATGCCTCCCTGTCCGCGATGGTGGCATTTCAGCCGCGAGGGATCATCCTTTCCGGTGGCCCGGCCAGCGTGTACGGGCGGAACGCCCCCACCATCGACCGGAAGATCCTCGATCTCGGCATTCCGATCCTTGGTATCTGTTACGGGATGCAACTCCTCACGTCGCTGCTTGGTGGTCGGGTGGCGAAAGCCGCGCGGCGTGAGTTCGGATCCGCCGAGCTCATGGTCGACGAACGCGAGGGGCTGTTCAGTGGGATTCAGAACGAGGCGGGCGCCTCGGGAGCGATGTCGTGCCGGGTGTGGATGAGTCACGGCGACCGGATCGAGTCCATGCCGCCAGGGTTTCACGCGATCGGCCACACCGAGAACTCGCCGGTTGCCGCTATGGCCGACCCTCGCCGAAAGCTCTATGCCATCCAATTTCACCCGGAGGTGGCTCACACGCCGCAGGGACGGACCATCCTCGATCAGTTTGTGCATACCATCTGTGGCTGCTCGTCCACCTGGACGATGGGGTCGTTCCGCAAAGACGTGGTGGCCTCGCTCGCCGAAACGCTCAAGGGCCAGCGGGCAATCTGCGCGTTAAGCGGAGGGGTGGACTCCTCGGTGGCGGCCATGCTGGTCCACGAAGCGATCGGGCCTCGTCTGAGGTGCGTGTTTGTCGATAACGGACTGTTGCGCAAGGGAGAGTCCGACAAAGTTGTGGACACGTTTCGGAAGACGATGCGGCTTCGCGTCACCCGGGTGGATGCCTCCTCTCGGTTTCTGTCGAAGCTGGCGCGGATCGAAGACCCCGAGCTCAAGCGCCGCGTGATCGGCCGGGAGTTCATCCGCGTGTTTGAGTCCGAAGCGGCGAAACAATCGAACATCGGTTGGTTGGTCCAGGGCACCTTGTATCCGGACGTCATTGAAAGCGTTTCGGTCCGCGGTCCATCGGCCACGATCAAAACGCACCACAATGTCGGAGGGCTGCCGTCGCGGATGAAGTTCAAACTGGTGGAGCCCCTCCGCGAGCTCTTCAAAGACGAAGTCAGATTGTTGGGGGCCGAACTGGGAATGCCGGAGGAGCTCCTCTATCGGCAGCCGTTCCCCGGACCGGGGCTCGCCGTCCGCATTCTCGGACGGGTGACGACCGATCGCTTGGCGGTGTTGCGGGAGGCGGACGCCATCGTCTTGGAGGAAATCAAACGGGCCGGTCTCTACCGCTCGATGTGGCAGGCCTTTGCCGTCTTACTGCCTGTCCGGAGCGTTGGCGTGATGGGGGATGAACGGACCTACGACCACGTGATTGCGGTGCGGGCGGTTTCGAGTACCGATGGCATGACGGCCGAGTGGGTCAGGCTTCCTTACGACGTGCTTGGGGCGATTTCGAATCGAATCGTTAATGAAGTGAAGGGGGTGAACCGGGTGGTCTACGATATTTCAACCAAGCCCCCCAGCACAATCGAATGGGAGTAACGTCACTGGATGTCCGGCCGTTGGTGTCTTGAGTTACTGAGGAGGTCACCAAATAGTGCGTAGCGTGTTCTCAACATTTGCCTGTTTTCCCGCAGAAATGCCACTTGTGACGAAGACATACACGCACACTATGACGTTCTGATCAGTAACGTAGGCGCAAACCATCCGCAGGGCGTCGTCCCCAAAGGCCGCTGCGGCCTGCTCTTCCCCCCACCAACCACACTTCTCGCCGGCTCTCTCCTCACAACACGCAAAGCGGACGGTCAGTCCATTCTCCCGAAGAGAGGATATACTTGGTACGCGACGAAGTGGGAGGCGGGATCGACACCTTCGGCACGCTCGGAGGCGTCGTCAGTTGTGGAGGTCGAGAGGACATCGATGACGACCCCGAATGTACTTATCGTGGACGATGAACCGGCCGTTGGAGCGCTCCTGGCCGAAGCGGTGAGTAGTGCCGGCTATGCGACGGCGGTGGTTTCTGACGGCTCCTCCGCTCTGGACCGGATTCGATCGGGGCAGTTTGCCTTGGTCTTGAGCGACGTCCGGATGCCGGGTTTTGACGGGATCGAGCTTCTTCGTCGGATCAAGGCCCACGCTCCGGAGATCGAGGTCGTGATGATCACGGCGCTGGCGGATATCGAACGCGCCCGCGAAATGATTCGCCTGGGGGCCTCCGACTATTTGATCAAACCGTTCACGCTCGATGAGGTCAGGATGAGCGTGAAGCGGGCGGTCGAAAAATACCAATGCTGGCAAGACACCCACGCCCATCAGCGCGATATGGCGGTCCAAATCGCGCTGATGGCGCGTCAAATCAAAGAACATCTGGTGGCGGCCCAGGAGAAATGTGAGCAGCTTCGGGAGACGGTGGACACCCTCCGCGAGACGTATGACGTCACGCTGGAAGCGCTCATTCTGGCCCTGGATTATCGAGACCGTGAGCCGGCCGGTCACGCCCAACGCGTTGCCGTCTTTTCCGAAGAGATCGCGAAGACGTTGGCCGTGTGCGGGCCTGAGCTCGATGCCATTCGCCGGGGTGCCATGCTTCACGATGTCGGGAACATTGGCGTGGCCGATGCGATTCTCAACAAGGCCGGGACGCTGACCGAAGACCAGTGGGCCGAGGTCAAAAAGCACGTGACGTGTGGCTACCGCATGATCAAATCGATCCCGTTTCTCCGGGACGCGGCCCAGATTGTTCTCCATCATCATGAGCGGTACGACGGAACCGGGTATCCTGGACGCCTGGCGGGTGACGCCATCGTGATGGGCGCGCGGATCTTCGCTGTGGCGGACACGTTCGACGCGATGACCTCGTCGAGGCCGTACCGCCCCATGACGACGTATGAGGAAGTCTGCGCCGAGTTGGCCCGCTGCGCAGGGTCCCAGTTTGACCCACTCGTGGTCGAGGCCTTTATGAGGATTCCCGAGACGACCTGGAAAGAGCTGCGCCGCGCGGTCGAGCTGGCCACGCGGCACTGGAAAAACGAAACAGGGCTCTAACAAGCTGCTGAAAAAGTTCATCTGCTGCGTTGCTTCGCGATCCGTAGGGAAATCGATTTCCAGCCGCTCCCTCGGAGCGGTGCGGATTCTCGGTCGTCGGAAACCGCACCGTGGCCCGTAAGGGACACGGAATGCGATCTGCGTCGAAGACGCGACCGTCCGGTTCGCCGTCTTCGGCAAATCCTCACGTACGACCCAGTACGCTCCGGTTTCCTCCTCCCTGCGGCCTTGCATCTGGAGCTTTTTGAGCCGCCTGCAGGCTTTACCGAGTTGTTCAGCAGCCTGCTAACGTGGGTTAGCGCGATTTGCGCAAGGCGAGCGCTTCGTCGACGGTTTGTCTCAGTTCCTCCCACCGAGGTTTCGGCACCCCAAGGAACGTGTCGACGACAAGCGGATCAAACTGAGACCCCGAGCAACGGCTGATTTCCGCCCGCACCTGTTCATAGGGCACGGCCTTGCGATACGGCCGCTCCGACGTCATGGCGTCGAACGTATCGGCCACCACAAAGATCCGCGCGCCAAACAGCACGGACCCGTTCGAGACCCCGGTCG
>Ga0210377_10003090_pt1 | contig 14340 bp, 9 predicted proteins | sample PLM4_65_b1redo_FD_155480 | JGI IMG/M metagenome (GOLD analysis project Ga0210377, IMG submission 155480) | Groundwater sediment microbial communities from an aquifer in East River, Colorado, USA - PLM4_65_b1 redo | ecosystem: Environmental > Terrestrial > Soil > Riparian zone | place: USA: East...
GTAGTGGCCGCCCTTGCATTTTTTTATGGAGCATTCATTGTGGGCCGGGTAATTCTGCTTGGACGCGACACACCCGGTTATGCCTCGCTGATTACTATCGTGCTGTTCATAGGAGGATTGCAACTCGTTGGTCTTGGAGTCCTGGGCGAATATCTGGGACGAATATACAGCGAAGCAAAGGAGCGTCCGATCTATATTGTCAGAGAGGATTCCGGCGATGGATCCTGACGTGTACCGGGAAATGGCGGCCAATCAGAGCCGCCACTGGTGGTTCGTGGCACGCAGCCGTATCCTTGCTTCCGTCATCAGCAAACTTTCCCTGCCTCCATCGGCAAAAATACTCGAGATCGGCTGCGGCACTGGCGGGAATCTTGCCATGCTTTCGAGCTTCGGGCGCTTGAGTGCCATGGAGTACGACGACAATGCCCGCATTCTCGCCCTTAACCTTGCGGTCTGCCCCGTTGTCGCCGGCGGGTTGCCGGAGCCTGTTCCTTTTGAAGATGGAAGTTTTGATCTGGTGTGCCTGCTAGATGTGCTGGAACATATCGGCGACGATGAGGCCGCCCTGTCCCGCGCGGGGCGGCTTCTCTGCTCTTCCGGCCGGCTGATCGTTACCGTGCCGGCCTATTCCTGGCTGTGGTCTGCCCACGATGAAGCACACCACCACCATCGCCGCTATACGGCGAAAAGGTTAAGTCAAACAGCGCAACAGGCAAACCTGGTTGTGGAAAAACTGGGTTACTTCAATTCCTTATTGTTTCCGATTATCGCTGTCGCACGGATCATCGGAAAAATTTCCGGGAAAAAGGGGGCCTCGGATGCAGCGATGCCACCCGCCTTGCTGAATCGCATGCTGATGAAGATTTTCAGTCTCGAGCGACACATTGTTCCAAACATGATGTTTCCTTTCGGTACGTCGATACTGGCAGTCTTATCCAGGGCTCGATGAGCATGGCATCATCAGTTCCAAAGCCAGTTTGGTTTTGCATAAATAATATCAGCAATGCACGGTTGGGCTATCGCAATCAGAATTTCAACAAGTTCAGCAACCCGGGCCCGGTTTGTACAGCCACCATAGTCCCGAATGAGTCAGCAGTTCCATTCCGCAGGGGGCGGTCCTGAATATAAGGGTGCTGACATCAACAGGCGCACGCACCACGAAATAATCGTATTTATAGCCTTCATGCACTTGCCAGTCGAACCGCTGCGGGTTCCATGGAAATCCCTGGAATTTTATCCTGGGCACATATTCCGGTTTATAGACTACCGGCTGCATATAGGTCTCGGCAAAGCTGGGGTTGGTGATGCCGATGTTTATTGCCGAGTACCAGGCGGGAAAATTCACGAAGGTCGGGGCGATGGAGCGGCTATCATCCCTCGAAAATATCAGCGACGCGGCGCTCTTGTGCGGTTGCATTTTCGACAGAACGGTTTCAAAGCCATCGGAGTCCTTGTTGAATTGCAGCGCATTGATCGACATGTAAGCGATCCACCCGAAAGCGATCAGCGGGGCAAACAGGCGCACATATCGCTGTGTGCGACCGGGATCGATCGCGGGATCGATCGATATCAGGAACAGAGGCATCGCAAGATATACGAAGCGTTGGACGGTAAAGACATTTCCAAACAGGACGCTGGGCAAGAAGAGCAACACCAACGCGATGGATGACAAGGAGATCCAGCGCACCCTCGATACGGCGACGCGTCCGCCTGCCAGGAATGGCAGGGAAAATAATAGGATGCCCGTCAGCGTAACGAACAGGCTTGGCCGTACCCCGAGCAGACGAGGGAAAAAGCCGGTGACCCGCCCCCACCCCGGCGCTTGAGGATTGCTCCAACTGGCAAGATAGCTGTAATAACCGTCAGTGGTATCGATCCACGACAAATCCCATTCAATCGGAGAGTTCGACAGAGGATGACTGCTGGTAAGGGCGAACCAGACAAGCACAACTGGGACAAGCGTGACCAACGGCCATGCGCATTTGACGAGATCTCGCCATCCCCGGGCAGTAAACAGCCAGTAGGCCAGGGCTATCAGGATAAAGAGAGCCATGATCAGCGCATGGCAAAAGAACAGCAGGTATAACATCAGCGCGATCAGCAACGATGAACGCAAGTCGTACTTATCCCGTTGCCGCCATACCAGACCGAGAAACAAAATACCGACGGGTGCCGCAATCAGAAAGTTCAGCAATCCCCACTGGTAGGTGAAACCGTAGAGCACCGGAAATGTGAGCCAGGCCCAGTAGGGGTCGGCACCTGTCCAGCGCAACAGATACCGGGATGACAGCGCAAAGGCAGCCAGCGCAAGCCATATCATCAGCTTGCAAGCCGCCACTATCCCCAATAACGGGGCAACGGCCGCAACAAGAACATAACCCAGCAGACCGGGCGTAAATAAATTGAGCCGAAACTGATCTGAAAAGGGAAAATCAGGATTGCCCAGATTGAGGAACAGCGAGATCTGTGCAGCATGCTGCGGAAGGTCCACCATCGGCGGAAAATCTGGCAGCCACACCGGCAATCCGCAAAGCAGGCAGGCCAACAGGAAAAGATTGTTATCCGTTTTCCAGAGGCGATAATTCAGGTTGCTATTGGAAATAAACCTGGAAGGCATGGATAGGTTGCAACGTCTGATTGGTATTCAGTGATTCGATTTTATACGCGGGACATAAATAAATCATGTAATCCTTATCTGCCTTCGCGTGTCAGCACATCTAGATAGTATCGCGCCGCCCGTAATCGGGGATTTATCTGCAGAGCAGAAACGAATTTCTCCCGGGCTCCGTCGATATTTCCACGATAAAGCAACACCCGCCCGTATTGGACTAGCGCCTGGGTATCTTGAGGCGTGATTGCAAGGGTGCGCTCCAGCGCCTGTTGCAGATAATTCAGGACGGGGGATTTATCTATAGATGGCAGCGTATTCCGGTCATGCCTGACCATCACTACCGAGATCCTGTCCACGTGAACCAGATCCCATTGTTCATCCATCAGCATATAAAGTGTGACCTCGGGAATGCTGTTGACCAGGGGTGTAAACAAATAAAACACGACGGTGTTCACGCCATATTTGTCGAATACAGGCCGGTAGAATCCGCCGCGCGCAGTTTGATAGGAATTTTGCACGTCATAGTCCAGGCAACGGGGATCCACGAAAACCGGATACTCCGGCGTGAGCCGCCAGCCCAGATAACCGCCATACTCAAATGCATTAAAGAGCGGCGCAGGCGGATGTTGTGCAAGGATGAAGTCGGCGGCATGCACAGGAACATAGTAGGTTTGCTCGGGACCTTGCTTCCAGGCGCCATATTGAAATGCAAAATATCCCATGCCGGAAATTCCAGCGAGTATCACTGCAAACATCAATGTCCGTGCCCTGGTGATATAGCGTTCAGCCAAAGCGGAAATATGCGGCATGCCGGTCATCAGCGCCATCAGTATGAAAAAGATCGTGTAGCGAAATGCGTAAAATCCGGCGGTAGTGAATCCCAAAAACAGAAAAGCCTGAGCGGGATCGATTTGATGCCTGCGCCGGATCATTGCACCCACAGTCAACAATGCGAGCGTCAGCAAGCCATAAAAAAGGAGCGGTTGACGATACATCCGGGCATACTCGTAAAGCGGGAGGTGCTCGTCCACTCCAAACGCAAACTGGTTTCGCACTATTCCCAAATAGGTAAAGAGCACATCGGCCAGCGGATTGACCAGGGAAGCGATCAACGCAAGGGCACCCCACATGAACAAGCTCCGCAATGAGCGGCTCTCCATTCTATTTACGCCACGCCATTGGTCAAACACGGTCCCTGCCAGCATGACGATGATAATGACCCAGCCCAGCATGTATCCGGGGTGTAAATTGGCCCACAGCAGCATGATGAAAGGGAGCGCAATCAAAGCACCGGGTCGTATTGTTCCGCTACGCAGCTTTTCCAGTGCGCTGCGCATATTCATGTATACCAATACCACGCCAATGAATGAAAAGACTTGCGGTCGCAATTCGTCGTAGCGGAACAACAGCCACGGCAGGATGAATATGACCAACAGCCCCAATAATGGGTCGACGCGTGACTTGAGCATAGTGCGCCACAGCAGGCCATAGAGAGTGACGAACAATGCGGCCTTAAGGATCACCAATCCCCACAGGCCCAATGCGGCATACACACCAAAGTACAATAATTGTGCCAACCAGAATCCCTGCAAGGTCAGCAGCTGCCAGTAGTTTTTTGAAGTCGTGCTTAGGCCGGAATCCGGGTTGTTGACTTGTGTTGTATAAGTGAACGGATCACTGTCAGGCAAGGCACCGTGCTCCCAGATCCAGCGCCCTGTGTTGAGATGCCAGTACATGTCACCCAAGCCAACCGGAGTGAGGTGAAACAGGAAGAGCATCGCGAAGACAGCGCCGGCTATCGCGTAGATGAGAAACCGGTTTGAACCCGAGGTTGATGTGTAAGAAGTCATAAAGAAGTCAACGTGAATCAAGTATGTTCAAGATGCCCGTTATGCTAGTTAAATGACCTCCGGCAAAGCCGGAGGCTTATTGGGAGAGCCCCTCAAAGGGGCCGATAAAACCGTGATCCGCCTGAAGGCGGCGGGCTTTTTACTCCTTCCTCCTTGCAGGGGGAAGGTTGGGATGGGGGTAGAAATTTCGATTGTGTTCATGCTTAGTTTCTACCCCCTCCCTAGCCCTCCCCCTGCAAGGGGGAGGGAATGATGTTGCTGAATTTTAATATTGCTCTTTAATGACCGCCAGAACGGTCAAACCTAACTGAGTCCCCGGCATAGCCGGGGGTTTACCTAACTGAATCATGGGAACGCGTGAGCGGTCCGGCAAATGGAGCACCGGTTGTCAGATTCGCGCAACGATACCATACTCCATTTCATTCCAGCGGTCTGAAACCGGTACTGCATGCCGGCCACGCCGAACCTTTGAATGCGGCTATTGCCCGATGTCGGGATTTGTGATCGAACCGGTTCTGGCAGCCTGTATCGCCACTCCGGAAAGCAGCCTGTCGGGGGCGAGGCGGCGCCCTTGCAGCAACCCTACTCCGATGAACCCCAGTGGGCCGTGCATCCTGACCTTGCCATCCGGCAAACCGGTGTCCAGCGCCAGACGCTGCCCTTGCGCAAGCCGTTTGATCTGCACCTCGTCCAATTGCAGCTTGGGCATGTCGGGCATCAGCGATTCCAGCGGCAGCAGGCAGGCATCGCGCTCCGCCTCAGTCATCGCCTCCAACTGCTGGAAGGTATATGCGTCGTGCAAATCGAAATGCGCGATCGCGGTGCGGCGCAAACCGATCAGATGCGCGCCGCAGCCGAGCGCTGCGCCGATGTCTTCGGCGAGAGTACGTATGTAAGTTCCTTTGCTGCAACGCACTGTGATGTCCAACGGGTGCCCCGCCATAACCAGCGAATTGGCGAGTGTTGTTTGCTCGCCTAGTCGAATGGCTAGTGGTTCCATCAAAAGTCCTTCGGCCTCGTTGCCGGAATAGGAATTCAGCTGAAGTTCATGGATCACGACGCTGCGCAACTCGCGTTCTACGGTTTCGCCTTTGCGGATATATTCGTAGAGCGGTTTGCCCTGATGTTTGAGCGCGCTGTGCATCGGCGGGAGTTGTTGTATCCCACCGCGAAATTTTTCCAGCACCGCGTCGACTTCAGCTTGTGTCACATTGACCGGATGTTCGCTGAGTATCTCGCCTTCGGCATCACCGGTGCTGGTGGTTTGCCCCAGGCGCAGCAAGGCGCGATAGGTCTTGTCGGCATCCAGCAAGGCGTTGGAGAACTTGGTGGCCTCGCCGAAACAGATCGGCAGCAGGCCCGTGGCGAGGGGATCCAGGGTGCCGGTGTGGCCGGCCTTCTCGGCCTTGAACAAACGGCGGACTTTTTGCAGCGCGGTGTTGGAGCTTAGTTCCAGCGGCTTGTCGAACAGCAGCACGCCGTCCAGTGGGCGAAAGATACGCGCCATCAATCTTTACGAACCAATGTCCACGAAAGACACGAAAAGCCTACACGGCCCAATGTAGGTCGGGCTATGCCCGACATGGTGGGCTCAGCCCACCCTACAATTACCACCCTCTCCATTTTCGTGCCTTTCGTGTTTTTCGTGGATCAGTAGCCTTTTTTTGGTTTATGAATTCTCGTCGAGTTGTTTGTCGCTGGCAACCGCTTGATCGATCAGCTGCGACAAATGGCTGCCGCGCTCCACTGATGCGTCATAAACGAAATGAAGTTGCGGCATGACGCGCAGCTTGATGCTGTGCGCCAACTGGCTGCGCAGGAATCCGCTGGCATGGTCCAGACCTTTTTGCGCTTCTTCGTGCTTGCCGTCCAGGCGGGTGAAAAAGATCTTGGCATGGGAATAATCGCCGGCCACTTCGACGCCGGTGATGGTCACCAGACGCACGCGCGGGTCGTTGATCTGGAGCCGCACCAGTTCGGCGATCTCACGCTGGATCTGCTGGGCGATACGATCGGTTCTGGAGAAGTTTGCCATGAGCAACAGTTTATAAACTATAGGGCGCGCGCCACCTCAATGATCTCATAGGCTTCGAGCTTGTCGCCCACCTGGAGATCATTGAAATTCTTGACCGACAGGCCGCACTCGAAATTGCTCTTCACTTCCTTCACGTCATCCTTGAAGCGCTTCAGCGAATCCAGTTCGCCATCATGGATCACCACATCGTCGCGCAGCACACGCACCCTTGCGCCGCGTTTGATCATTCCTTCCAGCACCATACAACCCGCGATCGTGCCGACCTTGGAAACGGTGAACACCTGTCGCACTTCGACCATGCCCATGATGCTTTCCCTCTTTTCCGGCGCCAGCATGCCGGACAGCGCGGCCTTGATCTCGTCCACCATCGCGTAAATGATGTTGTAGTAACGTATTTCCACGCCGGAGGCTTCTGCAAGCTTGCGTGCGGTCGCATCCGCGCGCGTGTTGAAGCCGATCACGATCGCCTTGGAAGCCAGCGCCAGGTTGATGTCGGACTCGCTGATCGCACCCACACCGCCGTGGATCAGGTTGACCTTGACCTCGTTGGTGGAGAGTTTCTGCAACGATTGCGCGATCGCCTCGGCAGAACCCTGCACGTCCGCCTTCACGATCAGTGACAATGTGCGTACTTCCCCTTCGGCCATCTGGTCGAACATGTTTTCCAGCTTGGCGGCCTGTTGCTTGGCGAGCTTCACACCGCGATACTTGCCTTGCCGGAACAGCGCGATCTCGCGGGCACGCTTTTCATCCGCCAATACCATCAGTTCTTCACCGGCGGCGGGCACTTCGGACAAGCCCTGTATTTCAACCGGAATGGACGGACCCGCCTCGTTGACTGCCTTGCCGTTCTCGTCCAGCATCGCGCGAACTTTTCCAAATACCGAACCGACCAGCACTGCATCCCCGCGCTTCATCGTTCCGGACTGTATCAGCACGGTAGCGACCGGGCCCTTGCCCTTGTCCAGGCGCGCTTCGATCACCAACCCCTTGGCGTGCGTGGTGCGCGGCGCCTTCAACTCCAGCACTTCCGCCTGCAGCAGAACACCTTCGAGCAATTGGTCGATACCCTTCCCGGTCTTGGAGGAAACCTCGACGAACATCGAGTCGCCGCCCCAATCCTCAGGCGTCACTCCTTCTGCTGCCAGTTCCTGTCTGACTTTCTCGACATTCGCTTCGGGCTTGTCGATCTTGGTCACGGCGACCACCAGCGGTACATTGCCGGCCCTGGCGTGATGAATAGCCTCCTTGGTCTGGGGCATCACGCCATCATCGGCCGCCACCACCAGGATCACGATGTCGGTCGCCTTGGCGCCGCGCGCGCGCATCGCGGTGAACGCTTCGTGGCCGGGGGTGTCGAGGAAAGTGACCATGCCGCGCGGCGTATCGACGTGATATGCGCCGATATGCTGCGTGATTCCGCCCGCTTCGCCTGAGGCGACGCGGGTACGTCGGATGTAATCGAGCAGAGAGGTCTTGCCGTGATCGACGTGTCCCATCACGGTAACGACAGGTGCACGAGGTTCGGGCGCCACATTTGGCTGTTCGGCAGCATCGAGCAGATATGCATCCGGGTCGTCCAGCTTGGCTGCCTTGGCGATGTGTCCCATCTCTTCGACGACGATCATCGCGGTCTCCTGATCGAGCACCTGGTTGATCGTCACCATCGAGCCCATGTTCATCAACACCTTGATGATCTCGGATGCCTTGATCGACATCTTCTGAGCCAGTTCGGCGACGGTGATGGTTTCCGGTACGGCCACTTCATGCACCACCGGTTCGGTCGGCAAGGAAAAAGCATGCGCGGTTTCCTGAACTGCATGTTTGTGGTGCCTGTCATGGCGCGGGGCACGCACCGGGGATGACCAGACTCCCGTTTTCTCGCCTGCTTTGAGCGGAGTGCGTTTTTTGTGTCCTTTTTCGTCCCACGGACTGCTCTTGGCATCTGCCTTGGATTTTTTTCCAGGCTTGACGATCTTGTCACCAGGCTTGGCTACAGGCTTGTGCAATGTTCCCTCGGCCAGATTGGCCGGTGGGGCAGCCGCAACAGGCACTGCTTCTTCAACTGCTTTCACTTCTGCTGCGACTGGCTCAGGCTCCACTGCTTTCTTGGTAGTCTTGCGTTTGCTGCGCTCCTGCTTTGCCTGCACTTCGGCTGCCTGGCGTGTCGCCAATTCAGTCTGTAGACGCGCTTCCTCTTCGCGTGCAGCCAGATCCTGTTCGTTCAGGACCTTGGCGGCCTTGCCCTTCTTGGGCGGTGTCGCGGCTTGAACCGTTGCTGCGCTCGTTGCTTCGGCAACAGCTGTCGGTGCCACTACACGGCGTTTGCGCACTTCCACCTGTATCGTGCGCGCGCGTCCGGAACTGTCAGCTTTCTTGATCTCCGTGGTTTCGCGGCGTATCAGCGTGATCTTCTTGGCGGGCTTTTCAGCGCCATGCGCCTGACGCAAATGCTCCAGCAATTTTGCCTTGTCCTTCTCGGTCAAAGGGCTGGATTCTTCTTCCTTGGCGATCCCTGCCGCCTTCAACTGCTCAAGCAGCAAGGCAACCGGCAATCCCAGTTCAGTCGCAAATTGCGCTACGTTTAATTTTGCCATTACTATCCTCTAAATCCCTGTTATGCAAACCAGGGTGCGCGTGCCGTCATGATCAATGTGTTGGCACGTTCGCTATCCATATCGGACAGCTCCACCAACTCATCCACATCCAGGTCTGCCAATTGCTCTTGAGTCGTGACGCCTTTGCCAGCCAGGGTGCGGGCGGTCTGTTCATCCATGCCTTCCAGCTTGAGCAGATCTCCGATCCCGTGCTCCACTTTTTCTTCGCTGGCGATCGCAGCGGTCAACAGCGCGTTGCGCGCACGGGTGCGCAATTCGTTCACCGTCGCTTCGTCGAACGACTCGATCTCCAGCATTTCCTCCAGCGGCACATACGCCACCTCTTCCAGCGTATTGAAGCCCTCCTGAACCAGGATGTCGGCAACCTCTTCGTCCACATCCAGTTTTTCCATGAACACTTCGCGCGTCTTGGAAAACTCTTGGTTATGTTTATCGCTGGACTGCTCGACCGTCATGATGTTGAGTTCCCAGCCGGTCAACTCGCTAGCCAGGCGCACATTCTGTCCGCCGCGCCCGATCGCCTGTGCCAGATTCTCCTCTTCAACCACCACATCCATGCTGTGCTTTTCTTCGTCCACCACGATGCTGCTCACCTCGGCGGGAGCCAGCGCATTGATGACGTAAGTGGCAGGATCTTCCGCCCAAAGTATGATGTCTACTCGCTCGCCGGCAAGCTCGTTGGTGACACCCTGCACGCGGGAACCGCGCATACCGACACAGGTTCCGATAGGATCGATACGCGGGTCATGCGACACCACCGCGATCTTGGCGCGTGATCCGGGATCGCGCGCGGCACTGACGATCTCCAGCAGCTTTTCCTCGATCTCGGGCACTTCAAGTTCAAACAGTTTGACCAGCAATTCCGGCGAGGTGCGCGACAGGATCACTTGCGGTCCGCGCGCGCTGCGATCCACGCGCAGCAGATGCGCCTTGACGCGATCACCGACACGCAGGTTTTCCTTGGCGATCATCTGGTCGCGCGGCAACAAGGCTTCGATCTTGCCGAACTCGATGATCGCGTTGCCGCGCTCAAGCCGCTTGACCGTTCCCGAAACCAGATGCTCCTTGCGCTCCATGAAGTCGGCCAACACCTGCTCGCGTTCGGCATCGCGAATCTTCTGGAAAATAACCTGCTTGGCGGCTTGTGCGCCGATACGGCCGAAATCTATCGATTCCAGCGGCTCTTCGATGAACTCTCCGATCTGGATATCAGGGTTGCGCTTTTGCGCCTCTTCCAGTTTGATGTGCAGATCCGGGGTCTCGAAGGTCTCATCATCCACCACTTCCCAACGACGAAACGATTCATATTCGCCGGTATCGCGATCGATCTCGACACGCACGTCTGATTCTTCGGCAAAACGTTTCTTGGTCGCAGAGGCAAGCGCCGACTCCAAGGATTCGAACACGACCTCCTTGTATACGTTCTTTTCACGCGACAACGCATCCACCAGCAACAAAATTTCACGACTCATACTATTCTCCGGCTATCTGACTCGTCCGTCCCGGTTTTGCATCAACAAATACATGCAGCAACCAGGGGCAAGCAAAAAAATCTAAAAAGTCGGCACTAAACGTGCCTTATCCAAATTCGACAGTTCGATCGACACCGGACTGCCATCAACATCCAACTGCAATATTCCATCGCTGACCGCAACTATGACCCCGGCAAAGTTCTTGCGTCCGGCCATCGGCATGCGCAGCTTGAGCTGCGCTTTCTGCCCGGCGAAACGCACAAAGTCGGCTTCTTTCTTCAGCGGCCTGTCCAGTCCCGGCGAAGAAACCTCGAGCCGGTCATAGTCAACGTTCTCGACCAGGAACAGTCGCGTCAATTGATTGCTTACTGTCTGGCAATCATCCACCGAGATGCCATCCGGCTTGTCGATGAATACGCGCATCATCCCGCGTCCCGACCGCTCAAAGTCAACCAGCTCATAGCCCAGGCCGCTTACCGTCATATCAACCAGCTTCACCACATCCATGAATGGGCACCTCTATAAATCCAAATCTCGTCGCGATACGGCGTTGCTCAAGAAATTTTATCGCTTACATATCAATCATATGCGGCGCGCTAAAATTTCTTTGCGAGCAGCTGCTACGCAGCTTGCCTGCTTACCCCACTTCACGCCTTGTCTCACTTATAACCAGCCACTTGGCTACCGTTTTTTGGTGGCCTAGTGGAATGGCTAGTAGTTTCATCAGAGCTTTGAATTTATAGAAGCACCCATAAATGCGACCCACAAATAAAAAACGGGCTCGAAGCCCATCTCAAAACGCGGCGCATTGTATCAAAACTCGCGCCTAAAGGGAATTATCTTAAAACATATCCTGATAGCGTACCGTAATCGGGTAACGCCAGTCCTTGCCATAACTCCGTTCCGTGATGCGTATTCCCACCGCCGACTGGCGGCGCTTGTATTCGCTGATGCGGATCAGATGCACAACCCGGCGCACATCCGCTTCAGCGTAGCCTCTTGCAATGATTTCCGGGATCGCGAGATTTTGCTCGACATAGCAAGCCATTATCGCATCCAGCACATCATAGGGCGGCAGGCTGTCCTGGTCGGTCTGGTCGGCGCGCAGCTCGGCGCTTGGCGGGCGCGTGATGATGCGCTCGGGGACAACCCGACCCAGCGTGTTGCGATAATCCGCCAGGCGATACACCAGCGTCTTGCTGACATCCTTCAATACCGCAAAGCCGCCCGCCATGTCGCCGTAGAGCGTTGCATAGCCCACGGTCATTTCGGATTTGTTGCCGGTGGTCAGCACCAGCGAACCGAACTTGTTGGACAAAGCCATCAGCAAGTTGCCGCGTATGCGCGCCTGCAGGTTTTCTTCGGTGGTATCCACGGCGCTTCCGGCAAAGGCGGATTGCAGTGCTGCCAGGTAGCTCTGGAACATCGGTTCTATCGGAATTTCGTCATAGCGCACGCCGAGGGTCTTCACCATTTCGCGCGAGTCGTCCAGGCTGATCTGCGCGGTATAGGGCGACGGCATCATCACCGCGTGAACCTTATCCGCACCAAGCGCGTCCACAGCGACCGCCAGCGTCAGGGCAGAATCGATCCCGCCTGACAATCCCAGCAGCACCCCGGGGAACCGGTTCTTACCAATGTAGTCGCGCACGCCGAGACACAAGGCGCGATAGACGCCAGCTTCCAAACTCAATTCGGCGACCCGTTCCCCGACCGGGCGCAATCCGCCCTGGAATTCCAGCATCAACAAGTCATCTTCAAAATACTTGCCCTGCGCGGTCAGGTCGCCGTGACTGTCCATCGCGAACGAACCACCATCAAAGATCAACTCATCCTGCCCCCCGACCATGTTGGCATAAATCACCGCCATACCGGTCTCGGCAATGCGCTCACGGACAACCTCATAGCGCGATTCCTGCTTGTCCATGGCGTAAGGCGATGCATTGAGTACCAACAGCACTTGCGCACTGCTTTCTCTAGCAAGCTTCGCGGATTCCGGTTTCCAGATATCAGCACAGATATTCAGCGCAAAACGTATCCCTGCGATCTCGAACAGGCATGGCTCGATGCCGTGATCGAAATATCGCTCCTCATCGAACACAGAATAATTCGGCAATTCATGCTTGAGATAGGTTGCGGCAATTACACCGTCCTGAATCAGTGTAGCTGCGTTGTAAAGCTTTCCATCACGTTGATGGGGATGTCCAACCACCACCGAAATGCCGGAGATTTTTGCGGCAAGTTCCTGCAAGGCACGCGCGCATGCCTGACAGAACCCGTCACGCAGCAGCAAGTCTTCCGGGGGATAACCGCACAGGCTGAGTTCGGGTGTCATTAACAGTTGCGCACCCTGCATCCTGGCCTGTTCGGCATACTGAAAAATCTTTGCCACATTGCCCGCCAGATCGCCTAATACACAGTTGAATTGCGCGATTGCCAGCTTCATTTTGTGTTTTATAGATATTGAGGTCGAGCATCTTACCATCGTGATGCACACTTGTTATTGGCAACAACATGTCAGGTTGTTATTAATTTGCAATTAATGAATGAGCGAATATTCAACCTGCATGCAAACTTCCGTTTCTCTGCTTATCTTCCGCCATAAACATGCAACATTAATTGCGTTTCTCCCGGACAGCCACGGGAATATGCTTGAAGATGTACACGTTCCGGAAATTTGTTCCGCAACTACTGTGCGGGAGCAGGCGCTGGCGCAAAAGCTGGTGTGATCGCCGGTGCAGGCTCAGGTGCAGGTTCAGGCTTAGGAGCCGGTGCAGGCGCAGGTCCAAATGCCGGTGTGATCGCTGGTGCAGGTTCAGGTTCAGGCTTAGGTGCTGGTGCAGGCGCAGGTCCAAATGCCGGTGTGATCGCAGGTTCGGTTGCTGGCGCTGGTTCTGTTGGTTTTTGCTGTTCTAATGCCGGCTCCTCCACGGGCTGTGGTGTAGGAGGTGCTGATCCCTTTGCTGGTTTGATGACACGCTCCGGTATAGGCGTAGGAACACCGAAGTAATAGTTCAAGCCGATAGAGAGGTTTTTGTTGCTTAGCGTATTCGCAACACCATTAATGATAGTATCGCCGCTCGATCTCGAATATTCCCCCGCGATACTCCAGCTATCCGCAATCTTGTATTCTATGCCCAAGGCTCTGTAGACATGACCGGCGCCGATTGCTTCCGCACCATCACTGCCATTGGTACGAGCCAAACCCAGCTTGCCATAAGGTTGCCACTTACCGGCCGGAATACCCAATTTTGCGCCCACACCGACTACTGTGCTGCTATAGTTTATCGGGCCTGATGCAGTATTGTTGAATTCCAGGGAACCGTAAACACCTAACTGCAGGACGCCCACCTTCCATGCGGCGCCTTCCTCGATACCATAAAAACTCGCATCCCTGGCATCCAGGCCATTCAGGCTGGAACGATTGATGCCGAGCCTGCCGCTGAACCAGCTACCGTCAAATCTGCTTTCCTCGCTGCCTTCGATAGTGATATTCACTGAAGTGGCGGTGCCATCCTTGCTGATCACCATGAATTTGTCGCTGACATTCTGTCCCTCGTCGAGTTCGTTGAATGCGCTGTTCGCGACGTAGGTCCATCGACCCGAAGTATCTATATTAAAGGTGCCCTTCTTGCCTGCGACATTACTTTGTGGCACTACAGACATAGTGCTGTCCACATCGATGATGCTGATCCTGCCGCCGGTCCTTCGGGGAGAGTTGGTTTCTCTCAGCGTCACATCGGGGGCACTCAGG
>Ga0210377_10003091_pt1 | contig 14338 bp, 11 predicted proteins | sample PLM4_65_b1redo_FD_155480 | JGI IMG/M metagenome (GOLD analysis project Ga0210377, IMG submission 155480) | Groundwater sediment microbial communities from an aquifer in East River, Colorado, USA - PLM4_65_b1 redo | ecosystem: Environmental > Terrestrial > Soil > Riparian zone | place: USA: East...
GTCTCCGTGCACGATGTCCACATTCTCCATCGGGAGGCCGAGGCGGTCGGCGACGACCTGCGCGAACGTGGTCTCATGTCCCTGGCCGTGGGCGTGGGAGCCGGTGAATACCGTCACCGTCCCGGTGGGGTGCACGCGGACCTCGCCCGCCTCGTACAGCCCGGCGCGGGCGCCGAGCGCGCCCGCGACGTTCGAGGGCGCGATGCCGCAGGCCTCGATATAAGTCGAGTAGCCGAGGCCGCGTAACTTGCCGCGCCGCTCGGCCTCCTTGCGCCGCGCCTCGAAGCCCGCGACATCTGCGAGCTTCAGCGCGTCGGTGAGGGTCGCATCGTAGTTTCCGGTGTCGTAGAGCAGCGCCACCGGCGTCTGGTACGGGAATTCCTTGATGAAGTTGCGACGGCGGATCTCGACGCGGTCGATTCCCATCTCGCGCGCCGCGGTATCCACCAGCCGTTCAACGACGTAGGTCGCCTCGGGGCGCCCGGCCCCGCGAAGGGCGTCCACCGGCGTGGTATGGGTGAACACCGCCGTGACCTCGCAGTAAATCGCGGGCGTCGTGTACTGCCCCGCCAGCAGCGTGGCGTAGAGGATGGTCGGGATGCACGAGGCGAACGTGGAAAGATACGCCCCCATGTTGGCTGTCGTGGTCACCCGCATGGCGAGAAATTTCCCGTCTTTATCGAGCGCGAGCTCCGCCCGGGTCACGTGGTCGCGGCCGTGCGCGTCTGACTGGAAGGATTCGATCCGCTCGGCGGTCCACTTGACCGGGCGGTTGATCTGCTTGGACGCCCAGGTGAGCACCGTCTCTTCCGCGTAGAGAAAGATCTTGGAGCCAAAGCCGCCGCCGACGTCGGGCGCGATCACGCGCACCTTGTGCTCGGGAAGCCCCAGCACGAACGCCGTCATCAGCAAGCGCTCCACGTGGGGATTCTGGGTCGTCACGTAAAGCGTGTAGGCGTCTTCCGCGCGCGAGTAGCTCGCCACCGCCGCCCGCGGCTCGATCGCGTTGGGGATCAGGCGATTGTTGATGAACTCGAGCGTGGTCACGTGGTGCGCGGACTTAAACGCGCTCTCCACCGCGGCCTTGTCGCCGAGCGCCCACACGTAGCACGTGTTGTCCGGTGCGACATCGTGGACCACGGGCGCGCCAGGCGTGCGCGCTTCGGCCGCCTTCACCACCGCCGGCAGCGCCTCGTAATCAACCTCGATCAGTTCGGCGGCGTCCTTGGCCTGATGGAGCGTTTCCGCGATGACGACCGCGACCTGGTCGCCGACGTGGCGCACTTTGCCCTGGGCAAGAGGCGGGTGGGGCGGCTCCTTCATCGGCTTGCCATCCACTCCTGTGATGAGCCAGCCGCAGGGGAGTCCGCCGACCTTGGCCTTCGCAAGATCGTCCCCGGTGAACACCGCAATCACGCCCGGCGCGGAGCGCGCTCGCTTGAGGTCTATGCTGCGGATCGTTGCGTGCGCATGCGGCGAGCGCAGGAAGCACGCGTGCGCCTGCCCCGGTAGCGTAATGTCATCGGTGTACCGACCGCCGCCCGTCAGGAAGCGATAGTCCTCCTTGCGTTTGATCGATTGTCCAATCAAGGGCGCGTTCATCTCGTTCTCCTAAAAGGCAAACCTTCGACGCAAAGCCGCAAAGCCGCAAAGAACAACTTCAGATCCCGTCATCAGAAACACTTTCCGGCGTTCTGTTCCCTTTGCACCCATTGCTCTAAACGTTTTCATCTTGTTGTTATCTGCGTTCATCGGCGGCTTCCTTGTCCTTCCTATCGTCTCATCGCCGCGGCGCCGGCGAGCACTGCCTTGACGATGTTGTGATAGCCCGTGCAGCGGCAGAAATTGCCTTCGAGCCCGGCTCGAACTGTCTCTTCCGATGGATTGGGGTGTTTCTTCACGAGATCGATCGCGTTCATCACGATGCCCGGCGTGCAGAATCCGCATTGCAGGCCGTGGTGGTCGCGGAACGCCGCCTGCATTGGGTGCAGGTCGCCGCCTGCGGCAATGCCCTCGATGGTGACCACTTCCGCGCCCTGGGCCTGCGCGGCGAGGACGATGCACGACTTAACGGCGCGACCGTTGACGTGCACTGTACACGCGCCGCACTGGCCGGTGTCGCAGCCGACATGGGTGCCGGTCAGCCCCAGGCGCTCGCGCAGAAGCTGCACAAGCAGCGTGCGCGGGTCGAGTTCGGCGCTGACGGCTTTGCCGTTGACTGTCAAGGAAACGGAAATGTCCATCAAATCCTCCAGATGTGGTCAGTATTCCGCTCCGGCGGCAAAGCCGGGGAACGGTTGGGGAAGGATGCTGGTTCGGGAAGCTTCGGGCCATGCTAGCCCAGGAATATGGCCTGCGCAAATCCGGCTTCCATCACAGGCACGCGCCCTCTCGCTATATTCGGTAGAATACAGCCCTATCCAGAATAGTGGGGAAGCCGGATATATGGACAGCGTGGACCTGCAGGTGTTGAAGAGCGCGAGCGACTGGGTACGGGCCGGGCGCCGCGTGGTGATGGCGACCGTCATCAGGACCTGGGGCTCGGCCCCGCGCCCGATCGGCGCGCTCACCGCGATCCGCGACGATGGCATGGTCGTAGGATCGGTTTCCGGCGGCTGCATCGAGGACGACATGATCCTGCAGGTGCGCTCCGGCGCCCTCGTCACGGACAAGCCGGCCACGACCAAGTATGGCGTCTCGGCGGAGGAGGCCAAGCGCTTCGGGCTGCCGTGCGGCGGGACGCTGGAGCTGGTGCTCGAGCCGCTAACGAAAGACAGCGGACTTGACGATCTGCTGGCCCGCGTCGAGCGCCACGAGCTCGTGATGCGCAAGCTCGACATGAAGTCGGGCCGGGTCACCATCGGGCCCGCCAAGTCCACCGATCAGTTGACCTTCGACGGCGCGACGCTTGCCACCGTGCACGGCCCGCGCTGGCGGCTGCTGATCATCGGCGCCGGCCAGCTCTCGACCTTCCTCGCGCAAATGGCGCAGGGGCTCGACTACCAGGTCACGATTTGCGATCCGCGCGAAGAATACGCGGAGGGCTGGAATATCCAGGGCGTGGAGCTGAAGCGCGGCATGCCCGACGACGTGGTGACGGAGATGAACCTCGACGGCCACAGCGCGGTGGTAACCCTCACGCACGATCCCAAGCTCGACGACATGGCGCTGCTCGAGGCGCTCAAGTCGCCTGCGTTCTACGTCGGCGCGATCGGATCGAGGAAGAACAACGAGGCGCGCCGCAAGCGGCTCGCCGGATTCGACCTCTCACAGCAGGAGATCGCGCGCCTGCACGGGCCGGTGGGACTGAAGCTCGGAGCCAAAACGCCGCCGGAGATCGCGGTGGCGATCCTCGCCGAAATGACCGCCATCCGCAACGGCGTGAACGTCCCCGAATTCTCCGAGCCTGAAAAGGCCACCGTCGCCGGCTGCGTCACCTGAGGAATTCGTCACCGTGGCCGGTGACGAATTCCTTACAGAAACGGCAGTAGTATGGAATCGGCAGACCGGTCCTGTTCCTCTCGCGTCTCAGTCAACGCGCTTTTTAATCCCTCGCCCTTTACACGGGCCCCCGCATTGACGTAACGGTCATGGGGTGAGGGATTGTTTGCCCTGCTTCCATCTTTTGAGGCATTCTTGAGTGCCTTTCCATTTCATTTCGGCCGCATGATCGCCTCATGTCGCACGGCACTTATATTGGCCACAGTGGCTTTGTGGGGTGGAGCGGTGTCTGCGGCCGAAATGCAGGCGAATGCGATTTTTCTCGTGGCGAGCCCCGGGCTGCAGGACCCCAATTTCCGCGAGTCCGTGGTGCTGGTGACGCATCCGCGCGAGGGTAGTCCGTGGGGGGTGATCATCAACCGGCCGCTCGAGCGCCGGCTGAGCGAGGTGTTCACCGAGTATGAGTCGCTCAAGGACCGCAAGGAAGTGCTCTTTTTCGGCGGGCCGGTGTCGCGCGAGGGTCTGGTTTTCCTGGTGCAGTCTTCGAAACCCCCGCAACGGGCGGTCCCCGTTCTGCGCGACGTCTACTTCATTTCCGACCTCGACTGGATAGACGGGCTGCTGCAGCGTCCCGAGCCGACCCGCGGCCTGCGGGTGTATGCGGGCTACTCGGGATGGGCGCCCGGCCAGCTGCAGCGGGAAATCGCGCGCGGCGGCTGGCACGTGCTGCCGGCGGACGCCGCAACGGTGTTCGAGATGGACCCCGCTCATATCTGGCCGGAGCTGATCAAGCGCGCCACAACAAAGCGCACGCTCCACGTACAGTGACTGATAGAGCGAGACTAATCAGTCTCGCTTCATCAGAATCGAGTCACGCGGTCCAAGTCGCTGGACTACAATAGGCGCGAAGGACTTGGACGACCAGTGAGAGTCGCAATCATCGGCGGTGGCAGCATCGCGCGGCTGTTCCTCGAGCATATCCGGCGCGGCGATCTGGGCCGCACGCGGGTGGTTGCAATCGCCGGTCACGGCGAACATTCGCGCGGCAAGCAGCTGGCGAAAGCGTTCCGCGTCCCCTACGTGTCCGGCCTCAAGGCGCTGCTGGCCGCCAGGCCCGACGTTGTGGTGGAAGCGGCCGCGCATGACGCGGTGCGCGAGTTCGGCGAGCCTCTGCTCAAGAAGGGAATCGCGCTGATCGTCCTGTCGGCCGGCGCGCTGTGCGACGATTCGCTGCGCAGGAAGCTGGAGCGCGCCGCGGCGAAGAGCGGCGCGCTGCTCTCAGTGCCGTCCGGCGGGATTGGCGGGCTCGATGCGGTGAAGGCGGCCTGCGTTGCGGGCGTGGATGAAATCACCATTGCGGTTACGAAGCCGCCGGCGGCGTGGAAGGGGATTCCCTACGTAGAGAAGCTCCGGGTGGATCTCGACGGGCTGAAAGAGGCGCGCGTCCTGTTCGAAGGGACGGCCCGCGAGGGCGTGCCGCATTTCCCCGCCAACGTGAACATCGCGGCGGTGCTCTCCATGGCGGGGATCGGCTTCGACCGGACCCGGCTCAAGGTCGTCGCGGACCCGGCGCTCAGGCACAACACCCACTACATAGACGTGAAGGGCCGCACCGGCAACATCAGCATCAAGCTCGAGAACGTGCCGGCGCCGGACAATCCCAAGACCGCGTGGCTTGCGTGCTACAGCGCGCTGGCGGCGCTGAAGGCGCTCAATTCACCGGTGCGTTACGGAACCTGATTGACGTGACGCAGTGACGCAGTGACACAGTGACGAGTGACGACCAGGATGATTGATCCGGATAGCGCCGAAGCAATTCGGCAGCGGTATCTTAAAGTGGACGCCGCCACTGTCTCCGACGTGCTGGACACGCTCGGCTACCTCCACCAGGGTCTGGCGGGGTCATTTGCGCCGTATCCGGAGACGGCAGGGAAGCTCGCGGGGTGGGCCTTCACCATCTGCGGGGAGATGCGGCCGTACGCCGGCGGCGGCGACGCGGACAAGATGAAGGCGGTGGGCGGCTTGAAGCCCGGTTGCGTCAGCGTGTGGAGCGGGGCGGGCGACGGCGTGTGCTTTTTCGGCGAGCTGATCGCGCTCGGCATGAAAACGCGCGGCTGCGCGGGCGCGCTGGTGGACGGCGGCATCCGCGACATCGAGTGGATCGCGCAGCAGAAGTTTCCGGTCTATGCCCGCTATCGCACGCCGGTGCAATCCATCGGTCGCTGGAAGGTGACGGCGTGGCAAGTGCCGGCGTATCTGCCCGGCGCGACCAAGCAGCATGTCATCGTCAATCCCGGTGACTTCGTACTCGGCGATACGGACGGCGTCGTCGTCGTTCCCGTCGACGCTGTGGAGAAGGCGCTGAATGAGGCCGAGCGGCTGACCGCGACTGAAGTCAAGATCCGCGCCGAGCTTGCCGCCGGCGCGACGCTCGAGCAGGTACTTGCGAAATACGGTCATGTATAGCCCGAGAGCCGAATAGACAGGATCAACAGGATTAGATCAACGAGCGAAAAACAGGCCGGGTTCGAATCTGTTGGTATTTGGGTTAATCCTGTTAATCTTGTAAATCCTGTCCATTGCTTTTTCTTGGCAAGTCCCAGTGATCCGTAAGACGAAAGTCGAGCCGCAGTCGGCCGCCACCGTGACGCTCATCCGCGACGCGCCGCGCGGGGTGGAGGTGCTGATGCTGCGGCGGAGCCTGAGCCTGGCGTTCATGCCCGGCGCGCATGTGTTTCCAGGCGGGGCGCTCGATGCCGCCGACGACACTCCGGAACTACACGCCCTGTGCGTGGGCCGGGATGATGCCGCGGCCAGCCGCGCGCTCGGGATCGCGCGAGGGGGACTCGCTTACTGGGTCGCGGCGATCCGCGAAGCGTTCGAGGAAGCGGGCATCCTGCTCGCGTACGATGCCGGCGGCGACATCGTGCCCCTGAGCGCGGAGACGGCGGAGCGCTACCGCGCCCACCGCCGGGCGCTCGACGAGGGCCGCGGCGATTTCGCGGCGTTCACGCTTGGCGAGGGCCTGCGGCTTGCCGCCGACCGGCTGCACTACTTCGGCCACTGGATCACCCCGGTCGGCGCGCCGCGGCGCTACGATACGCGCTTCTTCATCGCGATCGCGCCGGAAAACCAGGAGGTGCGGCACGACAACCGTGAGACCATCGCGCACCTCTGGGTGCGCCCGCAGGAAGCGCTCGACATGCGCGTCCGGGAGGCGATCCACTTGCGTTTCCCGACCATCAAGACGCTCGAGCGCTTCGCGGCCTGCTCGACCGCCGCCGACCTGATCGCGCAGGTATCTTCATCGCAGGAGGTGAGCACCTTGATGCCGCGGATTACGCGGGAGGGCAGGTACGTCATCCCCGGCGACCCCGGCTACGAGGACGCGAGTGAAAGGGAAAGCTGAAAGTGACACGTGGCGCAGCGTGAAGAAATCGTCCCCGGCAAGGTCGTTCAGCTGAACGGCTTTGTGCGGCGCATCACCGCGCCCAATCCCGGCATGATGACCGGTCCCGGGACCAATACCTACATCATCGGCACCGGCCGACTCGCGTTGATCGACCCCGGTCCGGAGAGCGCGTTGCACCTGTCGGCGATGCTCGAGGCGGCAGGCAAGCAGTTGAAGTGGATCCTCTGCACCCACACCCACCCCGATCACTCGCCCGGCGCAAGAGCGCTGAAGGCGGAAACCGGCGCGCAGGTACTGGGTTTTGGCGCGGTTCCCGATGACGGCAGGCAGGACGCGGCGTTCGCGCCCGACCGCGCGCTGCGCGAGGGCGAAATTGTCGACTGCGGCGCGTTCCGGCTGCGCGCGGTACACACGCCGGGGCACGCCTCGAATCACCTGTGCTACCTGCTGGAGCAGGAGAAGCTGCTCTTCACCGGCGACCACATCATGCAGGGTTCGACGGTAGTGATCTCGCCGCCGGACGGCGACATGGCGGTCTATCTCGAGTCCCTGGAACGGCTGCTCGCTCTCGATCTCGCCGCGCTGGCGCCGGGACACGGCCATGTCATCGAAAAGCCGCACGACGAAGTGCGGCGCCTGATCGCGCATCGCCTGAAGCGCGAGAAGAAGGTTATCGATGCATTCGAGCACGGAAACCCCGCGACCCTCGACGAGTTGCTGCCTTTCGTCTATGACGACGTGCCGCGGCAGGTTCACGCCGTGGCGCGCCGCTCGCTGTACGCCCATATCATCAAACTGCAGCGCGATGGCCGGGTGACTGGCGAGGGGGATGGCTGGCGCTTGCGGTGACTTCGGATGCCAGCCAACCTCAGCCCCGAGTACAAGGCAGCCGAAGCCGCCTTCCGCAAGGCGCGCGAGCCGCGCGAGCGGCTCGACTGCCTGCGCGAGATGCTGCGCACCATCCCCAAGCACAAGGGCACCGACCACCTGCAGGCGGATATCAAGACCCGCATCCGGGAACTATCCGAGGAAGTCGAGGCGCCGAAGAAGGGCCCCGCCCGCGGCGGGGTCTCGCACGTGGTGCGCCCCGAGGGCGCCGCGCAGCTCGCGCTGATCGGACCACCCAACTCCGGCAAGTCATCGCTGCACGCGCGGCTTACCGGCTCCAACGCGCACGTCGCGCCCTATCCCTTCACGACCCAGCATCCCGAGCCGGGCATGATGACGCACGAGGACGTGCACGTGCAGCTCGTGGACCTGCCGGCCGTGTCGCCCGAGCACCCGCTGCCGTGGCTCGCCTCCGCGCTGCAAACGGCGGACGCGTGCCTGCTGGTGGTGGATCTCAGCGAATCTTCCTGCGTCGAGCAGGTGCAGGCGCTGCATGCCATCCTTCGCGACAAGCACGTCACGCTCACCGAGCGCTGGGACGCCGTAACGCCCGGCACGGATGTTGACGACGGCGACCCTTTTGCATTGAGGCTTCCTGCGCTGATGCTCGCGAACAAGGCCGACCTGGCGGCCGACGAGGCAGCGGAAGTGGAGGCGTTCCGCGAGCTGACGGGGCTCAACTACCCCGCGCTTGCGGTTTCGGCGAAAACGGGGCAGGGACTGGGAGAAGTGGGAGCCTGGCTCTTCGGGCATCTCGGCATCGTGCGCGTATACACCAAGACTCCCGGCAAGCCCGCGGAGAAGGACCGGCCGTTCACGTTGCGCCGCGGGCAGACGGTGGAGGACGTCGCACGCCTGGTGCACAAGGATCTTGCGCACTCGCTCAAGTACGCGCGCGTGTGGAGCAAATCCGGGATCCCCGGGCAGCACGTCGGCCGCGAGCATGCGCTCGCCGACGGCGACGTCGTCGAGCTCCACACCTAGGTAAACTCTGGTCGCGTCGTCCTCGCGCAGGCGGGGACCCAGTAACGTTATGAGTATTCTAGATTCCCGCCTTCGCGGGAATGACACAATCCTGCATGATCAGAGCTTCTCTGGCGGCATGACATCGCGGCCTCTCAGCTGCCGGCCTTGATGTTGCCGGTCTTGACTACCTTCCGCCATTTCGCGACATCGCGCGTGACGACCTCGCTGAAGCGCTCGGGCGGGGAGTCGGAAGGTTCGAGTCCTTCGTTGGCGAGCCGTTGCTGCATGTCCGGCTGCTTCAGCGCCTTGCGGATCTCGGTGTTCCACAGCGTCACGATGCTCTTCGGCAGCTGCTTCGGTCCCCAGAAGCCGTACCACAGCACCGCTTCGTAGCCGGGCACCACCTCCGCGATCGCCGGGATGTCGGGGATGGCCTTGCTGCGCCTGGCCGTAGTGACGCCGATGCCGCGAACGCGGTTCTGCTTGATCAGCGGGACAGTGGAGGGCAGGCTGCCGAAGAGGACCTGGATCTGGCCGCCCAGCAGGTCGTTCAGCGCCGGGCCGGTCCCCTTGTACGGCACATGCGTCAGCTTCGTGCCCGCGAGCTGATTGAACAGCTCGGTGATGAGATGGGTGAAGCCGCCGGTGCCGGTCGAGGCGTAGTTGAGCTTGCCGGGAGCATTCCTGTCGTAGGCGATCAATTCCTTCATGCTCGTGATGGGCACCGAGAGCGGCAGCACGATCGCGTTCCCCGTTTCGCCGACGAGCGCAATCGGCGTGATATCGTTCACGGAGTCGTACGGCAGCTTGTAGACGGCCGCGTTCGCCGCGAAGCTGCCGGAAACGATGATCATGGTGTATCCGTCCGGCGCCGCCCTGACCACCGTTTCCGTGCCGATGGTGCCCCCGCCACCGGCGCGGTTGTCCACCACGACGGTCTGCCCGAACGCCTCGCTCAACTTCTGCGAGATGCTGCGCGCCATGATGTCCGTTCCGCCGCCCGGCGCAAACGGAACTACCAATCTGATCGGCCGCGCAGGGTACTGCTGGGCGAAAACCGTTCCCGCGGCAAGTGAGGCCATCGCGACCAGCGCCATTGCCACTCGCCGCAGAGTGCGGTGCCACCAACCGGGCGGCAAGGCCCCGTCTCCGCCCCAAAACCAACCCCATCGCCGAGAGCCGGGGCCTCGCCCTTGCGCGAATGGAACGACCAGTCGGATAGGCCTTGCCGGATACTGCTGCGCATCCGCGCTACCCCCTGCGAGCAGCAGCGCGATCGCGGTAGCGGCGAAATACACGCGTCGATTACCCATTTTCTGCAACTCCTGAATCAGTGAACAAAATATACGGGCTGAGTCTAGTGTGTGCTGTCCCGCAGATAACTTGCCGTTCGTGGTGAGCGTGTCGAACCATGAACGGCCTTGATTCCGTTCGGCCTTGGACAAGCTCAGTCCGAACGGAGCGGGGGATTCACGCGGTCTGCAGCTTCCTCGCTCGCTTTCCTGCAAGAAGGGCCAGCACCTGCTTCACGCTGTGGCGCTCGATGCCCAGGACGGTTTCCGCGATCGCCTCCACGGGCAATTGCGGATTGATGCCGCGGAATTTTTCGACGATGCCATCGCGGCCAATAGGATGGGCGTCCGAGCCGGTCGGGTCGAGCACGTCGATGCGGACCCATTTCCCGGAGTCCTCGACCGCGATCCAGGCAGCGAAGCGCTCGGGGTAGAGCTTGTCGAGGGCCGGATCGTGCTCGAGCTCGAGCTTCTCAGCGAGCGCGGTGATCGCCGGATCGGAAAGCTTTGCATCGGAGAACTGCGGCGGCAGCACCTGGCCCTCGAGCAGCGCGGCCGCGACGACGTAGCGCAGGCTCATCTGCGCGTTGAGCGCGCTGGTGGGAAAGTATTTGAAGCCGCACTGGACGTCGACCACTTTCGCAAGCCCCACGCGCACGCGGCGCTTCGGGTCCCACGGCGTGCCGAACCGCCGGCGCAGCTCGAACGCGGCGTCCACGTAGGAGTGCGTGCTGCCGCAGCAGGAATAAGGCTTGATGCGATTTGAGTCGAGGCGGTAGGCCTTTCCGAGGTCCGCGGTGAGCGGCGCCGGGTCGGATGCGTCGGAGTACGCTTTCAGCACGCCGCCATCGTGGAATTCGTAGATCTGGGTCGGCCCGGTGAAGCCGAGCGCGGCGAGCTCCGCGGCGAGGACGCCCGAATAAGCCGCCCGCCCGGCGTGGAACCGCTTGCTCATGGTGCCGTCGGCGTTGAAAGCCCACAGTCCCGAGCTTTGCGTGCCTGCAAGTCCCAGCGCCCAGGCGGCTTGCTCTTCGTTCAAGCCGAGCAGCACGGTGCACGCCGCGGCCGCGCCAAACGGGCCGCACACGCCGGTCAGGTGCCAGCCGCGCAACCGCGCGGCGGATGGATTCAAGGCGAGACTGGTGCGGATCATCACTTCGTAACCGGCGGCGATCGCGGTCACAAGGCGGTCCCCGCCGGCGTCGAGCTTCTCCGCCATCGCGAGGGCCGCGGGTATGACCACCGCGCCCGCGTGCAGCTTGGCGTTGTGGTAATCGTCGAGCTCGAAGGCGTGCGTGGCGGTGCCGTTGACGAGCGCGGCATCGGCCGCGCGCAGCGACGGCGCCGTCTCGCCCCAGACGGTCGCCTCGCCCCTCGCCGGCGCGCCCGCCCTTGCCCATTGCAGGAGCATCCTCGCCCACGGCGTCGCGTGGCCGTATACGCCGCAGCCGAGCGTGTCGAGGAGCGCGAGGCGCACGGTTTCCTTCGTGCGCGCCGGCAGGTCGGAGTGACGCAGGTGAGCGATCCAGCCGGCAAGCTCGCGGGTGGGGGCGGGAACCTCCTGGCGCGGTGAGTTCATGATATGGTCTCTCCCGGTGGCATCGGAACGACGGTTCCGCGTATTCTAGTGCCCTTCCAACTCAACATGCCAATCTGAGCGCTTCATGGACTATGACGTGATAGTGGTGGGCGGCGGCAACGCGGCGTTTTCCGCGGCCGTGTCAGCCCGGGACAACGGCGCCAAGCGGGTGCTGGTCCTCGAAAAAGCGCCCCGGGAAAAGCGCGGCGGCAACACGCACTTCTCGGGCGCGGTGTTTCGCTTCATCTACAACGACGTTTCGCAGCTCGACCGTTTCGTTCCCCATGCGGAACGCGACTACCCCGGATTCCACAAGGGCGTGCAGCCCTATCCGGTCGAGGTGTTTCGCGACGATCTCATGCGCGTGACGCAGGGGAGGAGCGATGCGGAGCTCGCGTCCCTCCTCATTGAAAACTCCTACGACACGATGTGCTGGCTGCAGGACGTGGGCCGGCACAAGTTCGAGCTCGCCGTGTCGGTGATGGGCGTGCGCGTCGGCAACGAGGTGAAGTGGCCGCGCGGGGCGATGATACGCACCGAGCACGAGGGCGTCGGGCTTTCGAGGACGTGGTTCGAGACCGGCGAGAAGATGGGCATCGAGATCCGCTACGACACCGGCGCGCAACGGCTCGCTCAGGCGGAGAGCGGGCGCGTGACCGGCGTCGTGGCGCGCGGGCCAGAGGGCTTCGTCACGTTCGGCGCTAAAGCCGTCGTGCTCGCCTGCGGCGGCTTCGAGACCAATCCGGAGTGGCGGCTGCGCTACCTCGGCGCGCCGTGGGACCACGCCAAAGTGCGCGGCTCCAATTTCAACTACGGCGACGGGTTGAAGATGGCGCTCGACATCGGCGCCATGCCGTGGGGGCACTGGAGCGGCTGCCATGCGACGCCGATCAACGCCGAAGCGTCCGACTACGGCGTGCAGAACCTGACCGACAAGACCAACCGGCTGTCCTATTTCCTGGGCGTCATGATCAACGTCGATGGCAAGCGCTGGGTGGACGAGGGCGCCGACATCAATTCGTTCACCTACGCCAAGTACGGCGGGATGATCCTCAAGCAGCCGCGCAGCCTCGTCTACCAGATCTTCGACAGCAAGGTGCTGGGGCTGCTCGAGCCGCGCTACTCGACCAGCGAGCCTCTCAAGTCGGACACGCTGGAAGGGCTGGTGAAGCAGCTGAAGGTGGATCACAAGCAGGCGTTGAAGACACTTGAAGAGTACAACCGCGCGGCGGGTCATGGCGGCTCGTTCAATCCGGCGGTGCTGGACGGACTGCACACCGAGGGGATAGACCCCCCAAAGACCAACTGGGCGGTCAAACTCGACACGCCGCCCTATGTCTCGTGGCCCGTCACCGGTGGCATCACCTTCACCTTCGGCGGGCTGAAGGTGAACCGGAATGCGCAGGTCGTCGCCACCGATTGGAAACCCATTCCCGGGCTCTATACCTGCGGGGAGATGGTTGGCGGGCTGTTCCACTACAACTATCCCCTCGGCACCGGGCTCATGTCCGGCGCGGTGTTCGGCCGCATCGCCGGGAGGAGCGCCGCCCGCACGGCTTGAAAATCGTGATTCGTGATTCCCTTCGGCGCCGCTCAGGACAGGCCTTGGCGGTTCAATTGTTGTTTCTTGTGTTTCTTGGCGTCTTGGCGGTTTATTCAAACGCTAACGCCGCGCCAGCCAGCTCACCGCGGCGAGATTGAGGGCGTTCATCCAGAACACCGGCACCATGCCGAACGCCGAGCCGAGCGCCCCGGCGGTCAGGGGGATCACGATGCGCGCGACGTTGTTCGCGGTGAGCCGCAGCCCCGTCACTTCGCCGGTGCGGCCGGCCGGCGAGCGGTTGAAGGACATCGTCATCGAGATCGGCTGCCCGACCCCCATTCCGAAGCCGATCGCGAACGACATCAGCATGATGAGATAGATGTCGCGCAGGAACGGCATCAGCAGGAAGCCGCCCGCGGCGAGCAGCATGAAGGAGAACAGGATCTGCTGCGGGCGCTGCCGCTTCAGGAGGACAGGCAGGAAGAAGCGCGTGAGGAAGGTGGCGGTCGCGTAGGTGCCCATGATCACGCCGATCGTGGAGGCCGACAGCCCGACCGAGTGCCCGAACACCGGCATGTAGAAGCCGAAGAGCTCGTAGCTCGCGACCATCAGGCCGCTCATGACGATGACGCTCCGCAGCGGGGGATCGCGCAGCAGGTCGACGGCCCTCCGTTCCTGCCTCTCCGACTTGTGGAGCGGCACGCGCACGAGCTGCGGGTAGAACGTCAGCGCCGCAATCGGCAGCAGCGTGAAGAGCGCGAATACCAGGAATGCGCGCCCGTGGCCGGCGTAATCGATGGAAAAACCGGCGATCATCGGCCCGATGAAGCTCGAGACGGAATAGCCGATGGTGAGGATGTTGAAGTTGCGTGCGCGTTGCTCGGGCCGGCCCCAGGCACCGGTGAGATTCTGGATCGAGACGTTGTAGAACACGAACGCCGCCCCCATCAGCGTGGCGGTCGCGAACAGCGCGGCGAGCTGCTGCCACGCAAAGCCGCACAGCATGGCGATGCCGGCGAGCGCGGCGCCGATCAGCATCGGCACGCGCATGCCGATGGTGTCGGCCAGCCGCCCTGAATAGACTCCGAGCAGCAGCGGCAGCAGGGCGTAGAGCGCGGCGAGCACGCCGATGAGGAACTGGCTCGCGCCCAGCTCGAGCGCGAGCAGCGACACGACCACTTTGCTGCCGATGTAGCAGCTGTGTATTGCGATGCTCA
>Ga0210377_10003092_pt1 | contig 14337 bp, 10 predicted proteins | sample PLM4_65_b1redo_FD_155480 | JGI IMG/M metagenome (GOLD analysis project Ga0210377, IMG submission 155480) | Groundwater sediment microbial communities from an aquifer in East River, Colorado, USA - PLM4_65_b1 redo | ecosystem: Environmental > Terrestrial > Soil > Riparian zone | place: USA: East...
GCGGATGACGACGCGCCGAATTCCACCGAGCTATCTCTTCCGCTACCGGCGGCGTCCGAAGGCCTCCAACTCGCTGCAAATACCACTACGGCAACGGATGCCGACGAGAATTTAGGTATGGGACCGACGCAAATCGCGGCGGCGGCGGCACAGAAAAAGCGTCCATCGACCGCTGCCGAGCGCGCCGCGCAACAAAAGGCCGCCGCCGAGCGCGACGCGCAACGCGAAGCCGCGCTCGCCGCGACGCGACAAGCGACGCGACAAGCGACGCGTCAAGCGCGTGAGGAGGATTTGAAGAATCCCAATGTACAGGCTCTGTTGAGCGTCATCGCCGCGGCAGAAGGTGCGATGTATAATTCTTTGCCGGGTGATCTTCCCGACCGGCGCAAGACCTTTCCCGACTATTCCCGCTTCCCTGCGAGCGGGGAAAGCACGCCTTCTGGCCGGTATCAAATCGTACGCTCGACTCATGCGGGATTGGCAAAACAGCTCGGCCTTTCCGATTTTTCACCGCACACCCAGGACATTATGGCCGCGCAGCTCCTGCATGATGCCAAAGCGATGCCTTACCTCCTCAAAGGCGACCTTGATTCTGTGCTGCCGCTGATCGCAAATACTTGGGCGGCGCTGCCGCGAGGCCCGGGGCTTTCCAACGCTTATCGCGGGCAACCCTACATGCGCTACGATGAGGTCCGCCAGCTTTTCGATGACCGGCGCTTGTCCGAATGGCAGTAGGCACCCCAGAAAACACGAAGGCGGCGAAGCGCGTCGTCGCTCTCGTCGCTCTTTCGCTCGTGTTGCTTCCCTTTTTTGACGCACACGCGGAATCGTGGACGACGCGGCCGACGGAAAATGTCCAGGCGGAGCTTGCAACGCTGCTCGGCTGCACGTGGCAGACCCCCACCAACCCCATACAATGCTATGGTGGGAGCCTCGAAGTGATACTCGTCGTCATTCCTGACAAAATCGACGGCACCATTGCGCAAATGACGACGGGAACCGTGATCGTATCCTACCCACGCGACCGAGCACGCGAGACGAGGAGCCGCGAAACCACCGCCAAGCTGCTCGCATATCTTTTTCCCGAATGGAAGAGCAGCTCCGCTTGGCTCACGAAGGCACTGAACAAAGTCCGCGCATCCTATGACGACATGCCGACATCGATCACGGTCGGCGGGGCGACGATTCAGGTCCGATGGCTCGAAACGATGCAGAACGACACCTACGCCCAACTCACCATCACTAAGAAAGGCCCGTGGGATGGGAAGCCGTGATTGCATGGGCTTAATCACCTCACCAGCATGAAAGCTCTGGGCTCCTTCGCGATTGCGTTTGCCTTTATGACGGTACTGTCGGGAAGCGCCGAAGCGGACTCGGTGATGACCCGTCCGATGGAGCAGGCGCGATCCGATCTCACGACTCTGCTCGGATGCGTGTGGGAAGGGACGGACGCCACCGCGATCTGCGTCGGCGCGCCGCTCGACTACCTGGGATTAACCCGTGCGAAGGATGGCACGCTCGACACCGTCGAAATCGCGACCGTCATCGAAACTCATCCGCGCGATCGCAAGCGCGAAGAGGCGAGCGGCCACGCGCTCCTCCGCGCCGGCGATTACCTCCTGCCGGAATGGGACGGTCGCGCGTCGTGGCTTGCGGCCGCGCTGGACGACGTCCGACGCCATCGCAGCACCAAGCAGCAGATCGAGGGGCTCAACGTCGTCATGCGTTGGAATTCCATGCGCAACGTCGAGTCCGCCGCGGAGAACGGCTATGCGGAATTCATCATCACCAAGGGACGGATGCCCGATGACCTCGATAAATTCGAACTGAGACCCGTCGGCAAGGTTTTTCGGAGCGTAACCAATCTGTACCGTGTGAGGGCGCCTGTGGGTCTGTCGATCTGTGCAGAGGAGTTCGGTGGCGTTGCAATTGCGATCGTTCCCGCGACCCCGTGTCGTTTTCTGGCCGGTCTCGAACCCAACTCCATCAGCATCGGCGTCGGAGGTCACGAGCCGCCCTTGGATCTCAAGACAGCGGCCGCACATGTCTGCGCGTATGACCGCTTTGAGCCGCCGCTCCTTTCCGACCCCATCATTCCCGATTCTATGGAGGTCACCATTCCGAGCCAACGGCTCGGCGGAAAGCTTCAGATCGCAATCTGCAGGAAGGCGAACAAGAACCGCACTGGCGAGCTCGTTGCCGTGGCGAAACGGCCCGAGCGCGCCTGGAGGTCAGATTATTATCAAATCAACGCCTTATATGAACCCGAGCACCGCGCCGAGGCGGAGCGGCTTTTCTGGGAAATGATCGGATCGATCGAGCTGTTGAAATGAGCCCACGGCGCCTGCTGCAACAGCGAGGGTCTCACCCGCCGATCAGCATCTTCCACTCTTCCTCGCTCAGCATCGGGATGTTGAGCTCGGTGGCCTTCTTGGCCTTGGAGCCGGCGTCGGCGCCGACCACCACGTAGTCGGTCTTGGCCGAGACCGATCCCGCCACCTTGGCGCCGAGCGCCTCGGCGCGCGATTTCGCCTCCTGGCGGGTCATGGTTTCGAGCGTGCCGGTGAACACCACGGTCTTGCCCGACACGGGCGAGGCGCGCGCCGGCGCCACCGGTGCGACGATGGTCAGCTCCTTCGCCAGGTCGTCGAGGATGGCCGTGTTGTGCGCCTCGGCGAAGAAACCGACGATGTCGTCGGCCATGGTCATGCCGATCCCCGTGATGTTGCACAGATCGGCATAGGCCTCGCCGACCGCCTCGGGCTTCTTCTGCTCGTCGGAATGCTTGGCGCGCTCCTTCACCGCCGCGCGCATTTGCGCCCGCCAGGTATCCAGAGTGCGGTAGTGGCGCGCGATCCAGCCCGCGGTCGCCTGGCCCACCTGCGGAATGCCGAGCGCGTAGATGAATCGCGCGAAGGCGATGTTGCGGCGGCGCTCGATGGCGTCGAGCAGCTTCTCCACCGAGCGCTCGCCCCAGCCCTCGCGCTCGGCGAGCTTCGCGCGATGCCGGTTGAGGCGGAAGATATCGACCGGCGAGCGGACCAGCCCTTCCTCCCAGAACTCGGCGACGTGCTTCTCCCCCATGCCTTCGATGTCGAAGGCGTCGCGCGAGCAGAAATGCACCAAACGCTGCACGGCCTGGGTCGGGCAGATCAGCCCGCCGGTGCAGCGCCATACGGCCTCTCCCGCCTCGCGCACGGCGAGCGAATTGCAGTCCGGGCAGCGGTTCGGCATCACGAACGGCTTGGCACCCCTGGGCCGTTTCTCGAGCACAGGGCCCACGACCTGCGGAATGACGTCGCCGGCGCGCTGCACGATCACCGTGTCGCCGGCGCGGATGTCCTTGCGGTGGATGTCGTCCTCGTTGTGCAGCGTCGCCATGCCGACCGTGACGCCGCCGACGAAGACCGGCTCCAGCACCGCGAAGGGCGTCAGCGCGCCGGTGCGCCCGACCGAGACCTGGATCTCCTTGAGCAGCGTCTGGACCTGCTCGGCGGCGAACTTGTGCGCGATCGCCCAGCGCGGTGCGCGGCTGACGAAGCCGAGCCGTTCCTGCCAATCGATGCGGTTCACCTTGTAGACGACGCCGTCGATGTCGTAGCCGAGCTTGGCGCGCCGCTCGCCCATCTTGCGATGGAAGGCGAGCGCTTCGTCCACGCCGTCGCACAGCTCGATCAGCGGGTTCACCTTGAAGCCCCACGATCTGAGCCGTTCGAGGAACTCCCAATGGGTCGGCGCGGGGTTGGCGGTCGCCTCGCCCCAGGCATAGGCGAAGCAGTGCAGCCGGCGCCGCGCGGTGATGCGCGAATCGAGCTGGCGCAGCGAGCCCGCCGCCGCGTTGCGCGGGTTGGCGAACAGCGCCTCGCCCTCCTTCTCGCGCGATTCGTTGAGCGCCTTGAAGGCGTCGTGGGTCATGTAGACCTCGCCGCGCACGTCGATCACGTCGGGCACGCGCCCCGTGAGCGTGTGCGGGATGTCGGCGATGGTGCGCAGGTTGGTGGTGACGTCCTCGCCCTCGTAGCCGTCGCCGCGCGTGGCGCCCTGCACGAAGTTGCCCTTTTCGTAGCGCAGCGTGATCGACAGGCCGTCGATCTTGGGCTCCCCCACCAGCTCCACCTTGTCGTGGTCACGCAGGTTGAGAAAGCGGCGCATCCTGGCGACGAAATCCTTCACATCGTCGTCGTCGAACGCGTTGCCGAGCGACAGCATCGGCACGCGGTGGGTGACCTTGCCGAAGCGCTCCACCGGCGCGGCGCCCACGCGCTTCGACGGGCTGTCTTCGCGCACGAGGCCTGGGAATCGCGCCTCGATGGCCTCGTTGCGCTGGCGCAGCGCGTCGTATTCCGCGTCGCTGACCGTCGGCGCGTCTTCCTGGTAGTAGCGCCTGTCGTGTCCGGCGATCTCCTTGGCGAGCCGCGCGAGCTCCTTCTCGGCTTCGGATTTGGTGAGTTTGTCGACGGGCTTTTCGGTCACGGGGCGCAACCCTCATTTCCCTCTCCGCCCCTGACGGGTACCCATCGAAGTATTACTTCGATGGGACCCGCGGCGGAGAGGGCAGGGTGAGGCGGGGGAATCCGTGTGCCCGCCCACCTCACCCGGCTTCCCCGCGGATTAAATCCGCGGGTCGCCACCCTCTCCGCCCTGAAGGGCGGAGAGGGATAAACTTCGCGGACACAATGCCGGGTCATTTGGCGTGCGCCGCCATCAGGCTGTCGGCGGCGGCGCGCGCCTCGTCGGTGACGCGGGCGCCGGCCAGCATGCGGGCGATCTCCTCGCGCCTTTTGTCGGTATCGAGCTCCTCGGCGCGGGTAAGAGTCGCGCCGCCCTTGGTTTGCTTCGATACGCGCCAATGCGTCGCGCCGCAGGCCGCGACCTGGGGCGAATGGGTGACGACCAGAAGCTGGATGCGCTTGCCGAGCCGCGACAGGCGCTCGCCCACCGCGGCGGCGGTGGCGCCGCCGATGCCCGCGTCCACCTCGTCGAGCACCAAGGTCGACACCGCGCCGGCCTCGGCGAGGACGACGCGCAGCGCGAGCAGGAAGCGGGACATCTCGCCGCGCGAGGCGATGCGCCCGATCGGCCCCGGCTCCGCGCCGGGGTTGGTGGCGACGGCGAAGCGCACGCGCTCGGTGCCGTGCTCCGACCAGGCGTCTTCCGGCAGGGCTTCGATCACGGTGCGGAAGATCGCCTTTTCCAGGCGCAGAGCGGGCAGCTCGACGCCGACCGCCTTGTCGAGCCGCGCGGCGGCCTTGGCGCGTCCCTCGGCGAGGCTGCGCGCGGCGCTCACATAGGCGCTGCGCGCGGCGGCCTCCGCCTTGGTCAGCTCGGCGAGCCCCGCGCCGCCGTCCTCCAGCGCGGCGAGCCGCGCCACGAAATCGTCGCGCAGAGCGGGCAGGGCGTCGACCGTGGTGGTGTGGCGCCGCGCGGCGGCGCGCAGCGCAAACAGGCGCTCCTCCGACTGGTCGAGCCGCTTCGGATCGAGATCGAGCTGGCCGCTCACCTTTTCCAGCAGCGTCACCGCGTCGGCCGCCTCGTTGGCGGCGCGATCGAGCGCCGCCAGCACCGGATCGAAGATGCCCTGTGCCGCGCGATCCAGGACCCGCCGCGCGGTCGCGATCTGGCCCTCGACGCCGGAACCCTCGGTCAGCGCCGCCATCGCCGTGTTCATGGCCTCGACCAGCTTGCCCGCGTTCATCATCAGGGAACGCCGCGCGGCGAGCGCCTGTTCCTCGCCCGGCTTGGGATCGAGCGTGGCCAGCTCGGCGGCGACGTGGCGCAGATATTCTTCCTCGGAGCGCGACTTGTCGCGCAGCGCCTGCGCCTCGGCGAGCGCCTTGGCCGCCGCGCGCCAGGCGCGATGGCCGCGTTCGGTCGCGTCGGTCTCCGCGCGCAGCCCGGCGAAGGCGTCGAGCGCCTCGCGGTGCAGCTCGGGATTCAACAGGCCGGCGTCGCCGCGCGTGCCCTCGATCTCGACCAGCGCGTCGCCGATTTCGCGGAGCACCGCGACGCCGACCGGCTGATCGTTGACGAAGGCGCGGCTCTTGCCGTCGGCCGCGAGCGTGCGGCGCAGGATCAGGGGCTCGCCCTCCTCGGGCGGCACCAGACCGTGCGTGGCGAGCATGTCGAGCGCGGCGTGGCGCTGCGGCAGCTCGAACGTTGCGGCGATGCTCGCCGCGCCGCGCGCCCCGGGACGCACCAGCGCCGCGTCGGCGCGCGCGCCCAGCGCGAGGCCGAGCGCGTCGAGCAGGATCGACTTGCCCGCGCCGGTCTCACCGGTGAGGACGGCGAGACCCGGCCGGAACGCGAGCTCGAGGCGATCGACGAGGACGATGTCGCTGATAGCGAGCGACGCCAGCACCCTAGTACCGACCTTCCCGGGAAAATGACCCGCCTGATCGTCTGTCCGCGTGGCCTCGATAGGAGGCGGTGCGAAGGCGATGGACACTCATCGGCGAGCACCGACGACGCATCGAGGACGCGCGGCAGGCGACCCGCAGGGCGGTCTTCCAAGGCCAACGGCGTCGTCGCGGGCCGCTTGCGATGGACCGTGCATCGCGGCGCGACCCGCTCCTAGCCGTTGTCGCTTGGAAGACCGTCATGCGGGCCATTTTCCCGGGAAGGTCGGTACTCGGCCGCTCAGAACAGCCAGTTGAAGGTCCGCGCCACGATGCCGGGCCGGTCTGGTTGCTTCTCGCGCACGTCGATGCCGGTGGCGAGCGAGTAGCTGTCCGCGTACCACTCGCTGCCGGGGTAGTTGTGGCCCAGGACCGACGCCGCCTTGCGCGCCTCGTCGGTCAGGCCGATCACGGTATAGGCCTCGACCAGGCGGTGCAGCGCCTCAGGCACATGGCTCGTGGTCTGAAATTCGTCCACCACCTTCCGGAACCGGTTGATGGCGGCCAGGTAATTGCCGCGCGTGAGGTAGTAGCGGCCGACCGACATCTCCTTGCCCGCCAAATGGTCGCGCGTGAGGTCGATCTTGAGCCGGGCGTCGCGCGCGTACTGGGAGTCGGGATATTTGCGCACGACTTCTTCCAGCGCGTCGAGGGCGCGGCTCGTCATCTGCTGGTCGCGCGCCACGTCCGAGATCTGCTCGTAGTAGCAGAGCGCCTTGACGTAGTTGGCGTAGGCCACGTCGCGGTTGCCGGGGTGCAGCTCGATGAAACGGTTGAGCTGCAGGATCGCCTCGTCGTAGCGGTTGTTCATGTACTGGGCGAAGCCCGACATGAGCTGCGCCTTGGTCGCCCAGGAGGAGTAGGGGTGCTGGCGCTCGACTTCGTCGAACAGGCGCACGGCCTCTATCAGCTCGCCGGACTCCAGGGCGTCCATGGCGGAGTTGTAGAGATCGTTGACCTCGCGCTCGACATAGGGCGCGTCCTTCTTGCCGCAGGCGGACACGCCGAGCGCAAGCGCGACGACCAGCATCGGAACGAGCTTCAGAAAGGCATTGCGCAGCACGGGGCGAATATAGCCCAGCCGCGCGGGAGAACTCAATTGAAGGTGGCGAGAAGCCGGGCCGACCAGGCGGCGGAGTCGCATTTCCCGGCGGTGTATTCGATGGCCCCCAGATCGGTCGCGCCGAGGCGCTTCTGGCCGCAAAAATCGTCTTCGACCTCGGGCCGCCTCTCGCCTTTCTGCATGATCCGGTCGACGTCCTTGGCCGCGAAATCGCCGCGCCCGGGGGCGGCGAACCAGTGGTCGAAATCGCCCACGCCGCGGCCGAACGAAGACTCGGCGAGCCAACCGGCAAGGACGTCGATCGGGCCGTCCAGCCAGGCGAGGCGCGGATGGCCTTCGAGGCGGCGCTTCAGCGTGCGCACGGCGCCGGGGAGGGAATTGCCGAGGGCAAGCCCGGTCTCCAGGTTCTCGCCCGTCACCAGCCGCGCGCCGTCATGGGTGGCGACCGCGCCCGAGACGATGTTGTTGCGGACGTCGCTCGGCGCCGCGGCAAAGCGCGCCATGATGCCGTACGCGTTGTAGATCGTGTTGTTGTAAATCTTCGCGCCGCCCGACCGGTTGATATAGATCCCCTCGGCATTCGGGCAGTTGGCGATGATGTTGTTCCGCATTACGCCACGCGCGTGTTCCTCCCCGTTCTGGGTCCAGTATTCGCGCGGGCTGCCGCCGCCGCCGAAGGACAGTCCGACGCGATAGCCGCCGGTGTGGTGCCATTCGCAGATAACCAGGTTGCGTTCGAACACGCCATCCGTGCTGCCGCCCTTAAAAAAGGCGGCATAGCTCGTCTCGTCGCCGCCGTCCTTTGCGAAATCGGCGATGAAGTTCTCCCGCACGACCCATCCAGTGGCTTGGACCACGTCGATCGGCGTGACGGGTTCTTCGGTCCTCCGCTTGCCCGTGTTGAAAATGACATTGCGCTCGACGACGACATGGTCGGGCCGCCGTCCACCCTCCGCGTTACCCTTGATCGCAGCGTGGAAGTCGCGGAAGCGATTGCCGCGAAACGTCGTGCGGTCGGCCCCGGCGACGACGTGAAAGGCATGGTGCGTGCCGTCATTGCCGACGAAATCGAGCCCTTCGAACGTCCAGTACGGCGCGAAAACCTTGAACAGCTCGACCGTCGCGCTGTGAATGCGCGCGCGCCCCGCCGTGGCCGCGCGCATGACGATGGGACGGTCCGCCCGGCCGGGCCGCCTTATATCGACCGTCGCGGACCCCATACGATAATCGCCGGGCGCAAGGATAATCCGATCGCCCGGGTTGGCGGACTGGATCGCCCGGGTGAGCGCGGCGGGCTCGGAAACGACGATATCCTCGGCGAACGCGCGCACCGGAAGCGCCGCGAGGGCGGCACCCAGAAACGTTGCGATCAGGCCGGATCGCAATTCAGCCGTTGGCGGCGAGCTTCATCTCTTCTGGCGCTGCCGCGTGCGCGTGGTCGGTCGCCGGAGCGTCGACCAGGCGCCACGCGGAGTCGTCGGCGAACAGCGACTCGAGGAGGAGGTGGTGCAGCGCATGGCCCGAGCGCACGCCGTGCACCCGGCCCAATATCGGCGCACCGGCGAGGTACAGGTCGCCGATGCAGTCGAGGATCTTGTGACGCACGAACTCGTCGTCGTAGCGCAGCCCGTCCTTGTTGAGGATGCGGCCGTCGCGGATCACGATGGCATTGTCGAGCGAGCCGCCGAGCGCGAGCCCGGCCCGGCGCAGCGCGTCCACGTCCTCGGCGAAGCCGAAGGTGCGGGCCGCCGCGATGTCGGACTTGAACGTGCCGTTGACGAGTTGGGCGCTGCGCGTCTGGCGCGCGATCGCCGGCGACTCGAAATCGATCTCGAAGCTGACCTCCAGCACTGGATGCGGCGCGATCGAGAGCGAGCGGTCGTCGTCGCGCACCTCGATTTCCTTCAGCACCTGGATGGCGCGGCGGCGGGCACGCTGCTCGACGGTGCCGACGCGCTCGATCAGCTTCACGAAGGGCGCGGCCGAGCCGTCCATGACCGGCACTTCCGGCCCGTCGATCTCGATCAGCGCGTTGTCCACCTCGCAGCCGGCAAGCGCCGCCATCAGATGCTCGACCGTGGCGACGCGCACGCCGTCCTCGTTGCCGAGCGTCGTCGCCAGGCGGGTATCCACCACCCGATCCCAGCGCACGGGAATGACCGGCGCGCCGTCGATATCGGTGCGGCGGAAGGCAAGCCCGGCACCCGGCGCCGCCGGAAGCAGCATCATGGTGATCGTCTTGCCGCAATGCAGACCGACGCCACGGCATCCCACGGACGCCCGCAACGTCTTCTGGTAGACTTTAATCGACTTGCCGGTCTGACCGGCTACGCGTGGCTGCACCGAAATTCCCCCAAAACCACTCGCCGTCGTTGCGGCCCCGCCCCATTAACCAACCCGGGACGCCTCGGAGGGTGATGTAGCCACCACCCCCCGACTCGCACAAATCAACAATTGTTACAAAGTGTTACGTGGTTTCCCTAAGGTTTCCGCGGCTCTCAATTGGCCTGCCGGCGCAGGAAGGCCGGGATCTCGAGCAGGTCCTCGTCGCTTTGGGAGCCGCGCAGCCGCTCGCTGGCGTCCAGGCTGGCGAAGGTGGGCTGCTCGGGCTCGCCGGCTTTCACCATATCGACACGCGGCGCCGCCGGGGCGGGCGCTTCGGCCGCTCGCATCGGCGGGTTCGGAGCTGCGGCCGGCTTCGCCGCGGCGGGCCGCTCCTCGTTGCCCCGGATGCGGGACAGCAGCGACGAAACCCGGTTGCGGTGCACGGGCGCGGGCGCCGGGGCGGGGCGGGACGGCGCGGGCGCCGCCATCGAAGTCCGCCCGTAATCGGTCCGGGCCTCGGCCATCGGCGAGACGGCGGGCTGGACCGGCGCGGGCGGGATGAAGGCTTCCGCCGCCGCGGTGGCGCGTGCCGCCTCGACAGCGCGGGCGGTCTGCTCGGCCGTGGGCGATTCCATGGCGGCCGCCATGATCGGCAGTGGCGGCTCCTCCACGACCATCTCGGTCAGCACCATCTCCACGGCCGGCGCGGCCGCCGCGGTCATGACGGGCGCCGGTGCCGGCATGGGCGCGGGCTGCGGCGCCGGGCGCGCGGCGAGCGGCACGCCGGGCTGTGCCGGCATCGGGCGTCCCGCCTGCATCGAGCGCGGCTGGTTGGGATTGGGCACCACCGTCAGGTGCACCGGCTTCGGCATCGCCGCCAGCTCGGCGTCGATGCCGGTCGCCACCACGGAGACGCGCATGCGCCCCTCGAGGTTGGGATCGAGCGTCGAGCCGAAGATGATGTTGGCGTTGTCGTCGACTTCCTCGCCGATGCGGTTGGCCGCCTCGTCCACCTCGTACAAGGTGAGGTCAGGCCCGCCGGTGATGTTGATGAGGACGCCCCGTGCGCCCTTCATCGACACCTCGTCGAGCAGCGGGTTGGAGATGGCGGCCTCGGCGGCCTCGCGGGCGCGGTTGTCGCCCTCGGCCTCGCCGGTGCCCATCATCGCCTTGCCCATCTCGGTCATCACCGAGCGGATGTCGGCGAAGTCGAGGTTGATCAGGCCCGGCACCACCATCAGGTCGGTGACGCCGCGCACGCCCGAGTGCAGCACGTCGTCCGCCAGCGCGAAGGCGTCGGCGAAGGTCGTCTTCTCGTTGGCGATGCGGAACAGGTTCTGGTTCGGGATGATGATCAGCGTGTCGACGTATTGCTGCATCTCCTCGATGCCGGCATCCGCCATGCGCGCCCGCTGGCTGCCCTCGAACTGGAAGGGCTTGGTGACGACGCCGACGGTGAGCACGCCCATCTCGCGCGCGGCGCGCGCGATGACCGGGGCGGCGCCGGTGCCGGTGCCGCCGCCCATGCCGGCGGTGATGAACGCCATGTGCGAGCCGCGGAGCTGCTCGCTGATGTCGTCGATCGCCTCCTCGGCGGCGGCGCGGCCGACATCGGGCCGCGCGCCGGCGCCGAGCCCGTGGGTGATGTTGACGCCGAGCTGGATCTTGCGCTCGGCGAGCGACTGGGCGAGGGCCTGGGCGTCCGTGTTGGCCACGACGAAATCCACGCCGTCGAGCTTGGCGCGGATCATGTTGTTGACGGCGTTGCCGCCGGCGCCGCCGACGCCGATGACGGTGATACGCGGTCGAAGCTGCTGTTCCGGCTTCGGTACGTTGAGCGTGATCGTCATGCTAGTCCCTCCACTAAGGATCGGTTTGGATTGGTCAAAAGTTCTCGCGTAGCCAGTTGCCGATGCGCGCCACTCGCGTGATCGGGCCTTCGGGAAGCTTGAGCGCCCGCTCCTCGTCCGAGCCGTGCTTGCGCACGGCGTAGGCGAGCAACCCGGCCGAGACCGAGAAGGCGGGACCGGATGTCGAGTCGGCGAGCCCGGCGATGCGCAGGGGACGGCCCATGCGCACCTGCTTGCCGAGGATGAGGGCGGCGAGCTCGCGCGCGCCCTGGAGCTGCGACGCGCCGCCGGTCAGCACCAGCCGCCTTCCGGCATGCGGCGCCACGCCGGAATCGTCGAGACGTTGCCGCACCGCCTCGAAGGTCTCCTCGATGCGAGGGCCGATGATGCCGACCAGCATGGAGCGCGGCACGTGGTTGGGCTGGTTGTTGTTGTCCTCGCCGATCAGCGGCACGTCGATCAGCTCGTGATCGTCCGACGGCGTGGCGACGCAGGCGCCGTAAAGGGTCTTCATGCGCTCGGCGTGCGGGCGCGAGGTCGACAGTCCGGTCGCGATGTCGCGCGTCACGTGCGCGCCGCCGATCGCCACCGAATCCGTGTAGATCACATTGCCGTCGTAGAAGACGGCGATGGTCGTGGTGCCGCCGCCCATGTCGACCAGCGTCACGCCGAGATCCATCTCGTCCTCGACCAGGCAGGCGAGCGCGGAGGCGTAGGGGCCCGCGACCATGGCGACGATGTCGAGGTGGCAGCGCTCGACGCAGGTGGCGAGGTTGCGCATCGCGCCGGTGCCGGCGCTCACCAGATGCATGTTGACCGCGAGCTCGTCGCCGAACATGCCGCGCGGGTCGCGGATGCCGCGCGATCCGTCGATCGAGTAGCCGACGGGGATGCAGTGGATCAGTGCGCGCTCGTCCGGCTCGCGGAAGGCGTAGCCGTGGTTCAGCACCTTGCGCAGATCGGCTTCTTCCACCTCGCGCCCGGTGATCGAGATCTTGGCGCCGCAGGTGCGCGAGGACAGCCTGGCGCCGTTGACGTTGACGAACACCTCGCGGATGCGCTCGCCGGCGAGCTGCTCGGCCGCCGTCACCGCCGTAAGAATCGAATTCTGCGCCGCTTCCATGTCGACGATCACGCCCGAGCGCACGCCCTCGGCGGCGTGGTGGCTCGCGCCGGCGACGCGGATGCCGCCATCGGCCGACACGTGCGCGATGAAGCAGCTCACCTTGGTGGAGCCGACGTCGAGCGCCGTAAACAAGCCGGACTTGGTCTTGGACAACCTCACAAACCCTCCTACGTATCGCGCCCGCCGGTCGACGCCGGGATACGCCCGCTCTTGGTCTGGACGATCAACCGGTCGGGCAGCCGCAAATCGACCGCCTCGATGTCGCGCGACAAGATTCGGTTCTTGCGTTCCAGCTCGCCGAGCTTCGCCCAGGCGGCGTCCGCGCCTTCCTCTGGCAGGCGCACGTCGATGGCGTTGTCGACCTTCAGGTTCCAGCGCCGCTGGCCGACGCGCACCGCGGCGCGCACGCGCGCGGCCAGGTCCGGCTCGCGCGCCAGCATGTCGATCAGCGCCGCGGCGTGCTGTGGCGCGTCGTCGCCCACCAGAACGATCAGGTCGGCGTAGCGCTGCTGCGGCTGGGTCTTGATGACCTCGCCGGAGCGGTCGATCAGCATCATCTTGCCGTCCTTCTGCCACCACGCCATCGCGCGACGCTCCAGCAGCCGCACGCGGATCGTGTCGGGCAGGCGGCGCTCCACCGCCGCCGAGCGCACCCAGGGCAGCGCCTCGATGCGTGCCCGCGCGGCCGCGGGATCGATGGAGAGAATCGGCTCGCCGCCGCGCACGCCGAGCGCGGCCAGAACATCGGCCTGGCTGGTCTCGATGCGGCCTTCCGCCATGACCTGCCGCACGGTGAGGCCGAGCCCGCTGGAGGCGATCACGACCGGCCGCCACACGGCGGAAGCGGCCTGCCCGGCGATGCCGGACTCGATCGTCCAATACGAAATGCCGATCGCCGCCGCGCAGGCCGCGCCGATGGCGGCGACGCGCGCGGTCGGGCGGACCCAGGGCGGCGCCGGCTTCTTGCGCGAAGCGGACTTCTTGCGCGTCAGCCATCGCATGCGGCGTTCTCCACCATCCAGGACACCAGCTCGCCGAACCCGATGTGCACGCTGGCCGCGATTTCGGGAACCAGAGACAGGGGCGTCATGCCTGGCTGGGTGTTCACTTCGAGCAGATAGAAGGCGCCGGGCTCGCCGGCCGTGTCGTCGTAGCGCATGTCGGCGCGCGTCACGCCGCGGCATCCGAGCGCGTTGTGCGCCATCAGCCCGATCGCGAGCGCTTCCTGGTAGCGCAGCTCCGGCAGCGGCGCCGGCACCAGATGCGTCGTCATGCCCGCGGTGTATTTCGCGGCGTAGTCGTAGAAGCCATCGTGCGGGCGCAGCTCGGTCGCGCCGAGCGCGCGGTCGCCCATGACGGCGACGGTGATCTCGCGGCCCGGGATGAAGCGCTCGACCAGCACCTCGTCGCCGAAGGTCCAGCTGCTTTCGGTGAATCCCGGGGCGCGCTCGTGCACGATGGCGACGCCGACGCTCGATCCTTCGTTGAGCGGCTTCACCACGTAGGGCCGGGGCATCGGATCGCCCTTGAGAAGCTCGTCGCGCTTGACGACGCGGCCTTCGGCGCAGGGCAGCCCGG
>Ga0210377_10003093_pt1 | contig 14337 bp, 10 predicted proteins | sample PLM4_65_b1redo_FD_155480 | JGI IMG/M metagenome (GOLD analysis project Ga0210377, IMG submission 155480) | Groundwater sediment microbial communities from an aquifer in East River, Colorado, USA - PLM4_65_b1 redo | ecosystem: Environmental > Terrestrial > Soil > Riparian zone | place: USA: East...
GAAATACGTTTTTGAATTCCATCCGCGTAGTGTGCTCCCGATGAAGGGGGAGGGTAAAGAGGGTTTGCGTCCGTGTCAAGCCGCATTGGGTAGATTGGTTCGCCGAGTCTCGACTAAAGGCGCTCGATGGTTTGCAGCGCGCGATGGAGGCGGGCCAGCGTGCGCTCTTTTCCGAGCACGGCGATGACTTCGTAGATGCCCGGGCTGACGGTCGAGCCGGTCAGCGCCACGCGAACGGGCTGGGCGAGCTTTCCCAGAGGGAGATTCCGCTGCTGGAGCACTTCGGTGAAGACCTTTTCGATGCTGCTCTCGCTGAAATCGGCAAGGGCCTCAAATTTTTGGATCAGCTCCGCGAGGGGCTCGCGCGCTTCAAGCGTCAGAAATTTTTTCGCGGCCTTCTCATCGAAAGGGATATCGTCGGATAAATAAAAGTGGGCGAGGTCTACGAGATCCACCAGCGTCTTGGCCCGCTCTCTCAACGTCGCGATCATCTTCTCCAGCCAGGCCCGGTCGTGGGGAACGGCATAGCCCTTGGCTTTTATAAAAGGAACAATTTCTTCGGCGAGCCGGGACAACGGCCGGTTTTTCAGGTAATGAAAGTTGAGCCACAGAAGTTTTTCCGGATTGAAAACTCCGGCGGATTTTCCCGCGGCTTCGAGGGAAAATTTTTCAATGAGTTCATCCCGGGAAAATATCTCCTGGTCGCCGTGCGACCAGCCGAGACGGACGAGGTAATTGCTCAGAGCCTCCGGAAAATATCCCATGTCGCGGTATGCCGTCACCGAAGTCGCGCCGTGGCGTTTGCTGAGGCGGGCCTTGTCCGGACCGAGGATCAGCGGCACGTGAGCGAATTGGGGCGGCGTGCGTCCCAGAGCCTGATACAGCAGGATCTGGCGGGGAGTATTCGAAAGATGATCGTCGCCGCGGATGACGTGGGTGATGCGCATATCGATATCGTCGACGACCACGCAGAAGTTGTACGTCGGAGTGCCGTCGGAGCGCGCGATGATAAGATCGTCAAGCTCCCGGTTCTCGAAGACGACGGGCCCTTTCACCGCATCTTCCACGACCGTGGTTCCGTCTTGGGGGGAGAGAAAGCGGATCGTGTAAGGCTTGCCCTCCGGCATGGCGGCAATCTTTCCGCCCATTGGCCGGCAGGCGCCGTCGTAAATCGGCTTTCTTTTTTCTTTCAACGCCGCCTGGCGCTTGGCGTCCAGCACCTGAGACGTGCAGGTGCACGGATACGCCTTTCCCGCCGCGAGCAACTCCTGGATCTTCTCCTTGTAAATGGGGTAGCGCTGGGTTTGGAAAAAAGGCCCCTCGTCCCAGTCGAGCTCGAGCCACGTGAGGGCTTGAACGATCGCTTCGATCGCCTCGGGCGTGGACCGTTCACGGTCCGTGTCCTCGATGCGCAGGATAAACTTCCCGCCATGATGGCGGGCGAAAAGATAATTGAAGAGCGCCGTGCGCGCGCCGCCGATGTGGAGATAGCCCGTAGGGCTGGGAGCAAAACGCGTTCGAACCGTCGCCATCGCTCTAAGCTAACAAGGAGGGGCATGGGCGTCAAACGAAGTGCGAACTTGAATTAAATTTGATAAGGTAGAGACATTCTTGGCCGTAATCGGCCGCACTTCGAGGTGAAGACAGAGTGAATAAAACCGCCACCGAAGAGAGGGGAGCAGCCGCCGGAGCCCCAGCGGATTCGGCTCCGTCTCATTTTATCCGCAATATCGTCGCGCAAGATCTGAAAGAAAATAAGAACGGCGGGCGGGTCCATACGCGATTTCCGCCGGAGCCCAACGGCTATCTGCACATCGGGCACGCGAAATCGATTTGCCTCAACTTCGGTCTTGCGGCGGAATTCGGCGGGCTTTGCAATCTGCGGTTCGACGATACGAACCCGAGCAAAGAGGATATCGAATATGTCGAGTCGATCAAATCGGACCTCCGCTGGCTCGGCTTCGATTGGGGCGAGAAAGAATACTTCGCATCGGATTACTTCGAGCAGCTCTACCGCTATGCTTTGCAGTTGATTGAAGGCGGCAGCGCGTACGTCTGCGATCTCACCGCGGACCAGATTCGCGAGTACCGCGGCACGTTGACCGAGCCCGGCAAAAACAGCCCGTTTCGAGCGCGTTCGGTCGAGGAGAATCTGGACTTGTTCCAACGCATGCGCGCGGGAGAATTCCCGGATGGCGCGCGCACGCTGCGGGCAAGAATAGACATGGCTTCGCCGAATTTGAATCTGCGCGATCCGGTGATGTACCGGATTCTTCATGCCGCGCATCACCGCACCGGCGACCGCTGGCGCATCTATCCGACCTACGACTTCGCCCATGGGCAGTCGGATTCCATTGAGGGCATCACGCATTCGATTTGTACACTGGAGTTCGAAGATCACCGGCCGCTGTACGACTGGTTTCTCGACCGGTTGGGCATCCACCATCCGCAGCAGATCGAATTTGCCCGCCTCAACCTCACGCACACCGTTCTCAGCAAGCGGAAGCTCCTTCAATTGGTCAAGGATGGGCACGTTGCGGGGTGGGACGATCCAAGAATGCCGACGCTGGCAGGAATTCGCAGGCGCGGCTATACGGCGGACGCGATCCGGATCTTTTGCGAGCGCATCGGCGTCGCCAAGCGGAACAGCACCGTCGATATCGCCATGCTCGAGCACTCCGTGCGCGAAGATTTAAACCTGCGCGCGCCGCGCGTCATGGCGGTGCTGTGGCCGCTTCGCGTCGTGATCACCAACTATCCGGAAAATCAGATGGAAGAGCTCGATGCCGTAAACAATCCCGAGGATCCCGGTATGGGAACGCGTAAAATTCCGTTTTCACGCGTGCTTTACATTGAGCGGGAGGATTTTCGCGAAGATCCCCCGAAAGGCTTCTTCCGTTTGGCGCCCGGCCGTGAGGCGCGGCTGCGCTATGCGTACATCGTCAAGTGCGATGAAGTCGTGAAAGACCCAAAGACCGGCGAGGTGACCGAGTTGCGCTGCACTTACGATCCGGAAACGAAGAGCGGCTCGGCCCGGAGCGGCCGCAAAGTCAAGGCGACCTTGCACTGGGTCTCGGCGGCCCACGCGATCGAAGCGGAAGTCCGCCTCTACGACCATCTTTTCGCCGCGGAAAATCCGGACGATGTCCAGGAGGGCGTCGATTGGACGAGTGGTATTAATCCGAAATCGCTAGCGACGTTGACTTCGTGCCGCGTCGAGCCGATTCTCGCCGGCGCTGCGCCGGGGAATCGATATCAGTTTGAAAGATTGGGCTATTTCGCGGTCGATACGGTGGATTCTTCCGATCGAAGGCTGGTGTTCAACCGAACGGTCACATTGCGCGATTCATGGGCGAAGATCGAGAAAGCCCAGAAGAAATAAGACGGCGGGAAGAGAAGCGGAATTAGAAGCTATAACCCAACGACACCGAAACGAAATTGTTAAAGGTCTTGTATTTGTCCTTGCCCGGCGCGCCGGCAAAGGGGAACCCGGGCGCCGTTCCACCTTCGAGCTCCGAGTTGGAAACCTGTCTGGTTTTGTAGAATACCGCCTGATATCCGAGATCGACGAAAAACTTTTCCCATTTGTATCCCAAGCCGCCGTTGAGCGTGAGCAGGTTCGCGCCGGGAATCGCCGGGTTCAAGGTCCTGTCCGGGATGGGACTTTCCTCGAGGCCGATGCCTCCTCTCAACTCAATGTTCTTGGTGAGGCGGTAAAAGCTTCCGAGCCTCACCGTGTTGCTGTTCTTCCAACTTTCGTTGAGCGCAAAGGAGCGCGGAAAGATCCCGAAAGGGGCGCTCGAAAACGTCGCCCGAATATCCTTGAACTCGCTCCAGTGCTGGTACTCGTAGACTATCTCGGCGCCCCAGGATGGAGTCATCTGCCAGAACACGCCTAGATTGATAATCGCAGGCAACGGGATGGGCCGGACATTCGCCTTGATCTTCGTCGTCCCTATGTCGCCGTTGAATTTGGTATCAGCATCATCGAAGTGCAAATCGGCCCGCCCGCGGTAGCTGAAGCCGATTTTTACCGTCTTAGCGGGCTTCACCAGGATGCCGACGTTGTAGCTATAGGCATTGGTTTGGTCGGTGATGCGGACCTTTTCCTCCGCGCCGCAACCCGCGGGCGGCGGCGCGGGAACCAAGCAAAAGGAGCGCGAGAGTATGGCGGAGCCGTGCACAAAGCTGATCCCGCCGCCGATGGAGAAATATTTTGACGGATGCCACGCGACGGCCGGAGTAATGTAAAGAGTCTTAAGCTGCGTTTCGCGCGCGGCGAACCGCGTAAAGCCGCCGCCGTAAGAAGTCGCGAGACCGAACGGAGCATAACCGCCGATTCCAAGAGTGAAGTCCGTTCCGGGGATGTGATAGTTGCCGAATAGGCTGGGTAAAAAGTTGTCCTCGTGTTTGTCGTCCGCTTTCCTGCCGCCGTTCTCGACGCTATTGATCAATTCGACGTAAGTCCCCGTGACTAGAACCTGATTCCCATCCACCTCGCTGAGCGCGGCCGGATTATAATAAACCGCGGACGCATCGGTCACGCCCGCCGTAAGCGCATTGGAGAGAGCAACGCCCCTTGCCGTTTGATGGGGAATGTAAAATCCTCCGGCGAAAACATGTCTGCCTCCCGATAAAATCAGAAGAAAAAAAAGCGCGGTTCCGAGTGTCTTTTTGGCGCCCATTCGCTCTCCTGTCATCACTTGACTAATATAGCTAACTACAGTATAGCAGTGCAAAAAGCTGCTAGATGTTGCCATATAGGAGTTTAATATGCAAGAAGATCTTTTAACGACGGAGCAAGTGGCGCGTTATCTGAAGGTCGATAAGTTCACCATTTACCGCCTCGTGGCCCAAAGAAAACTCCCGGCTTTCAAAGTAGGAAACCAGTGGCGCTTCAAAAGGGAGATGATCGACGCCTGGCTGACGAGGAATATGAACATGGCGGCGCCGCCCGTCGCTCACTGATACAAATCTCATGAGCAAGCAGCAAATTATTCAAGACGAAAAGCTTCCGGAGATCTCGGAACAGATCTTTGCAACGACTCGCATTGAACTCTCGAATCGCGCGGGGAAGAGAATCGTTGCATATCTGGACGTTCCTAAAGCCGCCGCTCCGGCCGGCTTGGTTTTGATCCCGCCGGCTTACGGCGATATCAAGGAAAATTACCTTTTCGTCTCGGCCTACTTCGCCGTCAACGGATTTCAATGCATACGTTTCGATTGGACGGACCACGTGGGCGAAAGCGAAGGGGACATCTTCGTCGCTACTCTGACAAAAATGAAGGATGACTTTGTTGGATTGCTGGAGTACGCCGAGCGGCGCTGGCCGTCGATGGACACGGGAATAGTGGCGACCAGCCTGGCGGGGCGTGTGGCCCTGAAGGTCGCGTCGGTCGATCCACGCGTAAAATTTCTCGTTCTGCTGGCCCCAGTGGTCAATCTGCAGACGACGCTCCACGCAGTGTACAGGGAAGATCTAGTCTGCAACTATCTCGGCGGGAAGCGCTACGGCGCCCTGGACGTGCTGGGTTTTCCCATCAATGCGGACGAATTTTTGGGCGATGCGGTTCAAGGGTCGTTCTCCACTCTTTCGAGCGCGATTGGAGATGCCGATAGGGTGCGTGTTCCAACCGCGGTCTTTGTGGGAGCGAGAGATCATTGGGTTGATATGGATGAAGCTCAATCGACTTTCCGCGCCGTGTCTTGTCCGGGAAAAGAGTTCGTTGTTTTTCCCAACGCACTCCACAGATTTTCGGAAAATCCGGACGTCCTCGACTCGGTCATCAGGGAGGCCGTTCAGTTTGCGGCGGGCCATCTGGAACGAAACGGTTCGAAATTTGTGGACGTGAGCCAACCTGATTTCAAACTCGTTCATGCCCGGGAAGCATTGGAAAAAGCGTTTTTAAGGAATGTTTACGAATACTCAAAGACGGAGGAGCGCGATTTCTGGAAAAAGTATTTGAGCAGGTTCCAATACATCATCAACATCCACGATTATTGGGATCTTTTGACACTGCTCTACAAACTGTTGGGAGACGCGTGGCCGGGGCAGAAAATCCTCGACGCCGGTTGTGGGAACGGCAACTACGGGCTGTTCCTCGTCTCGAAACAACTTTACCGGTTGAGCCAGAACGCCCACTGCTTGACGGATCCGCCCGTCAGCTATGTTGCAGCCGACTTTATCCAGGATGCTCTGCAGGAAGCTTCAAGAAAGCTTAATGCGGTTCAGATGGAATTTAAGAAAACGCGGGGATTGACTTTCCGGACGCCGGGTTTTGTCGAATCCAATTTTATCCTCTCGGATTTAGAGACGGGAATTCCGTTCGCCGACAATATTTTCGACCAGATTTGTTGCAATCTCGTGGTGTCCTATTTAAGGGATCCCGGCAAGGCCATCGAAGAGTTTCGCCGCGTGCTGCGGCCCGGCGGCAAGATCGTGATCAGCAGCTTGAAGCCGAATACCGATCTCTCCGAGGTCTATCGCAACTTTGTCTCGGTGGCGGAGAATGAGACTCAGATCGAAGAAGCCCGTCATCTGCTCAGCAATTCAGGAATGATCAAGTTGAAAGAAGTAAGGGGCATTTACCATTTTTTTAGCGAGAAGGAGTTGAGGGCGCTGATGCGACAGGCCGGATTCAACCGAACGAGGGTATTTCGCTCGTTCGGCGACCAGGCCAATGTAGCATTTGCTGAAAAGGCGCTGTGAGCCATGGTCTTTTATGCGATCAGTGGACTGATTAACGGGTTAACTTCAACGCTGCTTGGATTCTACGTTCTGACCCGCGATGTCAGGGATCGCAGGTATCAAACGTATGCTCTGTTCTGTCTGAGTCTCTCGGTTTGGAGTTACGGATACTTTTTCTGGCAGTTGTCCGCGAGCCCCGCCGAAGCGTTGTTCTGGATACGGTTGCTGATGGCCGGGGCGATATTCGTTCCTGTTACCAATTTCCACCACATCGCGGAGTTTCTTCAGTCGCCTCCAGGGAAGAAACGTTGGTTATGGGTTGGGTATTCTTTGTGCTTGTGTTTTCTGGTTCTAGATCTAACTTCTCCTCTTTTTATACAAGGACTGTCCTCGAAGTTAGGGTTCTCCTACTGGCCCGATCCCGGGCTGGCATTCCACGTTTATCTTTTGTTCTTCTTTTATTGCGTCGTCCATTTTACCTATCTGCTTATCCGCGAATATCATCGCAGCAGCGGTCTCCGACACAACCAGCTCCGGTATCTTATCATCGCGCTCGTCATCGGTTACGTGGGAGGGGCCACCAATTTTCCGTTGTGGTACGGCGTTTCACTGCCCCCGTATGGAAATATTTTAGTTGCCGTCTACATCGTTCTGTTCAGCTACGCCGTCGTGAGATTTCGCCTGATGGACATCAACGTCTTCATCAAGAAAAGCATCATTTACGGTCTTCAGTTGTTGATCCTGCTCATTCCTTCTTATTTGTTGTTGATGGCCACGCAGATCGTTTTTTTCGGCCACGTTAGCCCCACTTTTTCTTTTCTTGCCCTGGTTCTTTTCATCTTCGTCGGGTTCTTTTTTCCCAAGATTCGCTTCCGGACCGAGGAGGCTTTCGAGCGGGTCTTGTTCAAGAAGAGATACGATTACCGCGCAACCTTGCTGCGCTCGAGCCGGGAAATGATTTCGATGGTGGATTTGGAGACCGTCTCCCGCGCCTTGGTCCAAACTGTCGTGAAGGCCCTCGAAGTCCAGAAGGCCTCCCTATTTTTGCTGGACGACGCCGATGGAACATTCAAGCTCAAAAGCAGCGTCGGCCTGGGTCTCGACGCCTCAAAAGGCCAGGATATCTCGCGCGACGAGCCGTTGGTTCAAACTCTTGTGAAGCGCCCGGAGGCGCTCATCAGGGAAGAGCTGGAGTTGCTGAAGGGCGACCTGCGAGGCGGAAAATTGGCCAGAAAGATGCGTCAATTGCAGGCCGAGATCACTCTCCCCCTCAATTCCAAGGACCGGCTCATCGGAATACTGAATTTGGGCCACCGGGAAGGGAAAGAGATGTATTCTCAAGAAGACGTCGAAGTGCTTTCGACCCTGGCCAACCAGACGGCGATCGCGATCGAGAACGCCCGGCTCTATGAAAACTTAAAGCAGTCCCAAAGCATTATCCGGCGCGCCGACCGTTTGTCGTCCCTCGGCATGCTGACGGCGGGCCTGGCCCACGAGATCCGCAATCCCCTGGTCGCTATCCGTACATTTACCCAGCTTTTGCCGGAACGCTATCAAGACCAGGAATTTCGCGAATTGTTTCAATCGTTGGCTATGAAAGAAGTCGACCGGATCTGCGGGCTGGTGAACGACCTGCTGAGCTTCGCGCGCCCGTCCACCCCCAACGTGTTCGCGCAGGACGTGAACGAAATCGTCGGCAATATCGCCCGAATTCTCCAGAGCCAGGCCAAAGAAAAAGACGTAAAAATCGGCCTCCACATGGCGGCCAAACTGCCCAAAATATTCATTGACAAAGAACAGATAAAACAGGTATGCATGAACCTCATTCTCAACGCGATTCAGTCGATCGAAAACGGCGGGTCGGTGGAGATCGGCACGCACCTGTACGGTGAAAACGGTTCGGCTCGATTCGTTCAAATCGAGGTGCGCGACATGGGCATCGGTATTCCCGAAAAAGATATCGAGAACATCTTCAATCCGTTCTTTACGACCAAAAAAGACGGAAGCGGGCTGGGTCTGTCGATCTCGCACCAGATCATAAAGGAACACGGTGGGTACATGGTCGTCGAGAGCCAGGTTGGAAAGGGAACCAGCTTTTTCATCCGTCTACCCGTCAGCTATCTCCCGCCAAAAGTGACGCGACCCAGCCCTCAAGTCATCAATGAAGAAGATCCTGGTCGTAGATGAATCTCAGGCGGTTCGAGAAACTATCGCTTTGGTCCTGGGGCGGGATTTCGCCGTCGCGCAAAAATCATCGCTGGAAGCCGAAAGTTCCGCCCCGCGCGATCCGGCGCCCGACCTATTGATCGTCGGCGTTTCTCCCGCCTCGGCCCGGCAACCTTCTATATTTTCCAATATCGTGGAGCGGTTTCCCTGTCCTATTCTCTTCCTGGTCGATTCCGGGAGCGCGGCGGGATTCAAGCTTCCCGATGCCAACGCGGATAGTTTGGCCAAGCCGTTCAATCCCTATGAGCTCAAGGAAAAAGTAGCGAGTCTGCTCGCCGCCGTCTCCGAGCCTCCCAGGTTGCTGTCCGCGGCTTGGGCATCGGGAAGCGCCCCTGTCCACTATATCGACTATCCGTTTGTGCCCGCCTCCGTTGCCGCTCTGGCGAGGAAGTTTGCCTTGACGCCTTTCCCGCTTCTTATCATGGCCGAGCTGGGATGCGGCCAAGAGGCGGTGGCGCGCGCGGTGCACGCGCTCAACAACCGGGCCGGACCCTGGCTCTCGGCGCACGCCTCCGTAGTCGTCGGACCTCACGCGCAGGACAGAATCAACGATGTATTGGCGAGCGAAGGCGGCGAGTCCCAACGCCTCACCCTCTTTCTGAGCGGCATCGACGGCCTTGATCTTTCGGCCCAGTCCGGCCTGTTGGACTTTTTAGCAGAGCAAGAGGGAAGGGGAAGAGATCTGTGGCTCATCTCCACGTCCCGAGCGGACCTTCTGGAGAAAACCTATCGCGGAGAATTCTCGGACGCTCTCTATTATCGATTGGCAACCTTGCTCCTTCGCTTGCCCGCTCTGAGAGACAGGCCGTCCGATATCCCGGTTCTCGCAGACTTGCTGGCTCAGGAATGCGCCGGGCAGATCGGTCTCGGAAAAGTCAGTTTCACTCCCGCGGCCATGGAACGGCTCGGCAACTACCTCTGGTTCGGCAACCTGGATGAGATGGAAGCGGTAATCGCCAGGACCTTATCCGTTCTCAGAAAAGAGCTGATCGACGGCCCCGATCTCGTCCTGGGCGATTCGTGGGAAGTTGAAAAGACCCGTGCGGCGGCTTCTGACCGGCAGCCTCAATTTCCGGAGAGCGGCGCGCAGAAGCCGGCTGCCGTTCCGGCGTCGCGGACCAAGAAATCTTCGGGCGTTTTGCCGTCGGGCGACGATTATTCCAACGAAGTTCGAATACTCATCAGCGAGCTCGCCCACGAATTTAAAAACCCGATGGTCACCGTAAAAACTTTTTCCCAGCTCCTTGCCGACCGGTTCGACGACCCCACCTTCCGCGTTCGCTTCCAGCAAACCGTCAACGGCGACATCCAGCGCATGGACGATCTCCTCGAAGCCTTGCTCGATTTCTCGCGCTTCGGCCAACCCGCAAAAGAGAAAATACTGATCTACGAGCAATTGCGTCGCGTGGAAGAAGAGCTGCTTCCCGAATGCATCAAAAGAGAAACCGCTCTCCAGTGGGGCAAAAGAGGGGAAGCCGCCGCGGTTTTCGTTGACAAGGCTCAATTTATCTTTGCGTTCAAAAGCATTCTCCGGGCGGCGCTCGCTCAGGTCAAGCCGAAGAGCGAGATCCAGATGGATGTGGAAGGGGAAGGGAAGGTGGCGATCTCGTATCTCCGGGAAGGCGCCGGGGTCGGCGCCCTGCACGAATATCTCGGCGTCGCGACGGCCGCCAACGGAGACGAAGCCCTGCCGCTGCGCATGCTGCTGGCCAATATACTGCTCGAGCGCAACGGCGGCGGCATCAAGGTCGACTATCACGAAAACGGGCGAGCGCGGATCTGGGCGGAGCTTCCAGTCGTTGAAAAAGGGGGTGTGAGTAAAGAGCCATGAGTCAAACGTCGCTTCTGGTTGTCGATGATGAGGTCGGTGTAAGGGAATCTATTCGCCTTATTTTCGGAAAACATTACCGCGTTCACGAAGCGCGCTCGAGCGAGGAGGCGCTCCGCAAGGTCAAAGAGGAGACGCCGGACATCGTTCTGCTCGACATCCTCATGCCGGGCGCCGACGGCCTCGAGACCCTCAAGCAGATCAAGAAAATCCATCCCGAGGGCCAGGTGATCATGCTGACCGCTTTGAACACCGCGCGCACCGCGTTTACGGCAAAAGAGACCGGTGCGTTCGATTACGTGACCAAGCCTTTCGACGTCGATGAGCTGCGCCTGCGCGTGGATCGCGCCCTGGAGAAGAGCCTTCTTTCGAGGGAGCTCGAACGGCTGCAGGAAGAGCTCGGACGAAAATACGGCATCGAAAATATCGTGGGCAACTCCAAACCCATGATGGAAATTTTCAAGACGGTGAGCCTGGTGGCCAAAAGAAAGAGCACCGTGCTGATAACCGGCGAGAGCGGCACGGGGAAGGAACTCATCGCTCGCGCGATTCACTATAACAGCGAGCGCCGGAATAAGCCTTTCGTCGTCGTGAACTGCGCGGCTATGCCCGATAACCTCTGCGAGAGCGAGCTGTTTGGCTACGAGAAAGGCGCGTTTACCAATGCCTATCAGAGGAAGATCGGCTATTTCGAAATGGCTCACGGCGGCACCCTTTTTCTCGACGAGATCGGCGAGTTCGGGCTGGGAACGCAGTCCAAGCTTCTCAGGGCGATCGAGACTGAGACGTTTACCCGTCTAGGCGGGACGGACGAAAGCAAAGTCGATGTGAGAATTATCGCCGCCAGCAACCGTGAGCTTGAGAAGCTGGCCAAAGACGGCGGGTTCCGCGCGGATCTTTTTTACCGCCTGAACGTCGTGTCGGTGAATCTTCCGGCATTGCGCGAGAGGATCGACGACGTTCCGGTGCTGGTGGATCATTTCGTAAAACTCAAGGCGCGGGAGAACTCGGTGGCGCCGAAGAAATTGGCGGCGACCGTAGTGGATTCCATGCTCTCGTATTCATGGCCCGGCAACGTGCGCGAGCTGGAGAATCTGATCGAGCGGCTCACCATCTTGACCCCCCACGAGACCATCACTCTGGACGATCTGCCGCTCGGGATGCGCAACCAGGAGCCGACGATCACTCTCAAAGACGCGGTTCTCGAGGGATCGCGGCCGCTGGGCGAAGCCGTAGACGAGTTCGAGCGGGCGATCATTTTGCGGGCGCTGCAGAAAACGGCGTTCAATCAGACAAAAGCGGCATCTCTTTTGGGGACCAGCCGGCGAGTATTGCGCTACCGGATGGAGAAACTCCAGATCAGCGACGCGCCGCCTGCCGAAGATTGCGCAAAGTTGTCCAGCTAGCGCCGATCTCCGTCATTCTCCCGCATTTTATTAAACATTTACGCCTTTTATTTCAGGAGGTTGCGTTGCCTCCATCCTGGCACATCGATTGCTCAACCTAACGGCAGTCTAATTGTGATGCTGTATCGTCTAATTGTGATGGTGTATCATGGATAAGCCGAACATCTTAGTTGTTGACGACGAAATAGGCCCTAGAGAGTCGCTCCGAGTAATTCTCAAGCCCTACTACAACGTATATGCGGTCGAGAAGGCCGCCGATGCGATTGAAATGCTCAATTTGATCCCGGTGGATCTTGTGACTCTGGACCTCAAGATGCCGGGACTCTCCGGAACCAAGGTCCTGGAGAAAATTAAGCAGCACGACCCGGACATCGAGGCGATCATCATCACCGGTTACGGCTCGATGGATACGGCCGTCGAAGGGCTGCGGTTGGGGGCGTTCGATTATATTTCCAAGCCGTTCGACGTTAATCACATCCTGGCGCTGGTTCGGCGCGCGTTGCAGCGCCGACAAGCCCGGGTCGAGCTCAAAAACGTCAAATCCGAATTCCTGGCCAATATTTCCCATGAGCTGCGCACGCCGCTCAGCGTCGTCATCGGTTTCGTTTCCATTTTGCTCGACCAGTTGATCGGTCAATTGACCGATCAGCAGCAAAAGGCGCTCGAGCGGGTCTACAAAAACTCCGGCGAGCTTCTCGAGCTGATCGACAACGTCCTGACCTTGACCTCGTTGAATGCGGGTGACCTGGTATTGAACGAGCAATCCGTCGACGCGGCGGCGCTGGTGCACGACTGCATCCAACGCTACGAGAAGCAGCTGCAGGAAAAGGGGATCGAGCTTTCGGTCGTCTCGCCTCCGGGCGGTGCGCCGCTCGTGGGTGATCCCGCGAAGCTCGGCCGGATCGTGCAAAATCTATTGCATAACGCGATCAAGTTTACTCCCGCCGGAAAAAAGATCACCGTCAAAATCGCCAACGCGCTGCAGCAACGCGCCGTGGAGATCGAGATCTCCGATACCGGCGCCGGGATGCCCGAGCTACACATCGACCGCATGTTTCAGCCGTTTCAGCAGATGGACAGTTCGATGCGCCGGCAATTTTCGGGACTAGGACTGGGGCTCGCCGTCGCGCGCCGCCTGACCGATTTTGTCGGCGGCAGTCTCCGGATTCAAAGCCGGCAGGATATCGGAACCCACGTCCTGCTGAGCATTCCCTCTCAACCGGCGTCCGCCGCGGGCGAAAGCGCCACACGCGTTCATTGAGTTTCCCGGAGAATGCGGCCGTGAGGAAGATCCTGGTGGTGGACGACAACCGAGACAATCAGGACATTCTTACCTTCCGCCTTCAGCTCATGGGCGGCTTCGAAATTCTCGTCGCATACAATGGGAAAGAAGCCTTGGAGGTGGCCTCGCGCGCCCGGCCCGACCTGATTTTAATGGATCTCAGAATGCCCGTCATGGACGGGTACGAGGCGACTCAAGCGCTCAGACGGACCGAGTGGGGCAAGAATATGCCCATCATCGCCGTCACCGTGGGTTCGACCGAAGAACACAGGGAAAAAGCGTTGCGCGTGGGGTGCAGCGATTTCATCGCCAAACCGATCATCGACTATTCGATCATCGGCAAGAAGATCCAGGAATTATTTGCCGCCTCCGGCCGCGCGGCCGAAGTTGCATCCGCCTCCTCAGCCCCGTAATCGGTAAGCCGCCCAACCCAGGGCCGACACATAGGTCGGCCCCTACGAAGATACCGGACGCGGTGATTTTTCCGAATGTAGGGGCGCACCTGTGTGTGCGCCCGGTGGGGACATGTGCGCCCGTTTTTTCCGCCCGTGCCGCCCAAACCAGGGCCGACACATAGGTCGGCTCCTACGAAGATACCGGACGCGGTGATTTTTCCGAATGTAGGGGCGCACCTGTGTGTGCGCCCGGTGGGGACGTGTGCGCCCGTTTTTTCCGCCCGTGCCGCCCCAACCCAGGGCCGACACATAGGTCGGCCCCTACGAGGATACCGGACGCGGTGATTTTTCCGAATGTAGGGGCGTGATTCATCACGCCCAGGCAGGGGGTAGTTTACCGTCCCGGCACGTAGACATAGCCGTCCATCAGGAGACGGGCGGTGCGCGCCAGCGCCGCCTTCGAGAGTTTGAGACCGCCGTTCTGCATCGCCGTTTCGATCTCCACTTGAATC